>ERZ808044.869-NODE-869-length-23340-cov-4.066071_pt1 | contig 23340 bp, 21 predicted proteins | sample MGYA00380195_ERZ808044 | MGnify/ENA primary metagenome ERZ808044 (study PRJEB31490, sample SAMN06133423) | mouse gut metagenome | isolation source: Z7_2 | host: mice | place: China: Chengdu | collected 2015-05 ...
TGCAAATTTTCAAAAGGTTTCTTCTATTGAAGATGAATTGAAGGCAATAGAAATTCATATTTGCAATGGCGATATGATGAATTTTATGAACACAGGCATCCATACCTTTGGAATTGCGGGTGCGCTGTCAATTGGCATCCTGCTCGTTTCCGGCGGTGTACGCCTGCTTAATGTCGTCGGCCGCCTGCGCAGAGGCGACGTAAGGTAGATGCGAAGCTTACTGATTGAACATTTACAAAATTGAATATAAATACAAAGACAGGCTGAATTCAACTTGGATTCAGCCTGTCTTTGTATTTATAAATATATGATTATAGGTGTTGATCCAAAGATGTCTTTGTAGCTTTTAAAATATCTTCAATAATTTTGATTTGTAGAGTTGTACAGGCATTCAGAATTTGGATAATGGCATCTATAGATGCGCTTCGAACAAAGGTGCTCCTTTTATGGAGAAAATCATCGGTACATACATCCAGTGCATCGGCCAGGGCTACAAGAACTGGCAAACTCAGTTTTGTATTGCCAGTTTCAATATGGCTCATATGCGTGTTGGAGATGCCGACACGTTCTGCCAACGACTCTTGCGACAAGCCGTGTGCTTTCCTGATTTTTCGAATTCTTTGACCGATTTCATAATAATCCACAAAATCACCTGCCTATATAGTTTAACCTATACTTGAATTATATAGGCGATTATGTTAATATAAAATAAACTATATAGGCTATTTTATGCCTATACAATTTAAAATACAATGTATAGACAACCGTTTTCTTAGAAAATGGTTGTTTATATGGATTACTTTATTAAGGCGGTGTCCTAATGAACTTCCGAATTAAATGCATAATGCAAACGATCTTTGGTATGTTGCCCAATAGCGAACAGATGAACTATGTTGCACAGAAATATATTTCGAAAAATCTTCCTCCTTCAAGGCAGATGTATCATTCCAAATTTATCCAAGCCATGGAACATCATAAAAGCTTTGTTGCTCATAAATCAGTAGATAATGCGATCGTTTATGAAATTGGATGTGGTTGGCATTTGGCAATGGCGTTGGTTTTCAGCGCATTAGGATATAAGCGGATCAAGGCATTGGATGTAAATGACCATATTCGATCTGAGTTAGTCAATACAATTGTTCGCTATCTGCGGGAAGATGGTAAAATCTCAGTATCAACTATAGATATTAAAGAAAACAAAATGAAAGGTATGCTGGAAGATGAATTCCGAATTGATCTTTTGATACCGGGTGATTCTACTCAGACAGGGATGGATGATCAATCAGTTGACTTCATTTATTCTCAGGAAGTATTTGAGCATATCGAACCAGTGTTATTGACGCCGATTATGAATGAATGCCATCGTGTATTAAAAGACGATGGCCTTATATCTTTTTATATTAACTATGCTGATCATTACTGCAGTATCGATAAAAAGATCACTCCTTATAATTTTTTACGATATGATGATAAAAAATGGAAAAAATATAATCCTTGTTTACATTATGTCAATCGCCTCCGACACAAAGATTTTTTGAAAATATTTCAGGAAGCAGGATTTAAAGTTGTGGAAGAAACTGTATATCGTCCAAATGGCTGGGAACAAATGCTAAAAAAATTTCCGCTTTCTGAAAAGTTTAGCGATATATATACCTTGGACGAGATCAGCATTACTTCAGCCAGAATTATTTTGCAAAAACGATTATAAACAATGTTTCCATAAGAGAAGTCAAAATGGGTGGTATTTATACATATTGTATTATAAAATAAAATCCCGTTGTCCTTTGCAGACAGCAGGATTTATTTATATTGCTGTGTGTGGATTTTCAAGAGAGTGCCGGACTAGTCGGCCCCTTCAGCGCGGCCGCTTCCTCTGCGCGCAGGACACCTGTTTCATAGTCAAGCTCAGGCATATTTGCCCAGAAACGCTTGGCCATATGCGTCATACGACACTTGGGATTATAGCGGCCTTCGACGGCAATGGATCGGTAGTAATGCCGCCACAGGTCGCGAAAACGGCGCTCGGTGTCGTCAGCGGGAGGTAAGGTCAGATCGTCCACCGGACGGATGACCGACGCATACGGGCGGTAAAAAAGTGCAAGCCCATGTGTGCGGTCAAAGATCATAAAGGTTTCCTCGGGAAAGCGCGCGGAAAAATGTGCGCCCATCTCGGCGAGTACGATGGACTTTGGATCGATCACGCAGACAAGCGCGCCGCCAAAATCTGAAAAACGAGCAAATTCGATCAGCAGATGCGCTTCATTGCGCTGCGCGCGCACAAGGCGAAAAAGCGCCGCCGTGCTGTGCTCTGACAGCAGGTCCGTGACAGCGGAGCCATATTGGTATGCAGCGCGGATAAAATCGAATATGACGCGTTCGCGCCCGGCGGCGCAGGAATTCCAGCCGTCGCGTATCCAGCCGCATACCTCGCCGCCCATGCGCACGAGCGAACGCCAGACGCGGTCGGCGTGCGCCGGGACGGCTGCGATATCACGTATTGGAAAAAGCGTCGCGGCGTCCGGTTCCAATAGTTCGGCGGGCCATTCGCGGCGCGTGTAGCTTTCAAAGACGCAGCAGAGCAGCCCTTCAAAGCTGCCGTCGCTGCGGTATGCGGGACCCTGGACAAACGGCGGACGCGAACTGCCGTTTTTTACAGTTGACCGGTCAGGCATTGGGCCACCTCCGTTCGGCTGGGAACGCGGTCGAACAGGGAAAGCTGTTCCGGAGCATCGCCGGGAAGGGCGGCCAGCTCATAATCGCGCTCTGAGATCAGCGCGCGCAGCGCGCTGTCCGGTGTAATTTTGACGCCGGCGGCCGCGCGTCCTTTGCATAAAAGAAAATATTGCGCGCGTTTGAGAACGACGCCGATGCGGCGCAGGCCGTCGAAATCGAGGCTTGTTCGGCGCCGCGCCGCGACGATGCGCTGCGCGCTTTTGACGCCGATACCCGGCACGCGCAGCAGCAGCTCGTACGGCGCGGTATTGACCTCAACAGGGAATTGCTCCATATGGTTCAGCGCCCAGTTGCATTTGGGATCGATCAGAGGGTTGAAGCTCTGATGCGTTTCATCAAGCAGTTCCGAGGCTTCAAAGCCATAAAAACGCAGGAGCCAGTCGGCCTGATAAAGCCGGTGCTCGCGCAGCAAAGGCGGCTTGGTATCGATGGAAGGCAGCAGCGAATCTGACTGCACCGGCATATAGGCGGAGAAAAAAACACGCTTGAGCGCATATTTTCGATAGAGGCTCTGTGTCAGCCGCAAAATCTGAAAATCCGTGTCCGGCGTCGCGCCGATGATCATCTGAGTGCTTTGTCCGGCCGGTGCGAAACGCGGCGCGCTTTGATAACGGACAAGCTCGGCCGAGCTTTCCGCGATTGCGCTGCGGATAAAGCCCATGGGCCTGAGAATGGAATTTTTTGTTTTGTCAGGTGCGAGCTTTTCTAGGCTTTGATGGCTTGGAAGCTCAATGTTGACGCTCATGCGGTCGGCGAGCAGGCCGAGCCTGCGGATGAGCGCGTCGTCCGCGCCGGGAATGGCCTTGACATGTATATAGCCGCCGAACCGGTATTCGCCGCGCAGCAGCGAGAGCGTTTCAATCAGCCGTTCACAGGTATAGTCGGGATTTTTGAGGATACCGGACGAAAGGAACAGCCCTTCAATATAGTTGCGGCGGTAGAACTGGATCGTCAGCTGTGCAAGCTCACGAGGGGAAAAAGCGGCCCTGCGCGTATCATTGCTGCGCCGGTTCACACAGTATTTGCAGTCATAAATACATGCGTTTGTCATGAGGACCTTCAGCAGTGAAATACAGCGCCCATCCGCTGCAAAGCTGTGGCAGAGTCCGGCCGTGACACAGCTTCCAATACCGCCGCGCGGCGCGGCGCGCGATACGCCGGACGATGTGCAGGCCGCGTCGTATTTGGCCGCGTCCGACAGGATCTCCAGCTTCTCCATCAGGTCCACATGTATGCCTCCCTTTTTAGAACATATGTTCTTTTTTTCAGGATATCATGGAGCACGGTTCTTGTCAAGCCTGTACCGGCGGCTGTTTTTTCTGTGCCAAAATGATACAATTGGTTTACAGCGCGAAAATTTGGTAATATAATAGTAAATTAGGATTGTATGCCGGGAAAAGCCAGCCCAAATGGCGGCTTTCAGGCTGGTGGCTGTTTGAAAAATCAGAATTCGCGTCTTTTTCTACAAACAGCGGCGAATGCTGTGTTAAAAAGCCTCGGAATCCGAAAGGATTCCTGCGTTTTTTGCCTTGTATTCGCCTGCTGTTTGCGAAAAATCCGGCAATTCCTGTATTTTTTAAACAAGCTCCAAAGACAATAAAAAGGGGTTAAGGACATGAAGCAGTATCAAATTGACAAGGAACAATTTATCAGTGATCTTCAAGGGTTGCTGCGCATTAAAAGCGTCCGCTTCGACTGTGGGCCTGAAACAGAAAAGGCGCCGCTTGGACAGGGCATCTATGACGCGATCGAATATATGCTGGATCTTGGGCGCAGGTTTGGATTCCGCACAAAAAATGTGGACGGCTACTGCGGCTGGATTGAAATGGGCGAGGGCGACCGTATGGTCGGCATCATCGCGCATGTCGATACCGTTCCCGTGGAATCCGAGGGATGGATCGCGCCGCCGTTTGACGGCACGGTGATCGACGGCCGTATCTATGGGCGCGGCACCTCCGACGACAAGGGGCCGGCCATGGTTGCGCTTTATGCTATGAAGGCTGTCGCGGACAGCGGCGTTAAGCTCGATAAGCGTGTGCGCCTGATCCTCGGCGGCGATGAGGAGGCCGGGGAGTGGAGCTGCATGAAGCGGTACCGCCAGACAGAGGAGCTGCCCTCCTGCGCGTTTACACCCGACGCGGAGTACCCAACGACATACGCTGAAAAAGGGATTCTCCATGTGCGTATTTCGGCGGCGCTTGACGCGCAGGTCAAGCCAATTAGCCTGATCTGTGAAAACGCATACAATGTCGTGCCGGCGTTTGCAAGCGCGGTAGTCGACGGCGTTCAATATGAGGCGCAGGGCAAAGCAGCGCATGCCATGGCGCCTGAGCTTGGTGTGAACGCGCTTCTGGGGCTGTGCGGCCAGCTTCGTGAAAAAGGAGTTGACCATCCGTTTATCAAGCTTTGCGGGATAGCGAATGCGGAAGGCTTCGGGATCGCATTTTCGGATGAACCGTCGGGGAAACTGACGATCAATCCGTCGATTGCCAAAGTGGATGCGCAGTCGGCCGAGCTTCGCTGCGATATCCGCATTCCCGTCACATTTACAGATAAGCAGGTTGTCGAGGCGATCGCAGAGAAGGTCGCGCCGCTTGGATTCACGGTGGAAAACGAGTATTTCCAGCCGCCGCTTTATGTAGAAAAGGATTCGCCGCTTGTTGCGACGCTTCAGCGCGTATACCGGGACTGCACAGGCCGCGAGGACGAGCCTGTATCAACTGGCGGCGGCACCTATGCGCGCGCGTTTGAAAACGCGGTGGCGTTCGGCGCGCTTTTTCCGGACGAGGAAGTCACTTATCATAAGACAAATGAAAATTGGAACGTCGAAAATATTTGGAAAAATCACCAAATTATTTCGAATGCAATTGTCGCGCTTTAACAATGTTTTTGTTTATTTCGCTAATGCATTGCTGCAATGCTGCGCAATTCCTACAGAAAAATTCCGAATAATCATACTTTTCCGACAAAAATGGATATTTTATTCCAATTGCGTTGGAAGTTACGGAAAATTGTGGTATACTGTTACCGTTGCAAATACAACTGACCTTGGGCAGCGGTACGGGGAAGCGCCGTCTTGGGTTATGTTGGCGCTGTATGCGGCGTGCAAAAGGGAAAAGAAAAAGGAAGTGGTTGTTTAATGGAGGAGAAGTCCAGCTTCAAGCCGTTCATACCGGCGGAGAAAATTGTTCCCGAATTTACGGCGACATCGATTGTAATCGGTGTGATTTTGGCTGTGCTGTTCGGCGGCGCAAACGCCTATCTGGGCCTGCGTGTCGGTATGACGGTTTCAGCCTCGATTCCCGCGGCTGTTATCTCAATGGGAATTATCCGCGTCATTCTGCACCGCGAATCGATTCTGGAAAATAATATGGTTCAAACGATCGGTTCCGCCGGTGAATCGGTCGCGGCGGGCGCGATTTTTACATTGCCCGCCATGTTCATGTGGATGAAGGAATGGGGACAGGGCGCGCCCTCCCTCATTGAGATCGCTTTGATCGCTCTTTGCGGCGGCGTCCTCGGCGTTTTGTTTATGGTGCCGCTGCGTTCGGCGCTGATTGTAAAGGAGCACGGCGTGCTTCCCTATCCGGAAGGAACCGCCTGCGCCGAAGTACTGCTTGCCGGTGAAGAAGGCGGCGCCAAAGCCGGCACCGTGTTTGCCGGCTTGGGAATTGCCGCGCTGTATAAGTTCATTGCGGACGGGCTGAAGATCTTCCCGAGCGAGGTACACTATGAAGTGACCGCATATAAAGGCTCCGGCATCGGCATGGATATCCTGCCCGCACTGGCTGGCGTTGGTTATATCTGCGGACCGCGTATTTCGTCCTACATGCTGGCAGGCGGCGTTACAAGCTGGTTTGTGCTCATGCCGCTGATCGCTCTGTTTGGCATTGATACTGTTCTGTTCCCTGGAGCCGTGCCGATTGCCGAGATGGATTCTTTCGCCATTTGGACAAATTATATCAAATACATCGGCGCCGGTGCGGTTGCCGCGGGCGGCATTATGAGCCTGATCAAATCCCTGCCGCTGATTGTGCGCACCTTTGCACAGGCCATGGGCAGTTATCGCAACAAGAATGAATCCAGCGGGCTTCGGACGGAACAGGATATGAATATGGGGATTATTCTGATTCTGATCGTTATTACGATTGTATTCATCTGGCTGTTTCCGCCGATTCCGGTCACATTGATCGGCGCGGCCTGTATCGCGATCTTTGGTTTCTTTTTTGCAACGGTATCGTCACGGCTTGTTGGCTTGGTCGGCTCATCCAACAATCCGGTTTCCGGCATGGCGATCGCCACGCTTCTCATTTCAACCATCCTGCTCAAATCGACAGGATCGTCCGGCCAGAGCGGTATGATGGGCGCAATCGCGATTGGTTCTGTCATCTGCATCATCGCGGCCATCGCGGGCGATACGTCTCAGGATCTCAAAACCGGCTACATTGTCGGCGCCACGCCGCGCAAGCAGCAGTACGGCGAGCTGGTCGGCGTTGTCGCCTCTGCGATTGCAATCGGCGGCGTGCTCTATCTGCTTGACAGTGCATGGGGCTATGGTTCTACGATGCTGCCCGCGCCGCAGGCCATGCTGATGAAGATGGTCGTTGAGGGCGTTATGGAGGGGAATCTGCCTTGGACACTTGTCTTTGTAGGCGTTGGCATCGGCATCGCTGTTGAAATCCTTGGAATTCCCGTACTGCCGTTTGCAGTCGGCCTTTATTTGCCGATCCACTTGTCCACACCGATCATGGTCGGCGGCCTGATCCGTCTCTGGTTCGAGAAGCGTAAGTTTAAAAGCGAAAAGGCGCGTAAAGCGACGATCGATTCGGGCGTTTTGTATATGTCCGGCATGATCGCAGGCGAGGGGCTTGTCGGTATCCTGCTGGCGGTATTTGCGGTCATCCCTGTAAAGAAGCTTATGGATGGCACGACGATTAACTTGGGCAATGTAATCGATCTTTCTGCGCGCGGTATTTCAATTGGACAGATTGGCGGTTTGGTCGTCTTTGCGCTGCTTCTGCTCACGGTTCTCAAGTTTACGCTCTGGCGCAAATCCGAGGAAAAATAAGAAAATGCAATAGACGTCAGGACGGACGCCGGGTCTGGGACCCGGCGTCCGCTTTCAGTGGAGGTGGAGCGATTGACAAAGAAAACAAGACGAATGACAAAAAATTATCTGGATTATATCCCGGTCAAAAATCCGGATATGCCCTGGCGGCAATCCGACAGCGGGATTGTGACGGTGACGGTTACAAATACTGGTTTTTACAATTGGATCGCACAGAAATTTTTCCACAGGCCGCGACAGAGCTACATCGATCTGGATCAATATGGCAGCTTTGTCTGGCTGTTGATTGACGGCGAACGCAGTGTGTTTGATATTTCCGGGGAAGTGGGGCTGCAATTTGGGAAAAAGGCAGATCCGCTGCTTGACCGGCTGGTAAAGTTTTTTGAAATTCTGAAGGGGCATGGCTTTATCTCCTGGAAGGAAGGTGCGCATGAGCACGTTTGAAATCATTCTTTGGGTGCTTGCGTTTGCGGTTGTAACCATGATCATCTATGGATGGGGCCTTGTCAAAAGCAGCCGCCAGCAGGACGATTTGCTTGCAATACTTTATCGTAAAGGGGAGGCCGCGATCCGCAGGGCGCTTAAAAAGAAAGGTCCCATGACGCGCGCACAGCTTGAGGAGGGGCTTGCCGGCATCCGTGCCTCCCTGTTTTATACGAAAAACCGTGCGGTGGTCCGTGATGCGCATACATTTGCCGGACAACTGCTTGAGTCAATGACGCAAAGAGGCGAATTGCTTCTGGACAATGGAACATACCGGCTCAACCCGGATAGAAAAAAGCGGTGAGAAACAGTTGGTTTCTCACCGCTTTTTAAGATTATGCAATTCTCTGCGCCAGCAGCTTGCCGATCAGCACACCCAGAACACAAAGCAGAACGCTGATGCATGCATACAAAATACCAAGGGCGGGACGCTTTTGCTCGAACAGCGTCACAGTTTCCAGCGAAAAGGTGGAGAAGGTTGTAAAACCGCCGCAAACACCTGTTTTTAAAAACAAAATAAGTCCGAAGGGGATGTTCGGTTGATGTTCCGCCAAGCCGGTAACGAAACCGATAACGACCGCGCCAAACAGATTGATCAACAGTGTGGCGACAGGAAAGGGGCCTGGAAACGGAATCAAGCTGAACAGATACCGGCAGATCGCTCCAAGCGCTCCTCCGGCGCCAACCGCCAAACAGGTCTGCATATCCGTTCCTCCCTAAAAATAATTTCTTTTATCATAGCATAGAGCCGTTCAATTGTCACGCTTAATCAATCGTTCCAGTCCTGTAGCATTCCCGCAGCCTTGCGAATAGGCTAATAGGGGGCCATCCACGAAGGCCCGGAAAACCTACACAGATTTGGAGAAGATAACATGTATGAATCAATTATCCCGCTCAACCGCGTGCCTGAAGGAGCTATTGCACGTGTGACCGGGCTTTTTACAACCGGAGCGATGCGTCGCAGGCTCCAGGATATCGGCCTGATTGAGGGGACGGATATCGAGTGCCTTCAAAAAAGTCCAGCCGGCGATCCGATCGCCTATTACATCAGGGGCGCGGTGATCGCGCTGCGTTCAGTGGATTCAGGAAACATATTGGTACGCTGTAATCAGGCTGTTTAACAAATTGTAACCACCATCAGATATAAGGGGCGATTATAAATGGGTTTGACATCCGAATCCACGGGAAAGCGGGCGTTGGATGAGGTATTTTCCGTTGTACGCGGCGATGGCGATACGGTTATAGCGTTGGCGGGCAATCCGAACGTGGGAAAAAGCACAGTGTTTAATCAACTGACCGGCTTAAAGCAGCATACCGGAAACTGGCCCGGCAAAACCGTAACGAACGCGCAGGGGCGCTGCCTGTACCATCACCGATCTTTTGTACTGGTCGATATACCCGGTACATATTCGTTGATGGCGCATTCCGCAGAGGAGGAGGTTGCACGCGATTTTATCTGTTTTGGCGGGGCGGACGCGGTTATTGTGGTCTGTGACGCGACTTGCCTGGAACGCAATATGAATCTGGTGCTGCAAGCCTTGGAGATTACAGGCCGCGCTGTCGTTTGCGTCAATTTAATGGATGAAGCGCGCCGCAAGCGAATCCATATCGATTTTAAGTTGTTGGAAAAGCGGCTGGGCGTACCGGTTGTTCCGGTGAGCGCGCGCGCAGGGGAAGGGTTGGATACACTTTTAGAGGCAGCCGGCCGTGCCGCTGATCTTGAGAATGCGTCCGCACGCCGGATTCGTTACCCACAGGCGGTTGAACAGGCATTGGAACAGATAACACCGCTGCTTGATAACCACAACGGCTTGCCCGCCCGCTGGATTGCCCTGCGGTTGTTATGCGATGATACGCCATTGATCAGCGCGTTGCGTCAAAGCGGTGCCGATCCACTTGCGGATGAATCGGTTTCAGCCGTGCTGTGTCAGGCGCGCGAGGGGCTGGAAGCCGCCGGCGTGACTGCGGAAAAGCTTGGCGATATGATCGTGTCCTCCATTGTATTACATGCGGAGGAAGTTTGTTCCGATGCGATTCGCTTCGACCGGGTCGATTATAACAGCTTTGACCGCCGTCTTGACCGACTTTTGACAAGCCGGGCCACAGGCATTCCAGCGATGCTGTTGCTGCTTGCGGTTGTTTTCTGGCTGACGATTGTAGGCGCAAATCAACCATCGCGGTTGTTGTCACAGGCGTTGTTTGGCTTGCAGCCGCACCTGACTGCTTTTTTTGAGATGTGGAATTCCCCTGTATGGTTAACGGGAGCGCTGGTAGATGGCGTTTACCGTGTGCTGGCCTGGGTTGTCAGTGTGATGCTGCCGCCGATGGCGATTTTTTTCCCATTGTTCACATTGCTGGAGGATTCTGGATATTTGCCGCGTGTTGCTTTTAACCTCGACCGGGGATTTCAAAAGTGCAGCGCCTGCGGCAAACAAGCGTTGACCATGTGCATGGGATTTGGCTGCAATGCAGCAGGCGTCACTGGCTGCCGGATCATCGATTCGCCGCGCGAACGCCTGATTGCGATCATAACAAACAATTTTGTCCCCTGCAACGGGCGATTCCCAACACTGATTGCAATTATCACGATGTTCTTTATTGGAGGAGCAGCCGGTATATTTGCATCGCTGGCATCCACACTGTTTTTGACCGGTGTGATCATATTGGGTGTCCTGATGACGTTTTTTGTATCGGCGCTTCTTTCTAAAACGGTCCTCAAGGGAATCCCATCTTCTTTTACGCTCGAATTGCCGCCCTACCGGCGTCCGCAGGTTGGGCGGGTGATTATACGGTCAATTTTTGACAGGACTCTGTTTGTACTTGGGCGGGCGGTGGCGGTTGCAGCGCCGGCCGGACTGATTATCTGGCTGCTGGCGAACCTTCAGATGGGTGGCGTTAGCCTGTTGGCGCACTGCGCGGCGTTTCTCGATCCGTTTGCACAATTGCTTGGGCTTGACGGCGTTATCTTGATGGCGTTTATTCTTGGATTCCCTGCGAATGAAATCGTCGTACCCATCATGATTATGACGTATCTTTCCACTGGCAGCATCCAGGAATTTGATAATCTGACGCAGCTTAAAACACTGTTGGTTGACAATGGCTGGACCTGGCTGACCGCTGTCTGTACGATGCTGTTTTCCCTGATGCATTGGCCCTGTTCGACAACCTGTCTGACTATCCGCAAGGAGACGCAGAGTTGGAAATGGACTGTGGTATCGATCCTAATCCCGACTATAATCGGTATGACTGTCTGTTTTCTCGTGGCAAGTGCGGCGCGCCTTACGGGGCTTGTTTGATTAAAAGAGCGGGCCGCTCCCAAGCGGCCCGCTTTACATAAAAATTCCAATTTGGATCATTGGACGATCGGGTCCTGCTTTTTTAGCTGTAGAAGGTTTTGAAAGCATATTCAACAGTCTCCGGCATAATAGGATACGATACGCATGTAATCCTTTGGATTTTGGGCTTCCAAAATAATCTGCAATTGATTTTTGTGATCATAGTACTGCCGGTGCAATTCATCCTGTATGGGGTATTGTCCCCTGATATTTACCTTTTGTCCATTGGAACAAATCATATATACCTCATCTCTACAGGCGTTAATGGTGTCCAGAAAATCTTGAATGTTCAGAATATTCAATTTCATCATTGAAACCCCTCCATTAATCAACTTGTGCAGTGCCTTTACAAGTATCATTATAGTGCGGCTCATTGGATTTGAATATCTCATTTCTGCCCTTATATATCACAATCCTGCCATTTTTGCCGATATTCTGATGGCGTACAGTTCATATACTCACGAAAAATTTTTCCCAAATAACTGCTGCTTCCCAAACCGCATGCATGGCTGATGGCCGTAATGGAATCATTCCTTCTTGCCAGCATCTGACATGCCATTTGCAGACGGTAGTTTTTTATATATTCCATGGGGGTGATATGAAGACAATTATGAAACACGCGAAAACATTCCCGCTCGCTTAGGAAAGCGGAAGCGGCAAGTTCTGCAATGGAAATTTTTTCAGAATAATGTTCATGTACATATATCATCAGTGATTTTATTTTATCATTGTTTTTATTCACTCTTTTCTGTTTATCCAACAAGGGATGCACTTGCTCAAAAATCCGCAACCATATTTCGGACAAGGCAGCCCGCAGCCGTACTTCGAATCCAAATTCCTTGCTGGAAAGATAGAAACTGTTGCGAATAAGCTTCAATATCTCGGCCTGTGCAAAATGATCGGGATGCAATGAAATGATTTCAATCTGTGGCGCCGTTATAACCGGCATGGTATATTTTTGTTCGATCCGGCTTCCCTGTTCTCCGGAAATGAGGCAAGTATCGAATATATGAAGCAGTTGAGTCGTTTGTCTCGTTTGTGACGCTACTTTTGTCATATGAAGGATATTGGAATTTACCATTCCGCCAGAACCTTTTGAAAACAATATTTTTCCTTCAGGTGTATGATATTCCAGCGTACCGTTTTCTATATAAAATAATTCCACAGCCTTATGCCAATGCCACGGCGCAAAGCATCCCATATACCGGTCTGACTCAACCCAAGATGCGATGTATGGAAAATCAGGCATAAAGTCAGGGAGTATTTCTTCCTTACTTCCGGGATGAAATATAATTTCCTGTATTTTCTTCATTATTATTCCACCTAATCGTATCTTATCAGAATTATAAATTTAACATACGAAAATATGAAGCGACTGTCAATCTTATACTGTATACATGCATTTGGGAAAAGTAAGCGGCGACGCCTTTTAAACAGTGGCGCCGCCGCTTTATCACCGATCTCTCGAAAAAATTGTGTCATCCGCGCCGTGCTGTTTCTTTAAAGCCGCGTTTTTACGGAGTGGGATTTTTCAAGATGCTGTCATGACGCACGTACATGATGTTTTACTCTTCGAGCATTTTCTTGCAAGACAGTTCGTTCAGCCACTGTTCAAGATTGCAGAGCAGCTCCTGGAACAGCGCTTGGTCGGATAGGTCGTCGATATCCTCCAGCTTTAAAAATGCGGCGTTATTTGAATGGCGGCCGTCAATTTCATTGAGGCATGACAAAATGCCGTATTCCGAGCCGCCGATCCCAATAAACTGCCAGAAAATCGGGAAACGGGACGTTTTGATTAAAATTTCCTCAATCGCCCAATCCGCCGACAGATGACCGTCCGTTACAAACAACACCATAACCGGCGCACGCAGGCCGCCATAGATCATCATGATGTCGCGCATGGCTTCGGGTTCGTTGTTGAATTGATAGTTGAGCATACTCATCCATCGCTCAAAACCGCCCATCTCCGCAAAGGTATAATCGCGCACATTGTCCATTGTGACCGCGCCGAATTGGCGGCTCTTGGCTGCAAACGCCCAAAAATCCATCGTTGCGGCGTCAGAAAGTGTGGATGCGTATGTAAAGAATTTGTCCACAACGCGCTGCATACGCCCATTGCGGTACTGATCGAACATGGAGCCGGAGATGTCGGAGCACATGACAACCTGTACAGACCGTTCAGCGGCGCCGGGATAGCGCGCCAGCATGAGGAACATGTTCTTATAAAGTTCAGACAGGTAAGCTGTGTCGCCGCGGCATTGACGCGCAAGATTATCCATACGCGTGCAGACTTCAGCGGGCAGAGAGCGCACCACATTTTGAAAGGCAGCGTTTGCGGGCCGACGCGGCGCGCCCGCCCGGATACCGCCCGCCGGACAGGCGGGCGGCACGGGCGCATCAGCCGTGCCGGCAGGAACCGGCGCAGCCGGCGGCTGCGCCGGTGTGGGCGAAGCTACGGACCCGCCGTAGCTTTCAATCAACGCTTTCAGGCCACCGTTAAAGCCGCGTCCGACCGCACAGAAGCGCCAGTCGTCCCCTTTGCGGTAAATCTCGCAGATAACGATGGCGCGTTCACCGGAAAATTCAGCGCCGGAATAAGAAAAACGCAGCATTTCTGTCTGTCCTGAAAGCAGACGGACATATCCTTTTTCCAGCTCGCGCATCGTGTGTGTGCCATCGATGGAGACGGCAAAGGACAACTTGGAAATCTTTGACGGCAGTTTGCCGAGAGAAAGGGTAAAGCGTTCAGAACCGGTAGCAACGCCTGCGCTCAGGCAAACGGCCTGTTCAGGCGACTGCTTTTGATTGTAGAAAACAAAATACTGTTCATCTGACAGACGTCCGGCGCTGTCAAGCCCAAAACAGGCGACGTCAAGCTCCATTGGCGCTTTGTGATAAAGCTCCAGCACACAGTCGGCTCCGCCGCAAAGCCCGCTGATGGATTCACGCTGTCCCCTCAACGCTTCGATCATTGTTTTTACGCCTCCTCAGATTGAGGCCGTGTGAAAAACCGGATTGAACTCCGGCTTTTCACACAATGCCTGAAATCGGTTATGGCAAAGCGTTATTCCGCCTTTGCCGGAAAGATCAGCTTGCGGATGGTGCCGACCGGCAGAACGATCAGTGAGAGCAGGATCACAACGCTCCATTCCTTCAGCGTGAGCGGCGCGGTTCGCAGAATCGAACCACCGATAAAGGTCATAAGGACTTGGATTGCAACGATCAGCCCCATGATATACAAAAACATTTTATTGCCGGAGATATTGTCGAATACATTCAGCTTATCCGTGCGTGCGTTAAATCCGTTGAGCATGGCGCTGAATACATAGAAACAGAAGAAACCGGTCATGAAATAGATATCGCTGCCGTTATAGACCATCGGGCCGTCCTCACGGAACAGCGTCTTGAAGAATGGAACCTGCAAAAAGATCAGGCTTGCCGCCGTGAGATAAATTCCAACAACGATCAGCGCAGACCACATGTTTTTACTGATGATCGATTCGTCGCGGCGCTTGGGTTTTTCATTCATATAACGCGCCAGAGGCGGCTCTCCGCCGAGCGCGAGCGCGGCAAGCGTATCCATCACAATATTGACCCAAAGCATCTGCGTAACGGAAAGCGGCGTGCCCATTCCAATGAACGGACCGATCAGCGCAATCAAAACGGCGCTGATGTTGATCGTAAGCTGGAACACTATAAATTTACGGATATTGTTATAAATGGTGCGGCCATAGAGCACCGTTTTGACAAGAGAATTAAAATTGTCGTCCAGAATCGTGATTTCCGCGGCCTCCTTGGAAACCTCGGTGCCGGAACCCATCGCAAAGCCGACGTCCGCTTTTTTCAGGGCGGGCGCGTCGTTGACGCCGTCGCCGGTCATGCCGACCACCAGATTCTTTTCTTGGGAAATACGCACAAGGCGGCTTTTATCTGTCGGAAGGGCGCGCGCCACCACACGCAGGCGGGGCAATACATTTTTCAGCTCGTCATCGGAAAGCTTTGCCATATCGTCACTTGTCATCGCTACGTCGTCTGGCGAATCGATCAGACCCGCGTCACGCGCAATTGCGGCGGCGGTTTCTTTTTTATCGCCTGTAACCATAACGACCTGAATACCGGCTTTTTTAGCGGTATGAATCGCTTCGACCGCTTCAGGACGCAGCTCGTCACGGATACCGACAAGGCCGACAAACGTCATATCCTGTAAAAGCGAATCGCCGATGCCGTTTTCAGAGGTGGCGAAAGCAAGCACGCGCATGGCTTTTTCCGACAACGCGGACATACGCGCTTCAAGGCGGGCGCGGATTTCATCCGTCATCGGATGCGGCTTTAAATCCTCGCCGTAATAGGCGGTGCAGAAGCCGAGCAGCTTTTCCGGGGCACCCTTGATAATAGCGCGGTTAAGCTTGCCGCGCAGTACGCTTGCGGAATATTTGTTGGAGCTGTTGAACATCAGTGAGTCGCTGCACTCCAGCTTGTAGGTTTCATAGGTGAGTGTTCCGTCTACGCCCACAAATTCATGCAGCGCGCGCTCGGTGGCGTTACCACCGGTCACCTGGAGATGTCCGTTTTGAACCAAGGCGATTGCGTTCGTATTGCCGCAGATGTTGATGAGCAGCATTTCACGGAGCTGTTCCGGTATAGATTCGAACGACTGGTAATCGTTTCCTTCGGGAGAGGTAAAGCTGACTACCTGCAAGGCGCCCTTGGTGATGGTGCCGGTCTTATCCGAAAACAGGATATTGAGACTGCCAGCCGTCTCTGCGCCGTCGATTTTCCGGATCAGGATATTGTCCTTGAGGAGTTTTTTCATGTTAAGTCCCGATACAAGCGCGATCATCATTGGCAGGCCCTCCGGAACGGCCACGACGATGATGACGACGGCAAGCGTTACAGACGAAACAAGATCGCGCAGAATCTGCATTACATTGGCGGCGGAAAAATACGCCGTCGCGCCCGGCAGCAGCGTCGGATTAAAGAAGATACAGTTGATCATAAAGGCGATTGCGATGAGCGTACCGCCGATATATCCGAATTTGGAGATTGTATCGGCTACCTTGCCCAGTTTGACCTTCAGCGGCGATTCGCGCTCCTCGTCCTCCTTGAGCTCCTGCGCGAGGCGGCCGAACTGCGATTTGTCTCCGACGCATTTGACCTGCATGATGGCCTCGCCGTTTGTCACAACAGAGCCGCGATAGACCTTGTGCTTGTCCAGAAAATCGATCTGTTCGGCGTCATAGGTGTAATCGGCTTCGGCGGCCGTCTTGCTCGCTTCCTCACTTTCGCCGTTTAAGCTCGCCTGGTTGACCTTGATGTCGCCGTCGACTAGGACGCCGTCGGCGCAGACCTTGTCGCCGGCCTGCAAAAGGACAAAGTCGCCGGTTACGATGTCGTCGATTTGCAGATCACAGACCTGTACCAAACCGTCGCGGCGGCGGAACGCTTTGCAGAGAATTTTTGAATATTCGTCCTGCAGCTTTTGGAAAAGCTGGTTGTTGGAATATTCGCTGTACGTGGAAACCGTTGTGGCCAACACGACGGCGATTGCGATACCGACCGCTTCAAGCCAGTCCCCGACGCCAAAGATGGCGAAAAGGATCGTGATGACGAGCGCGACGGTTAAAATCCGCACAAGCGCGTCGCCGCGAAACGTGTCCCATAGTTCGCGCCAGAAGGATGTCTGCTCCGGAGGCGTCAGGGCGTTGCTGCCGAACTGTTTTCGGCTCTGTTCCGCCTGCTCATCCGTGAGAGCATTGATTTCATGTCGATTCAGCATACGTGATACTCCAATCATTTATTTGTCGCCCCGATAGGGGATCATACAGGTTATAAGAATCCGTTCGAGGATTTCCTCAGAACCAGCCTGAGCGGGCCGTTCAGAAAAGAAAATCGGGAAGGCGCATGGCAGGGAAGCGAGGGCGCTTTCTCTAGGCGCGAAGGCGTAACGGCATACCTTAAGCATCGGCAGGTCGAACCAGGAATCGCCGAAGCCGATTGCCTCCTGCCCATCTTCAAGCGTCCGCACACGCTCAAGGACGGCACCTTTGTCGATTGCAAGCGGTGAAAGGTACAGCTTTTTCCGTTCCCGGAACAGCTCCCATCCGCTTTTGGCAAGCGCCTGCGCCAGTTGGCCGCACGCGGTGTCGTCAAAGCGCCCCTCGTCGACAAAAAAGACGGCAAGGTATTCGTACCGCTTTGATAGGCACTCGATTCCCGCAAGCCCGTCCAGGACCTGTCCCACCGCTCCGTCGAGATCGATCGGCAGCGCCCGTACGGTCCGCGCGACGTGCGAAGCCCAATCCATGTCCAACGCCCCATCCCGGTAGAGGTACAGCCCATTTTGCAGCGCCAGATACCGGCAGCTCGCGTCGCGGACAAATGAGACGCGCATGGCCTGTTCATACCCGCGCAACGTATTGACGAGGCAGACCGCGTTTTTCTGTATCCGCCGCAGCAACGCCAGAGCCCCCGGCGTCATATAGGAAAACGGCTCTCCGAGCCGCTGCTCCACAGCGGTGACAGGCGCGCTGCCCCGCAGATGGCGCTCTGTAAAAATCAGCGTATGGTCGAGATCAGTGGAGAAGATCATACGGCTCCCTCCCGCCGGTCCGCGATCAGCCCGCAGCACAGGTAAGGCATATCGGGATAAACGCAGATGGGGACGCCCTTTTCCTGCGCCAACAGCCGGATATGCTCGGTGTCGGGATGCGCAGGCTCGCGCAGCAGAATACGATCCGGCACACGGCGCAGCAGCACACGCGTCGTTTCGCCAATGCTCGGCTTGATGCGGTTGATGTCCGCAATGCCGAAGGCCGCGCCGATTTGCCGAACAGCCTGCATCCCACGCCAGTCGGGCGGCGGCTGCGGCGCGTCCAGGGCGCGGGCGGCCGCTGAAATTTCATTGTCGAGACGGGAAAACCACGACGACACTGTATCAAGATAACAGGCCGTCTGATCGATCGCGGCAAATTCATGGTAAACGCGCGCGCCGTGAAAGTCCTCCGGCCCGATGATCGAGCGGTTGTGGACGGAACGGCTGATCAGGCCGCAGATTGTGCTGTTGAGGCAGCAGGACGGGTTGATGAAGTCCTCCCGGGTGGCGTACAGAGAGCAGCAGTGCGCTGGGTCGGCCAGAACAGCCAGCGTCGGACGCAGCGCCGTGCCGTTTCGCTCGTTGAAAGCGCGGCAGGACTCCTCAAGCTGCGTGGTGACCATGCCCTTTCCGGTCCAACCGTCCACAAACACGATTTCCTGCCCGGGATGCCGCCTCAGAATCAGATGGATGGCGTTTTCATCAAAACCCTTGCCGCGGATGATGCTGACGCCATAATGCAAAAAGTCGCGCCCCAGCATACGTGCGGCATAGCGCCGCATCAGTACGCCGCACGGGACACCGGCCCGCACCAAGGAAACGAGCACGGGGCGTTTAAAGCGCGCGGCAATCAGCCGCGTCACAATCCCTGTGTACAGCGCGGTCTGCCGTGCTTTTGTTTCCACCAAATGGTTGAAAACACGCATGTAAGCCTCGCTCGGCGCCTGTTCGACAGGCAGATCCTCGGAATAGTGGCGGCCTGCCTGGATTTCTCGCTCGCGCAGCGCTGTGTCGCGTTCCTCAACAAGCCCAGTGACGTCCTTTAAAAGTAGAATCACATCGTCCTGTGAAAAGCTGCCGAGCGGCGCGGGCAGCTCCCTGTTCATAGCATCACCACCGAAACCGATTTGATACCGCGCATAGACAGATATTGTGTCAATTGCCGCGCGCCGCGCTCGATAAACGCGCCGCGTTCAGCGAACAGATATGCGCGTTCATACGCGCCGTCCGGTACATTGTAAAGATAGCCGGCGGCACTGTAGCAATCGGCCGGGTCGAATCGCACGCCGGAGACGATGGCCGATCCCGGCAACGGAAATACCGGACTTTGCGTGGTAGAGTGGAATGCTCCCCCGCCGCAGAAGCCTGCAATCAACGCGGGTGCATAGATCAGCTCGCCGGAGCCGAGATACAGCGTGCGCGGCGCGTCCGGCGCGCCGATTTTGTCCGCGGCTGTCCTGCAGGCCCGCCGCAGTGCGGCAAGGCGCTCCTGCGTCATCAGCCGCCGTCCGGTTCCAGGCAGGAAAATGCCCGGATCCAGCAGCGTGGGCGCGCTGCCTGCAGCGCCAGTCAGATCGGCGAGAGCGGGAGCCGGCGGCGCGCCGTTTTCGAGTGAAACAATGCGGCTTTTGAGCAGGGAAATCATCTCAATTTCAACGCCGAGCCGCTTTTCGACAGCCCTTCGCTGTTCGCCCGAGCTGTTGTCGAGCAGCGCCAGCAGCACAAAGCGCCGGATGCCGTAAGCGGCGTGCAGCCGTTCAACGAGGCGAAAAGCTGTGTTTCCGGTCGTGAATTCGTCGTCGATCAACACGGCCCGCCGGCAGCCGCGCAGAAAGGCGTCGTTCGGGTCGAGATAAAGCAGATGCGTTCTGGCATGGGAATGCGCCTCGTCGAAGGTGAGCGGCGTGCCGCCCGTCTGTTCAAAGCGCGTCGTGCTGATATAGGCAGACTCTCCCGAAAAGCAATCGGCCACCGCCTGCCCAAGGCCGGTCGCCGTCTCGGCAAAACCGATGAACAGCGTGCGTTCCTGTGCGGGCAGAGGGGTCCGGGACGCTTCAAGACGTGCCCAAAGCTCTGCAAACGCAGGGCCGGCCGCGCCGTTTATGATGGAGGCCCAGTATTCACCGTCGGTCTTTCCTGCAAGCGCCAGCGCGAGCAGCTTCCCGGCGGCCAAAAGCGCGCCGGGAGGGATCGGCAGATGCTTGCCAAGCACCTTGCTGACAAAAAGGAACGCCCGCTGCGGGTTCTGCCGCGCAGCCAGCCCAAACAGCGCATCGGGGGAAAGGCCAAAGCGCGGCGTATCCAATTCCAGCGTGAGCTGGAGGTTATTTTCAAGTGTAAAAGATGTAATCATGCTTTAAATTCTCCGCCATATACCGCGCGCAGGAAGCCGGCAGCATTGGTGTTCTCCTGATAAACCCCATAGACATGCGCGCGCTGCAGCAGCTTGCGCGCCCAGAGTGTATGGGGTTTGAGTTCATTCATCTTATTCTGCCGGACGCTTGCCAACACGCCGACAGTGCCCTGATCGCTGCCAAGAATGCCCAAGGCGTCCTGATATTGCTCATAGGGCACAGTATAACTTGCCTGCACAAGCGGAAGCTGCGTTGGATGGACGCACGTTTTACCGAGGATACCGTTTTGCAGGTCGAGCCGTACCTCGCGCAGAAGGCCGTCGATCTCATCGCTGCGGCGCAGGGCGCAGGCGCGCGCAAAGGTGCTGAAATATTCCCAGACTGGCCCGCTGACGGTATACCGGTCGTCAATAGCGAAAATGCGCACGATATCCGCGATGATACCGGCCGCCACAGCGATGCTGTAAATGGGGGTGTCTACGCTGCGGCGAATGCCGTAAAGCCCGCAGAGATCTGTCGCGCCAACACGGATATTGAGGATCTGATCGCTTTCATCCGCGATTTCGCGAAGCTCGCGCAGAAATATGGTACGGTCGTCGCGTTCCATCAACTCTCGCGACTCCAGAATCGGCATGACATAAAAGGGTTCGCATGCGCGCCGCCCGATGTCCGCAGCCAACACCAACGCGCGGCCCAAAGCATCTGGCGCTGCTTTGGGCAGGATAACGCCTGTGATAACACGGCTGTAAGAAATAAAGAACTCAGCCAAATCCTCAAGCATGGCGCAATCCTTTACGCGGACAAACAACAATGGGAGCCTGTTTTCAGGCAGGCTCCCATTGTCGAGCGCGGCGGCCAACTGCTCAAACTGCCTCTGCGTATTTTCCACACATCTGATGCGGTCGTCATCCCCGACGGAATCCTCCAGGCAAACCGCCATTGAGGTAAGCTCCGGGATTTTCCCATTGATGATGGAACGGGCGATCTGGCGGTTGAAGGCGGGGGTATATAAAAGCCCGCCAACCGCCAACCGCAGCGTTTCACGTTCTGTAGTTTTGAAAAACGCTTCCGGCGGTTTGAAAAACAGACTGCTTAAATCACAGTCGGACAGATAGTCGAAATACTGCATAAATTTATATCAGCCTTTTTGTATAATTTGTCGGCTGCCCGGGTGTTGAATCATCAGACATTCAAGCCGTACTGCCTGCAAAGCGCCTCGAGTCCGCCGTTGAAGCCGGAACCGACTGCGGAGAACTTCCATTCGCCGTTGTGACGATAGATTTCCGCAAATACGATCGCCGTTTCGGTCGAATAATCCTCGCCCAGATCGAAGCGGAGCAGCTCGGAACCGGTCTGCTTGTCCACCAGACGGACGAACGCGTTCTGCACCTGGCCGAAGTTTTGTCCGCGCGCAGACGCATCGTAGATTGTGACCGTGACGGCGATTTTCTGGATGTAATCGGGGACCTTTTCGAATTCAATCGTAACGGCCTCGTCGTCGCCATCCCCTTCGCCGGTGCGGTTGTCGCCGGAATGCGTCACCCCATTGGACGACAGGTTGTTGTAGAAAATAAAATCGGATTCATGCGCGCATTTGCCGTTTGCATCGAGCAGGAAGATGGAAGCGTCCAGATCATAATCCGCGCCGCTGTCATACTGCTTGATATCCCATCCAAGCCCCACCAGCGCGACCTTCAGGTTGGGCGCTTCCTTGCTCAGACTGATTTTTTGTCCTTTGGAAAGATTGATTGCCATGTAAAAACTCCTCCCATATCCGTTTATCTGTATTTCGCGACGATTTCACTCAGGCCCGGATCATAGCCGGGCTGGCCGACGGCATTGAATTTCCATGCTCCGTCCTTGTGGTAAATTTCGCCCACGATCATCGAAGTTTTTCCGGAGTAATCCTCGGTCAGATTATAGCTGGCGATTGTCTCCTGAGAACCCTGGTCGACGATACGGATATACGCATTTTCGACCATGCCGAAGTGCTGCTTGCGTTTGACGCAGTCGTAGATGTTGACAACAAAAACAATCCGTTCGATGCCCTGCGGTACCTTGGTCAGATCGACCTGGATCTGTTCGGAATCATCCATGCCGCCCATTTTGCCGCCGACAAGGTTATCGCCGCAGTGGTGGATGCAGCCGGTTGCATGATCCTTGTGGTTAAAGAAAATGACTTCCTCGGGGCTTGGAATTTTGCCGCCCGCATCGAGCATCAGGACGGACGCGTCGATATCAACATCGACCTTCTGCTTAAACATGCCAAACAAGCCGCCGCTCGCCTGAACTTCCTTCCAGCCAAGACCAATAAGGATATTGGTAAGCTGCGAGCCGTCCGCTTTGCTCAGGTTGATTTTTTGACCTTTTGTCAGTGATATCGCCATATTGATGGCCTCGCTTTCCATTATAAATTGCGCGGCTGTGCGGCCGCGGCGGTTGGGATCAGACGCTCAGGCCAAAGTTGCGGCAAAGAGCCTCAAGCCCGCCCTGGAAACCGGAACCGATGGCCGCAAATTTCCATTCGCCGCCATGACGGTACAGCTCGGCTACGACAATGGCCGTCTCGATCGAATAGTCTTCGCCGAGGTCGTAGCGGAGAAGCTCCTCATTTTTAGCCGTATCGACGATGCGGATATATGCGTTTGACACCTGCCCGAAGTTCTGTCCGCGCGCCTGTGCTTCATGGATCGTGACGGTGAAGGAAATCTTAGCGACATCGGCCGGAACCTTGCTGAGCGTGATATTGACCGTCTCATCATCGCCCTCGCCTTC
>ERZ808044.872-NODE-872-length-23207-cov-6.491526_pt1 | contig 23207 bp, 20 predicted proteins | sample MGYA00380195_ERZ808044 | MGnify/ENA primary metagenome ERZ808044 (study PRJEB31490, sample SAMN06133423) | mouse gut metagenome | isolation source: Z7_2 | host: mice | place: China: Chengdu | collected 2015-05 ...
GGTGGGACTTGAACCCACACGAGGTCGCCCCCGCAAGATTTTGAGTCTTGTGCGTCTGCCATTCCGCCACATCCGCTTATCGCTGCCGGTAAGCACCGGCAACATGGTAAATTATAACTGCAAATGCAGCCAATGTCAATGCTTTTATTTAAAAAATTTAGAAGCAAAATTTTTAGAAAGCATCTGACGGGAACAAAGCGTCATCCAACGCCGTCATGTCGGTCTGGTCGATGAAATACACACCGTCAGAATCCGGCTTCACTGTAATGGTCACCGTGGTAGGATCACCATAAGTAGGAGACGCTACCTTTGCAGCCATAATCTCATACATCTTCTGGAATACCAGCTCGTTGATTGCATTCTGGTCTGTCACGTCGATGTTCTCCACCTCTGCCATCGTAGCAGCCTCTACCTCTGCCTGAAGCCCGTCAAAACCGGTAAACGGCTTCACTGTCACGTCAACCGTGTAAGCCTTGTCTCCTGCTTCCTTTGCTTCGCCAACTTCATAGTTCGCCTGTTTAATCATGTCCAGGAATAACTGTCTGTAATTGGCAGTCAACTCCTCAGACAGTCCAAGCTGTGAAAATCCTGCTTCTTGCATGGTAGTATCAATATTACTCTCATAAAGCTCCTGGGCTTCTTCCTTTGACGACTTCGTCCATTCAACGTACTTGTCAAACTCTCCCTTATAGCTTGCGTCCATGATGGACTTCGCATAAGACTGTGCGTCCTCCACACTCATTCCTTTGCAGCCGCATAACAGCGCCATGACTGCAATGAGCAATACTGCCAGCAATCCTCTTTTCTTCATGATTATTCCTCCTTCACAAAATAATGCGCACATATTTCGCACATAAACTATTTTACTCTTATTATTGCACAAAATCAACTCTTGACAGAGGAATTATTTCATCAAATTTTTGCCAATCTCAAAGCAATCAAAGGTTGCAAAATAATCGGCAGGCGTTTCTGCCCTCCGGATTAACTGTACAGAGCCGTCCTCCTTCAGTAAAAGCTCTGCCGACTTAAGCTTCCCGTTGTAATTATATCCCATGGCAAAGCCGTGGGCCCCTGTATCGTGAATGACCAGAAGATCGCCAATATCAATCTTCGGAAGCATACGGTCAATGGCAAATTTGTCGTTGTTTTCGCACAGAGAGCCGGTAACGTCGTACTTATGGTCGCAGGCCTTCTTCTCCTTGCCCATAACCGTAATATGGTGGTAAGCGCCGTACATTGCCGGACGCATCAGGTTGACCGCACAGGCATCCACGCCTATGTATTCTTTGTGGGTATGCTTTTGGTGGATGGCTTTTGTGACCAGACAGCCGTAAGGCCCCATCATGAAGCGTCCAAGCTCTGTGTAAATAGCAACGTCGCCCATCCCCTCCGGTACCAGAACCTCCTCGTATACCCGACGTACTCCGTCGCCGATCATGCGGATATCGTTCGGCTCCTGGTCCGGCGTATAGGGAATCCCAATCCCGCCTGATAAATTAATGAACTTAATATGGACTCCTGTTTCCCGTTTAAGTTTTACAGCGATTTCAAACAGCACCTTGGCAAGCATGGGGTAATATTCGTTTGTCACCGTATTGCTTGCCAGAAATGCATGGATGCCAAACTCCTTAACGCCCTTTTGCTTCAATATCTTAAATGCGTCAAACAACTGCTCTGTGGTCATGCCGTATTTGGAATCTCCCGGATTATCCATGATATCATTGCTGATTTTGAACAAACCGCCGGGATTATAACGGCAGCTAATGGTTTCGGGAATATGGCCGAGCACATTTTCCAGAAAATCAATATGAGTAATATCATCCAGGTTAATGATTGCGCCCAGACGGTCCGCGTAGGCAAATTCCTCAGCAGGCGTATCGTTGGAGGAAAACATGATATCCTCCCCCACACACCCCACAGCCTCGGAGAGCATAAGCTCCGTATAGGACGAGCAGTCGCAGCCGCAGCCGTATTCCCTCAATATATGGATCAAAAACGGGTTCGGCGTCGCTTTGACGGCAAAATATTCTTTGTACCCTTTATTCCAGGAAAATGCTTCCTTAAGCGCCTTGATATTCTTGCGAATCCCTTTTTCATCGTACAGATGGAACGGTGTCGGATACTCCTTCACAATATCTTCTAACTGGTCTTTTGTCACGAATGTCTCTTTCTTCATTGTTACTGATTCTCCTCTCGCATGGATAGTAATTTGATCTCGTTGGAAAGCGCGGTCTTATATAACTCTACGAAATTCCTCTGTCCGGAATAGAGGCAGGTATTCATACTCCCCTCCCCATATTCGCCGGTAAGGACATAGCGGGAATCCGCAATCACGCCGATCCGCATGCCCCGATCCTCTCCTATGTATACCTTCGCCCTTGGAAATGCTGTGGGCTGGTCCGTGATAATAACCACCCGCTTCATATCCATGATAAGCTCTTGAAGCTCTCCGATCAGAAGCAGCAGGTAGTTTCTGGTCAGGCTGATATAGACTTGTTCTTCTACTTTTTTCAAAATATTACGCATCTTGTCCAAAATATGCTCGGTGCCCTCAATGGTGATATACCCATCCACATAAGTTTTTTCCGAAGGCAGATGCTCACCAAGCCACTTCTTAGATTCCGTAAGCTTCCGTATTCGGTTCCTGCAGAATTCATCCAGCGGCACAGGGACGTATTTGCGCGTATGTCCCTCCTCCACAAGGTAGGCGGCGCCCTTCTCCGTCATATTCGCCAGAGAATTGTACGCGTTGGATCTGGAAATCCCCGTCTGCTTCGCCACCTCGTATCCTGTCACCTTCCCCTCGGCGAGCAGGCAATGATAAATATTCGCCTCCTGACGCGTAAGCCCAAACTCCATCAGGCGTTCTGTAAATGTTACTTGCTCCAATTCTTCACTCCTCATCCCCATAGTATCCCGCACCTCACAAGCCTTCTGAATGTGACCTTCGAGGGCGTTCTAGTAGTTCTCACAGGGAACACTATACTGTATCATGTGGTGAGTGTCAATATTTTTTTACAATATCCTCCATTTATTCCCAAAGGATACGGGGCTGTCCCATTAAGTACCAATGGTGACAGCCCCGTCCCTGTATTCCTATTCTGATTTTACCTTACTCAATTACGGTAATCCGCATAATATTGCTGGCTCCACCCCGTTCCGCGGTCACATTGGCTGCCGGAATTCCTGCGGTCAGCACCACGATATCTCCCGCCTCTGCCATCTGCTTCGCGCACACCAGGTCAATCGCGCCGTTGCAGACATCCTCCGTAGAACTGAAGGGAATGGACTTAAGAGGAATGATACCCCAGTATAACTGCATCCTGCGAAGCGCAGCCTCGTTGGGAGTCACACCGATGATATCCATCCTCGGCTTAAACTTGGATACCACCCTGGCCGTCACACCGGACACGGTAGGCGTGATAATGCATCTTGCCCGCAAATTATTCGCCGTCGTCACCGCCGCATGGCACAGTGCGCTGGAGGTGCTTTTCATGTGATGTGCCTCCGTCTTCTTCATCATCAATTCATAATCCAAATGCTGCTCTGTATCCTTCACGATATGGACCATCATCTGCAATGCCTCCACCGGATACTTGCCCTGAGCCGTCTCGCCTGAGAGCATCACGGCATCCGTCCCGTCGTAGACCGCGTTCGCCACGTCTGTTACCTCCGCCCTGGTAGGACGGGGATTGCGCATCATGGAATCCAACATCTGGGTTGCGGTAATAACCGGCTTATAATTCTCATTGCACTTCTGAATAATCATCTTCTGCAGATAAGGAACCTCCTCAGCAGGAATCTCCACACCTAAATCTCCGCGGGCAATCATGATTCCGTCCGCACAGCGGATAATTTCGTCGATGTTCTTAATCCCCTCCGCATTCTCAATCTTCGCAATAATCGGGATATTCGGCGCCTTACATTCTTTAAGGAACGCCCGAATCTCAAGGATACACTCCGCATTGCGCACAAAGGACGCCGCAATGAAATCAATCTCCTGCTCTGCGCCAAAACGGATATCCTCCCGATCCTTCTGCGTAATCGCCGGAAGCCTTACCGGAACGTTAGGCACATTGACCCCCTTCCTCTCGCCAAGCTCGCCTCCGTTCACAACCGTACAGACAATCTCCTTACCATTCTTCGCCTTGACCTTAAGCCCAATCAGTCCGTCGTCAATGAGAATGGTACTTCCGACCTGGACATCATCCACAAGACCTTCATATGTAATGGATACCTTTCCTGCGTCTCCCTCAACCTCCTGTGCCGTCAGAACAAAGGTATCTCCCTCATTCAGCGTAACCTTCTTCCCGTCCTTCAGTGTACCTGTCCGAATCTCCGGCCCTTTGGTATCCAAAAGTATGGCAATAGGTTTCCCTTCCTCGTCGCGGAGCCTCTTAAGCCTGTCCATCCGCGCCTTCTGTTCTTCATGGGTTCCATGGGAAAAGTTGAATCTGGCAATATCCATACCTTTTTGAACCAGACTCCTCATCAGCCCGTCATCATCAGTCCTTGGTCCAAGGGTACATATGATCTTTGTCTTCTTCATCGTTTCGTCTTCCTCCTGATATTTAATTTGTGGCTGTCACGACAGCAGTACAAAATACTGCCGTCACTTGACATGTGTATGTGTGAACAGATGATCCTGACAGTATTCATAATTGCCGTTGCATTTCGAGCAATATCTGAATTCCAGGTTCGGATCATCCAGTTCAGTCCTCTTACAGATTGCACACATATGCTTCGCGCCGTTGGCATAATTCTGAACCGGACGCTTGGCTCTTCGTATATTATTCTGAAACTCCTTCTTCCTTCTGCGCTGCTTGGGCGTATACGGCCTCATATTCCTTGACCCCAGGAAGAAGATCATGAAATTGAGAAGCGACACCACAGATTCCAGCGCCGCCGCTTTATAGTAACTGCCCATCAGAATATTCCCGCCGTAGGCCGGCAGAAACGCCTGAATAATGGGATAGATAAAATACAGCGCGTCAATCAGAGCAAGGTATTTTACCTTGACAGGGATTACAAAAAACACCAAAAACTGCACATCCGGATACAGCGCCGCAAAGGCAAAGAACAGGGACATATTAAGATACCACACGGACATCGGCAGAATCATCCCTGTAATTATATACAATAAAATCGCCGCCACTATATGAAACAGCATACCTGAAAAGAAGTATAGGTTAAACCGAAACGCGCCCCAGGCATTCTCTAACTCCTGGCCAATCATATAATAGAGATACAGGGCAAACGCGATAAAAATCAGACTGTTTGACGGGGGTTCAATGATAAATGTAACCACCCTCCAAATCTGCCCGTTCAAAATTGCCTGGGCATTAAGGCTCAGATACCGATAATAAAATTCCGGATTCAATATATTTAATACGAATCCTGCCGCATACAATATAATAATATAATACATGAGGTTGGGAATGGCGTACCTGCCAAACTTTCTCTCCAGCTTTGAAAGCCAATTTTCCATAAGACAAACTCCTTAAATTTTGAAATTTTACACTAGATGAAGATATCTGAACACTCTCTTAACATCATTTTTATACTGTAGTAATTCTACCGTTTTACGCACTGTTTGTCAATTCTGCTATGGAACTTTACAACTTTTTTATATTTCTATAGCATTTTCTTAATTGTTATTTTAAAAAATTTGTCGTATAATGTTACAGGCTGTAATAAGACAGCCGTAAAGGAGTGTTATTATGAGTAAAAACGAATTGTATACACTGGGCATTGACATCGGTTCAACCACTGTGAAAATCGCTATACTCGACAAGGATAACGATGTCGCCTTTTCCGATTACGAAAGGCATTATGCTAACATTCAGGAAACTTTGTCTGACCTTCTGGGACGGGCAATCTATAAATTAGGGGGAATCTACGCTTCTCCGGTCATCACCGGCTCAGGCGGGCTGACCCTGGCAAAACACTTAGACGTTCCCTTCGTCCAGGAGGTCATCGCCGTCTCCACGGCCCTTCAGGACTACGCGCCCCAGACTGATGTTGCTATCGAGCTGGGCGGCGAGGACGCAAAGATCATTTACTTTGAAGGCGGTAACGTGGAACAGCGCATGAATGGCGTCTGCGCCGGCGGTACCGGCTCTTTTATCGACCAGATGGCCTCCCTTCTTCAGACAGACGCGTCGGGGCTTAACGAATACGCGAAGAATTACCAGTCTCTCTACTCCATTGCCGCAAGGTGCGGAGTATTTGCCAAATCCGATATCCAACCGCTAATCAACGACGGCGCTTCAAAGGAGGACCTTGCCGCCTCTATTTTTCAGGCGGTGGTAAACCAGACCATCAGCGGCCTTGCCTGCGGCAAACCAATCCGTGGCCATGTTGCTTTCTTAGGCGGCCCCTTACATTTCCTCTCCGAATTGAAGGAGGCATTTGTCCGAACCCTTAAACTGGATGACAAACATACCATTGCCCCAAACCACTCTCATCTGTTTGCGGCAATCGGCTCTGCCATGAATTCCAAAGGCGGCAGGCAGGTTTCCTTACAGGAGATGCAGAGCCGCTTAGAGAAACGGATTAAGATGGAATTCGAGGTTGACCGGATGGAGCCTCTGTTTACCAGCGAGGCGGATTTTCACGCGTTTGAAAAACGCCACGCCAGACACCAGGTTCCGGTTAAAGACCTGGCAAGCTATACCGGCAAAGCGTTCCTTGGGATTGACGCCGGCTCTACCACTACGAAAGCCGCTTTAGTCGGGGATGACGGGACCTTGCTGTATTCCTTCTATCACAACAACGAGGGAGACCCCCTTGGAACCACCATTACTGCCATCAAGGATATTTACAGCAAACTTCCGGAGGGTGTAAAAATCGTCCACTCCTGCTCTACCGGCTACGGGGAGGCGCTGATTAAGTCTGCCCTTCTTCTGGACGAAGGGGAGGTGGAGACAGTCTCCCACTACTATGCGGCTTCTTATTTTGAGCCGGATGTGGACTGTATCCTGGATATCGGCGGCCAGGACATGAAATGTATCAAGATTAAGAACCAGACCGTTGACAATGTGCTGCTCAACGAAGCCTGCTCGTCAGGCTGCGGCTCTTTCATCGAGACCTTTGCCAAGTCTCTCAATTACTCCGTGGAGGACTTTGCACATGAGGCTCTGTTTGCACATAACCCGATTGACCTTGGTACGCGCTGTACGGTATTCATGAACTCAAAGGTCAAGCAGGCGCAAAAGGAGGGAGCCGAGGTTTCGGATATTTCCGCCGGACTGGCCTATTCTGTCATTAAAAACGCCCTGTTCAAAGTGATTAAGGTATCCGACGCTTCTGAGCTTGGAAACCATATCGTGGTGCAGGGAGGGACATTTTATAATAATGCGGTGTTAAGAAGCTTTGAGAAAATTGCTGGCTGCGAGGCCATCCGTCCGGATATTGCCGGAATCATGGGCGCTTTCGGCGCTGCTCTCATTGCCCGCGAGCGTTATATGGACTGTCAGGGGACGACTATGCTCTCCATCGAGGAGATCGAGGCTCTTGAATATTCCACCACCATGGCGAAATGCAAGGGCTGTACCAACAACTGCCGCTTAACCATCAACCATTTCAGCGGCGGAAGAAGGTTCATCACCGGAAACCGCTGTGAACGGGGACTTGGAAAGGAAAAGTCAGACAACAAGCTTCCTAACCTGTTTGAATACAAGCTGCATCGGTATTTTGACTATACCCCCCTGGAGGGCTACGAGGCCACAAGGGGCGTCATCGGCATCCCACGGGTGCTGAATATGTATGAGAACTATCCCTTCTGGTTTACATTTTTCCATACCCTGGGCTTCCAGGTGGTATTATCCCCTGCCTCGACCCGTAAGATTTATGAGCTTGGGATAGAATCCATCCCCAGTGAGTCTGAGTGCTATCCGGCCAAGCTGGCCCACGGCCATGTACAATGGCTGATTAACCAGGGAATACACCGTATTTTTTACCCTAGTATTCCTTATGAGAGAAATGAGTTTCAGGAGGCTAATAATCACTACAACTGCCCTATTGTTACCTCCTATCCGGAGAATATCAAGAATAATATCGACGCCATCGTAAACGGCGAGGTGGACTTCCTCCATCCCTTCCTGTCCCTTGAGAGCGAGGAGACGGTTTCCTACCGTCTGGTGGAGGAATTGTCTGAAAAATTTTCCATACCGGCGTCAGATATCCGTTCTGCCGTACATACGGCGTGGAATGAGCTTTTAGCGTGCCGTGAGGATATGAAGAAGAAGGGTGAGGAAACCATTGAATTCCTGAACCGTACCGGCAACCGTGGAATCGTTCTTGCCGGACGCCCCTACCACATCGACCCTGAGGTAAACCACGGAATTCCTGAGCTTGTCAACTCCTACAATATAGCGGTGCTGACAGAGGATTCTATTTCCCATCTGCACCCTGCCGAGCATCCGTTAAATGTGATGGACCAGTGGATGTACCATTCCAGGCTTTATGCGGCGGCCAACTATGTTAAGACCACGGACAATCTGGACTTAATCCAGCTTAATTCCTTCGGCTGCGGACTGGACGCCGTCACCACAGACCAGGTGGCCTCCATCCTCAACGATTCCGACAAAATCTACACCTCTCTGAAAATCGACGAGGTGAATAACTTAGGCGCCGCCAGAATTCGGGTGCGCTCTCTTTTGGCCGCGATTCGTGTAAGGGAGAAGCGCAATGAGAAACGAACCATCCAATCCTCTGCTGTCAACAAAGTTCCTTTTACCCAGGAGATGAGAAAGGACTACACCATCCTCTGCCCCCAGATGTCGCCGATTCATTTCGATTTGCTAGAACCTGCTTTCGCGGCTTCGGGATACAACATTGAGATTCTTCCCAACGACAACAAGCAGGCGGTGGACGTGGGACTTAAGTATGTCAATAATGACGCCTGCTATCCTTCCCTGATGGTGGTGGGACAGATTATGGACGCCATCCTGTCCGGCAGATATGATACGGATAAGATTGCCGTGATTATCAGCCAGACCGGCGGCGGGTGCCGGGCCTCCAACTATATCGGGTTCATCCGCAGGGCGCTTAAGAAAGCCGGATACGAGCATATACCGGTTATCTCTGCAAATTTAAGCGGGCTTGAGGGCAATCCCGGCTTTAAGCTGACGCCGCGCCTTATCATGCGCGGTATATATGCAGTCGTGTTGGGAGATATCTTCATGAAATGCGTGTACCGCATCCGCCCCTATGAGGCGGTCAAAGGCTCTGCCGACGCCATGCATGAAAAATGGGTGGGGGTCTGCAAGGAATTCTTGTCGCATGGATATCCCTCCAGACACCGGTTCAAACGGCTCTGCAAAGAGATTATTGAAGATTTTGACCAAAACATTGAGCTTTTAGATATAAAGAAACCCCGTGTGGGCGTGGTGGGAGAGATTCTTGTCAAATTCCTTCCTGCCGCCAACAACTATCTGGTGGAGTTACTGGAAAGCGAAGGCGCAGAGGCGGTGGTGCCGGACCTTCTGGACTTCCTTTCGTACTGCTTCTATAACCAGAACTTTAAGGTGTCCCATCTGGGTATGAAAAAATCCAAGGCCACCGTCGGGAACCTTGGCATCAAGGCCCTGGAATGGTTCCGCGCGCCGGCCAAAAAGGCATTTAAGGAGAGCAGGCATTTCGACCCTCCGGCAGATATCAGAGAGCTTGGGAAAATGGCGTCGGATATCGTGTCTCTTGGCAACCAGACCGGAGAGGGGTGGTTTCTCACCGGCGAGATGCTGGAGTTGATACACAGCGGCGCGCCGAATATTGTGTGCACGCAGCCATTTGCCTGCCTGCCTAATCATGTGGTTGGGAAAGGCGTCATAAAAGAGTTGAGAAGGCGGTATCCAAAATCAAATATCGTGGCAATCGACTTCGACCCTGGGGCCAGTGAGGTGAATCAGTTGAACCGGATTAAGCTTATGCTTTCTACGGCGAATAAGAATATGGGGGCGTAAATTTCTTCGGCGGCAGCCGAATAAAGGCTTTACACCACAATCACTTATTGATATAATGAAAGCACCTGGTAAATGGCGATTATAAAAGTGAGGTGAGGATATGCCAAATGCTATCGAAATCGCGAAAGATGTTGTTGAGCAATTCCAAAAAATCCAACGGCATATGGAACACGCGAAAGAAGAGAATGCAATGAAAACGTATGAAGGCTTGAAGCAGGATTATCTGTCTTTAAAAGCAATCTTACAAGTAGCAGGGGTAAATCTCACAGAAATTGACAGAATTAAAGAGTAATAAAAACAGCATAGTATCCGCATTAGAGTTCGGTATACTGTGCTGTTTTTTTACTAAAGTATTCTAATAAAAATACTCACCTTTGCGCCCCTGTTTTCTGCATTTTCAATCGCCAGATACCCTCCCTGCCCTCTCACAAACTTCTCGGCAGTATGAAGCCCAATCCCATAGTGGTTCTTACTGCTTCGGCTTACATCCCCTTGATAGAACTGCTCTGTGGCATGTTTTAGGTCCTGTGCCGTGAATCCCTGCCCAGCATCTACAACGGTTATTGCCAGATATTCCCCCTTGGCTTGGGTTTTCATCTCCAACGATACCTCTATCTCGCCCTCCGGCGGGCTATAATCCATGGCATTGCTCAAAATATTATGAAACGCCCGCAGAAGTTGGCTTACGCTGCACCGGATTTCCCCATGGAGAGCCTGGGCGCTAATAATCATAGGATACTGTCTTGCGGACGTAAGAAGCCTCCCCTGTTCTATAAACAGCTCAGAAAGGGCGGCGCTGGAAATCTTCTGATTCTGAACCTCTGACTTTTTCTCCTGTGCTTCCTCCGCTAAAATCTCATTCAATATAACAAGATATTCTTCAATCATCAACACACTCTTAAGAATATCCTGATTATACCCTCTCTCCTCCTCCCTAAGCTCTCCCTCTGCCATCAGCTCGGCATTGCCCCGTATAACCGTAAGCGGCGTCTTAATATCATGGGCAAGGGCGGCAATCTGTTCTTCCCTGCTCTTTTCCAGATTCCATTGTCTGTAAAGGGAAGCCTTAAGAGCCTCCTTCATTTGGTTTAAGGAATTCAGGACTTCATCTACTTCCCTTAGCTGCGAATGCTCCTCCTCAAATTCCAAATCCTGATTCCTGATTTTTGCCATAACCTCACTTAAAACCGCCAGCCTACTTCTCATATATTTTCCAAAATGACGCGACATAAGAACCGTATGAATCAGAAACAGCACGATAAAGGAACAAATCATCAGAACTTCCGGACTTGGCAAAAGATGATTCAAAAACTCATTCCTGAATCGGGTGGCAATCTCATACTTGACAATGCAAACCTCCCCCGAATCACGCACAAAGAACCGATAATAGCTTCTCCCGCGGGCATAGATGCTGTTACTCTTATACTTCTCCCACGCCTGTTCTATTTCCTCCGAGGGAAACGTACCATAAAGCCAATTCCCCTCCCTTTCATACACCCCATAGCTACATCCTTCTGGCAGCATACTCTCCGTGATTTCCGGCGCTGTTTCTATCTCCTGCGCCGCCCCATTAAGCCAAGCCTCCATATGGTTGGCCGGAAGCACCTCCCCTGCCACGTCCAGTATAAACCAAATCATGAACTGAAGAAAAATTAAAAGCAGTACGCCAGCCGTATAGAAACAGGCATACCTGAAAAACACTGATGAAATCGACTTCTTTTTTCCTTTTACCTCCATCGATATCCAATCCCCCATACCGTCTCAATCGGCTCAAAGCCTGCCTTCTGGCATTTCGCCCGAATATTCTTCACATGCTCGGTAATCACAGAATTGTCGCTCTCCTTCTCATACCCGAATACATGCTCATAGATTCTGTCCTTGGAAAACACCTGCCTGTGGTTCATGGCAAGATACTCGCAGATGGCGTACTCGCTCTTGGTAAATTTAAGCTCTGTCTCTCCATAGCACACCTTCTTCTCCTTCGGCCAGAACTTCACGCCGTCTACAACCACCACATGCTTTTTCTCTCTTGTCTCTCTGCGCAGATGGGCCGCCACCCTGGCGCGCAATTCCCCGATTCCGAAAGGCTTGGCGATGTAATCGTCCCCGCCGATGCCAAGTCCCTTCATGATATCCGACTCATTCGTTTTTGCCGTCAGAAACAGGATTGGACAGTCCACGCTGCCGCGGATTTCCCCGCACAGCGTAAAGCCGTCTACCCCAGGCATCATAACATCCAGAAGGATTAGCTGGTACTCCGTAAGCTTCTGGCTTTGAAGCTTTAGAGGGTCGCTTTGCACTGTCACCTCGTAACCCTCCTTCTCCAACGCGTTTCTGATTAGTTTCAAAATCTGCTCATCATCGTCTACTGCCAATATTTTCGTCATATCGTTCCTTCCTAATGAATCAGTCCTTACACTGTCTTCCCTCATAAAAATTTAGCCACAGAAAAAATCCGGACCACAATAGAAGCGTGACTGCCGCGCCGCAAACCAGGTTTTTGGACACATACTCCCATGATACCACTCTATTTCCCATCCAACATTGTAGCAGATATTGACTCCACCTGCTACCCCACGCACAGGGAAAAAACTGCCACCGTCCCTCCCCAAGCCCTGTCAAAAAAAGCGCTGAAACCACTAACTGGGCTGTTCCTGCACACAGGGAAATATTTTTCGAGAAGGCCAGGTTTAAAAAAAGATGGATGAGATAGAGGTTCATACTGCTAAGCCAAAGAGTCAGGGCCAAAACCGCATACCTTTCTGCCGACAGCAAAGCCCTCCCCGTCAAGACGCCAAAGCCTGCCTCAAAGCCTAAAACTGCCAGAAGGAGGGCTGCAAATCCCATCCCCAAAAGAACCGCCCACTTGGCAATCACAGGATTCCTTCTGCGCACTGCCACACCAAGAAGGGTCTGAAAATGCCCTTTTTCCTCCAACTCCACAGACATGGCGCAGACCACGCTGATTACCAATGGAAGTGCAATGGAAAGCGCCTCTATATAGCCGCATATCTTTCCCTGGTCACTCCATGCCGCAAAGGAATAATAGAAAAGAAAAATGATAATTCCCAACACGGGAACCGCAAGATGCAGCCATATAAGCAGCGTGCGCCGCATTTTCCACAGCTCTCCCCTGATATCTCTGTACAATTCCATCTCTACTTCTCCACCTGCCTTTCAAACCACTTACGGCTGATGGCCCAGAACAGGGAAAACCACAGGATAGAAGCCCCTATTCCCACTGGCAGTCCCCATAAGTCCAATAATTCCTGTGTGAAGGTCACACTTCCTGGCTTTGCCACCAGCCCATTGGGAAGGATTTTTAAGATGATACACAAAAGCCTTGCCGTAATGCCTCCTGGCAGAGCCATAAAAAACGGATGAAGCGATAGCTCGACTGCTGTTATGAGATAACTTCCCAAATGAAGCAGTATCATTGGGAATACGCCCGCCGCCTGCTGTAAAAACAGGCAGAAGGGAATCTGCCACAGAGACGTCACAAATAAGACCACTACCGCCAGAAGCTGTTCTCCCACCGACGGATTAATGGGAAATACCTGATGCGCAATCTGCGTAAGCCCTATGCTGACTATTATCGCTGCCGCCATAAACACCAAGAGGGAAATCCCCATACACTGGATGCCGTACAATACTTTTCCGTCCCAGACAGCCCCCATTTCCACAGGCAGGACACGGATTGAACGGTCTCCCATTTTCTTATCGCGGTTCCCCACAGAGGCACAGATAAGCGCAAGCATTGCCGGAAACAGGACCATATACCACCAGTTGTAACTGTCAATGATGAAATAATCCCTCGTAAGCCAACCAGACAGGCACACCGCTGCCATGGGCATAATCACCGTCAGTTTTTCCGTATAGGTGTGACGGTTCTTCAACCTTTCCGCAAGAAAATATTCTCTCATCTATCTCCCCTCCTTTGCCGCAATCTTCATGAATAATTCTTCCAGACAGGCATCCTCCGGCATACCGCCCTGGTATCCCAGTACGCCGTTTATGATGATTCCGATATGGTCGGCTGTCTTTGCAATCTCGCTTAATATATGGCTGGACACGATGACGGTGATACCATTTTCAGGGAACCTACGTATCATCTGCCGCAGATCCTGGATGCCGATAGGGTCAAGTCCGTTGACCGGCTCGTCGAGGATTAGAAGCCTTGGATTGGCGAGAAGGGCAATCCCGATTCCAAGCCGCTGCTTCATCCCTAAGGAAAACGCGCCTGCCTTCTTTTTTCCTGTATTTGCCAAATCTACTATTTCCAATACCTCCTGGATTCTTTTATCCGGTATATGAAGCATCAATGCGCGGACTTTCAGGTTCTCCCATGCCGTCAGGTTCTCATATACGGGCGGCGTCTCGATTAAGGCGCCGATGTCCTTAAGGTCATTCCTGCTCCACGCATGGCCGTCAAAGAAAATCTGCCCGTCTGTGGGGCGCAGGATTCCTGTCATCATTTTTAAAAGGGTGGATTTTCCTGCGCCGTTGGGGCCAAGAAGTCCGTATACGCAGTTCTTCGGCACCTCCAAAGAAATACGATTAACAGCGTGGTGATTTTTAAAAGATTTGGTTAGACATTTTGTCTCTAAGATATTTTGATTCATGTGGGTTCCTCCTTACTTCCCGCTTGTCAGTGTTCTGTCTGGACAGATATATCTGTCACTGAACTACAAGATAAGAATAAGGGGGAATTATAAGGAAAGTATAAAGAAATCTAAAAAAATCATTATTCAATTATAGTTTAGCAGAGGCTTTACACCTCAATCACCAATTGATATAATGAAAGTACGATATAAATGGTATTTTAGAAGTGAGGTGAGAATATACCGGGCGAAAAAGAAATCAATGACATAACAAGAGAAGCGAATATCTGTTTTGGGGAGGCACCGTCAGTTATACGGTGCCGATTTTTGATTTTTTATTCCATTTCCTTAATGAGTTGTGAATACATATTCCCCATATCCTCCTGCGGCTTCCACCCCAGAGCCATAAGCTTCTCCCCTGACAGGCGAAGCGCCGTATCAGCCGCATAACCATACCGGTCATCATCTGCTATATCATATTTCACATGAATCCTGCCACCCGCCATTTTGTCCGCCGCAAACTCCGCCATCTGCCGGATTGTCATGGTATTAGCTTCATTTACTATATTGTAGGCTTCCCCATCGGCTCCCTTTTCCAAAATGGCCATAATCCCAGATATGGCGTCATGAATACCGCAGTAATTTCCCATTGAACGTCCCTGTGTATGAAGCACGATATCGCGCCCTTCCTTGACAGCCCTGGCAAACTGGGCGAAAACGCGTTTATCTGAAGCCGGAACTCCTTCTCCGAAAGTCTGTGCGAGGCGGGCAATTTTTACCGGAACATTATATTCTTTAAAATAAGCGTAGCAGATATTTTCCGCCATACGTTTGCCTAAAGGATAACAACTTCGGGAAGCCAACAGCTCTACCGTCCCCCGCGAAGCTTCATACTCCGTGGCACGGTGCCCTGCCGGACATTCAATACTCCCGTACACCTCCATGCTTGAGAGGTATACCATACTTTTAATCTTACATTGCCTTGCAAATTCTAAAATATTCTGCGTCATGTTGACAATGCTCTCTGTCACCTCCACAGGATGGGAGAGCATTTTGGCAGATGCAGTAACAGAAGCGCAGTGAATCAGATAATCGCAGTCCAGATTTAGCGTCGCCAGTTTTTCCCTGCCGGTTAAATCTGCCTCTGCAATCTGCACATTATGGGGTAATACCTTTTCCGCTTTCACTCTGCTGCGCACAAGAGCCGTTATATCTGCCTTTTCGTCAGTCTCTTTTATGTGCTTTACCAGCATAGAGCCTATATAACCTGTTGCACCCGTAATTAGATATGTATTCATACTTTTTCTTTCCGCAACGCTTGCTCAAAATAATCTATCGTGCGCTTCAATCCATCTTCCAGCATAATAAGCGGCTCCCATCCAAGTTCTTTCTTTGCCAGCTCGATGATAGGTTTTCTCTGTGTCGGATCATCCAATGGCAGCGGTCTATGTACAATCCCCGAACTGCTTCCTGTAAGGTCAATAACCTTCTTTGCAAGTTCTAACATGGTAAACTCCCCTGGATTTCCAAGATTCACCGGTCCGGTAAAGCCGTCCCTGCTGTCCATCATTCGGCACATCCCGTCCACCAGGTCATCCACATAGCAGAAACTTCGTGTCTGACTTCCCTCTCCATAAACGGTAATATCCTCCCCTTTCAAAGCCTGCACAATAAAGTTGGATACAACTCTGCCATCATATGGATTCATATTTGGCCCATAGGTATTGAAGATACGGATAACTTTAATGTCTACATTATGCTGCCTGTGATAGTCAAAGAAAAGCGTCTCTGCCATCCGCTTCCCCTCATCATAACATGAACGGATACCGATCGGATTGACACAGCCGCGGTATGATTCCGGCTGCGGATGCACCTGAGGGTCTCCGTATACTTCACTAGTACTGGCCTGTAATATCTTTGCATTGGCCCGCTTCGCAAGTCCAAGCATATTCATCGCCCCATACACAGAAGTCTTTGCTGTTTTAATAGGGTTATATTGATAATGCACAGGGCTTGCAGGACATGCCAGATTATAAATCTGGTCAACCTCGACAGAAATTTTTGCTGTCACATCATGACGGATTAATTCAAAATTTTTATAATCCATTAGATTCCAAATATTATCTTTTGAACCAGTAAAAAAGTTATCCAGACAAATGACATCATTCCCCTCGACTACCAGTTTCTTACAAAGATGCGAGCCGATAAATCCCGCGCCTCCCGTCACTAAAATACGTTTCATGCCATTACCTCCGTACAGAGTCTCACACTAATTTGATTTTTGGCTGCCCACCCTTCACACCCTCCATATCTTTTCAGCATGAGCAATCCTCCATTTCTTTATATTTTGCATGAAATACAAAGATGTCAGCACCTCTCCGATTCTGCCAATATATCTGGGCATACGCTTTTCCCTTCTCATCTCACACCGATATGCCGTCTCTTTTAAAATCGGGAACAACCAACTGCAATAATCGTCAAATACCTCTTTTCTCGCAATTAACATATTATAATTATATAGATAAGGCATTTTCAAAATATTCAATACTTCTTCAAAATATTTCCTGTCCTGTTCTTTTAGTACATCCAGCATGATATCAATATCAGACTGCAAAAGATATCTTCCATATTGTCCTGACGCATCAGGATAACAAACAAACGGCAGCGGTAATATTACATCTATCTCCCTGTCTTTCATTAGCTGCATCTGCTCTCCGGTAACATTAAGAATTCTTCGGTAATGAAATATCCCTGTCACTTCATATATCCCATATTTCCATACATAATAAGTTGCTGACAATTCACCATATAACCCATTTTGTTCTGAAAGACTACCGCATCTTTCGTCAGTTATATCTGCCAGCCTTTTTTTTGTCAGGACAGAACCCACTTGAATCTCTTTTATCCACGATGCTTCGTGGTATACTCCTTTTAATTTTCTGTCCATATGGCTGACGGCTTTATATATGCCTATTGATGCAGACGTATCTAATCTGTGCGTCTGATAATCTTCTATCAGCTTGAGCCTGCAAACCTCTTTCAAGTACCTGCCCATCAAAATATATTCCAAATGGGAATCCAATTTGACGTAGTTTGAAATTCCCCTTTCCTGCAATGCCTGTTCGATGCTGTCATGGTATTCTTCCGGCGTGGCAATCATAATCAAATTGTCCTTCCCTATCTGCACTTCTCTCAATGCGTGAATCGGTATGCCGTCAATTTCTTCCAAATGACTGTCTTTGTCTGTCACCAAAAAGCCTTTTACATCTATTCCGAAAAGTTCACATACTGCTTTATAAGCACCGTAAGCTACCACCCCCGCGCCGTAAAGATATATTGCGTCAAATTTATTAAAGTAATCTTCTAATTCTTGTATCATATCTGTTCTCCATTTCCACAATCTAAAGAGGCTTCTCTTTCCGCAATCTTTAATGCGTCTGTAATTACCTTGTCCATGTCGTAATACTGATATTTACCCAGTCTCCCTGCAAAAATGATATTTCTATCTTTTTCGCTTTCTTTCTGGTACTTTTCATATATCCTGATATTTTTCTCATCATTTACCGGATAATAAGGCTCTTTGCCATTCTCCCACCGTTCAGAATATTCTCTTGTAATAACTGTCTTTCTCGGATTGCCTTTTCCAAATTCAAAGTGCTTATGTTCTATAATTCTGGTATAGGGTGTTTCTGCATCTGTATAGTTCATTCCTGCCACGCCCTGATAATTGTCCGTATCAAGAGTTTTTGTCTCAAAGCGCAAACTCCTGTATTCCAGTTCTCCGAAACAGAAATCAAAATATTCATCAATAGGACCTGTATAAACAATTTTTTTCGCTAAGCCTTTAAATGCTGCTCTCTCTGCCAAATAATCTGTTCCAAGCCTGACTTCAATCCCTTCAAGGATTTTCTCCACCATTTTTGTATATCCGCCAATTGGAATCCCCTGGTAAGGATGGTTAAAGTAATTATTGTCAAAGGTAAACCGTACCGGAAGCCTTTTTATAATAAATGCCGGAAGCTCCTTGCATGGCCTCCCCCATTGCTTCTCAGTATACCCTTTTACTAGCTTTTCATAGATATCCCTTCCAACAAGCATAATTGCCTGTTCTTCCAGATTGAAGGGCGTTTTTATTCCACTTTCTTTTTTTTGTAGCTCAATTCTTTCCCTTGCTTCTAGTGGGGTGCGCACACCCCACAATTCATGGAAGGTATTCATGTTAAAAGGAAGATTGTAAAGTTCGCCTTTATAGTTTGCCAACGGACTGTATATGAAATGATTGAATGAAATAAACTGGTTTACAAATTCCCATATCTTCTCATTATCCGTGTGAAAAATATGCGGGCCGTATTTGTGAACTTCTATTCCCTCTATCTGTTCACTGTAAATATTCCCCGCTATATGCTCACGCCTGTCTATCACAAGGCATTTTTTTCCTATATCTGTCATAAACCTGGCAAAAACTACTCCCGCCAGTCCTGCACCGACAACCAAATAATCATACATTTTCTATTTCCTCGCAGTTATTTATCTATATTCCAAACACCTGCTGTCCCTCCAGCGCATCGTACAAAGCGCGGCATATATAGAAATCAGCAGGCTCTGTTATTTTCATATTATTGCTGGTGCTTTTCACCATATGTAACTCTTTATGATACAGATTACAAAGCTGCGCAGAATCTATGCTCTTTATTCCGTCCTTCTCCGCCTTCTCATACAACATTTTGATGCTGCCATAATAAAATGACTGTGGCGCCTTGGCTGTATACATCTGCTCTCTTGGCGGCATCTCGACTATGGTTTTTCCGTCGTAGCTCCTTATCTGGCTCTCTTTGTCCGCCTCGCATGTGATGGCACTTCCATACTTTTCTACTGCATTGATATTCAAAGTAATCAGTTCTTCATCAATCAATGGACGTACGCCGTCATGAATCAACACAATGTCATCCTTTTGCGCAAACTCCTCCATTGCCAGAAGCCCCTGATAAATGGAATCATGGCCTGTCTCACCACCTGGAACAATTTTCTTTACTTTTGTGATTCCAAAACGTCTCAGCAGCCCTTTTAATTCTTCTATATATTCCTTTATACAGACAACTACAATGCCCTCTATCCTTTCATGGTATTCAAAATGCTCCAGGGTATATATAATAACCGGTTTCCCATGAATCTCCAAAAACTGTTTTGGCTTTGAACGGGTATTCATTCTCTTTCCTGTTCCACCGGCAAAGATTAATGCTATTGTCATATTTTTCGTTTCTCTCCCTGCAATTTTAAAAACTCCCATATCTGCTCATCTATACACTTCCTGATATCTCCCCCCGTTATCCAGCATTTACTCCACTCAACCACCTTTTCTACAGCGGTTTCCAGATTCCAGACAGGTCTCCAGGCAAATGTATTTCTCAGTTTACTGCAGTCAAGCTTCAAATAATTTGCTTCATGAGGCCCGTCATCCGCCTGGTTCATCCATTTTATCCCTTCTCCCCATTTATTTACAAACAAATCAACTAACCGGCCTGTCTGGCAGCAATCCTCCTCTGAAGGCCCGGCATTATAACACCCTGAATATCCGTCCTTCTTTTTTCCCGTCTGCCCGCACCCGCTGCATTCATTACTGATATCCTTACCCAGAACCTGTATAAGCTCTACCGACTGCTCCTTACATTTCTGCATCAGCCGTTTTCGGATATATCCCCTCTGCCACTGTGCCATGGAATGGTTAATCTTCTTATTCACACCCCCTGCACGCGGCTTAGGCAGCTTTACAATGTAAACGGCCTGCGGCTTCTCATCTCTTAAGAACCGGTTCAATTCCTGGTTGATATAGCTGTGCAGCCTTTCCTCCAGGCGCTTCTTCTTCGCATTGTACTTCTTCCTTCCGGGATTCTCATTCCTGTTGCGGTTATATATCCTCGTCTGCTCACGAATCCAGTCTGCGTATCCAATCTGATATCTGCCCAACTCCTCACCATAGCGATGCCCTTCGTCTGTCGTCAGCATCGTATAAAGCCCTGCCGAAACTCCTACCTGCTTCAGATAATCTCCATGTTCACGGACCGCGACATTTACCGGCACCTCGATGGTTATACGGTTCTCTTTCGGATACAGCTTAATATAGAGCTGGCTCTTATAACGGTTATTATCTGTCAGCGGTACAAAAACCCTTTTCCGCTTCTCTTTTATGGAAATATAGATTCCATGCTCCGCATAACGGTACGCCCTCTCTGCTATGGTGAAGCCGTCTGCCCTGTCCGTATGCAGTTTTACATGATGCTTCCTCACCTGTCTGCACAGATAGCGGTTTAGCCTTTTTGTGTCAACCTTCGCCGCCACCTCAAGATACTTCTTCTGCACTGTCCTGGGCAGTTCAACCGGCTTTTGATTTAGCACTTCTTCAAATGCATTGCTGACCTTAAGCAAAAACCGCAGATAATGTCTGTCCTCGTCCGTAAAGCCTTCATTCTGATTAACCAGTTTCGTTAGCTTGTTTTTTGTCCTGGTCCACTGGCTCTTGATCTCACCCAATGCATCGAAAATCGCCAGATAGAAGTAGACTGACGGCATCCCTAATGTTTCGCGGTAACCGCTGGCCGTCATTTCGTTCTGCACCGTATATCCCGGATAGAGCTTTGGCAGGCCAGAGAGTCCTCCGAAGCGTGAATATACATAGTTCTTCACCTTTTTGTAATCCTCGGCAATCTCCAGAAGCTTCTCCATATCCGCGTCTTTGATTGGTTCTTTATTATACTGATGAATGGTTTTACATACTTTGTCCATTGGCATATGAGTTCGTCCATTAAGGTATACTTTTTCGTAATGATTTCTATGGAAAATTTTTTAGACATATGCTACAAAAAATAGAGATTAAGTTTATTGACTTTTTGTCGATAATATATTAGAATAGTTGAGAATTTATTTTAGATGTACCATTATGAAAAAGTATACATTTTCGTAATAGTTTTTTATATTGATTTCTATTAAAGTCTTTTTACAGCAGATTTCCTCTATTTTGTAGTCATTTTGTTGTCCCACATAAACTAATAATAAAATATGCCATTAGCCTCAGATTTGTGGCAACAAACCAATCAAATATTTTCTGTATGGAGTTATTCTCTAACCATGTTTTTAACGTAAACTTATTGAAAGTGTATAACTAAAATAAAAATTCCGGAAAAAACGCCAAAAAGTGTTGAAGCTGTGGCATTTTTGCTCGCAAAATCCTAAAGTAATGTGTATGATTTGAGTAGCATTGTGTTACTTAATAGATGAAGTTATGTTACTCAAAGGATATAATGTCCGTTTTGTCCTCCTGGTCTGTGAGGAAAATACGCTTGTCAGATACAATATCTTCCATACCCGACTTTTGATTAACCATGCTGAAAATGGCAGAAAATATCTGTATGATATCTTGGCAATAAAAAAAGAAACGAGCAGGCCGTAGCAAAATGTACGGTGAAAACCCATTTCTTCCATCCTGTCAATCCCCAAAATTGCCTTCCACTTCGTATCGCAGTAATGATAATCTGGGAAAAGTGCCGTCTTATCACAAGCCGCATATTTCAGGACATCACACAGCCTGCTACGGATTCCCACAAACGTCCCCGCCCACTCCATAAGTGACTGCACCTGCGACAGCGTCGGGCTGATTCCTGTCGTTCCAGCCAATGGCTTCTCCTCTCCTGCCACGTTTGTAAAACACTGGTATCCCTTGGCTTTATAGTCAGAAACGATTGCAGCCCATACATCCTCCGGCAATGATGTGACAGACTTTGCATAAGGTGAAAAAACAACCGCGTTGCCTTTTTTAATCTGCTCCAATCTGGGATATGCCTGCAGATTTTCCGGTTTTACCGGCTCCGTGCCTATTGGCAGCCCGAAAACCCCACATCGATATATGATTTCAAGCGGAATGCATTTCAAATACAATGCCTTATGCAGATTTACCATATAGGAGCGATCCTGATGGGCGATAAAAGAAGTCTCGTCCTCCGTATACAGGCACGCCTGCAGCAAATAATGTGCTGTCAGTCCATCTATTGCTTTCACCATTTCTTCATAATGCGCTTTATCCATACCATATCCCCATCGCTCCTACATTAACGCAGCTTCCCCTGCCTCCTCCGGCGTCAAAATCTCTGTCTTTACATAATTGTCAATACCTCCATAGCAACTATTCTCCATAATAGGACTACCGGGAAATAGATAGTCCCAAAGCGGGGCAGGTCTGGCTCATATGAACCAGACCTGCCCCGATATTTTATGAACTTATTTTTTTGAACAGTAACTCTGTCTTTTACCGAATTGCCTTCAAATAATACACCGCCAACTGCGTGCGATCCCGAAGCCCCATTTTCTCCAGAATATTGCTGATATAGTTTCGCACCGTCCCCTCGCTCAAAAACAGCTCGCCCACAATCTCCCTGTTGCTGAGCCCCTCCGCCACCAGGGAGAGCACCTTCAACTCCTTTTCTCTAATCTTATAAGCCCCCCCAGTCAAAGGTTTCCTTCTCCTGCAAAAGCTACGGAATCTAGGACACAATCTCTGTCCCGAACACCGTCTGGCCTGTACACACCGCCCGAATGGCCGGAAGGATGCTCTGGTAATCCTGCTTCAACAGATACCCTTTGACCCCATATT
>ERZ808044.881-NODE-881-length-22943-cov-6.682104_pt1 | contig 22943 bp, 19 predicted proteins | sample MGYA00380195_ERZ808044 | MGnify/ENA primary metagenome ERZ808044 (study PRJEB31490, sample SAMN06133423) | mouse gut metagenome | isolation source: Z7_2 | host: mice | place: China: Chengdu | collected 2015-05 ...
TAATAAAGGCTTATAGCCGCAGAGCAAACCACCCGTTTGACGGGTGGTTATGATTTCATGAACAATGATTGGAAGAGAGGGGAGAAGCGTAATAATGAGAAAGATTCAGACATTTTTTAGTAAGCTGAGAAAAACGCAGGGAAAGTCAAAGCACTCTTTAAGAACAGTTATTTTAGAAAAAAGTCAAAAGTTTTTGCGAGGAAAAAACGTCAGAAGATGGAAGGAAAATCTTATAAGTGGCATTAATAAAGGACATGATCAAAGGAATGTCATGACATTTTTGGAGTTATTGGGAAGTATGATTGCAGCAGCATCATGCGGCGTAGCGGGTCCTGCTATTGCGGAATATAAAGGAGAAGGAATGCTATATTACATAAGTAAATTTGCCATTGTAATTACTTCGGTGATGATGATTTGGTTCCTTATCTGCATTGTTGGTTACGAGCGTCTGCATGGATTAGGAGAGGGAATCCGTAAAGCAAAGCAAAAATTGACGGGCTATATCCATGGCTCAAAATGGGGGAAGCCGTCTATATATATCGCGGCTTTTGTCATTATTTTTACATTATATAATTGGCACGGAACATCTTATTATTCCTCTGTGGCAGAAGTTTATGGAATTCCTGTCGGGGTAGGAGAGCCGCTTTCATATAGTGTAAGAAAAGAGCGTTCAGGTTATTGGAGGATTAAGGATTATTCTTTCCGGAAATGTATTGAGGTAACTTATGAGGAGCCTTATCATCAAATGAAGCTCATGAGTGAATATTCAACAGCATACAACATGTCTTTTTTTCAGCCGTCGGCAAGAGTGGTCTATAAATATGAAAAAGATAAAAGCAAATTTCGTGATTATGGACAGGAATTCTATATTACGGCCAGGAAAAATAAATTCCGGACACCTAAGGAGGTGCGCTATTACGGTGACGATGGAAAACTGCTTTTAAAACAAAAGAAAACGAAAAATGATTTAATGGAAATTGCGTTCTATTCCTCCGATGATATGCCCCAGCTTCTTAACTCAACACTGCTTCGGGTTCCCGACGGACAAAAGGGAGAGAACGGTATGACATCACGGCAGATAGAGACAAGCTATTATTCGGATGGGCTTCCACGGATGCGCAGGCTCAGGCCAGGAATCAATAATCAGAATGGCGTAAATGGGGAAAGTTATATTTATGATGAGAATAAGAGGCTGACTACATTGAACTATCTTGATCCAGACGGAGAACCCGTTTGCAATAAGCAAGGGATAATGATGGTTAAATTTCAATATGATGACCGTGATAACCTGCATAGTATTTGTTATTATAGTGATTCAGAAGGAAAGAATAAGACAGAAGGCTTCAACGGCGTTTTCTGTGAGAAGATGGAATATGATTCATACGGCAATATAATAGAGCGTAAGCAGCTAGACCGCAATGAAAACTGGTGGTGCGACGAAAACGGAGTATATATGTACAAGTATACATATACGGACGGGGCCTTAACTCAGGAGGTGTTTTTAGGAATTGGTAAAAAGCCGGTTCGTGACAGCCGATATCACAGCCGAGTGATTAAATTTGAAAAACAAAGATCAGGACTTGGAAAAGAGTTGTCCATTTCTCTTGATCCCATTGGAACACCTACTGCAGAGACAGATACCTTTGAAGAAGAAAGAGATGATTTTGAAGAAGAAAGAGATATCTACGCAGGGGAGAATGAGAATACAATTACGATACAGACGAACGGACAAGAAGAAACTCAAGAAAACAAGCAGAAATGGGATAAGAAGCTGACTCAAAGAAGGAATACAGATGAGGAAGAAACCGAAGAAATAGAATATGTAAGAAAATATACTTCTATTCATTATGAAGTTAGTCCTGGAAATAAAATTGTAAAAAAGAGTTATTATGACCAGAACGATAATTTGGTAGCAAATGAGGAAGGGTATGCCATAGAAAAGCTGCATTATGATCAAGAGAGGCATCTCATTTCAGAATTATATCTTGATACAAAATCTAATCCTTGTCATCTTAGCGGCGGCTATGCAGAGGAAAGGAATGTTTATGGCTTTAACCGTGAAATTATACGTACGGAGTATCGGGATAAGAATGGCCGACTGACAGTCAATAGAGAAAAGGGATATGCATATGTATGTTTTCGGCATTCAGAAGAAAATCAGGGGAAGAAGGAAACCAAGCTTTATTATAATGAGTCCAATGAGTTGGTTTTGCTTCCTGACACAGGATATGCAATTAGTGAACGTTATTATGACGAGAGAGGTTTTGTGACCCGTGATGCATATTATGATGAGAGTAAAAAATCGATTAGCCGGTCTGATTACAGAGTTGCAAGAATAGAATATGAATATGCGGATGACGGCAATCTGATTTGTATGTGGTATCAGGATGAAAAGGGACGTCCGGTTAATCGCTATGATACAGGTTACGCGGCAGTATTTCAGGAATTTGAGGCCGGACACTTACAAACTAAGTATTATCAGGGATACAGGGACGGAGAACTAACAGCGGTCTTGGACAAAGAAACAGGAGTTGCTAGGATTGTTTATACTTATGATAACAATCGCCTTCAAAGAGAAGAATATTTTGACACAGAAGAAAAGCCGATTTTGCGAAGTGATACAGGATGCGCAATTCAGGAGTATGAATATGATGAGACAGGAAAATGCAGTGAAAAACATTTTTATGGAATGGATAAAAAGCCGATTCTGAGGAAAGATACGGGGTATGCTGCTGTAAAATTTAAATATGATGAATTTGGACAAATGACTGATTCACGTTATTATGGCACAGAGGGCAAACCTGTGCTCAGTACAAAATATCATTGTGCTGGTTATGAATATGCATTTGATGAAAATGGGAATCAAACGGATACCTGGTACATTGGTCTGGATGGGAATCCCATGGTTCGCAGAGATTTGGGCTATGCGCATATAAAGTCGAAATATGATGGCTTAGGGAATGAGATATTGGTAAAATATTTTGACGAAGAAGAACAGCCAGTGGTGCACAAGGAAAGAGGGTATGCGTGTGAAGAAAAAGAATTTGAAAAAGGTAAATTGACAGAAGCCTGCTATTACGATGCGCAGAACGAGTTGGTGCTGCGAAAAGACAAGGGGTATGCGATTGTCAGGTATGAATATGATGAATATGGTCAAACGATTTCTGAACATTATTATGACATCGAAGACGAGCCTGTGATCAGCACAGAATATCACTGCGCTGGTTTTAAATATAAGTATGACGGGAAAGGCAACCGGACGGATATCTGGTATCTGGGGCTTAAAGAAGACGATAAAATCGTCAGGAAAGATTTGGGGTATGCCCATGTGAAAATTTATTATAACGAAGATGGAAAAGAGACAAAAGGGGAGTATTATGATAATGTGGGACAACCTGCTATAAAGAAAGAAGGAGGATATGCTTCTTATGAAAACTTTTATGAAAAAGGAAACTGGGTTGAATCTCGTTATTATGATGAAAAAGGTAATTTAATACTATGTAATGACACGGGATATGCTGTGATTCGCAATAGATATGATGAATATAACCGGCGTACTTCCATTCGTTACTATGGAACGGATGGGAAGCTGATTATTGGAACGAAATATCAATGTGCTGGATTTGATTATAGATATAATGAAAAAGGAAATAATGAACGCAGTACTTTTATCGGTGTGGATAATCAGCCAATGTGCCGCAGAGATTTGGGATATGCATATGAAGAATATGAATACGACGATTTAGGCAATCAGATTAGAGTCAGTTACTTTGGTGTAGGAGGAGAAGCTACAATAGGGAAATCTGGCGGATACGCATCCCGTGAAAGAAAATATGAAGACGGAAATCTGATAGAGGAGTGGTATTATGATTTAAAGGGAGAACTTATACAGTCAAAAGAACTGGGGTATGCAGGTTGTAAATACGGTTATGATGAGTTTGGACAGCGTAACTCGATTCGTTATTATGGGACGGATACAAAGCTGGTGATTTCTTCGGAGAACCATTGTGCCGGATATGATTATATATATGATGAAAGGGGAAATAAAGTTCTTAACAGCTTTATCGGTCTGGATGGAAATAAGATGTGCCGGACAGATAGGGGGTATGCTCAGGAATATTGGGAGTATGATGACTGTGGGAATGAGAAAAAAGTAGGTTATCGTGGAGTTGACGACAAGCCTGCTGTGTGGAAAGATGGTGGTTTTGCGTATTGTAATATGATATATGAGAATAACAGATTGATAGAGAGAGACTATTATGATGTACAAGGGAATCTTACTCTTAGGAAAGATACAGGATATGCAATTATTAAAGAAGAATATGATGAATATGGTCAACGAATTTCTTATCGTTATTATGGAACGGACGGACAGCCGGTGATTAGTAAAAGTAACTACTGCGCTGGTTTAGATTTTAGCTATAATGAGAGAGGATATCAGACGGATACCACTTATCTTGGATTGGATGAAAAGCCGATGCTTCAGATAGAGTTAGGGTATGCAAGGGTACATTTGGAGTATGATCATTATGGTAATGAAATAAAGGTAAGTTATTATGACATGGAAGCTTCTCCGTCTATATGTAAAGAGAAGGGATATGCTTCCCGTGAAAAGATATATGAAGGGGGTCGTTTAATCGAAGAACGTTTTTATGGTTTGGATGGAAAACTGGTATTGAGAAGCGATAAGGGATATGCTATCCACAAATACGGATATGATGAATATGGTCAACATATATCTTCTGATTTTTATGGCATAGGAGAGAAGCCTGTTATTAGTACAGAATATCATTGTGCAGGTATTAGATACGACTATAACGAAAGAGGTGATAAGACGCACACCAGATATACTGGATTGGATGGAAGTTTGTTTTATCGAAGTGATCTTGGATATGCCCATGTTCAGTATGAGTATGACAGCCAGGGAAATGAAATAAAAGTCAGCTATTTTAACACAAAAGATAATCCAACTACGGAGAAGGAAGGCGGGTATGCTTCTTGTATAAAAGAGTATGAAAATGGGAAATTATCGGAAATTCGTTACTTTGATACAAAAGGCAAGTTGGTTCTTCGGAAGGATGTTGGTTATGCTATTTACAAAGTAAGCTACGATGATTTGGGACAGGTAATAGCTAAAAGTTATTATGGAACCAATGAGAAGCCTGTAATGCACACAGAAGATCATTGTGCGGGTTATGAATATGAATTTGACGAAAAAGGTAATCAGACGGCTACCAGATATATTGGCACAGAGGGAACTCCAATCATAAGGGAGGATCTCGGATATGCAGAGGTATGTTCCCAATATGATAGTTTGGGAAATGAAGAATATGTAAGCTATCTGGGGACAGAGGGGCAGCCGATTGCCCGTTTGGAAGGAGGTTATGCTTCTTATACAAAGAAATATGCGAATGGAAATTTGGTGGAATTACGATATTTTGATACGGCTGGAAATGTCATGGTACGTAATGATACAGGGTATGCCATTTGTAAAAAGCAATATGATGAGTATGGCAGATGTATTAGCGAATTTTATTATGATAGGGATGAAGGGCGCGTTATAAATACAGAAAGTTATTGTTCAGGACTTTCCTACCAATTTGATGAACGGGGAAACAAAACTTACATCTGGTATAAGGGATTGGATGGAGAAAATGCAGAGAGAGAAGACTTCGGCGCTGCATTATATTTTAAGGTCTATGATGAATATGACCGTCTAATATGGGAGGCATATTACAACACGGATTTAAAGCTTGTAATTCGGAAAGATTTGGGATATGCAGGTATAAGGAGAGAATATGCAGGCATTCATGTTGAAAGATTAGAATATGTTGGTACGGATGAAAAAGCTATTTCTAATGATGATGTCGGGTATGCGGTATGTGTAGATGGGTACAATGAAAGTGGAAAATGGGAATCAGAGGCATATTATGATAAGGATGAAAACCTAGTTAATGGAAAGGATGGATATGCCATTAAAAAGTTCCAGTACGATTCCGCAGGAAATTATGAAAAAACCGTATATTATGACCAAAATGAAAAAGAGATAGAAAAAGAATAAACATATTGGCAGGAGTAAGGAGTAAGGAGTATAAACAACTTACTCCTGCCAATATTTATTAATTTGGCTACAACCGATTCATCTCCTCAATCATATCCAAAAGCTCTTTTTTTCCGCACATCCCATACGACACAACATTACGAAGGGGCATGGACGCAACCATGGCGTTATTCATCTCATCACTAATCGCAACATCTCCATCCCCCTGATCCTGAGAAGAAGACGCCCCGAATATCTCCTCCAACTGCTTCTTAAAATCTGCCGCATATCCTGCGGTACGCTCATCAGCAAGCAATTCCCCAAGAGTCGTATTCATATGCACCTTGAGAGGAAGTGTCTTCTGCGTCGTCAAATGAACCTTCTCAGACAGCCGCATATCACGGGAGGAGGCACCAATCAAAATCTCATAATCACCGGAAGCAGCATACCAGTCTTTGATTCCCGTGTGATACCATGCAAAACTCCTGTAATCCAGAACAAAATTTACAGTTTTTGTCTCGCCAGACTTTAAGGATACCTTCTCATACCCCTTCAATTCCCGAAGGGGACGGCGGGCGGCGCCGGTCAGGTCGCTTATGTATAACTGGACGATTTCTTTCCCCTCTATATCGCCTGTATTTGTCACATCCACAGAAACCGTAACCGTATCATTAGCTGCCATTTTGGACTTGTCTAATCGCAGGTTGCTGTACGCAAAACTGGTATAAGAAAGCCCGTACCCAAAGGGAAATGCTACCGGCATTTCTTTGGCGTCATAGTAACGATAACCAACAAAAATCCCCTCCTGGTACGTTACATTTTCCCCGTCTCCAAATGAGAGATAAGAGGGATTGTCAGACAGCTTGTAAGGAATGGTTTCCGCCAGCTTCCCGCATGGACAGCATTTACCGTACAGAATATCTGCCACGGCCTCTCCCACAGCCTGGCCGCCTAAGTATGCCTCCAGAAGCCCTTTTACACGGGAAAGCCAGGGCATTTCCACAGGAGAACCATTATGCAGGACGATAATTGTCTCAGGCTGGACGGCGAGAATTTCGTCAATCAGGCGATTCTGGCAGTCAGGCAGACGCATGTGTGCTCGGTCGTATCCCTCAGACTCAAAACTGTCAGGCAGACCTGCGAAAATTACAACCTTATCGGCGGCTTTTGCGGCCTCCAACGCTTCTTTTGCCAGCCCTTCATCGTAAATGTCAGCGTTAGCCGGAAAGCCTTTGGCATAAGTTATATTCGCATTATCGGAAACAGAATCTATGACATTGCTGACACGGAAGCTGTTAATGTGAGAGCTTCCGCCGCCCTGGAAACGTGGTTTTTTAGCAAATTCTCCGATAAATGCAATCTTTTCCGTCTCTTTTAAGGGGAGTATGGAATCATTCTTTAAAAGCACCATGGATTCCGTCGCGATTTTCTTTGCCAGCTCATGGTCAGCATCCAATGTAAATTCCTGGTCCTCGCGGTGCTCTGTGTATTCAAATATAATGTTTAAAATTCGCTCGCAAGCCTCATCAAGAATTGCTTCATCCAGAGAGCCGTCCTTTACTGCGGTGACAATCTCCTTGTCATAGACACCGTTAGAAGACGGCATCTCAAGCTCTAATCCGGCCTTCAGTCCGGCGACACGGTCATTGACTGCGCCCCAGTCTGACATCACATACCCCTTAAAGCCCCAATCGCCGCGCAGAACATCCGTTAAAAGCCATGGATTTTCAGAAGCGAAGGTCCCGTTGATTTGGTTGTATGAGCACATGACTGTGTAGGGCTGAGATTTCTTAACCGCAGTCTCGAACGCAGGGAAATAGATTTCTCGCAGCGTGCGCTCGTCGGCGTCGGATGAGCAGCTCATACGGTTGTATTCCTGATTATTTGCGGCAAAGTGTTTAATTGAGGTTCCGACATGGTGTTTTTGCACTCCGTTGATAAATGCAGCGGCAGTCTCTCCGGCAAGGTAGGGATCTTCTGAATAATATTCAAAATTGCGCCCGCATAAGGGGGAACGTTTGATGTTGACCGCGGGTCCGAGAACCACAGAGAGATCGTTTGCCTGAGCCTCCTTTCCGATGGCGTCGCCGAATTCATGCATGAGATCGCGATCAAAAGAGCAGGCACTAAGTACAGCGGGCGGAAAGCATACGGCTTTGATGCTGTCGTTGATTCCCAGATGGTCAGCCGCCTCGTCCTGTTTGCGCAGACCGTGAGGGCCGTCGCTTACCATCACACTTGGGATTCCCAGTCTCTCTATGCCTTTGAGGTGCCAGGAATCAAGACCTGAGCACATTCCGGCTTTTTCCTCCAGGGTCATTTGGCTGATGAGTTCTTTTACGTTTGGCTTCATGGTGGGTGTCTCCTTTTCGTTATTATTCTTAACATTTAATTTACCAGTTGTGTGCAGGAATATATAGTAATATCTTGTGAAAAATGTTAAAATCTTGTTATATAAAAATATTTTATTATTGAGATAAAGAGTGACGGGCGGAATATGGAGTGGAAGGACTGGGATGAGGAAAGAAAAGGATTTTTTGGAAGCGTACAGGGGATACAGTATATTTGAGAGGAGGGAACTGGCGCAGCCCCATATGTCATACGCATATGAAAAAGAAAAATACCGGGTGATTCGTGAAGGGCGGGTTGACCTTATGGATTCTGTGACTCGGCTTCCTCCGGACGGAACGGAAGGCATACTGTCAAGGGATGCACTCCGTCACCAGAAGAATATGCTGATTGCCGCTATCACAATATTTACCCGTTCTGCCATGGATGGGGGGCTTCCGGAGGAATTGGCATATGCCATGAGCGACAGTTATATTTTGAAGGGGGAGGAGTGTACTTCGATTGAGGAGTTGGATGGACTTAGTAACCGGGCGTTCAGGGAATATACCTGTGCGGTTGCCGCAAGGAAGAAGCAGGGATATAGTTGTAAGATAGAGGCGGCATTGCGCTATATTACCATTCATCTGCATGAGAAGGTTACGCTGGAGGCTGTGGCGGAAGCTGTGGGATTAAGCTCTTGCCATTTGTCGCGGATTTTTAAGAAAGAGGTGGGGGTGTCTATGGTTGATTATGTGCAGAAGGAGAGGGTGGAGGCGGCGAAGCATATGCTTATCCATTCAGATGAGACACTGTCCGCTATCAGCCAGTATCTATACTTTTCGACGCAGAGTTATTTTATCAGGATATTTAAGAAATATACGGGGATGACTCCGGGGCAGTATCGGAGGGGGTATGGGAAGTTGATTTCTTAAATTTCTATGTTGCTCACCGATACCCGGCAACAGAGAGGAGGTGTCGATATGGAATTTTTTGTATCTTTTTTGTTGCTGTTATGGCTGGTGTGGCTTGCCACTACATCATCAAATGGCTGGACAGTGACGACATGAGCAACAAATAGCCTAGTGGGTGCTTTGCCACTATAAAAGAAAAGAAGAATCTCCAAACTGTACCACCATACAGTTTGAAGATTCGCTTCTTTGTCAACATGGACTTTTTGCATCTTTTTTGCCTATTGGCATTATAGCATATGCAGAAATCTTTTTCAATATACATTTTATCACAAAATCAAATGGAGGTAAAAAGTGAAGCTGAGTGAATTAGCAACGATTAAAACCGGATTGGTCATGGCGAGAAAGCAAGCGAAGCAGCCGTGTAACGAAGTGGTCAGGTATAAACAATTAAATCTGCGTTCTATTCATCCTGATGGATATATTGAGAGAACATATGTTGAAGACTTTGGCGCAAAAGAAACACTTCCGGCAGAGTATTTAACCCAATCAGGAGATATTGTGGTAAGGCTTACAACGCCGTATACGGCTGTATTGATTGATGAAGAATGGAAAGGGGTTGTGGTTCCGTCTCATTTTGTGATTATACGTCCTGACAACCGGTTACTGCCAGAATATTTGTATTGGCTGTTGAATACGAAAAAGATACGGGAAAAGCTTACGCAGAATGTCAGCAGTATCATGATAGGAACAATAAAGCCTAAGTCATACGCATGCCTTGATATAGAGATACTTAGCTTGGAACAGCAGCAAAGAATTGCGAGGCTGAATCTGTTAGCGAAAAAAGAGTTGGATTTGTTAGAGCGTTTAAAGGAACAAAAGAAGTTATATTATGAGACTGCAATTGATAGAATTCAGAGAGAGATGAGGGATATAGAATATGAAAAAGACGACAAAGAGCGATATTGAGACTGTGTTATGGAAAGCCTGCGATAGTTTCAGGGGGGAAGATTGACAGCTCTAGGTATAAAGATTACGTCCTTTCTATGCTTTTTGTTAAATATTTAAGCGACGTTTGTATAGAGACAAAAGAGAAATACATGAAGCAGTATGCAGGTGATGAGCGCAGAGTGAAAAGAGCGATGGGGAGAGAACCGTTTACTTTGGATGAAGACGCAACATTTGATTATCTGTATGAGAATCGACTCAGAGATTGGACAGAAGATTAATATTGCGTTGAATAGCATTGAAGAACATAATAGCGGGAAATTAAGGAATGTATTTCGTGCGATTGATTTTAATTCGCCGGTGGCTTTTGGTGAAAAAAAGGAGAAGAATGGAATTCTTAAGAATTTACTGACTGATTTGTGCATTTTATATGTCCGAATCATTCTAAAAAATTTTATGGCTATATGACAATGATGATGCCTGATTGGGAAGATAGAAAAAGTGAGTTGGAGGAGTGCTGGTGAAAAGCAAAGGAGGAAGCTGAACCACTTCCTCCATAAAACCCCAGGTTTATACCCACCTTACGAGAAAATATCCTTTTTACAGTACCTCCAGAAGCCCATCCCCACTCCGATTACCGTAAACGCCATCCCCACCGCCAGATACTTAACCTCCAGACACCCATCCGCGATAATATCCGCGCTTTCCGTATAACTAAAAGGCGTAACATACTTCAAAAATTTTGCCCCGTCTGTCAGATTCGCAATAATATTAAGAAAGTAGAGAAGCGCCGCCATGCCAAGTCCGATTCCAACCCCGCCCTGGCTTAAGAAAGCTGACATCCCGAAGCATACGCAGGCCACCTCAACCTGAAGGATAAAATAAGCCAGAAATAACAAAACAAGAGGACGCATATCCGGCGATTCCCCAATCCCCCATATAGAGGCCGAAGTTACAGCAATCACAATCACATTCATTAACAAAATCTGTATCAATACAGCAACAAGCTTTTGGCACACAATTTCCCGCCGGCTGATTGGATGGGTGAGAAGAAATTCTGCCGTCTGCTCTTTTTCCTCCTTTGCCAGAACCGATATGCCAAGGAGAGCCGCGAAAAACGCCCCTCCAAGCCCCAGAATATTGCCGCATTCAACGCCGAAGAAGCCCAGGAATTCACCGAAATTAAGCCTGTCCATACCAAAAGCGGCGGAAAAGCTGCCCATTTCTGCAAACATAGAACTCACATCCCCCATCTGCGTCTCCATCTCCGGATAGATTAGGACACAGAGCGCCAGCATAAACGCAATAACCGCGGTCCATATGATGAGCGTCGTCCGCCCCTGCTTTAGTTCATGTTTGATGAGTGTCATATCAATTCTCCTCCTCATAATAGTGCATGAATATTTCCTCCAAATCCGGCTCGGTAATCGAAACATCTGTCAACGGAAGGGCAGATAGGGTGTTCAGCAATTCGTTCAGATTACCTCCGTACAGAAAACTGACAGAATCTCCGTCCATCTGTACATCCTTTATATGCGGCAGGTCAGGCGGCGTGTGAACGCCTCCAAGCCGGACTCTTTTCGTATCGGTATGTCCAAGCCTTTCCGTACTGTCCAAAGCAAGCAGACGCCCTTCCCGAATTACGGCGGCGTGTCTGCAATACCGCTGAATCTCTGAGAGAATATGGGAGGATACGAAAATAGTAGCGCCCTCCTGGTTGCGTTCCTCCAGTATGGCATAGAATTCTCGCTGCATCAAAGGGTCAAGCCCGCTGGTGGGTTCGTCCAGGATACACAGGTCAGGCATATGCTGAAGGGCGCAGATGATGGAAACCTTCTTGCGGTTGCCGAGAGACAGCTCACGAATCTTCTTATTGACGTCTAATTCCAGACGTTCGCAGAGTTTTTTTGCTTCTGCGCGGCAATCCCTGTGCCGAAGGTCTGCCGAGAACTTTATTACCTCCTTTACACGCATATTGCGGTAAAAGGAGGCTTCCGAGGGCATGTACCCCACATGGGAAAGGATAGCCTCCTTCTGACAAAGAATATCCATTCCCAGAAGCCTGGCGCTTCCGGACGTAGGCGCAATCAATCCCAGGAGGGTACGGATGGTGGTGCTTTTTCCGGCGCCGTTTGGCCCGATAAAGCCGAAGAAATCACCCTGCTCAACAGTCAGGTTCATATCCAGAATTCCCCGCGATTTGCCATAATATTTTGTAAGTGAAATAGTTTTTAACGCATCCATTTTATTTCAAAGACTCCTTTCTTAGATACACATTTTTCCAGAATAAAAGCATTTCTGAGAAATCCTTCTCAAGCGTTTTTGCATCCAGAACCGCGCCGCGCTGTGCAATCTCCCACAGATAGCCCACGGACATCAGGTAAATCTGCCTGTGCATCATTTCAAGGTCAAGCCCAGGAATGAAATCATCAGGATTAAGCCGAGAAAGGGCGTCCGCCGCCTTCTGGTTAAAATGCTGTCGGTAGCTTTTCTGGATATCTTCATAAACGTTAGAATCCTTCTCATAAAACGCCTTCATGGCAAATGCCGCCATGTCGGGATAAAGGCACATCATTTGAATCTTTGCGTACATGCCTCTCTCCATCATTTCAAATAAATCCGTAGATTCATAACAATGGTTCAGGGCGAGATGTTCGCAGGTGATATCCGCCGCTTTGTTCCACAGGAACAGATACAACTCCTTCTTGTTTTGAAAGTAATGAAAGAGAAGGGATTTGCTGATTCCGGCCTCATCCGCAATCTCCTGCATGGGGCTTTTGCGGTAGGAATTCTGTGAAAATACACGGAATCCGGCGTTGATGATCCGCTGCTGCTTTTCGGGCGGAAGGGTATAAAATCTCTCGTTCATAGTGATACCTCGCTGACTGAAACGGTCAATAGGTTATCTCTTATTATACTCCGTTGACCATTTTTGGGAAGACTGTTTCATGAAGAATTCAAATAGAGTATACTTTGTCCATTGAGGCGTGTTATAATCACACATAGAAGGGAGGCGGAGTCTCATGAAAGTCATTTATGAGATTATGCATGGAGAAAAGGCAGTTGCGCAGATTGATACCCAAGGGCATTGCAGGATATTGGACGATAGCTTCATGCCGTATAACCTATATCTGGAAGAAAATGACGAAGATATCGATACACTGGTCAATAATGTGACGAATTTTAACTACTGGTGCGCTTCCAGAGTCCTGACGCTGGACAGGCAGTATGCCAAAGAGATATTGAACAGTATTGGCGCCAGCCAGGCAGTAACAGATAGGGATAGGGCAAAGCTTGCATTGTCTTACCGCTGTGTATCGCTTACAGATATTTATTGGGTGAGGGAACAGGAAGAAAAAATCAGTTTTCAGGACGTCAACCTCTATGACAATCATTTGGACAACACTTTTGTGTCTATATCGCTTCGAGGAAAACAGATTACTGTCCAGAACCATAAGCTTGCCCAGGATTTGTCCACAAACGGCTGCTTCCCCAAGGCTTGGGTGAGGACAGAAACGGGCTTTAGGCTTCTAAAAGACGGCGGAAAGGATGCCGTGGAAAGGGAAATTCTTGCAAGCCGTATCTGCCAGTGCTTCCAGTGCAGACAGGTGACGTATACCCAGGGAAGTTATGACGGGGAGAAGGTGTCGGTCAGCGAGATTATGACGTCAAAGGAATACTCGATTGTGTCAAGAGAGGCATTTGAAATCTATGCCGTAAACCACGATATCGACGTCCCCTCCTATATTCTTAAGCTGGATGCATATGCATACTATATGATGAATATTCTGGATTATTTGACAGGGAATACGGACCGCCACTGGGGAAACTGGGGATTTCTGGTGGATAACCGAAGCAATGAACCGGTAAGTCTCCATCCGCTTATGGATTTTAATCAGACATTTCGGGAATATGATACGTTGGAGGGCGCCAGATGCCAGACAGTGTGGCCAAGGCTTCTTACCCAGAAGGAGGCGGCGGCTGAGGCAGTCAGGGAAATCGGGCTGAACCAGCTTCGGGGAATAGACGCCGCATGGTTTTCTGGCAGAGAGCAGGAATATGAGATGTTCAGAAGGAGGCTGGATTTTTTGAACTAAATTGCATATTTCTTCCCCAAATCAGAGCCAAGAATTGGTATATTTTCTTCTTGAATAAAACGAAAGATTTGACTATAATATTTTGGTTAATTGATAAATCTTTCACAGGAATATTTTCGGCAGATTTTTCCGAGAATATGTAAAGAGGATAGGGGGATATTATGTTGAAAAAATGTATTGCTTACTCTGTGAGCCTCCTTGCCATTCTGGCTTTGAACCCGCTGACCGTGTTTGCCGCACAGGAGACGGCGGCGAAGCCCATACCGGTGTGGATGTGTATTCCATTTGCCGGACTTTTGTTCTGTATCGCGGTACTTCCGTTGGTGAAGGCAGAATGGTGGGAATCCCATCAAGCCTTGGCAGTAGCAGGCTGGTCGCTTCTTTTTATCCTGCCCTTTGGTTTTCTTTTTGGGGCGGGGGCTGCGTTGGAAACGGTGCTTGAATGTCTGGTAAATGATTATCTTACATTTATTGTACTGCTATTCGGCCTGTTCTGTGTAGCCGGAAATATAACCATGGAGGGAGACCTGGCAGGTTCTCCGCGGGTAAATATCATCCTGCTGACCATAGGAACCCTGCTTTCAAGCTGGATTGGGACGACGGGTGCAAGTATGCTGATGGTTCGTCCGGTCATTAAGATGAACGCATGGCGGAGGAACCGGTCTCATATCCTGGTGTTCTTTATCTTCCTGGTATCCAATATTGGAGGCTGTTTAACGCCTATTGGAGACCCGCCGCTTTTGATGGGCTTCTCAAGAGGGGTGCCCTTCTTTTGGAGTCTGCATCTGTTTCCGATTATGCTGTTTAACATGGTTGTGCTTTTATTCGTATTCTACTGGATTGACCGGAAACGATACTGTCGGGATATGGCGAGAGGAAGAAAACCGGATATCAGCAAGCCGGGAACGAAGATTCAGCTTCGGGGACTCCATAACCTGATTTTTCTGGCAATGATTGTTGCGGCGGTGGTCTTAAGCGGAATCCTGCCGGATCAGCCAATGTTTCAGGACGCAGAAGGAAATGTGAGGGGAATCCACATTTTCGGGGAAGTGGTCTTAAGTTTTCCGGCAATTATAGAGATTTTGATTATCCTCCTTGCCGCGTTCCTTTCATTCCGCACCACAGATCCGGTTATCCGGAAGAAGAACCATTTCACCTGGGGTGCAATCCAGGAGGTAGGGACCTTATTTATCGGGATCTTTATCACTATGCAGCCGGCGCTGGCCATATTGAAGGGAATGGGCGCTGACTTAGGAATCACAGAGCCTTATCAGATGTTCTGGACCACGGGAGTGCTTTCAAGCTTCCTTGACAATACGCCGACCTATCTGGTGTTTTTGACAACAGCGGGGGCAATCGGGTTTACGGATGGGCTTGCCACTACATTGGGAATGGTTCCCGTCAAGGTATTGACGGCGATTTCCTGCGGCGCTGTGTTCATGGGCGCCAACACGTATATCGGAAATGCGCCGAACTTCATGGTAAAGGCGATTGCGGACGAAAACGGTATCCATATGCCGTCGTTTTTCCGGTATATCGGGTGGTCGCTGACGGTTCTTGTACCGGTATTTCTGCTGGATACATTAATATTTTTCAGATAAGGAGGGGACGTTTTCATGGCAAATGAAGAAAAGGATTTAAGAGGGCTTGCCGGACGTATCTATGACCTGGATGAAGAAGTATATCGAGAATTAGGCTCCTCCCTTGGACGTGTGTTCAATGGAAAGAGGGAGGATTGTATTGAGGAAACTGTCCGGATGATGCAGGAGAGGAACGAGGCTCATATTTTGAGAAATGAGCTTGCGCTGATTAGCAATATGGCAAGGACGATTTCTGAACAGGAAAGTAAGCGCCGGATTATGGCAAAATATGATGAGATTTTGAAGGCGGTAACCGAGCTTCCCACCAGTTTTATCAAAGGGGATATTCTGGATACGAAGATAGCCCAGTTAAATACATTGAATCTCCAATCCCGTTTTTCTGACAGCGATCATCTGATTATCTGTATCGGGCGCACCTACGGCTGCGGCGGCAGCGAGATTGGGTTTACCCTGGCGGATACCTTGAAGATTAATTACTATGACGTAGAGATATTTGACGAAGTGCTAAAGCGTCTTGAGGCAGAGAAAAGTACGGTGCACGACAAAGGCGGTTATCCTTACAAGAAGGGCGGCAGGGATAATCGGCAGTATCTCAATGAGATACCTGCGTTCGCACCTGCACCCAAATCAACTTTGAAGGAAAAGCTTCGTGAATTTAACCGGTATCATGGCCTGCCTAAAAAGGATGCGGTATTCTTTAATCAGAGCGACCTTTTGTGTGATATGGCGAAAAAAGAAGATTTCGTAGTGATGGGCAGGTGCGCGGATGCAATCCTGACCAACAACCGAATCCCTCATATCAGTATTTTTATTACAGCGCCGTTAGAGCAGCGGATACACAGGGTAATGGAGGTCCGGAAGGTGGAGAATGAAAAGAAAGCGCGGCATCTCCTGACACGTCTTGACAAAGCGCACATCAAGTATTATAAGTATTACACAGGGCGCAACTGGGGAAAGGCAAGGAACTATGATCTTTGTATCAACAGCGCAAGCTATGGAATCCAAGGCTCGGTTGATTTGATTATGCGGATGATCAGCCAGGAGAAATAATATTTTGTTTTCCTTGAAATTCTATGATACAGGCGGTACAATGGATAGTACGAATGTGTTTATAGAAGGAGATTCAGAGTGTGAAGACTAATTCAAGGAGTACATCGCCAATTGGAGTCTTTGATTCCGGTGTGGGCGGGCTGACGGTTGCAAGAGAGATCATGCGTCAGCTTCCCAATGAGAATATCGTATATTTCGGAGATACAGCAAGAGTGCCCTATGGAAGTAAGTCCAGAGACAATATCATCCGTTTTTCCAGACAGATTATCCGTTTCCTTGAGACAAAAGAAGTCAAGGCCATTGTGATTGCATGCAATACGGCCAGCGCGCTGGCTCTTGAGACGGTGAAGGAGGAGACGGATATTCCGGTGATTGGCGTGATTACACCAGGGGCGCGCTCGGCGGTTCAGGCGACTAAGAACGGAATCATCGGCGTTGCCGGAACAGAGGCCACCATACGAAGCGAGACTTATACCAAGGTAATCAAGGAGATGAAGCCCGATGCGGTTGTGATTGGAAAGCCCTGCCCTCTGTTCGTTCCTCTGGTGGAGGAGGGCTTCGCAAAGCACAGGATTACAGAGGAAGTGATAGAGATTTATCTGTCGGATATGAGGCAGACGAAGATTGATACCATGATTCTGGGATGTACCCATTATCCGCTGCTGAGGTCAAAGATTATGGCATTTTTCGGCGATAAGGTACATATTGTGAATCCGGCGTATGAGACAGCCATGGACGTAAAGAAGATTCTGCGTGAAAGCGGGAAAGAGAATACGTCAGGGGAGGCGGCATCCTACGAGTTTTATGTCAGTGATGCGGCAGAGAAATTTACACATTTTGCCAATACAATCTTGTCTTATGATGTGGCGGCAACGAAGCTAGTCAATATAGAAGAATATTAGGTGAGATTATGACAAAGGATGTATTATTAAGCATATCCGGCCTGCATTACGAGACAGCCGAAACAGCCGGAGGCGACGAGAATGAGCCAATCGAAGTGATTACTCCTGCAACCTATTATTATAAAAATGATAAGCACTATGTCATCTATGACGAAGTGGTGGAAGGTATGGCGGGGATGATTAAGAATAAGGTGAAGATTGCGGATGACAAGCTGGAGATCATGAAAAGCGGGCTGTCCAATACCCATATGGTGTTTGAACGGGATAAGATGAATATTACCCAGTATGAGACGCCCTACGGCGATTTGCTGGTGGGGACCCACACGAAGGATATGCAGGTGGATGTGACGGACGAGAAGATTGACGTACATGTAAACTATGCGCTGGACGTGAACAGTGAGACCATAGCGGACTGCAATATCGTAATGAATATAAAAGCATTGGATCATTCATAATCCAATGCTTTTTCCTACTTCTGCTTTGCTTTTTCCTTCATCCTTGCGATGAAGCCTTTCTTCTTCTGAGGCGTCTCAAGGGGGCCTCTAAGCCCTCTGACAGCGGTGATGTAGATACCGCTGACGGTGGCCTTGACCTCTTTCTTTACAGGAATCAGCGGATAGATATCTGCGTCGCACATCAGAGTCATAATCCTTGGGCCAACCTTTGCCTTTACTACCGGAACCTTAGAACGGCGGAGATACTTTGGCGTGTTCTCCACAACAATGGCGGGCAGACCTGCATCCTTAAGACGCAGCTTCCCCTTGTCAATAATCAGCATGGACATATTCTGAGCAACGGCCTCTAACTGTGCCTGCTGTTCTGCCTGCTTCTTTTCTGCTTTCTTTCCAAAAAAATATAATGCAATACACGCAGCGATTAAAATAACCAGAATGACAAGCATAACAATGGTAAATGTACTCACGGGTAAACCTCCTAAATTCTTTTTTCCATGACACACATTGTACCATTGTTTGACAGCATGTGCAAGAGATTTGAACGGGATTTGCTCTTATCTTTCAGAAAAACGCAGCCGATAATATAAGATAAGGGAAAATATTTCCTTTGGTATATTTCAGAAGCAGCGGCGGGATTTTAGGATAGAGAGTGGAGAGGCAATTATGAAGATTTATGGTGATTACGCATTTATACTGGATAAATTAAACATTAAGAATCATTCCCAGGTTCAGGTGTTTCAAAACGGCACGAAGGTGGTGGAGTTTGCAGATCAATTTCTGGAGGAGCAGAGGGCGGCTGCACCAGACAGAGTCAGTATCTCTCCTGAGGGGATGGGTTATATTCGGGATAAACTGGCGGAGACAGATAAAGATTCCTCCTTGTGGACAGAGGATGAAGAATTTGTAAGGATTGCGGATGACGGACTCTCACTGATGGACGGCGTATGCAGAGGGTATATCCTTCAGAGGCTTGATTTCAACGGGAATAACGGCGTAAGCAGTAAGCTCTACGGCGAGCTGGAGAAGCGTTATCAGGAGGCCCTTGCAGGCAAGGATGAGAAGAATGTTAAGAACTATGCCGCGAGTCTGGCTGAGGCATACGGCTCTATGTATAAGAATATTGCAGATGGATATGATAACGGTACAAGGGAGGTCTGGACGCTGGACACCAGTACGGGGGACGATTTCAACGGCGTGGAGTTTGTCATTAACGGCAATGCAGTGCGTTACCGGAAGCTTACAAAGGAGGAGGAACTGGGACGGCTGCGGGAGTCCTTCGACCAGCTTGTTGAGGATGTGGCGAAAGAGCTTGCCAGAGAAGAAGCCCTGGCGGCAGGCAAGGCTGACGGCGCCGAGACGGAAAGTGTGACGGGAGAACAAGGAGAGCTGAGAAAGGCAGGGGAAGTCCAGGCGGAAGAAGATTTCTGGAAGATGGCGGGCGTTGTCAAGGATCTCTTGATTGAACTTGACCATCTGATTTCCGAACTGGAGGAGATGTTTGCCAAGAAGGAGGATAAGCCTGAGGATATTGGCCAGAGGATTGCGACAGAGGCGCGAAGCCATGGCGCGGCAACCGTCGCAAGAGGAAAGCAGCAGGCACAGTTTGCCAATTACAGGAAGATGAGCCAGATGGCGATGAATGTACAGTCGATTTTGGGAAATATCAGGGCATAGGGAGGCCGGTGAATGCTTGAATTTGTGGGAGATGGGGTCATTAACGTATACAGGTGGATGATGGACCATCTCTTTTTGATTAATATTGTATTTTCATTACTGATTATATTTTTTCAGAGAAGGAATCCTACTACGGTCTGGGCATGGCTTTTGCTTTTGTACTTTATTCCGGTGCTTGGCTTCGTTCTCTATCTGATTCTCGGACAGAATTTCCGCAGGGAGAGGATGTTCAAGATGAAGGAGATTGAAGGGGAGATTAAGTACGCGGTGCGAAGGCAGGAGGAATCCATTTACCGAAAGAAGCTAAGGCTTCGGGACCCAGAGCTTGACCGGTTCAAACGGCTGATTCTGTATAATCTGAACGAGGCCGAGGCGGTGCTGACGGATAACAATGATATCCGCATTTTTACAGACGGGAGAGAGAAGTTTAAGGCATTGCTTTCAGAGATGGATCACGCCAGGAACTATATCCATGTGGAGTATTACATCATCAAGAATGACGAGCTGTGGAAGGAGATTGAGGAGGTGCTGGTGCGCAAGGCGCGGCAGGGTGTGGAGATTCGCGTCCTGTTTGACAGTATGGGGTGCAGAGGGATGCACCGTTCCGACTGGGCGCGTCTTCAAAAGGCAGGAATTAAAGTGGCAGAATTCTTTCCGGCTTTACTTGGAAAGCTGCAACTCCGTGTGAATTACCGCAACCACAGGAAGATTGTGGTCATAGACGGCAGAATCGGCTTTGTGGGAGGCTTCAATGTGGGGCGTGAGTATATAGGGAAGGATAGGAAATTCGGCTACTGGCGGGATACCCATGTCTGTATCGAGGGTTCGGCGGTGACGTCTCTTGCGGTGCGCTTTGTCCTGGACTGGAACTATGCTGCCAGGGAGAATTTGTTCCTGGAGGACCGGCTCTTTGAGATTCCCACGTATACCCGCGGCGGCAGAGACCCTGTGCAGATTATTTCCAGCGGGCCTGATTCCAGCAGCCAGGAGATTCGCAACAATTATCTGCGGTTAATCCATATGGCGCGGAAGAATATTTATATTCAGACTCCCTACTTTATTCCCGACGACGACATACGGGATGCCCTGGAGATTGCGGCCAAATCCGGAATCGATGTGCGCATCATGATTCCCTGCAAGCCAGACCATCCCTTTGTCTATTGGGCGACCTACTCCTATCTTGGAGAAATGATTGAGGCAGGGGCAAGGTGCTATACCTATGACAATGGATTTCTCCATGCAAAATGTATGTGCGTGGATGGGCTTGTAACCTGTATGGGGACGGCGAATATGGATATCCGCAGCTTCAGCCTGAATTTTGAGGTAAATGCGGTTATATATAGCGCGCGGACTACGGAGAGGCTTATGGATGCATTTGAGAATGATATTGCAAAGAGTACGTTAGTTACCCGTAAAAAATATGAACAGAGGGATTTTATTATTCGGATTAAAGAGCAGTTCTGCCGGCTGCTTTCACCGGTTTTATAAAAAGAAATAGTGAAATAAGTGTGAAAATGCTTTGAAAGTCGCTTTAAATGTGGTATAACATAATGGTGCACGATTTCGGCATATATTTTAGTGCGAAATAAAAGTATATAATGAGGTGGAATATGAAGAAGAAATTAGCAATGTTATTGGCAGGAGTAGCGGTGGCTTCCATGGCGCTGGCAGGATGCTCTGGCAGCAAGGGGCTGGAGACAGATGAATTAAAGATTTCTGTCTATAAAGGAGTTGAGATAGATGAGGTCGCCAAACCAGGGGAGGTTACGGATGAGGACGTGGAGAATTACATCCAGTCAACTCTCCAGATGAAGGCTACCAAGGAGGAGATTACAGACCGTCCGGTGGAGTCCGGTGATACGGCAACGATTGATTTTACAGGAAAGATTGACGGAGAGGAGTTTGACGGAGGCTCTGCCACGGACTATCCGCTGGTCATCGGTTCTGGTCAGTTTATTGAGGGTTTTGAGGAAAGCGTTATCGGCCATAGTATCGGGGAGACTTATGACTGGCAGGGGGTATTTCCGGAGGATTATACGAATACGGATTATGCCGGAAAGGACGTTGTATTCACAATTACGGTAAAGAGCATTTCCAAAGAAGTGGTTCCGGAGTTGAATGACGATTTCGTAAAAAGTGAGTCTAAGAAGGCCAAGAACGTCGAGGAATACAGAGAAGAAGTCAAGAAGCAGTTGAAGAAGGACAATGAGAAGAACTACGAGAGCAGCATTAGCCAGGCGGTTTGGCAGAAGGTCCTGGACAATACGGAGGTGAAGAAGTATCCGGAGGATGAGGTTAAGAAGATTACGGATTCACTGATTGACCAATATAAGACCACGGCGGAATACTATGAGCAGGATTACGAGACATTTATCCAGGAACAGATGGGATATACTGTGGATGTTTTTGAGAAGCAGGTGGACGACGCTGCCAAAGCAAGTATTAAGCAGACGATGGTGACAGAAGCAATCGCAGATAAGGAGAAGATTAAACTTGGAGAAAAGGAATATGAGGAACAGCTTAAGGCGATGGCTTCGGATTACGGTTATGAGGATGTGGATGCTCTGAAGGAATCTGCGGAGGAGGATGATCTGAAGGAGATTGCGTTGAATAATATGGTAAAAGAGTGGCTGAAGGAGCATAGTGTCCAGAAGGCGGCAGAATAAAGCATCAGTTTTTGACGGATGGAGGAGTGATACGCGGTGTATGACTCCTCTGTTTTAATTTGTCGAACAAGATTAGTTTGATGTAAAATTGCTGGAAAAAAGAAATTTATGGAGAAAAATGAAAAAAAGGTGTTGACGACAGAAATGTTGTGTGCTAGAATAATCTACGTCGTTGAGACGACAAAACAATTAAATGAATGGAGAGGTATCGAAGTGGTCATAACGAGGCGGTCTTGAAAACCGTTTGTCCGAGAGGGCGCGTGGGTTCGAATCC
>ERZ808044.883-NODE-883-length-22800-cov-180.806452_pt1 | contig 22800 bp, 21 predicted proteins | sample MGYA00380195_ERZ808044 | MGnify/ENA primary metagenome ERZ808044 (study PRJEB31490, sample SAMN06133423) | mouse gut metagenome | isolation source: Z7_2 | host: mice | place: China: Chengdu | collected 2015-05 ...
AGTGCAGTCTGACCCTGTGAAAGTGGTTAAGCAACCGGAATCGGCATCTCCTGCCCCGGCAACGGTGCCAAGCGGCCGACAGCCCGCACCGGTGGCCGAGCCTGCGCCTGCCGCAGTCAATGTCCCTGCCGCCGGCCAACCGGGCAAAAGCACGCTTGAAAAGCTCATCGCTCACAGGTCGCGCCGCCGCAACCGCCATCGCCGCCACTAATCAGGAGCGTTGGAATTCCGAAGGCGACATGCCGGTGAGGTGCTTGAAGTATTTACCAAACGATGACTGGTTGGTAAAGTTGAGCTCGTAGGCTATCTGCTGGATGTTTTTGCCTGAGAACCGGAGCAGATTTTTGGCTTCAAGTATCACATACTCGTCGATCCATTCGGCTGCGCTGCGACCGGTCGATTCCTTGATTATCAGCGACAGATATTTCGGAGAAATGTAAAGCTTGTCGGCATAGAATCCCACCGAACGCTCCCGCCCGTGGTGTCGGTTGACAAGAGTCATAAAATCGTGGACATAACTCACACGGCGAGAACGCGAGTGAGAATCGGGTTCCTCCTCGGTTTCGTTCTTGCGCTTTGACACGGCTTCCATAATCTGATAAACGAGTGCGGCCACAAGATTGCGGGCAATGCTCTTTACGTATAGACTTTTTTCGTCCTCCGAAGCATTCAGGTGCAGCAGTTCAAGATAGCGTCGCACGAGTTCGGTTTCCTTATCGGAAAGCTTTATTACCGGCTTATGATGCGACATCAGCACACTTGCATTAATCACGTTCATGTCGAGGTTTATGTCGCGGATGAAATCGCGTGACATAAACAGGACGTATGCTTCAAGGTGTGACCAGTCAATCTCACCCATTCTCACGATGCTGTCGGGATGTATCGATATTATCGATGCCGGACTTACCTCCAGCATCTCAAGATTGACCTCTATCGACTTAAATCCTTCAAGGGCCAGCACCAATGTCATGCCGTTGAAACGCCACGGACTCTCATAGTTCAACGCTGGATGCGTGCCCGGTTTCAACCGTGAAAACACGTAATCGCGGCCGAAACTGCTGTAGTCTGATGAAAAATTGGCAATATGCTTAATGTGGTCGAGCTCGATTGATTGTTCTTTCATGTCAGTTTTTATCCTTTGATTCCACAAAAATAAGATATTTCATAAAATCATCATAATATTTACCTATTATTCGACTTTTATGCCAACAAATAGAAACAATCATCCATTTCGTTGCCCAAATTAGGCTTGGCTATGTTGTGACGGTGTAATTTAATTGTGCTATCTTTGCATCACTAAAGTGAGTCTTTCAACCTACATTTTTCAACAACGTGGAAAAGAAAAAATCAATGGACCTGCTTCGCAACCTGTTCAAGTACGGATTGCCTATAGTGCTGAGCGCATGGTTATGCTACTACCTTTACACAAAGGTCGACATCGAAGCCATGAAGGAGGAGATAAGCAAATGCAACTACATCTGGATAGGTATAGCTCTCGTAATCAGCATATTTTCCCACATTTTCCGAGCCATGCGCTGGAGCATACAGCTTAATGCGCTCAACATAAGGACTCCGCTGAATCCTCTCGTGTGGAGTATATTCGGCACCTACGCCATAAACCTGATATTTCCGCGTCTTGGCGAACTGTGGCGCTCGATCTACATAGCAAAAAGACAAGACTCGCAATTCACCACCGTGTTTGGCTCAATGGTGTGTGACCGACTTGCCGACACCGTGACCGTGCTGCTGCTCACAGTGAGCACATTCTTCATCGCCAACAGCGCGTTTATCGCTTTCGGCGAAAAATATCCTGAAACCTATCAGGGCATTCTCAACACAATCAGTTCGCCGTGGGTGTGGGGCGTAGTCGTAGTGGGCGCGCTCCTGCTTGTGTGGCTATTCACAAGCCGCACCACCAACAAATGGGTGCTGAAGGTGCGCAAGGCAGTGGCCGACCTTTGGGAAGGATTTGCCGTAATAGGTCGCATGCCTCACAAGGGCCGCTGGCTCCTCTACACCGTAGCCATCTGGGGCTGCTACTTCATGCAGCTCTATCTTGCATTCTTCGCTTTCCCCTTCACCGAGCATCTCGGCATCGTGGCCGCTCTCGTGACATTCGTGCTTTCGAGCGTATCGATGGGCATCCCCAGCAACGGCGGACTCGGCCCCTGGCACATTGCCGTCATTTTCTCGCTCGGTATCTACGGCGTGGGCATGAATCAGGCTGCGGCATTCGCCATGATAGTGTGGGGCGCACAGACATGCCTGCTTGTGTTGCTCGGACTATATGCATTCATCGGCATAGCCCTCGACAAGCGCAGCGTCACCTCAAAGCAACAACAATCAATCAACTAAAGCTCCCTATAACATGGACTTCGACAACAAGCCCGATTACTTCATGGCCGACGGCGATGATAACAAGCAGTCGACGCAGCCTTCAACGATCAACTTCGACAACGACACCAATACCAAGGCTGAAGCCAACGAGCCACAGCAGCCCGCACGCGAGGAGAAGCCGCATCGCCGTCGCCGCGCGTGGAAACGCATATTCTGGTGGTCGGTGGTCATTATCGCGCTTGTGCTCGCCGCCGCTACATGGATACGCTACTTCAATCCATACGTTACCGATGCCACCGAGCGAGGCTATATAGTGTCGATGGAGCGCAGGGGAATCGTGTTCAAGACCTGGGAGGGACAGATGATTGTGCAGAGTGCGCTTACCGACTCGACGCGACTCTATTCACGTGACTTCATCTTCTCGGTCGACAATCCCGAACTGGCAAAAATGCTCGTAGATGTCAAGGGTACCGGCCGTCAGGTCAATGTCACCTATAAACGCTATTGGGGATCGCTCCCCTGGCGCGGTGCCACATGCTGCATCATCACCGCTGTGGAACCTGTAGCAACAACCAAGGCCGCCGAGGCCTCAACGCCGGCCGACAACATGAACAACGGTGACGCCGACGCAGAGAGCCCCGTAAATAAAATTTAGGATTTCATTTATTGCATATCACACTCCTATTAAGTATCTTTGCGCCGTGACGCTTGTTCATTTTATTAATAATAATATATATGCCAGCAATTAAGACTATTGGTATTCTCACCTCGGGAGGCGACGCTCCCGGAATGAACGCCGCAATTCGTGCGGTAACCCGCTCGGCAATATTCAGCGGTTTCAAGGTAAAAGGCATCTACCGCGGCTATCGCGGCCTTATAACCAACGAGATAGTTGAATTCAAGACCCAAAACGTATCGAATATCATTCAGATGGGCGGCACAATCCTGAAAACCGCCCGTTGTAAAGAGTTTGAAACAGCAGAAGGACGACAGCTTGCTTACGACACAATACGCCAGCACGGCATCGACGCTCTTGTTGTGATAGGCGGCGACGGCTCGCTTACAGGAGCGCGCATATTCGCTTCCGAATTCAATTTCCCCATCATCGGTCTTCCCGGTACAATTGACAACGACCTGTTTGGTACCGACAAGACCATAGGCTACGACACAGCCCTCAACACCATCATGGAGTGTGTCGACAAGATACGTGACACCGCAACGAGCCATGAGCGACTCTTCTTTATCGAAGTTATGGGCCGCGACGCAGGCTTCCTTGCCCTTAACGGTGCCATAGCCGCCGGAGCCGAAGCAGCTATAATCCCCGAAATATCGACCGAGGTCGACCAGTTGGCCGAACTTATCCAGAACGGATTCCGCAAGAGCAAAAACTCATCGATAGTGCTCGTAGCCGAAAGCCCCGTCACCGGCGGTGCAATGGCTCTCGCCGAACGCGTGAAGAACGAGTATCCCGGCTATGATGTAAGAGTGTCGATACTCGGACATCTGCAGCGCGGTGGTTCACCCACGGCAAGCGACCGCATCCTTGCGTCGCGCCTCGGTTCAGCCGCCATCGACGCTCTCCTTGAGGATCAGCGCAACGTGATGATCGGTATATCCAACGACCAGATTGTCTACGTTCCGTTCTCAAAGGCTATCAAAAACGACAAGCCCATCAACCGCGACCTGCTCAACACACTTCGCCGCTTGTCGATATAATAAGCCAATTAAAATTTTTACGGAATCCGGCCTCTCACTGAACTGAGTTGCCGGATTCTGCATTTTCGGGCATTTAATGCGATGCCGTAATGATAAAATTTAGTAAGTTTGTGACATGATAAAGAATTTGCTTTTCGACCTCGGCGGTGTCATCATGGACATACGCCGACAAAACTGCGAGGCGGCTTTCCGTCGGCTCGGAATGAACGACATAGACCGCTTTTTGGGCGACTACGGCCAGAAGGGCCCATTCCTAAAACTTGAGGAGGGTAAAATAACTGAAGAGGAGTTTCGCGAGGAGGTGCGCCGTCACATTCCCGAGGATGTCGACGATGCCGCAATCGACAACGCATTCAACCAATTTCTGGTGGGAATACCCTTGCGCCGACTGCAAGAGCTGCGCAAACTCCGTGAGCGCTTCGGAATATACCTGCTCTCCAACACCAACTCAATCATGTGGAATTCGCGCATCGCCGAGGAGTTCCGCCAGGAGGGACTGCAGCTGCACGACTACTTCGACGGCACCGTCACCTCATTTGAGGAGAAGTGCATAAAGCCCGATGCCGAAATATTTGAGCGTGTCGTGAGCAAATTGGGCATACAGCCTGAGGAAACCCTGTTTTTCGACGATTCGCAGGCCAATGTCGATGCTGCGGCCGCATTGGGATTCAATATAATGCACGTGGCTCCCGGCAAGGAGTTCTACGACCTTATCGCCGAGAAGGGACTCTCATAACAACATAACACCGTCACTAAACAATAACAACCATGAAGATAGTAAACTTCGACGACAATCATTCGGTCATCAGTCAATACATGATGGAGCTGCGTAATGTCGACATCCAGCACGACATGCTCCGATTCCGCCGCAATCTTGAAAGGATAGGCGAGATTATGGCCTACGAAATAAGCAAGACATTCAATTACCGTCAGGTCGAAATAACGACACCGCTCGACACCGCAACCTGCAATGTAATTGCCGACAAAGTTGTGCTCGGCACGATATTCCGCGCAGGAGTGCCTTTTCATCTCGGCTTCCTGAACACACTCGATCAGGCCGAAAACGCTTTTGTGTCGGCTTATCGCAAATATAAGGAGAAAGAGAACTTCGATGTGTTTATCGAATACATAGCATCGCCGCGCCTTGACGGGAAGACGCTCATACTTGCTGATCCCATGCTCGCCACCGGCGCATCGATGGAGCTGAGCTACCGGGCGTTGCTTACAAAGGGTGAGCCCGAAAAGATTCACATAGCATCGGTGATCGCCTCACAGGTTGCGATAGATTATATACGCGAACGATTTCCCGACGACAAGACCACGGTGTGGGTGGGCGCAATAGACCCCGAAATAAATTCCCACAGCTACATTGTGCCGGGACTCGGTGATGCCGGCGATCTTGCCTACGGAATAAAGGAGTGAGCGCAGGGGATGGCAATGCTGAGCCGTCGACCTCGCCAGTCAACCGACATGACCTTGAACCGCTTGACACCCGACGGAGTGTCGACTTCGCCCGTGTCGCTTTCAGGCAACGGAAGCCTCACACCGTTGGCAAAATTCACTCCGCTTACTCCGGCGGCCTTGTAAAGGGCCTCCTTGACGGTCCATGCGGTAAGCAGTTGGCAGGGAGCGGTGCATCGCTCCATTTCAGCCGGTGAAAGATATTTTTTAGCGACCTTCTTCAAGGCGTCGCGAAACTCCTCGATGTCGATGCCGATGCGCTGCGAATCGGTATTGACAGCAACCGCCGCGACTCCGCGACAGTGGGAAACCGATATTTCCACATTGCATCCCTCGACCACGGGTGAACCGTCGGGGCGATGCGACAAAACGGCATTGTCGCCGAAAACCGACTCAACAATCTCCCTTACGGCCCGCTTTTCGCCTTCGCGCTGACCGCTGCACCTGTCGCCCACGGCAAATTCCAGCAGGTAGACCCTGCATCCGGCAAGTTCAAGGGTATCAATCATCACGTGACAGCCTCCGCGCCGCCATCAGGATGTCGTTGTAGACGGCTTCGACAATAGGAGCCGTTTCTTCAGCCGACCTGTCGTTGCCTTTAATCTCCAGGGCACCGCTGAGCACAAATGCAACGCTGTCGGTAGCCACCCACTGCAGCGGAGTCACGACAGCGGCAGGAGCCTTGACGATAAGGGATGTCACGCCCGACTGCGAGGTTGTTGCGGTAACATCGGCATGATGTTCGCCAACGTTCATGTCCATGCGCTCCCGGCGGTTGTCGAGCACCCGGGCTGCTGTGCCACGGTTGACAGGCGTATAGGTGAGGTGCAGGACGGCGTTGTAACGCGGATAGGTGACATCGAGCCATTGCGAGCCGTCGTCATCGCGTTGTCCGTCGACCGAAGCGTTGAAGTTTATCCATAAGTTCAAAGGGAAAGAGTTGACGCGGGCGTAAACCGTGTCGTAACACTCGATGCGGGGGTAGGCCGTGCGCCGCGGGGCGGGGGAGCTGTTGTCGGAGCGGCCACACTCCATTCCAAGCACGGAAACGGCCGTGACAAGCAGTACTGCCGCATAGCTTATGACGCGACTGCGGCGTAGATCACTTTTCAGCATAGTCCTCGACAGGCATTACCTTGACTCTTACGCTTGCTATGCGATGACGCTCTATTGTCAACACGAGGAATCGGCAGCGGCCGTAGACAATCGACTCCTTGCTTTTGGGGAAGTCACCCTTTATGGCAAGCAACATTCCGGCAAGGGTGTCGCAATCCTCGGTTACGGCGGCATAATCCTCCTCGTCAAGGTCGGTGATACGGAAAAAGTCGGTGAGCAGTGTCTTGCCCTCAAACACGTAGGTGTCGTCGGGAAGCTTACGGTAGGTAATCTCCTCTTCGTCGTACTCGTCGTTGATGTCGCCCACAATCTCTTCAAGTACATCCTCAAGGGTCACAAGGCCCTGGGTGCCTCCGTACTCATCGACCACGATAGCCATGTGGATGCGTCGACGGCGGAAGTCCTCAAGGAGGTCGTCGATCATGCGCGATTCGGGCACGAAGTAGGTTTCACGCACAAGTTTCTGCCATTCGAAGTTCTCGGTCTTGCGTCCGATATAGGGAAGCAGGTCGCGGCTGTAGAGCACGCCTTTAATGTTGTCCTCGGTGTCGGCGTAGACGGGAAGTCGGGAGAATCCGCTTGAGAGCACCACATCCATAACCTCGTCAAATGTGGAAGTGATGTCGATGTCGGTCATATCGACGCGCGGTGTCATGATTTCGGAAGCTGTAGTGTCGCCGAACTTGAGAATGCCTTCAAGCATCTCCTTTTCGTCGGGCGCTTTTACATCGGTTATTTCAAGAGCCTGGGTGAGGTCGTCGGTAGATATGTTCTCGGCCTTTTTTGTGACCACGCGGTTTACGATAGTAGAGCTCTTGACGAGCATCGACGAGAGCGGCGAGAACGTTTTGACCATAGCTCCGATTCCACCTACGGCCATTTTCGCCCATTGAAGGGTGTAGTTGTTGGCATAAAGTTTCGGCAGAATCTCGCCGAAGAGCAAGATCAGGAATGTAAGTACTACGGTCTGGAATACAAAACTTAGGACTCCGCTATGAAATATGAAAATGCGGTTCATGGCGAAGTTACACAGAATAACAATCGTCACATTGACGAGATTGTTGGCTATGAGAATAGTAGCAAGAAGTCTTTCCGGAGCCGAGAGCAGTTTTCTTATAGATGCTCCTTTGGGTGACTCATCAAGTTCCTCACACTGTGAGGGGGTGAGTGAAAAATACGCAATTTCGCTACCTGAAACAAATCCGGAAACCACAAGGGCTATGGCGGCGCACACGAGTGCGACTATGCAGCCTGCAGATGGTGGAACTACGGTAACAAGTTGTTCAGCAGCCATTATCATCGCTACCAAAGGCGATGTGGCTGGCAAGGGGTCAGTGTCCAAGTCGTTATAAATTAGTTAAACAAAAACGACGCTCCTGCGCCGATGCTATTATAAAGCTCTGCAAATTTACGTAAAATTTTTCAACTCACCACCCTTTGTAGCAATAATTTATTGTCGAACCGGCTCTTATGCAGGCGTCATCACCAACCCGTCACACGGGGCGTGCCGCTGATGCGCAGGAGCGACGACTTCACGCCGTCGATATGGGTGTCAGACTCCACTCTATAGCCGTCGGCTGCAAGGGTGTTATCGACCCCGGCGAAGCAGAGGTGAAGCGCGTAAGCGGCCACTGCATGCTCCAATGCGCGGCGCAATGCCGAAGCTGCCGAGATGTTGCGTGGCATCACCACAAATTCAGCATACTCTTCGTTGTCGAGAGTGACATCGGCCAAATTGTCGGCAAGACGCAGTGCCATAAGAGCGCAGGCATCGGCTATTACGGGAGCGAGGGCCTTGTCATGGTTGCTCAGCAGCATGGGCGGCAACTGCTCGTCGATTCGCGAGAAGTAGCTTCGCAAGGCCGAAGCGGCGTGAATTTCCTTAGCAATTTCATCGTAACTAAGTCGTAGTGAAACTGTTGAAATAGTCGTTTTCATGGGTGTGTGTTTGATTGATTTATAAAATATTAAATTTTAGAGTGTTAATCGGATTGTCGTGTGTGGCGGATGTGGCGCGGACTGCGACGGAACGGATTTCCTCCGTCGTGCCATGAGAGCAGGTTGGGCTTCAGTGCGAGCCGGCTGCTGCGGTTGCGTCGCTGAAGCAATCGCAGCGCATAGCCGTCGGAGATAAAGAACCGCGATGCATGCTCGTTCGCGGTTACCGAGGTAACCGCTTTTATCAATGGCATAGATGGATTTTCGCGCCTCAGCCGTGTCACTTTAGAGGCTATCTCAAGCCACATTTCACGCGCAAGCCTCCTGCTTGGCAATTTACCATGGTTGAGGTAGCTTGACATGATTCGGAATGCATAATCGGGTGAAACATAGTAACTCGGTGCCGGAGATGCGATGGCCGATGCCACTATAGCCCTCATGCATGGCCTTGAATCGCATGAACAGTGTGACAGAACAGATTGACAAGCTTCGATGAAGTCTTTGTCACGGGATGTAATGTTTGGTTTCATATAAGAACTATAATGTGGTATTGTGGTTGCAAATATACAATACTACATGGGTAAAATACAATAACAGCAATGCTAATTATTGTTAATATCGTGATATTGTTTTCAATTGCGAGTATTGTTCCGCGTCACGATTACGGCAGATAAAAAATTACCGGAAACTAAAAATTTCTCATTGAGGCATTTGCAATGGTTAATTAATATCTAAATATGATATGAAATAGTTTGAATTTATAAACGGATTAGTTATATTTGAATCAGAAAAGCATCTTTGTCGTAACAAACCGTTTGTCGGCAGGGCTTTGCCGCTTTTTCTCGAAATATTTCAGCTGCACTTGCAGCCTTTATAAACTTTTCTCACATAGGCCAATCATTATGAGCGATGTATTCATAAGCTATTCGCGCAAGGATTCCGAAATAGTAGACCGCATAGAGCAGGAGTTGGATAAATACGGCATAACGAGCTTTATCGACCGCTCGGCAATCGATTTAGGCGATGACTTTGCTGAAGTCATTGCAAAAGCTTTGTTTGAATGTCAGATAGTACTGTTTGTATGGTCGGAAAATTCAAATCAATCGGAGAATACCGCCAATGAGATAGCATTGGCCATTGACTTTGAAAAGACCATAGTGTCGTTTAAGATAGGCACGTTCAAGTCGGATTATAAACTGGCTTATCGGTTAGTGAGGTTCAACCGCATTGACGCTGTGCCATTCAATGAAGATAAAATAGTTGAGCTTGGCAAGAAACTGTCGCAACAACTTGGTAAAAAGCTAAAGGATAAGTCGGAGGACAAGAAGGCCGATAATGTTCAGGAGCGCGACAATGTAAAACCGTCCATTGATAAGAGTGTGCATAAAAACGTTGATGAGTCGAAATATGAATCGTCCTATAAATTCGGCAAGAGCGCTCTTTTGGAATTCGATTTGCCATCGGCATTTTCCGATCTTCTGGAACCCGCATTGAACGACTACAAGGATTCGCGGGAATTGATTGCCGGAATAGTAGATTACCGATCTCGAATATGGAGCATTCCCGATGCGGAGTTTGACTACGTTAAGGAGCAGGCCGATAATGGTAATTCATACGCGGCATTCATCATGTCGTGCTATTATAAGAATAAGCACGTTGACAACGAAAAGTCATATAAATACGCTAAAGAGTCATCGGAAAAGAATGATTCATTCGGCATATACTCCCTGTGCAAATGCTATGCTATAGGCATTGGAGTGGAGAAGGATCTCCCCACTTATCTATCGCTGTTGAAAAGATCGATAAAGGCGGGAAATAATAGAGCAATTCTTTATTTTGCAAAGGAAACATTATTTGGATGGTCGACAAGACCGAATCCGTTAAAGGGAATAGAATTGCTGAAAAAGGCCGTTGAAGCCAATATCCCTGAGGCATATTCGGTTATGGGTCAAATGTATTGGGAAGGGAATCATATACCTCAAGATATGGATAAGGCTGTTGAATGTTATAACAAAGCAATATCATTGGGATATATGGAAGCATACGATGATATGTCCAAACTGTATATGTATGAGCCAAATACATTTAAAACAAAAGATCCTCAAAAAGGTATCGAGTGGCTGATGAAAGGAGCCGAATATGGAGAGCCATCATGCTTGTCGGCCATTGCATTATGTTATTATTTTGGTACCGGTGTAGCCCAGAATTATTCAAATGCGTTGAAATGGTTCCTCAAAGCTGCCGGTGCGGGAGATGGATTTTCTTGCTATATCATTGGGGTCATGTACTATTATGGCGAAGGTGTAGATGAGGATGATAAACTTGCATGGGATTGGTTTAAGCGTGGAGCGGCAATGTTTCAATCCAATTGCTTTTATATGCTCGGTGTAATGTGTCGTGACTCAAACTCACCTGAGGGCAAAAATGAAGATTGTATAAAATATTTTGAAGAATCCGCCGATTTGGCAGGCGGTGGCAGAAATGATTCGTTGTTGGGGTTATATGAAATATTCCGTACCAAAGAGCTGGAGGATTACATTATACTGAAAGACAGCAGCAATTTTCAGGAATACAGTTGGGCTCAAAAAGATGACAAAAGAGCGATGAAATACCTTAAACGTGCTGCCGAGAATGAAGATGCCGTAGCAATGTTAAAGTATGGAGTCATTCTTACGGATATCGAACTGCCGTTTTCCAATGAAATTGCCGGCCTTAAATATCTTGAAAAGGCATTGGATGCCGGTAAAATAGAGGCGGCTATAAGACTCGGGTATCTCTATGCCAACGGTATCGGAGTTCCCATAAAAATTGAAAAAGCTAAAGAGTACTATAAACAGGCGATTGACGGAGGAGCAGGGCCGGTTGCCGATTTGGAATACGGTAAGCTTATAAAGAGCCAATATGATGACGATAAAGCGGATGAAAAGATTCTTGAGGAGGCCAACGTTTACTTGAAACGTGCCGCCGAGGCCGAATTAAAAGAGGCATACGAGCCTTACTACAGTTCGTTAATGCTTATGAATATGGTGGACGATTTAAGTACATCGCCCAACCATATAGAGGCATTTAGATATTTGAATAAAGCTGTTGAATCGGTAAACTCAGTCCAGAACTTAATCGATATGGGAGTTTTCCATCAAATGGGAGTAGGAACAAAGAAAGACATTCCCGAGGCTATAAAATGGTATAAAAAGGCTTCGCTACGCAATGACAAAGTTTCTCCTTATAATCTCGGCGAAATATACTTTGAAGAAAAAGATAAAGGCATAGGAAATCTGTCGGCAGCTGTATATTGGTACGGAATTGCCCAAAAGCGTAAAAACGAGTCAGCTCACGAAAAATTGGAAATAGCTGATAATGAACGTAAGGAACGAATCAAGGAGATTGAAGATAATATCGATGTTTCACGCCTTGACGAGTATGTAAAGCTGATGATACCTTTGGAGATTTACGACGAAGAAGAGGTTGACTCTTATTTGCAGGACTTCTATAGTGTGTGTCGTCGCCGAACTTGCTATTTGCCTATGCTGAATAATATTGCGGCCGAATACATCGAATGCAAGTATTTGCCTAAAAATCTTAATGATTTGTTTGTCGACTGGATGAATGGTGTTGAATCGGCTGAGGCATTGGGCATTCAATGCGACAGGGTGATTAATGAGAATGAGAAGGAGGATATATTCCCTTATTGCAGCATGGGTATCGGACAGAAATTTGCGGAAGAAGCTTCATTATTGTGGCTCAGAATAAAAGCTAAATATCCTGATAAATTTTCGGATGCGACAATTCTTGACCAAGAGCGACTATTGGACATTGCAGAGCGTGAGGATGATTTGAATTTGCAGACAGTGTTAATATCGATAGTTTCGGTATCGTTATCGGTTGAATCGGCTTTTAATACGAATCTAAAACTTGTGTCGGAGATATCCAATAACGAGTCACTTCAATCATGGGGCGATGCGTTCTATTCAGGTACCGATGATTTAGTGCGCAGCTATGCAATGGCAAAGCAATTGTACCAACAGGTTGACAGCGCAGTAGCAAAAGAACGTATAGAGGATATAGATAATAATGTCAAGCTTTATTTAGAAGATTAAATAGGTGATGTCGGCATTTGTCACGATGTCGTGCTCCGACGATGAGGATGAGTTTACATGGCATGAATATAAGTTACCGGTAAGAGCTTCGGAGCTGAACTGCCCGATCGACGAGCCTGTCTTGGTCAACGACCAGGCGGAGTTGACCCGGATAGTGGGGGAATCGGCAAATCCAACCAAGGTGGACTTCAACAAGCACACACTGCTGATAGTGAAATCGACAATATACTATGGTGTCAAGAAACTAAACTACGGATTGAGTTACAGCAACGGGAAGTACATTCTTAATATACTTGTAAGAAGAGATATTACTGCAGTTGTTACCGACATAGCCGAGGCTTATGTGATACCCAAGACCTACGATGAATCAAGCATCGAGCTTGTCATCAATGTTGATTAGTGTAGAGTGATTATTTTTCGTAGTTTATGAATACGAGGTAGTCGCCGTCGGCTTCTATTGAGAAGTCGTCGTTGACGGTGTCGTTGAGTGTGCCCTGCCACCAGCTTGTAAAGTCGTGGAGTGGATAGCGCAATCCTTCGGCGCGGAATTTCGTTGCTCCAAAGCTGAATATTGACACTCGCGTGCCTGCGGGACACCGGAATGAAGCGTTCCCGGAAACGGGGATGAATACGCCATAGTCGGTATAGATGCGCGCGTCGATGCCCTGCCTCATGTAGTCGATGAGCAGGCTGATGTTGCCGAGGGTGTGATCCTCCCTCATGCCGGTGGCGGCTATGATGGCAATGTGGTTGTAGCCTTTTCCGTGCAGATATAGGGCTGCCTTGGTCTGGTCGTTGGTTTCCTGGTCGGCAAATCGTCTTATAATCGGGGCATAGCGCAGGCTATTTTCGGGCGACAAAGAGTCGCAGTCGCCTACGATGCGCCATATAGGCATGCCGGTTTCCAGATATCGGTCGGCCGCTCCGTCGCAGCACACGACCCGTTGGCATCCCTCAAGCCATTTAAGAGGTATGGGATGGCTCGGGAACTCGCCGGCTCCTACAATTACGGCTTCGGGCTTGAAGTCATTGACTGACAGCATTGATTCGTTTTTGCAAGTTGTAACCATTTTCTATAACCGAATATTGCGATGACAGCATATACCGCATACAGTGCGGCTGTGAAATAGAGGCTTTTATATACGTACAGGCCGCTGCTTACTATGTCGATTAATATCCACACGAGCCACTGCTCGGCATACTTCTTGGCAAGCATCCACATAGCGATGATGCTCAGTGCGGTAGTGAAGCTGTCGGCCCAGGGCACATTGCTGTCGGTAAATTCTATCAGAATCAGGGCTATAGCCACAAAGAGCACCAAGAATACAACCGTCAGCCTGGGGTAGAGATGAACCGGAGTGCGTCTTACGGGAAGCTCAGGCTCCTTGTCCTTATCGGTGGCGGGGGATCTTTTAAGCCAGCACGCCAGTCCGTAGAACGAAGCTAAAAGATAGTACACGTTTATACCGAAGTCGGCGTAAAGTCCGGCCCGGTAGTAGACAACAAGATAGACAGCCGGCATGATTATGCCGGCTATCCATAGCCATATACTTGCTTTATATTCCAGGTATAAATAGGCAACGCCTATTGCCGTGCCTACTATCTCAAGATAATCCATAGAAGCTGTGGCAATTGATCAGAACCATGTTTCGATGGATTGAAAACCAATTACAGGGAGCTTACTTGCAGCATCCGTCGCCACAACCGTGGTCGCCGCAACCATCACCACATCCGTCGCCACAACCGTGGTCGCCGCAACCGCATCCACCACAACCGTGAGCCGGCTGCAGCTCTTCGGGAGTTGCTTCGCGTACTACACCGATCTTGCCTACAAAGCGGGTGTCCTTGCCAGCAAGAGGATGATTGAAGTCCATTACCACCTCCTTGTCGGTGATTTCAATCACCTTGCCGTCGATGCGATATCCGTCGGCTGTCATCATAGGCACTGTGGCACCTACCTTTACAAGCTCGGAGTCAAACTTTCCGTCGACCTCAAACAGCTCTTTCTCAAGGTGAGCCACCTGCTCGGGGTCGTGAGCACCGAATCCTTCGGCTGCCGACACCTTGACATCAAATGCGTCGCCTGTTGTCAAGCCTTCGATGGCCTTTTCAAGCGGAACAATGACACCGCGAGTAACGCCGAATATTATCTTCTCGGGAGCTTCGGCATCAACCTGATGAACAAGCTTCTCGCCGTCGGGCTCCACTACGTAGAGGTCATATACCATCTCGACATATTTGCCAGGTTCAATCTTTTCCATAATTTATTCAGTTTTTATAGTGTGATATACTTAATTGTAATATAAGTTAATAACAAAAATCGAGCCAAAAAGGATTAAACGGCGGTTCCGAATGCCGCAAGCAGTGCCGAGCTTATCGACATGTAGATGACCATGCCGATAATGTCGTTGGTAATCGATATGAAGGGCCCTGTGGCAAGCGCCGGGTCGATCTTGAACCGCTCAAGAGTCAACGGGACGAATGTGCCGAAAATCGATGCAAACACCACCACCGCAAATAGCGACAACGACACTGCAACCGTGGTGACCTGCGAAGGGCCGAGCGTAAACACATTGTAGATAAACACCAGCAGCGAGATGATGCATCCGTTGAGCAATCCCACTCCGAGTTCCTTAAAGAGCTGCTTGGTCGAGCTCTTGATGTCGAGCGAGCCGTTGGCAAGTCCCTGGACAATGATTGCCGACGACTGTATACCCACGTTTCCTCCGGTGCCGCCGATGAGGGGGATGAACAGCGCCATGGCGGGGTTGACGGCAAATCCGCTCTCGAAATGTCCGAGGATAAGAGAGTTCCCGATTCCGCCGAGCATTCCTATCAGCAGCCAGGGGAGTCGGGCGCGTGTCTGATGGAAAAGCGTGTCGTCGCTCTCCACATCGCCCGAAAGACCTGATGCCAACTGGTAGTCACGTTCGCTCTGTTCACGCGCTTCGTCCATGACGTCGTCGACGGTAATCTGCCCCACGAGCCGTCCTATGAAGTCGACCACGGGCATTGCCACAAGGTCATACTTCTCGAAGTCGAGCGTAAGGTCGTCGATGGGCGTGTCGGTCTTCACCGATACGGGGTCGGTTTCCATAACGTGTTTTATCTTGGACACCGACGGGTGGGTTATCATCTTTTTCAACGGGAACACACCGCGCAGCTTGTAGTCGTTGTCGACCACATACACGTAGTAGATTTCATCGAGATCCTCGGCCTGCTTGCGCATCTCCTGCACGCATTGCGGCATACTCCAGTTCTCGTTCACGACAATCATCTCGGTGCCCATAAGACCACCGGCCGTGTCCTCGTCATATTTCAAGAGGTCGATGATGTCGCCGGCCTGTTCCACATCGTCGATGTGTGACAGAATCTCGTCACGGTCCTCCTCGTCGAGCTCCTGGATAATGTCGACGGCATCGTCGGTGTCGAGGTGGTCGATGACCTGTCGGGCAATGTCCTCGGCGGGCATTGCGCTCAACAGCTTGTGACGGTCGTCCTCGTCAAGCTCCATGAGCACATCGGCCTTGGTTTCATCGTCAAGTAGCCTGTAAAGGAATTCAGCCTCCTCGAGGTCGAGGTCCTGATATAGCTCGGCGATGTCGGCCGGATGCAGATCGGCCAACTCCTTTCGAGCCTCCGCCTCGTCGTGCTCGCTAATGATGTACTTCAGGCGGTCAAGATATTCGGGGTTAAACTCTTTCATCGTTTATTTTTCAACGCCACCGCGAAGCGCCGTGACGACATTGGTGAGATTGATAAATTCCTGCACGCTCAGTTGCTCGGGTCGCTGTCCCCACACCTGCAGGTCGGGCAGCACGCATCCGGGCGGCAAAAGTCCGCGTATGGAGTTGCGCAGTGTCTTGCGACGCTGTCCGAAGGTTGTCTTGACGATAGTGCGGAACAGCTTCTCGTCACAGCCGAGCTGCGTGACATCGTTGCGCTTCATCCTGATGACGCCCGACTTCACCTTGGGCGGAGGATTGAACACATTTTCATTGACAGTAAACAGATACTCGACATCGTACCAAGCCTGAAGCAGTACGCTCAATATGCCGTAGACCTTGGAGCCCGGGGCGGCGGCGAGTCGCTCGGCGACCTCCTTCTGCAACATTCCCGAGCAACAGGGTATGAGATCCTTGTAGTCGAGAACCTTGAAAAATATCTGCGATGATATGTTGTAAGGGTAGTTGCCTATGACGCAGAATTGTCGGTCGCCCATCACCTTGGCAAGGTCCATCTTCAGGAAATCGTCGCCAAGTATGCGACCGTGAAGCGACGGAAAATTCTGATTCAGGTAGTCGACGCTCTCTTCGTCGATTTCAACCGCGGTCACATCGTGTCCGTAGTCCAGAAGATACTTGGTGAGGACACCCATTCCGGGGCCCACTTCAAGCACGGGCATTCCCTTGTAGTCGTCAAGTGTCGCGGCTATGCGAGCGGCAATTGTTTCATCGGTCAGGAAGTGCTGACCCAAGGCCTTCTTTGGTTTTACTTTATTCATTGGCGCCACGATATTACTACATTATATTAACATACAAACTTAGCCAGAATTTTTGACATTTTTATGCTGCTATGACTAAAAAATGCTCACCGGTGCATTTTGGTTCTCGCTAAAGAGGCAATATGACCGGATAATGCCGGCTTTACATTACAAAACGCTCCGTGATGCATTGTCGATGGCTGCATCACGGAGCGTTTCGCAAAAATTAAACATGAATAACTCTAACTTGGTGAGAGTGTCATCAATACTCCTGCCATGATGTGATGCCGAGCTTGTCGACCGGCTTGTTGATGAAGGCCTTTACGTAGGCGCTTGCAAGTCGGGCGTTGGTGAGCAGCGGGATGTTGTGGTCGATGGCCCAGCGGCGTATGCGGTAGCCGTTGGTGAGCTCACGCTTGGTGTGGTTCTTGGGAATGTTGATGATCAGGTCGACACCGTGTCCGGCTATGAGGTCGAGCACGTTTTCGCCCTCCTCGTCGGGCCAGCACACTGCCTGAGCCTCGATGCCGTTGTTGTTGAGGAAGCGTGCGGTGCCTTCGGTGGCATATATCTTGTAGCCGTTTTCGTCGAGCAGGCGGCATGCGTCGAGCATGTCAACCTTGCCGCGTACATCGCCCGAGCTTACGAGGACAGCACCGTTGGGTACGTGGTGGCCAACTGAAATCATGGCGTTGAGCAACGCTTCGTCAAAGTCCTTGCCGAGGCAGCCTACTTCGCCGGTCGACGACATGTCGACGCCCAGCACCGGGTCGGCCTTGTGAAGACGGGCAAATGAGAATTGCGAAGCCTTGATGCCGATGTAGTCGATGTCGAATGTCGATGAATTTATGGGCTCAATCTTCTCGCCTAGCATGATGCGTGTTGCGGTTTCGATGAAATTCTGCTTGAGCACCTTGCTGACGAAGGGGAACGAACGCGAGGCGCGAAGGTTGCACTCGATTACCTTTACATCGTTGTCCTTGGCCAGGTACTGGATGTTGAACGGACCCGAAATGTTGAGCTCGCGGGCTATCTGTGCGCTGATGCGCTTGATGCGTCGTGCGGTGGCGAGGTATATCTTCTGAGCGGGGAACACGAGTGTGGCGTCGCCTGAGTGAACTCCGGCAAACTCGATGTGCTCCGAGATGGCGTATTCAACGATCTCGCCGTTACGTGCAACGGCGTCAAACTCGATCTCCTTGGCGTTCTGGAGGAATTCAGAAACGACTACAGGGTACTCCTTGGAAACCTTGGCGGCCTGTCCGAGGAAGCGATGCATCTGCTCGTAGTCGTAGCACACGTTCATGGCTGCGCCTGATAGCACGTAGCTTGGACGGATGAGAACGGGGAATCCTACCTCCTCGACAAAGCTGTCGATGTCCTCGGTGGTGGTGAGCTCCTTCCAACGCGGCTGGTCGATGCCGAGCTGATCGAGCATGGCCGAGAACTTATGGCGGTTTTCGGCGCGGTCAATCGATATGGGCGAGGTGCCGAGCACGGGCACGTGACGGCGATAGAGCTTCATCGCAAGGTTGTTGGGTATCTGTCCGCCCACGCTTACGATGACTCCTCGGGGTGCCTCGAGGTCGATGATGTCCATGACGCGCTCAAAGCTGAGCTCATCGAAGTAGAGGCGGTCGCACATGTCGTAGTCGGTCGACACGGTTTCGGGGTTGTAGTTGATCATTATCGACTTGTAGCCGAGCTTGCGGCAGGTGCTGGCTGCATTTACCGAGCACCAGTCAAACTCTACCGAACTACCGATGCGGTAGGCACCCGAGCCGAGCACCACGATGTTGTTGCCGGCGTTGAGGTCGTAACGTATGGAGTTTTCCTCGGCACCATAGGTGACATAGAGGTAGTTGGTGAGGTCGGGATATTCCGAAGCGACGGTGTTGATGCGACGCACCTTGGGAAGCACTTCAAGCGACTTGCGGTGAGCGCGCACACGCAGCACTTCGCTCTCCATGGTGCCTTCGGGGTTCTCCACAAGGCGGGCTATCTGGAAGTCGGAGAATCCAAGACGCTTGGCTTCGTGGAGCACTTCGCGCGGCAGATCCTCGATTTTGTCATACTCTTTCAGCTTGGCTGCATAGGTGACGATGTTGTTTAACCGCTCGATAAACCACTTGTCGATCTTGGTCAGCTCCTCTATGCGGTCGATTGTATAACCCTCTTCGAGAGCCTGTGCTATGGCGAATACGCGAAGGTCGGTGGGGTGTGTCAGCGCATTGTCAAGGTCGTCGAAGTGGATGTCGTTGTTGCCTACAAATCCGTGCATGCCCTGGCCTATCATGCGAAGACCCTTCTGCATAATCTCCTCAAATGACTTGCCTATCGACATGATTTCGCCTACCGACTTCATCGATGAACCGATTTCGCGGTCGACGCCCACAAATTTTGTCAAGTCCCAGCGGGGTATCTTCACGATCATGTAGTCGACCTTGGGAGCCACGTAGGCCGAGTTGGGTGTGCCCATCTCGCCAATCTGGTCGAGCGTATATCCGAGAGCGAGCTTCGCGGCTACGAATGCAAGGGGATAGCCCGATGCTTTCGATGCAAGTGCCGACGAGCGGCTCAGGCGGGCGTTTATCTCGATGATGCGGTAATCGTTGGTTTCGGCGTTGAATGCATACTGGATGTTGCACTCGCCCACGATGCCTATGTGACGCACAACGCGGGTGGCGATGTCCTCAAGCATCTTGATTTGCTCGGGAGTGAGCGACACAATGGGAGCGACAACGATTGATTCGCCGGTGTGGATGCCCAGCGGGTCGAAGTTTTCCATCGGCACCACGGTGAAGCAGTGGTCGTTGGCGTCGCGTATCACCTCAAATTCAATCTCCTTCCATCCCTTGAGCGACTCCTCGACGAGAATCTGCTTGGAGTAGGCGAGGGCACTCTCGCAGTGAGTGCGGAACTCCTCGTCGTTGTAGCAGATGCCTGAACCGAGTCCTCCGAGAGCGTATCCCGAGCGCACCATCACGGGGAAGCCTATGCGGTGGGCCACCTCGATGGCGTCGTCGATGGTTTCTACAGCCTGTGATACGGGAGTCTTGACTTCGATTTCATTGAGCTTCTTTACAAAGAGGTCGCGGTCCTCGGTTATCATGATTGCCTCTACCGAGGTACCGAGCACTTTCACTCCGTAGCGGTCGAGCGTACCGTTGAGGTAGAGCTCTGTGCCGCAGTTGAGCGCGGTCTGTCCGCCGAATGCAAGGAGAATGCCTTCGGGACGCTCCTTCTTTATCACCTCCTCGACAAAATATGGAGTAATGGGAAGGAAATAAACCCGGTCGGCTACGCCTTCCGAAGTCTGGATAGTAGCGATGTTGGGGTTGATGAGAACTGTTGAGATACCCTCTTCGCGCAATGCCTTCAGGGCCTGCGAACCCGAGTAGTCAAATTCGCCCGCTTGCCCTATCTTAAGGGCTCCGGAACCGAGTAGCAAAACCTTTTTCATATATTATTTTCCGAGATTACTTGGTCTTGGCTGCAAATTTACGACTTTTAACTTCGTCACCCAAATTTTTGCCCTCTCAAAATTTGTCGCGCGACGGCCTGATTCATTATTCTTGGGATGACCGCGCCGCTTTTTCAGTTTCTCGACACAATGGCTGTTATTTTTTTCGCGCCAACACTTGCGTAACTGATATTTTTGCATTACCTTTGCCGAGCAATAAGGGGTATTAGCTCATCTGGCTAGAGCGCGACACTGGCAGTGTCGAGGTGAGCGGTTCGAGTCCGCTATACTCCACCCACGAGCGGGTTCAGATTCCAGTCTGAACCCGCTTTTTTATTGCCCCATCTCCATAGTTCCGGGATTGATTCGGGACTAATTGCATTAGGGTGGAGATTTAAAGGGATGAATTGTGTGTAATATGTTGATTTTGTGCCGGATTATTTGTCCGTTCATTCTTGCTCGGAATCATCAATTACGATAAAGCAGATGTCGCCAAAATGTTGTTTGCCCACCTCTTCGCCCTTGAGAATTGCAGGCATTGCAATCATTCCTTTTGATTCAAGTATATCAAGCAAGTCCAACATCGCTTCGTGATAGAACATAATTTGACCAACTCGTTCCGACGAAATATTATGTGCTGTATGCCATGCGGAGCAGTATTTCTTAACGGCATCGCTTAATTTGTTTGTAATGCTCCTGCATAAATTATCTATATTATCATTGTTGTTTTTATGCAATACAGGGATTAGAATATTGCCTTTTTCGTCAGTCAGCCCCCATCCGGTTATAGCATCTATCACTTCTTGATTCTCAATGCGGCCGCCTTTGCTCTTGATTACTTCTCGCGCAAATGAAATAAGCTTGCTGGAATTTAGCCAATATCCGAGATTGTCAGTCCAATTCTGTAGTACCGGACCATAGCCATTTGTGCCAATTTTATCGTGTAAACGGCTTTCAAACATCGCCCAGTATGCGCCCGACCAAGTGCCATGATCTTCGCAATTCACGGGAGAACCCAATCGCTCGTCATCCCAGATATATGAGTCAAGAAGATACGAGAATATAAGACTATAAGTGTGTTTGGAATATCCCGCTTTGGCAAAATCAGAAATAAGCTGCTTTATCTCCGGCTCTATTAACGGGAATATACTGTCGGCAAATTCTTTAGATTGTTTACGTATATCGGCAGTTTCAGATTTTCCAAAGATATTCATTGAGGTCGTATAAACTCCTTTGTTTGAAGAAAGCAAATCTCCGACTTCAAGCAGCCTTAACTGACTTTTGCTATATGGTATGCCGAGCGAATCTAATTTGGCGACAGTTCCGGGTTGAACAAACGCACAAAGAATATCCCAATTATTATCAGTAAGATACTGTGAGGGGTGAAAGCTTGAGTAAGAGCAGAATGCTGTTGTGTCAAATAATTTATAAGGACGGCCGATAATGGCATTTGGTTCTTGCGTAATTGTGCTGTCGGGCGTTTCGGTCTGCGCCATCGCTGTTATCGCAACGGCGGCACAAAACATCGATGTAATGATTCGGTTTGGCATAGACTTTGAACTTCATTAGGCAGCGAATTTACATAAAATTCTCAAACAAAGTTGAGAAGTCGATGAAATTTTCAGCTATTTGCGGATGCGGCTTAAATATGTAAGCGTGACATTGGGATATGCTGCTATAATCAAATTTATAAAGCACTTATTATCCATGCTGTTGGCTTATTCATTGCTAATCATTTCCCAGTGGCCGCCTTTCTTAGAGCCGACATAATGTACTATGTCAGAGAGTGCGGCGAGTTCGCGTTCGATTGTTTTGGTGGCGATATCAGACTTTTCCGTTTCGCGCGTTTGGAGGTCAAATGTTACTTTGACGGAATTGATAGTTGCTTCGATGTGTATAGGTCGACCCGTTGCTTCTTGCCAATGTTTGAGTTTGCGAAGCCCGTAGCCGAGATTCTCTGACAGATGTGCCAAACGGAACAACTTTTTTTGCAATTAGTCCCCACAATTAGTCTTGGGTCTTGGCACTTCGGGGGATGGTGTAGGGGCATAAAAAAGAATGAGTAAACGTAAACCCGAAGGTTTGACGCATACTCATTCTCCTCTCTCCTCAGCGGTGCGTACGGGACTCGAACCCGTGACCCCATGCGTGACAGGCATGTATTCTAACCAACTGAACTAACGCACCAA
>ERZ808044.884-NODE-884-length-22789-cov-12.006869_pt1 | contig 22789 bp, 19 predicted proteins | sample MGYA00380195_ERZ808044 | MGnify/ENA primary metagenome ERZ808044 (study PRJEB31490, sample SAMN06133423) | mouse gut metagenome | isolation source: Z7_2 | host: mice | place: China: Chengdu | collected 2015-05 ...
TTTCGCGCCAGACGCCGACCAGGTCATGTGTGGCAAGCAGCCGCGCATCCAGTACATCGGTCTTGCGCTTGGAAGCATCGGCAAGGGTTGGATTTACGATACTCGGAGTACCGCCGAAAGCCAAAAGGACAGGCTGGTGGTAAGTGGAAGTTGATTCGATACAGTAGTGGATTGGAAGGGTGAGATCCGGGACCGGATCCGACTTTTCCAGAAGAACACGGATACACCAGTCTTTGGCAGAGACAAGGGAATCCCAGTCCGTTCCGAATTCCTTCTGATAGGCGTAAAAATGGAGGTTCTGTTTTGTAAGGACGCAGACCTGGATAAATTTTGAATGGCAGTTGATGCCGATTCCATAAGACTTTGTTTCCTGGACAGGGATCCCGTCCTCAAGGATTGCAGCCTGATCAACAGAAGCAGCAAATAAATGGGTCATGGCAGATGAAACAACGGAGCAAAGTTCTCCGTAACTCCTCCTTAAAAATAGTAATGCGGCAGATCGAAAGACGGATCCGTTGGGGTTGGTCACAAAAATGCATTACGCAGTGTATTATCACCGTATCAGCGGTGGCTTTCAGAAAGGAAAGTGGTATGGTGTATGCAAATCTCGTCTAGCGTGAGTTTCAGACTTTTAGGGATTAAAACGGGCGAAACCCTTGAATATTCAGCAGTCTAGCTGCTTTTCTTGTGGTGCGTACTTGACAATATGTGATATTTTCAGACTTCTTTTAATATGTTAAATTATTGTAACATGTTCTTGAAATATTATCAAGCTATTTTATACATCTTTTGCCTATAAAAATCTTTTCATTTTTGCTAGTTAGCACTACAGTTAAAATGTCTAGAAACATTGTATTTGCAAGGCTTGTAAGGTTTTTATAATCAAAAAGTCTGAAACTCACGCTAGGCAACATCAATCGAATGAGCACCATCATTTTGATATAGTCTCGACTTATTCATTTTGTAATGATATATTGAAGCAGATTGATATCTCTGATTTTGAAAATAGTATCAATATCTCAAAGCTTTTTTATCGTATGCTATTAGTTGAACTTGTATTGCATAGTGACTTTAAGTATGCCGATGATGCAACTGAAGAAATGAAACGTTGGATTTCATCAGGAATAGTTTATAACTTACAGGCACAGTTAGGCTTATATGTTCCCAGACAGCAGCGTAAGGGGAATCTGCCCGAGAAATCATATTGGTATAGAGAGTTCAATTATTGGTACGGTATTGAGTATATAGATTATCTTGATGGAGTGAGTAAGAAGTTCCTGAAGAATGCTGTGTCATATGCAGGGATACATTATACTTGCGGAATGCTAATGCGAGGACAGTTCGATATCGTAAAGAACGGATTGTATATAGGGCGGATGGCTTCTCTTTGTAATTATAATCCTTAATCCGTGAAACTCAAGCCTGTTAAATGCCTGAAAAGCCTGCGATTATGCGGTTTTGAAGAGCCAAACCAGCACCTTCAAAATTCACCCATTTGGTGCAGCAAAACACCTTAATTTTCCCACTTTTGCATCGTTTTCTGGTATAATAGATACGGTAGAAATCACAACGCAGGGGGCGGAAACCAATGAAGAATATTAAGATCGAATTCACCAATGAGCGTATTATCCCGACTTCAGGACTGGCAGTCGTAGGTGTCATCCTGGGCAAGAGCGATTTCGTAAAACGCTGCAACCGTATGGATGTCACAAAGAACCGTTCACAGCATCAGATCAAAAATGGCGACATCCTTCTGACATATATCGGTCTGCTGACCATGGGTAAACCTGCTTACGAATCCGTCCATGAGTTTGATGATGACCAGGAGTTTTATAAGTATGCCCTTGGCATCACCAGGAGCATCCCTTCCGAGGAGACATTGCGCCAGCGGATGGACGACATCGGTGCTTCCCTGCGCTCCCAGATCCTTTCCGAGAACATAGAGATGCTCAGGACAAACGGCATTGTTCCGGGAAAGCTTCCAAATGGCTATGTCCCTGTGGACATTGATGTAACACCTTTTGACAATTCAAAAACGCAGAAACAGGGAGTCTCGCGGACTTATAAAGGCTGCGACGGGTATGCCCCTATCATGGCATATATCGGAACCGAAGGCTACCTCATCAACTGTGAGCTGCGCGAGGGGAAGCGGCACTGCCAGAAGCATACACCGGAATTTTTGCGTGAAACAATACGTTTATGCCGCGAGATCACAAAGGAACCTCTCCTTGTGCGCCTGGACTCCGGGAACGATGCCGCGGAAAACATCGGCATACTGATTGAAGCCGGATGCCACTTCATCATAAAGCGGAACCTCCGCAGGGAAAGCAAGGGAGAATGGCTTTCCATGGCGAAATCCTGCAGCAAGGATGTCCAGACACCCCGGGACGGCAAGGCCGTCTATATAGGAAGCGACTGGAAGCCTGTCACATATAAAACACAATCCGGAGAAGAAAAAACCATTACCATCCGGACAGGATATGAGATTATCAACCGTACAATAGACAAGTATGGACAGTTCTTATGTCCAAATGACATCGAAGCCAACACCTGGTGGACCAACCTGGGGATGAACGACCATGAGATCATCAACCTGTACCATGCACATGGAGAATGCGAGCAGTTCCACAGCGAAATAAAAACAGACATGAATCTGGAACGTCTGCCGTCCGGCAAATTTGACACAAATGAGCTGGTGCTGGAGCTTGCTATAATCGCATACAATATCCTGCGCATGATAGGGCAGGAGTCCATAGGCCGCCGGGGGACGGAAACCAGACACAAGGTAAGGCGCCGCCGGCTACGCACCGTAATTGGAAACATGATCATGATGGCGAGCCATGTGACAGAGCATGCCCGCCAGCTGATCATAGGGCTGGGCCGGAGCAACGTGTGGCGCTATGCATTCCAGGGGATATATACTGCATTTGCGGATTTCCATGCATAAATAAGTCTTCATACAGAAAGCTTCCTGCATATAGTGGGAGTAGTGCGCCCATTTATAAGGAGATGGATAAGATTTAGCAGTATCTTCCCACATTTATGCAGATTGATTCAACATTATCAAGGTACACTTTTTACTTTTTGCCAATCTGATTGTAGATTGGTATATAAAAACAATGAGTTTCACGGATTCAGGATAATGTTATTGAGAAGAAAGTTATCCTCGCTGCCCATGCCTACCTTTATTATATGGCTTGGCGGGAGGACGAGAAGGCTGTAGGAGATGAATTACAGCGAAGAGCGAAGGAATTTGCTGCTGATGAAGAAGTAGCGTTATCGTTTAGAGAATTCTTAAGCCGAAATGATGTGGCAGATATTCTCATCGACAATTTGAGATCTGAATGGATTTATGAAAAGAACGGTGATAAGAATGAACGTACACCGGATGTCGAGAGCCGGGAGATGAATAGAGTATTGGAAAGATTTGATCTTCGGAGGGGCAGAAGTGCTTCTCGAAGGCTTATCGTTTCGGAGGTTATCGATGATTTTTGTTTGTTTACCATATTCTATCTTAACATTCATGGCCTGGTTGGCCTGGATTGGCTTGGAGATGAATGTCACAATATAGAGGATTATATCCCTTATATAAATGATCATGACAGTAGAAACAGCTTGGATGATTATGATGAGAAACCAGTGGAAGACAGGATCAGAGGTTACGTATATTTTCTTTATATTGATAATTTTACACAGGGTGTTTGCGGGGATGACGATGACGTTGGTGAGAATACAGAATTAAGGAGAAGATGTGAGGATGAAGCCAATAGAATCTTTGAAGCTCTGCAGAATTCTATAAGAGGCAGATACAAGGAGAAGAAGGTAAGGGAGGCGAGAGATAAGGAGATAGACTATCTCAGGCAGCATGATGAGATAGAAGAGAAGAGACTGCACTGGAGTCAGGATATTGTGAATGAAATGAAAAAGAGATTTGGAGAAACGCTGAATTTTGTGCAGAGTCGGGGAGTCACATATCATGATGTAAAATTATTTAGTTATTCTACGTTTACAGATATGATAGATGGCAGACCGGATACAACGAATCTGGAACGCATTTCTGCTCAACTGATAGATCAGTATATTGAGATGATGATAGATGACAGATGTATAGAGTTCAAGAATAAGAAGCAGGATTTTGATGACGATCAGACTTATATGAATTATCTGAGAGAAAAACAGCTTGATATGTTTATAGGCTCAGAACTTTTGCTAAGGAATGTTGATTATATGAAATCAGAGGCTTTTGATGAGGCTGTCAGGAATTCGGTGTGGATAAAGGCGCTTGGCTGTTTCTATGGGGCGGCAGTCAGACAGGGAAGTGTTGCTTTCTATATCAAAGATATGGAAGTGAATGTACGGCCAGCTACGATAAAAGATGGAAGGGTAAAAAGCAGTAAAGATAGCAGTGAACTGATGTATGAACCAGTGGTGGGAGTTAGCCTGCCATTCGAGAGAGAAGAGCTTTCCGATTATATAGGTAAAGAAAGATCGTTGAGGTTACGGCAAAAATAGGGGTGAAGATTTATAAATGTGATGCCGGGATATATTTTCAGAATGAAAGAATACGGCTTATGTACTGATTGGTGTTTGAAGCTATGAAGGACTTGGTGGACGAGGAGAACTACTTTACGCTCAACCGGGTAAGACAGTATGGAAAGACTACGACGCTGGTGGCATTAGAACAGTATCTGAAGAAAGATCATCAGATCATAGAGGAATTACAGTCATTGATCATGCAGCGTAGTCCGTATTTTACATTGCAGATGTTGTTCGAGCATCTGAGCGATATTTGTGCTGCCTTGGATAAACTGGTTGTCCTGATCGTTGATGAAGTGGACAGTGCGTCAAATAATCAGGTGTTTTTGGATTTTCTGGCGAGGAGCTTTTCTAATTTTGGAGGTTATCGATGATTTTTGTTTATAACCAATATTTTATCTCAACATTCGGCATAGAGCTGGTTTAGATTGGCTGGGGGATGATTATCGGATAGCGACATCAAAAAGCAGTGTGAAACGCTTTATAGCGAGTTGGGTATGAACCTGACTACCGCAATCAATGTTTTCCTGTGCCAGTCCCTCCGTGGCGGCGGTTTTCCTTTTGAGATTAAGCTGGAACAGCTCAACAAAAACGATTGCCGCCATACTGGAAGCGGAGTGTATCGTGCGTGCTCCCGGCGTGAAGCACTACTCCAATGTGGAAGAAGCACTCCGGGAGTTGAAACGATGAACCGGAAAATTGTCTGGACGACAAAGTTCAAAAAGATTGGCGAGCAGGCACCGTGTTGTAGCTTCATGTGTTTCCAGACATTTTCTTCCTTATACTGTTAGATTTAAATTTCCGGCCTGATTCATAAATTCTCTAAGATTATCTATATACTTATACGGGGCATATTCGGAATATATTTCCGGATTATCTAATATTACAATTTGGATATCCTCGCCCCTAAGTGCTTCTAATGTATTTGGTACATTTCTGGCTTCATTCATATTCTTACACTTGTAAGCGATACATCCTTCTTCATCGAATTTTTTGGCTAATATATAGAACGGATTATTGTCCTTCATCATTTTTTTCATATCTTTACCACCTTTTAATAAGAGCCGTTTATTTGGTATTTTTATTATAGCAATCGGTGAACGCGGTGTAAAGCCTTTGTTCAATTGTCAAGTATCCCTTGAAAAACAAGGATTTGCATGGTAACCTTTACTATATCAGATGGAGAAAGGGGACAGAGAATGGGTATTTATGTGAATCCTGGAAACAGCGGCTTTGCTGAGATTGATGATTCTGATTATGTGGATAAGACGATGCTGATTGAGCTGATCAATCGGACGGTTGAAAAGAAGGATAAGCTTACCTGTATCAGCAGGCCGCGGCGCTTTGGGAAATCTTACGCTGCGAAGATGCTTACGGCATATTATGATTGCTCTTGTGACTCTCATAATTTGTTCGACAATAAAAAAATTGCAGAAACAACGGACTACAGGAACTATCTGAACAAGTACAACGTAATTTATCTGGATATCACTGCCTTTACGTCTGATGCCCAGACGCATAACCGTTCGTTGCAGTATGTTCCCGGCATGATTCAGGAGGCGGTTCTGAAAGATCTGAGAGGGTGCGGATTCCAGATCAGGGAGGGCGACAGCCTGAATGATAACCTGATACATATTGTGGGGCAGCCAGACGGAAAGAAATTTGTGTTTGTAATTGATGAGTGGGACGCCGTGATCCGCGAAGCGAAGGACGATAAAGAAGCACAGCAGAAATTCCTGACTTTCCTCAGAGGCTGGTTTAAAAACGGTCAATTTACCCCGAAAGTTGTGGCGGCAGCCTATATGACAGGAATCCTGCCGATTAAGAAGGATGGCGCACAATCGGCGATTTCTGAGTTTGACGAGTATTCCATGGTCAAACCGTTGTTTTTTGGTGAATTTGTTGGATTTACTGAAAATGAGGTGCATCATCTATGCGAAAAAAACAGCGCCGATTTTATAGCCATGAAGCAATGGTACGATGGATATGCTTTTAAGAATGTAGGAGCCATATACAATCCCAATTCTGTAATGAAGTCGATCCGTTTTGGCGATTTTGATTCCTATTGGACAGAAACATCGGCGGCCGAAGGACTGATGGATTATATCAGCAGAGGGTATAAGGATCTTACAAAAACCATTGCTGAGTTGATTGGCGGTGTTGAGATAAAGGTCAGCATTACCGGTTTTGCTAATGACCTGACATCTTTTAGAGGGCGAGACGATGTTTTGACTCTGATGATCCATCTCGGCTATTTGGCATATGACTCGGAAAATAAAACGGTCAGGATTCCAAATGAGGAGATCAAATTGGAATTCCAAAAGGCCGTTCGCGAAGTAAAACATGAGGCTACGATGAAACGACTGAAGGAAAGCGATCAGTTGTTCCTTGATACGATACATGAGAAAGCGGAGGCAGTCGCCGCGCAGATTGAAAAAATTCATTTGGAAGAAACGGTACCTTTACATTACAACAAGGAGGACAGCTTAAGAAGCGTAATTAAGCTGGCGTATTACACGTATCGAGACTATTATATACAGTTTGAAGAACTTCCCGGCGGTGAAGGCTTTGCTGATGTGGTTTATTTTCCGCGTCACGATTCGGACTGGCCGACTTTGATCATAGAGCTTAAATGGAATAAATCTGTCCAGGGAGCCATTGACCAGATCTTGAATAAGAAGTATGCGAACGTTGCGGAAAACTTTGGGACGGATATTTTGTTAGTGGGAATCAGTTATGAGAAAGACGCTCCTGCCGGCAAAAGAAAGCACACATGCAGCATTGTTAGATACAAGCTACCCGAAAGTTAAAAGAGAGGTGCAAAACAGAGCGAGGAGAGTGTTATGAGAAAACATTTTAATACAACGGGACTGTGCTATCCAAAGGAGCACTACATGGTAGATATGAAAGAGCGTCTGGATGAGATCAAAATGTTGGTCGGCAGAGGGGAGTATTTTGCCATCAACAGGGCGCGCCAGTATGGCAAGACGACGACGCTTCATTTGCTGGCGGGGGAATTGGCAGCGGATTATGCCGTATTTTCCATCAGTTTCGAGGGGATAGAGGATGAGGTATATGAGACGTCGGAGAAATTCTGCAGAAGGTTCTGCCGCCTTCTGTACCGATATATGATGTACCATACGGTATCAGGGGTTTCAGATTCCTTGAAAGATACCTTGAGGCAGATGAGTTCGGAAAAGATGGATATGGAGGATTTATCAGATATTATCTCGGAAATATGCATCAGATCAGAGAAGCCGGTGGTCCTTATGGTCGATGAGGTGGATCAGGCAGGGAATCATAAACTGTTTCTTACTTTTTTAGGAATGCTCAGACGCAAATATCTGGAGAGAAAGGGTGAACCGACATTTCAGTCCGTGATATTAGCGGGAGTATATGATATTAAGAATCTGAAACTAAAGATCAGGCCCGAAGAAGAGCATCAGTATAACAGCCCGTGGAATATCGCGGCTGATTTTACGGTGGATATGAGCTTCTCCAAATCAGATATTGCAGGCATGCTTACGGAATATGAGTCGGATGTCCAGACGGGTATGGATATACCTGAGATAGCGGGGTTCATCTGGGAGTATACTTCCGGCTATCCGTTTCTGGTGTCGCGGCTTTGTAAGATCATGGATGAAGATGTTCCCAAGGAAGAAGGGATTGGGGGAGCGGCATCTGCATGGACGAGAGAGGGATTCTTAGAAGCCGTCAAGATGTTGCTGCTGGAATCCAACACGTTATTTGATGATATGGTGAAGAAGTTGAATGATTTCCCGATATTGAAGCAGGCATTAAATAAAATTTTATTTAAGGGAGAAATCGTACCGTATAATGTAGATAACCATGCGATTAATCTGGGACTTATGTTTGGATTTATGAAGCTTGCGGGTGGAATGGTACAGGTTTCTAACCGTATCTTTGAGTCCAGGATATATAACATGTTTATATCAGAGGAATTGCTGGAGAGCGCTATATATAAGGCGGCATCTGCGGACAAGGACAGTAATCGTTTTATCAAGGATGGACAGCTTGATATGGAACAGGTATTGGAGCGGTTCGTGGAATCATTTACGGATATCTACTATGATGCGGATGAGGAATTTGTGGAGGAGAATGGACGCCGGTTTTTCCTGTTGTATCTGAAACCGATTATCAATGGAGTGGGAAACTTCTATGTGGAAGCCAGAACCCGGAATATGCGAAGAACCGATGTAGTGATCGATTACCGCGGACAGCAATTTGTGTGCGAATTGAAGATCTGGCATGGACAGGAATATCATACGCGCGGGGAAGAGCAGCTGATGGATTATATGGATTCTTATCATCTGACAACGGGATACATGCTGAGTTTTAATTTTAATAAAAAGAAGAAGGTAGGGGTTCAAAAGATACAACTGGGTGAGAGACTGTTGATCGAGGCCGTTGTGTGATGGGTGTGAGGTACTGACCGGGATCAGTACCTCTACTCTTTGATTCTGTCAAGCTCTGTGAGATCAATTCCGGAAGCTGTCAAAATGACTTTTAATTCGATATAGCGTTCTTTCATTTCGGCATATGCTTCGGAATTTTTTTCTGACAATCTCATATAACGCTGAACTCTGGAAAATTCTTCCACAGTAATCTTAAGCATTTCTTTTTCTGTCATATCTTTACCACCTTATTAATAAGTGCCGTTTTTCTTTGGTACTTTTATTATAGCAATCGGTGGACGCGGTGTAAAGCCTTTCTTCGATTGTCGGGGAACGATGATCGAAGCGGTCGTATAGGAGAAGATGATGATTTCCGGCATTTCTGTCTGCAAAAAGGTGTTGACAGGGAAAGGCCGGTATGCTAATATATTCAAGGATAATTTAGTGCTTTAAAGCGTAACGCTTTAAAGCGAATGACTAAATATTCGAAATTATATTAGGCAGCCTGGAGGGAATGAGAGATGTCAAAGGAAATATTATGTGTGATCATGCTGGTTGTTTTTTTTGCCGTCATGATCTATGTAGGGTTTTATTCAAGGAAGCATGCGACGGATGTAGACGGATTCGTATTGGGCGGCAGGGGAGTCGGCCCGTGGCTTACTGCATTTGCGTTCGGAACGTCGTACTTTTCGGCGGTTATATTTGTGGGATATGCGGGTCAGTTTGGCTGGAACTTCGGTATGTCTGCCACCTGGGCAGGGCTTGGCAATGCATTTATCGGATCATTGCTTGCGTGGAACATCCTTGGGAGAAGGACGCGTGTTATGACGCAGCACTTAGATGCGAAGACCATGCCGGATTTCTTTGGGAAACGGTTTGATTCGGTTCCGCTTAAGGTAGCGGCTTCCATTATCGTGTTTATCTTCCTGATCCCATATACAGCTTCTCTTTATAACGGATTATCCAGTCTGTTCGGGCTGGTGTTTGATATCCCGTACTGGGTAGTGATTGCGGTGATGGCTGTGCTGACAGGTTTTTATGTGATCTTCGGCGGTTACATGGCGACGGCGATCAATGATTTTATACAGGGGATTATCATGCTGTTTGGTATCTGTGCGGTTATCGGGGCGGTATTGTCGGAGAACGGCGGGCTGCTTCAGGCGACTAAGTCTCTTGCGTCCATCACGGGTGACGCCGGATGGGAGGGTGCATATTCTGCATTCCTTGGCCCGGATCCGCTGGCTCTTCTTTTCGTGGTGGTTCTGACCTCGCTTGGTACCTGGGGACTGCCGCAGATGGTCGGGAAATTCTACGCGATTAAGAGTGAGAAGGATATACATAAGGGAACTGTAATCTCGACGGTATTTGCGATCATTGTGGCCGGGGGATGTTATTTCCTCGGAGGCTTCGGAAGGCTTTATGCAGATAAAGTGGTGGTAAATGAAGCGACAGGGAAACCGTTGTTTGATACAATTGTGCCTACTATGCTGTCTACATTGCCGTCTGTTGTCATAGCGGTAGTGATCGTGCTGGTGTTATCGGCGTCCATGTCCACTTTATCTTCACTGGTTCTGACATCCAGTTCCACATTTACCCTGGATGTTATCAAACCGGCGGCAAAACAGGGAATGTCGGATAAGAAGCAGGTTTCGGTCATGAGAGCTTTTATCGTGTTCTTTATTCTGGTCTCGGCGGTGATTGCCATCTTTAAGGATGCGCACCCGGAGGTGACTTTTATCGCGCAGATGATGGGAGTGTCCTGGGGGGCGCTGGCAGGGGCTTTTCTTGCACCGTTTTTGTATGGATTGTACTGGAAAGGGATTACGAAGATCTCTGTGGTGGTATGCTTTGTATGGGGATGTGCAGTTGCATTGCTTCAGTTATTTATCACGCTTGGCGGTGTGGATGTAACAGGCTGGGGGCCGGTTCTCGGGTATATCTTCAAATCATCCATTAATTCCGGCGTGATCGCAATGGTCGGCGGACTGATCATCGTTCCGGTTATCAGTTTATTTACAAAGAAGCAGGATGATACAGAGCTCCAGAAGATCTTCTCCTGCTATGACGAAAAGGTAACAATTACGAAGAGATCCTCTCTGCAGGAGTAGAAGCTGTCTGCTCCTGAAAATGGACGGCAATTGACTGACAAATAATAGTGAGGATGAAAATATGATAAGATAAAATACATCAAGGAAAGTGATTAAAATTGTCACTTTCCTTTTTTTTATATATATGTTAGGATATGAGAGTGTTAAAAAAGAGCAATCAATTTGATGATTATTATTCTTTTGAAGGAGAAAGTGAAGAGTATGAAGAATTGTAAGAAATATGAGAGAACGTATTTTATGCCGCCCGAGGTTACTTATGACTGGGTGAAGAAGGAGTATATCGACAAACCGCCGATCTGGTGCAGCGTGGACTTGCGTGACGGGAATCAGGCTTTGATCGAGCCTATGAGCCTGGAGGAGAAGCTGGAGTTCTTCCAGATGCTGGTGGATATCGGATTCAAGGAGATTGAGGTGGGATTCCCGGCGGCATCGGAGACAGAGTATCGATTCATGAGAACCCTGATCGAGAAGGATATGATTCCGGATGATGTGACGGTGCAGGTACTGACGCAGGCAAGAGAACATATTATTAAGAAGACATTTGAAGCGGTCAAGGGTGCGCCGCATGCGGTAGTGCACCTTTATAATTCGACATCTGTCGCGCAGAGGGAGCAGGTGTTCAGGAAGAGCAAGGAAGAGATCAGGCAGATCGCGGTTGACGGGGCGAAGCTTTTGTTAGAGTTAGCTTCCGAGACGGACGGGAATTTTACCTTCCAGTACAGTCCGGAGAGTTTCCCAGGAACAGAAGTGGATTACGCGGTAGAGGTCTGCAACGCAGTGCTGGATGTATGGAAACCGACGGCGGACAACAAGGCGATCATCAACATTCCCACAACGGTGGAGAACGCCATGCCCCATGTATTTGCCTGCCAGCTGGAATATGTGAATAAGCATCTGAAATACAGAGACAATGTTATCCTCTGTCTCCATCCGCACAATGACAGAGGATGCGGCGTGGCGACGGCGGAACTGGGAATTCTGGCGGGGGCAGACCGTATCGAGGGAACCCTGTTTGGCAATGGAGAGCGTACCGGGAATGTGGATATCGTGACCATGGGAATGAATATGTATTCCCACGGTGTGGACCCGGGGCTGGATTTTTCGGATATGAAGCGTATCCGTGAGACCTATGAGCGCCTGACCAGAATGGAAGTTTATGACCGGCAGCCTTATGCGGGCGACCTGGTATTTACCGCATTCTCCGGTTCGCACCAGGATGCCATCGCCAAAGGTATGACCTGGAGGGAGGAGAAGGAGTGCGATACCTGGACGGTTCCGTATCTTCCGATTGATCCTCAGGATGTGGGGAGAAGATATGACTCGGATGTCATCCGCATCAACAGCCAGTCCGGCAAGGGCGGCGTTAATTATATCCTGAAGCAGAGCCACGGTATCAACCTGCCTCAGAAGATGCGCGAGGAGGTCGGATATTTGGTGAAGGATGTGTCCGACAAAGCGCATAAGGAGCTGAATCCGGAATGGGTATACCAGATTTTCTCGGATCATTATATCAATACCAAGCCGGTATTCCACATTGACGAGTGCCATTTCAAACAAGTAGACGGGATTACTGCGGAAGTGACCATTAATCACGGCGGCGAGACCAGGGTGATCACCGCGATGGGGAACGGACGTCTGGATGCGGTCAGCAACGCCATTAAGCAGTATTTTAATATCAGCTATGAGCTGCGGTTCTATGAGGAGCATTCTCTGACGAGAGGTTCTTCTTCCAAGGCGGTTGCTTATGTGGGGATCGTCTGCAGCGGCAAGACCTTCTGGGGCGTGGGAATTGACGCGGATATCATCAAGGCTTCGATTGAGGCGCTGATCGTGGCGGTCAATAAGATCGAAGAGATCGGGAGTGCCGATGGCTGCAAGGATGAGAGAATGATCGAGATCATGAACTATATCCAGGCAAACTATATTGATATCACATTGGATGACCTGGCGGAGAAGTTCTATCTGTCGAAGCCGTATATTTCCAAATACATTAAGGAGAAATCCGGCCTGACCTTTGGGGAACTGGTGAAGAAGATACGGATGAAGAAGGCAAAGGCGCTCTTAAAGAGCAGTAATATGACGGTGGAGAATATCGCGCTGTCTGTGGGATATCAGAATGTGGAGCATTTTAACCGGATGTTCAAGAAGGCTTACAACACGACGCCGATGCAGTTCAGAAACCAGAAATAATATGGCTTTACACGGAAATCACGGATTGCTATAATAAAAGCAGCAAAGTAAATGAGGCTTTATAAGTGAGGTGATAATATGCCGGGTGAAAAGGAACTGAATGTGTCTCTGTTTGAAAGGCTGGAGATCGTCGAGCGGATCAGAAGAGAGGCTGAGCGGGGAGGACTTGAGGCAGTAATGGTACAGTTGGATATAGAACAAAAGGCTATTGAGAGAAAGTTATATCAGAAGCCGCCTCTGGAAAATATTTAAACAGTTTAAAAATACTGCCAAAACGAATAAGGGGGCTGCCGGAAATACGCCGGCAGCCCCCTGTAAATGTCAGTCTGCATAATAAGCGCCCGCAGTTTAAAAAAGTATTGCAGTAGAGCATCAAAAGGGATATAATATAATTGGCAAAAATTTGGTTTTGCTTTTTTTAAGTAAAACTTATTTTAATAAGTAAGAAAATGGAGGGCTTGACTATGGGCAACATGGCAACAGAAAGTGCAGCGAGTATCAGGATCACTACATTACTTGATGCAGGAAGCTTTGTTGAGATTGGCGGTGCTGTTACTGCCAGGAGCACAGATTTCAACATGCAGGAAAGAGAAACTCCGGCCGACGGTGTGATCACCGGTTACGGAGTGATTGACGGCAATTTGGTGTACGTGTATAGCCAGGATGCGTCTGTCTTAAATGGAGCAGTGGGTGAGATGCATGCGAAAAAGATCGCGAATATCTATGATATGGCGATGAAGATGGGAGCACCGGTGATCGGACTTGTGGATTGCGCCGGGATCAGGCTTCAGGAGGCGACGGATGCACTGAATGCTTTTGGTAATCTTTATCTGAAGCAGACGATGGCTTCAGGAGTGATCCCTCAGATCACGGCAATATTTGGGACATGCGGCGGCGGGCTTTCCGTTGTGCCGGCATTGACAGATTTCACATTTATGGAAGCTTCCAGGGCGAAGTTGTTCGTGAATTCCCCGAATGCCCTTCCAGGCAATTATATTTCTAAGCTTGATACTTCTTCTGCAAAGTATCAGAGTGAGCAGGCAGGTCTGGTAGATGAGATTGGGACGGAAGATGAGATACTTGAGAATATCCGTTCTTTAATCTGCATTCTTCCGGGCAATAATGAAGAGAATGCATCTTATGACGAGTGTACGGACAGCCTGAACCGTCTCTGCGACGGAATTGAGAATGCGGCGGAGGATACTGCGATTGCGCTTTCCATGATTTCTGACGGCGGTGTGTTCTTTGAGACTAAGAAGAATTATGCCAGAGATATGGTGACCGGCTTTATCCGGCTGAACGGAATGACAGTGGGGGCAGTTGCGAACCGTTCCAAAGTGTATAATGAGAAATCTGAGATTGAGGCCCAGTTTGACGGATCTTTATCTGCCGACGGTGCTAAGAAGGCGGCCAGGTTTGTGAATTTCTGTGATGCATTCAACATCCCGGTTCTTACGCTTACGAATGTGACAGGCTTTAAGGCGTGTGAGTATGATGAGAAGAACCTTGCGGGTGAGGCGGCGAAGCTTACCTATGCATTTGCCAATGCGACGGTGCCTAAGGTGAACGTGGTGGTCGGCAAGGCATATGGAAGTGCTTATGTCACGATGAACAGCAAGTCTATCGGCGCGGATATGGTATACGCGTGGCCGACGGCAGAGATCGGTATGATGGAAGCGAATCTTGCGGCGAAGATCATGTACGCAGGTTCGGATGCGGATACATTAAGAGAGAAAACTGCAGAGTACAGACAGCTGCAGTCAAGTCCGTTATCTGCAGCAAGAAGAGGTTATGTGGATACGATCATTGAGCCGGATCAGACAAGGAAGTATGTGATCGGGGCCTTTGAGATGTTATTCACGAAAAGAGAAGACCGTCCGGTGAAAAAGCACGGATCGGTTTAGAGAGGTGAGGCAAAGTGAGGAAAAAAATTAGCTTATTACTCTGTGCTGTCGTTGCAATGCTCTGCTTTACCGCATGTGAGAGCAGCCAGGAGCCTGTGGAGTATAACGAGGCAGCCATTGACCAGACCACAGAATTCATGATCAATTATTGCGCGAATGCGGATGAGACCATGCTGAAACAGTGGAGAAGCATGCAGGAATTCTCTATGGAGCTTCAGCTGACACAGGCAGGTATCCCGGTGACGCCGGAGAGTTTCCTTGGCGCGTTGGATGCATGGGAAGCGGCAATTGACGAGTGCGGTGAATATAAAAGCCATGGGGATTTTAAGTCGGAGGAGACCAGCGAAGGGCTTAAGGTATCTGCGGCCGCTCAGTTTGCGGACCGGGATGCGACGATCAGTTTTATCTTTGACGAGAAGTCTTATATGGAGAGTATGACTGTAGATGCAGAGTATTCTCTGGGAGAGATCCTTAAGAAGGCGGGGCTTAACACGGTTCTTGGAATGGGAACGGTATTTGCCGTACTCATATTTATTTCTTTCCTGATCTCTTTATTTAAGCTTATTCCGGCGCTTACAGGCGCGAATAAGAAGAAGGAAGAGAAGACAGCTGCTCCGGCACCGAGTACGCCGGCACCGGTGAGTACCCCGGCAGTTACGGAGACAGTAGAAGATGATACGGAATTAATAGCAGTGATTGCGGCGGCTATCGCGGCTGCAAGAGAAGAGGCCGGTATGGAAGAAGCGGCTGCGGGCGGGTTCTTTGTGAGAAGTATCAGACGCCGTCCATCGAATAAATGGAATTCATAACACCCAAAGGAGGATTATTTAAAATGAAAAATTATACAATCACAGTAAACGGCAATGTATATGATGTTACGGTAGAAGAGAATGTTTCCGGGGCACCTGCGGCAGCGCCAAGGGCAGCGGCACCTGCGGCAGCACCGGCAGTTCCAAAGGCAGCACCGGCACCGCAGGCGGCAGGAGCGGGCTCCATCGAGGTAAAGGCGGGAGCGGCCGGTAAGGTATTCAAGATTGAGGCGAATGTCGGACAGAGTGTCAAGAGAGGCGACGCGGTTGTGATCATTGAGGCAATGAAGATGGAGATTCCAGTTGTAGCACCGGAAGACGGAACCGTGGCAAGTATCAATGTGTCAGTGGGGGATGCGATTGAATCAGGTGCTGTTCTTGCAACATTAAATTAGTGAGGTATGATTCTTATGATACGACTGGAGGTTAAAAAATGGAATATATAACAACGACATTAGGAAACCTCGTGCAGCAGACGGCATTTTTCAGTCTTACGGGCGGCAATCTGATCATGATTGCGGTTGCATGTTTTTTCCTGTATTTAGCGATCAGACATGAGTTTGAACCTCTGCTTTTGGTACCGATTGCGTTTGGTATGCTGCTTGTGAATATCTTTCCGGATATTATGCTGCATGCGGAGGATGCGGCGAATGGGACAGGCGGGCTGCTCTATTACTTCTATATGTTAGATGAGTGGTCGATCCTCCCGTCTCTGATCTTCCTTGGAGTAGGTGCGATGACAGACTTTGGCCCGTTGATTGCCAATCCAAAGAGTTTTCTTCTGGGTGCGGCGGCTCAGTTCGGTATCTTTGCAGCATACCTGGGCGCCATGGCGATGGGATTCTCAGATAAGGCAGCGGCGGCTATTTCTATTATCGGCGGTGCGGATGGACCGACTTCCATCTTCCTTGCCGGTAAGTTATCACAGACGGCGATCATGGGGCCGATTGCGGTGGCGGCGTATTCTTATATGTCGCTGGTGCCGATTATCCAGCCGCCGATTATGAAGCTTATGACGACGGAGAAAGAGCGTAAGATCAAGATGGAGCAGTTAAGGCCGGTCACAAAGCTTGAGAGAATCCTCTTCCCGATCATCGTAACGATCGTGGTATGTATGATCCTTCCTACGACGGCACCGTTAGTCGGTATGCTGATGCTGGGGAATCTGTTCCGTGAGTCCGGAGTGGTAAGACAGCTTACAGATACGGCAAGCAACGCGCTGATGTATATCGTGGTAATCCTTCTGGGTACTTCGGTAGGCGCGACCACGAGTGCGGAGGCGTTCCTGAATGCAGATACCTTAAAGATCGTTGCGCTTGGCCTGATTGCGTTTATGTTCGGTACGGCGGCCGGAGTGCTGTTTGGCAAGATTATGTGTGTCGCTACGGGCGGCAAGGTGAATCCTCTGATCGGTTCGGCCGGTGTATCTGCGGTTCCGATGGCGGCGCGTGTATCCCAGAAAGTGGGCGCTGAGGCAGACCCCACGAACTTCCTTCTGATGCATGCCATGGGACCTAATGTGGCGGGCGTAATCGGTACGGCGGTAGCGGCAGGAACATTTATGGCGATTTTCGGTGTAATGTAATGAATAATAAGAGTATTTTTATGGAGGATAGAAAATGGCAGAGAAAAAACCAATTAAAATAACAGAAACGATTCTGCGTGATGCGCACCAGTCTCTGATCGCCACACGTATGACAACGGAGCAGATGCTTCCGATCGTAGAGAAGATGGACAAAGTCGGATATCACTCTGTGGAATGCTGGGGCGGCGCGACGTTTGATGCCTCTCTTCGTTTCCTGAAGGAGGATCCGTGGGAGAGGCTTCGTAAGTTCCGTGACGGATTCAAGAATACCAAGCTGCAGATGCTCTTCCGCGGGCAGAATATCCTGGGATACCGCCCTTATGCAGATGACGTGGTAGAGTATTTTGTGCAGAAGTCTGTGGCGAACGGTATCGATGTGATCCGTATCTTTGACTGTCTCAACGACCTTCGGAACCTTCAGACGGCTGTCAGCGCGGCAGTAAAGGAGAAGGCGGATGCCCAGGTCGCGTTATCTTATACGCTGGGAGACGCCTATACACTGGATTACTGGATTGATATTGCCAAGAGAATCGAAGACATGGGAGCGACCTCTATCTGTCTTAAGGATATGGCGGGGCTTCTGGTTCCCTATAAGGCAACGGAGATGATCGAAGCATTGAAAGCGGCGACAAGCCTTCCGATTCAGCTGCACACACACTATACATCCGGTGTGGCTTCTATGACTTATCTGAAGGCGGTCGAGGCAGGCGTGGATGTAATTGATACAGCGATGTCGCCGTTTGCGCTTGGAACTTCCCAGCCGGCAACGGAGGTTATGGTTGAGACTTTTAAGGGTACGCCTTATGATACCGGATTTGACCAGAACCTGCTTGCCGAGATTGCGGATTACTTCCGTCCAATTCGTGACGAGGCGTTGGAGAGCGGTCTGTTGAATCCGAAGAATATGGGTGTCAATATCAAGACCCTGCTGTATCAGGTGCCGGGCGGTATGCTGTCCAATCTGACATCCCAGCTTAAGGAGCAGAATGCAGAAGACAAGTATTATGATGTGCTGGAAGAAGTTCCGAGAGTGCGCAAAGACCTTGGAGAGCCGCCGCTTGTTACACCGTCTTCCCAGATCGTGGGAACACAGGCTGTATTTAACGTATTGATGGGTGAGCGGTATAAGATGGCAACGAAAGAAACCAAGGATATCTTAAGCGGCAAATACGGTGCGACGGTAAAACCATTTGATGAAGAAGTGAAGAAGAAGGTTCTGGGTGAGAATCCAGAAGTAATCACCTGCCGTCCGGCTGATCTGATTCCGGATGAGCTGGATACGCTGCGCAAGGAATGTGAGCAATGGATCCAGCAGGATGAGGATGTCCTTTCCTATGCATTGTTCCCGCAGGTTGCAACCGATTTCTTCAAGTACAGAGAGGCTCAGCAGACAAAGGTTGACCAGACAGTTGCAGATACGGAGAACGGAAGTTATCCGGTCTGATTGAAGGATGAACCGAACGAACTTTGTAATAGCCTAATATAGAGTTTTAAGAAAAAGATGCTGGAAATCAGGCGTTGATATCAGGCAATGACCGGGTTTTGGCATCTTTTCTGACGCACAATTATGAGTAGAAATTTGACACTGGCTGACGTACTGGTGGAAGAATGGAAAAGAGACAGGCAATATGCGGAGTAAGAATGAGTTGTTGCAGAAGATAAATGAGGGTTATCCCAGATTCAGTAAAGGACAGCGCAAGCTGGCGGAATTCATACGGGAAAACTATGATAAAGCAGCATTTTTGACGGCAGCGAAGATGGGTGAAGAGGTAGGAGTCAGCGAATCCACAGTTGTCCGGTTTGCCATGGCGCTTGGCTATGACGGATACCCGGGGTTCCAGCGGGCGCTTGGGGAACTGGTCCGGACGAAGCTTAATTCTATCCAGCGCATGGAAGTGACATACGGGAGGATCAGTCAGGGGGAAATCCTGGCGTCGGTACTGCAGTCGGATATCGAGAAGATTAAGCTTACTATGGAAGGGATCGATCAGGAGGCCTTTGAGATGGCGGTCAATACGATCCTGAATGCCCGCAGGATCTATGTGGTCGGGATCAGAAGCTGCGCGCCTCTTGCCAGTTTCTTATGCTTTTATCTGAATCTGGTATGCGGCGATGTGACGGCGGTGAGCACCAGCAGCCCCAGTGAGATATTTGAGCAGATGCTCCGGATTGGGGAAGAAGATGTCATTATAGGTATTAGTTTTCCGAGATATTCCATGCGTACATTAAAAGCTTTGGAATATGCAAGTAATCGAAAAGCAAAGGTGATTACGCTGACGGACAGTGTACATTCACCGATGACACTGTATTCCTCCTGTAATCTGATCGCAAGGAGCGATATGGCATCGATTGTGGATTCTCTGGTGGCGCCGCTTAGTGTGGTCAATGCACTGGTAGTCGCTTTGTGTATGAAGAAACAGAAGGAAGTGATCACAACACTTGAGACGTTAGAAGGAATCTGGGATGAATATCAGGTGTACAGCAAGGATGAACTGAACATGGTAGGGGAGAAAGTGGAATTGTCGGGAACATCCGAAAATATAAATTGGTCAGGAGATAAAGAAGATGAGTAAAGTGCTGATCGTCGGAGGCGGTGCGGCAGGGATGTTTGCGTCGATTGCGGCTGCAAGAAACGGGCATGACGTGTGCCTGTTCGAAAAAAATGAAAAACTGGGCAAGAAACTGTTCATTACGGGCAAGGGGCGGTGTAATATCACGAATGCCTGTGATATGGAGACGTTATTTGCATCAGTAACAAGTAATTCGAAATTCTTGTACAGCAGTTTTTATGGGTGTACGAACGGAGATGTGATACAGTTTTTTGAAGGGCTTGGGGTGCGGACGAAAGTGGAGAGGGGCGACAGGGTCTTTCCGGTGTCCGACCATGCTTCCGATGTCATCAGTGCGATGGAGCAGGAGATGAAACGGCTTCATGTTGCGGTACATCTTGGTACAGGGGTTACCCGTGTGCACACGAGGGACGGCAGGTTTTCCGGTGTGGAACTCGACGGAGGACGGCAGGTTTCCGGAGAGGCCTGTATTGTTGCTACCGGAGGCCTGTCCTATCCGTTGACGGGTTCTACCGGAGACGGCTACCGGTTTGCCAGAGAGTGCGGACATGAGATTACAGCGTGCATGCCGTCGCTGGTTCCGATGGAAGTAAGCGAACCATGGGCGGGACGGCTTATGGGCCTGTCTCTTCGCAATGTAACGGTCAGTGTGTTTCAGGATAAGAAGCTTCTGTACCGCGAGTTTGGTGAGATGCTTTTTACGCATTACGGAGTCAGCGGGCCGCTGATCATCAGTGCAAGCAGCCATGTAGGGCAGATACTGAGGAATCAGAACTTAAGGCTTGAGATCGACCTGAAACCGGCTCTTGGCGAAGAGCAGCTGGACAGGAGGGTGCTCAGGGATTTTGAAGAGAATCTCAATCGGCAGTTTAAAAATGCAATTGGAAAATTGTTCCCGTCCAAATTGGTCCCTGTTATGATAGAATTAAGTGGGATCGACCCGGAGAAGAAGGTGAATGTCATATCCAGAGAAGAGCGGCAAAGACTGGTATATCTGACCAAGCACCTTAAGATGACGCTTTGCGGGCTTCGGGGATATGAGGAAGCGATCATCACGCGGGGCGGTGTGAAGACAAAGGAGATCGATCCGGGTACGATGGAGTCAAAATATGTCAAAGGGCTCCATTTTGCAGGCGAAGTGCTGGATCTGGACGCGCTGACCGGAGGGTTTAATCTGCAGATTGCCTGGTCTACAGGGTATGCTGCAGGAAATAATGTTGGTTGAAGGAGAAAAAGATGGGATATAATGTAGCGATTGACGGGCCGGCCGGAGCGGGGAAGAGTACGATCGCCAGGCTGGTGGCAAAAGAGAAGGGATTTATCTATGTGGATACCGGGGCCATGTACCGGGGGCTTGCGATTCATTTTCTTGACAGGGGAATCCGGGCCGAGGAGACCGGGAAGGTGATCGAGGCCTGTAAAGACGCGGATGTGAAGATCCGGTATGAAGAGGGAGAACAGCAGGTGTACCTGAACGGTACCAATATTACGGGACGGCTCAGGGATGAAGCGGTGGGGCAGATGACTTCCAAGTGTTCCGTGATCCCCGAGGTCCGGGAGAAGCTCTTAGATCTTCAGAGGGAGCTTGCCAGGACCCAGGATGTGATCATGGACGGAAGGGATATCGGCACCTGCGTGCTGCCGGATGCGGATGTGAAGGTCTATCTGACGGCCAGTGTCAGGACCCGTGCAAAGCGCCGCTATGACGAACTGACGGCAAAGGGAGAGGTCTGTGATCTCGAAGAGATCGCAAGAGACATCGAGGAGCGGGACGAGCGCGACATGAACCGTGAAACGGCACCCTTGAAGCAGGCCGAGGATGCGGTTCTGGTTGACAGTTCCGATATGACGATAGATGAAGTCGTGAAGACGATCGCCAGTCTGTGCAGATAACTCTGAATACCTGTATAGAGGAAGGAGAAAGATGTGAAGGTTGAATTGGCGAAGACTGCCGGATTTTGTTTTGGGGTGAAGCGCGCGGTGGAGACTGTCTATGAACAGGTCAAACGTTTTCAGGGACAAAAGATCTATACATACGGACCGATCATCCACAATGAGGAAGTGATCAAAAATCTTGAGAAGCAGGGTGTGAAGGTGATTCATTCGGAAGAGGAGATTGGGCAGATTGACGAGGGGGTTGTGATTATTCGTTCCCACGGCGTGGCAAGGAATGTCTATGACCGCCTGGAAGAAAAAGGGCTTGTCTGTGTTGATGCAACCTGCCCGTTCGTAAAAAAGATTCATAACATTGTGGCAGAAGAAAGCGGGAGAGGGTCACATATTGTAATTATTGGAAACAGTGAGCATCCGGAGGTAGAAGGGACCAGGGGATGGGCGGGAAACCAGGTCAGCGTGATCCAGTCAAACGATGATGCAAGGCAGTTTGAGCTCCAAAATAAGAGCCAAAAGGTGTGTATTGTCTCCCAGACGACATTTAATTACAATAAATTCAAAGATTTAGTTGAAATTATTGAGGAAAAGGGTTATGATATAATTGTTTTAAATACGATTTGCAATGCGACGAAGGAAAGACAGGAGGAGGCGCGCCGGATTGCAAAAGGAGTTGATGCTATGGTTGTGATAGGGGATAAGCATAGCTCGAATACTCAGAAGTTATTTGAAATATGTAAGAACGAATGTTTGAATACGTACTATATACAGACACTTGACGA
>ERZ808044.885-NODE-885-length-22773-cov-10.627996_pt1 | contig 22773 bp, 18 predicted proteins | sample MGYA00380195_ERZ808044 | MGnify/ENA primary metagenome ERZ808044 (study PRJEB31490, sample SAMN06133423) | mouse gut metagenome | isolation source: Z7_2 | host: mice | place: China: Chengdu | collected 2015-05 ...
AGACAATATGAAGGAGATGCCGAATTCAATCTGCGGTAATACTGCCGTAGGTGGGAACTATAATTCGACGTGTGACAGTAAGCTGTTAAGTGTAAAAGTGCCAGCTACGGTAACAAGTATAAATAGCTATGCTTTTTGGATATGCAGTAGTTTGATGACTGTAGAACTGTCGGATGGAGTAAGTGAGATAGGACGGGGAGCATTTAAAGGATGCAATAAATTAGAAAACATTAATATACCAGAAAGTGTGTCAACAATTGGGGCATTCGCATTTGATGGCTGTGGTTGTTTAAAGAATATATTGATACCTGGTGGTGTTACAGTTTTAAATGAAGGTACATTTAGAGACTGTGTCAATTTAGGGAGCATTACTTTATCAAGTGGATTACAGATAATTTATTCTAATGTTTTCAACAAGTGTAGTAGCCTGCAAAGTATAAGTATACCGGATACGGTTGTAACTATGAGGGATAAGTTTATTGGCTGCAATAGTCTGGCGGAAATTAACGTGGCAGCTACAAATACAGCTTATAAATCGATAAGTGGGATCTTATATGATATAGATATGACAACTTTAATAAAATGTCCTCCGGCAAAAGAAATAAGTAGTTTTAGTGTACCAGATGGAATAAAAATACTAGGGACTGAAGCGTTTGCAGATTGTAATAGACTTACTACAGTTTTTTTGCCGGATAGTCTTGAAGAAATGGGAGATGTGGCTTTTTATGGTACAGGTATTACTGAAATTATTATTCCTATGCATGTGAACAAAATCAATGTATCAACAAAAGGTGGTGATTGTTTTCCGTTCAAAGGTGCAACATGCCTAAAAAAAATAGAAGTAGCAGAGGATAATGTTAATTATTCCAGTTATGAAGGGTGTTTATATTCAAAAGATAAAGAGACACTAATTATGTGCCCAGAGGGAAAACAGACGGTAAAATTATATGATGGTGTAGAAACAATTGGTTTTAAAGCGTTCGAATATTGCAGTTTAATAAAAGATGTGATTATTCCAGATGGTGTTATAACAATAGGTGCCAGTTCATTTCATGATTGTATTGGACTAAAAACAATAGTTATTCCTGATAGTGTTATAAACATTACAGATGCCACAGTATATGGTCATCCGGGAGTGTTTGATGGTTGCACCGAGCTTGTGATTAAATGTAATTCTGGTTCTTATGCGGAACAGTATGCAATAGAGAATGGGATTTCGTATGGTTCAATTGAAATAGCAGTACATACTCATTCCTATACAGAAGAGATAACAAAATGTGCTACCTGTATAAATTCTGGAATAAAAACTTATACCTGTATAAGCTGTGGAGATACATATACTGAAGAAATCCCAGCAACCGGACATACGATTGTAATCGATGAAATGCAACCGGCTACTTGCACCAAAGCGGGAAAGACAGAGGGAAGTCATTGCAATGTTTGTGGTGAAATTATCACCGCACAGAAAGAAGTTCCGGCAACCGGGCATACATATGAAACAATCCTTACAAAAGCAACTACAGAACAGGATGGTAGCAGTATAAAAAAATGTAATGTCTGCGGACAGACGGTAACAGATGCAATTATCTATTATCCGAAAAATATTACATTATCTAAAACAGATTATATTTATAACGGAAAGGAAAAGAAGCCGCTAGTTACTGTAATAGACAGTGTAGGGAATGAAATAGGCAGTGAAAATTATACAATTTCTTACAGTAATAATAAAAAAGTTGGAAAGTCTGTGGTAACAATTAAGTTTAATGGCAATTATACAGGAATGATTCAAAAGGTCTTTACAATTAAACCGAAAGGTACGAGCATTCTCAAAATAAGCAGTAAAAAGAAAGGCTTTATTGTAAAATGGAAAAAGCAAACCAATCAGACAAGCGGGTATCAAATTCAATATTCTACTAGTAGTAAATTTACAAAAAAAATGACTGACAATGTGGCAATAACAAAAAATAATACGATATCGAAAAATATTTCCAAACTGAAAGCAAAGAAGACTTATTACGTTAGGATTCGGACTTATAAGATGGTAAAGGTGGACGGAAAATCTACAAAGATTTATTCGGAATGGTCTAAATCAAAAAAGATTAAGACAAAATAACTGCTTGTGAAAAGATATATACAAGGACAGAATTTTTTTCTAACGTAGCGAAGACACGGGGAGGCGGGACGCACATTTAAGATGAAAGCAAATTAAAGGTAATTATAACAATGTGAAAAAATAAAAAGGTTTTGGAAATAATTACGGAGGAAATGTTATGAAACACAAAGGACGAAAAACAGGAAGCAGGCTTTTAGCGTTGCTCTTAATAGCAGTAATGCTAATCACAGCGTCGGATATTACAGTACCGGCGGAGCCTACAGCAACAGAGGAAATTCTTTCTGTAGAGGAAACAGCAGTTGGGGAAGAGGAAACACAGCCAGAAAGTGTGGAAGAAACAGAAAACTCGGAAGATTCTGACACTAAAAATGGTCAGGCAGAAACCACAGGCAGCGTTCAAACAACCGAAACGGAAGAAAGTGGGATTTCCGGTACAGAAGATTTAGAAGATAAAAAAATCTCAGAGGAAGAAAAACTGGAAACTTCTGAAATAACCGAAAAAGAAGAAACGGAGAGAGACCCCGCTGAAATCGAAACAATGGAGGAAGAAGAATTAGAGGAAGAACCAGCTATAAAAGCAGATTCCACATCTCCGGCAAATCCGGTGCACCACTGTACAAAACAGAACGATGGCACGGATTATACCGATTGGTCTTATGTCTATTTTGGCAGTTATCCACAGTCCGAAGTGACCGGGGACGCCCTAACATCGGCAATCACTGGAGCAGTTTATGACAACAATGGAGATGCCTGGGTAAACGGTACGAAGTACCGGAGAATTAGTAAGAGTGATACCAATTACGACGGATATTTTGGCGATGGTACTTACCGTTATTTTAGATGGGAACGGATAAAATGGAGGGTACTGCAGAATGACGGGAATACCTTGTTTGTGGTGACTGACAAGGGGTTAGACTGTAAAGATTATAATGAAGAATATAAATCTATCACATGGGAAAACTGTACCCTGCGGGAGTGGCTGAACGGTGATTTCTTCGAAACTGCGTTCAGCAGTGCAGAACAGGGAGCGGTTGTAGGACAAACAGTAGTGAATGAAGATAATTCAGACTATAATACAGAAGGCGGAAATAATACAAATGATAAGGTGCACCTGCTTTCTATCGGGGAAGTGATAAATCCGTCCTATGGGTTCTGTGAGGATTATAGTACATATTCAGCTAGCAGATGTGTGCAGACAAGTGATTTTGCAAATATTAAGGGGGCATATATTGAATGCAACAGTCACTGGTGGTTGCGGTCACCTGGACGTGTTACAAGCTACGCTGCATCTGTCAATATCTATGGGTACATCCGTAAATTTGGTGATTTTGTTGACTTTAATATGGTTACTGTTGTGCCAGCTTTGCATATTAATCTCTCCTCTAATCTTTGGTCTCTCACCGATGACGGAACCAGCGGAGCAGGAGGAAACGGAGGAACAGGCGATGACGGAAATACTGGTAATGGAAACGCAGGGAACGGGAACGGTAACACTGGTGAGACTACTCCGCCGGATAATTCTTTAGACACAACCTTTGACGCCTCCCTTTACCAGGCTTCCTACATCTACGATTTTTACCAAAACACCGACAGCGGCATGGAATCCTATTTTAACTCAGACACGCCGTCTAAAATTATAAACACCGAAGCGGAAAAATCCGGGCTTGCCACAAGTGCACAGGCATGGAAAGATTTACAGACGCTGCTAGGTGCGATAGACGACCCATCAAATCTTTTAGATAAACCGTTTGAAAAAATGGATTTATATGAGGGGATTATATTCAGCTTGTTTGAGACAGCTTCCGAGAATAGCGGTTTCCAAGGCGAAGATATTATAAAAGAAGCAAATTCACTCCTTAGCGTTATTAAAAATGACATGAATGCCCTATACGGAATTCGGATTGGAGAAGATAATGATATTTCCGGCTTAACAAAAGAGCAGAAGGAAAAACTGAGGGAGGTGTCACAGGGTTATTTTAAAGATAAAGGAATCGTAAAATCAGCAGAGGTCTTATCCAATATTTCACAGGCAGTGGACTATATCGGAGATTTGCAGGAGCTTTGTGAGTATCAGAGCAGTTGTATCGCAATTATGGAAATGAGTGAAGCTTACCAAACTATTTTGCAGGATATGTATGAACTCTGTCCGGCTGAAAACATTGACTTAAAGATGGCATTAAAAGAATGCACCTCTGTAATGAAAATGAGTGAAGAAATGTTAGCATGTAAAATGGAAATACATGCCATAGGCGTTGTCGGCAAGGAAGTGGCGAAATGTGGAATCAGTAAATTGTGGGGAAGTGTAAAGGAAGAAATTTATGCCTCCAATCCCTATGCCGCCTTATGCTGGGCTTCTTATAAATCAACCACATATTTTTGCAATGCTGTTTTTAATACAAATGATGTGGCAGAACGGACGGTTAAGGTAGCGGCAATGATGGATGTCCGTGCTTTGGTGCAGAGTGCATATGAGAGGGAAAAATCCGGTTTTGCAAATTCCAGAGTAACGGAAAATGCGGAAAAATATCTTGCGGCAATCGATGTGAATTTTAAGTACTTAGACGAGGACTGCAATGCGGCATATAGCTTTGCAGAATCAACATCAGAGGGACTTTTGGCAAGGCTGCAGGCGGCTTTTGGAAAGAATGATGCCGAAGAATTAAAAAAGCAGATTAAAAGTATCCAGAACATTTATTATTCCGAGTACGAATCTACAAAAACCGCATGGGTTTATGGCTTGGAGGCGGACTATCCGGAAAAGTATTCTGAGTATGAGCATTTATTGGATGAATCATGGAACCGGATTAAGAAAAAGTATCATATTGCCTGTCCGGTAAATGTTTATGTGTATGATGCGTCTGGAAAACTGGTGGCTTCTGTGGTAAATAATGTGCCATATTGCAAGGCAGATGCCCCATTTACCGTGGCTGCTGTCGATGACGAGAAGGAAATCTGGTTCTATGGTGATGCGGGGCAGTATACAGTCAGCTATATCGGAACGGATAACGGAACGATGGACATCACCATTGAGGAATACAGCGCTTCCGGCGATATGTCCAGACAGGTGAAACATATGGACGTTCCGCTGACAAACGGGAAAGCATATTCTTCACAGGAAAACGTGGCGTCTGACAGCAATATCTATGAGCTGAAAGAAGACGGAACAGCAAATAGCCTGAAACCGACAGTAGATACAGCAGATACAAGTATTCCTAAATATACGTTGACAATAAATAATGGATATATGGTAGACGGATTAAACAGCGGTTATACAGGAACCTATTGCGCAGGGGAAAAAGTAACCGTTTATGCCAATGTACCGGAGGAAGCAGTTTGGAAAGGCTGGAAATCCGATGTGCCGGAAACTGTGTTTAAGGATAAAACTGCAAAAGCTACCACCTTTACCATGCCTGCAAAAAATGTGAATGTAACGGCGGTATATGACATTAAGACAACAAAACTCAAGATTTCCGCTCCTTCTAAGAAAATCGCCGCTGGCAAAAAAGTACAGCTTACCGCTAAGATAACTCCGAAAAATGCTACAAACCAAAAAGTGACATGGAAATCCAGCAACAAGAAATACGCTACGGTAAGTTCCAAAGGTGTCGTAACCACTAAAAAAGCCGGAGCAGGAAAAACTGTCACCATCACGGCGAAAGCCAAAGATGGCAGCGGCATGAAAGCATCCGTTAAAATCAAAATCATGAAAAATGCCGTCACCAAGGTAAAGATAAAAAATGCTCCGAAAACATTAAAAGTTAAGAAGAGCATAACCCTGAAGGCAGCCGTTTCCACCAACGGAAAAAATGCCAATAAAACCCTGAAATGGACAAGCTCTAATTCCAAATATGCCACAGTAAATTCTAAGGGAAAAGTAACGGCGAAGAAAGCCGGGAAGGGAAAGATCGTTACCATTACGGCAGCGTCCACTGACGGCACAGACAAAAAAGCAAAGGTAAAGATAAAACTAAAATAATTTTTCATGCAAATGGCTGTCGGGGCAAAAAGCAGTTACAAGGAGTACTTTTAGAGACAAGGGGTAAACTGGACAAGAAAGTATTTCTGATACACAGCCGGGAAGTGCAGACAGTTTCAGACAGACCATTCCAAGGACGCCGGTGCTTAACGAGGTACGAGTTTAGCATCCGCTGCGCTCCTTGGTGAGCGAGAGCGTGTCTGAATGAGACTGTCTGCACTTCCCGGCGTCCCTCTCTCAAAAACCTGAAAAAATCAGTTGCATTTTTCTACAATAATCATTATAATAATGATGTTATCAATTCTGATATCAAAGCAATTATCCTATCAAATTTGTCTGATATAGCATTTTGTAAATTACATGACCAAATAACTTGAAAACACTATGCAGAAAACAGGCAATGACCGGGCACATCGCCCAATTTATTCAAATCGGAAACAACATAAAAGGGGGAATCTTATGGCAAAAGAAGAACCGTTTGTAACGAATGTAGCAGAATTTTTTCCAGAAGGCTACGCATTTAACTTAAGTGATTTCGCATTGTTTTTATCAGTAATGAAAAACAAGCACGCCTATGAATGTGTGCTTAGCATCATCTTAGACGAGCCGGAAATCAAAATGTCAGAGGTTAAAGTGGAACAGGTGATTCTAAACAAATACGGAAAGCGTGCCATTCGCCTGGACGCCTGGGGAAGAACCACCGATGACAGGCAGGTAAATATGGAGATGGAAAATAATGCAGGCAATGATAATGTAGTAAAGCGTTCCCGGTATTACCAGGGACTTTTAGACAGTCCCATACTAAAATCAGGAAAAAAGACAAAGTACAGGGAACTGCCCTCCACAATTATTATTTTTATCACCCAGGAAGATATTTTCGGAAAAGACAGGGCAAAGTATACCTTCACAGAGCAATGCGAGGAAATAGAAGGTCTGCACCTTGAGGACGGTACAACAAAAATTTTTCTGAATATGAGCAGTAAAAATGGTTCCAAAGAGCTGGTAAGTCTGTTACAATATATGCGTAACACGAAGTTAGACAATCCTGAAATCCAGGTGAAAGACGAGAGGATTGTGGAGCTAGATAAGATTGTATCAGAAGTAAAAGAATCAGAAGAATGGGAGGCAGTGCAGATGAACATTCTTGAGGTTGGAATTAACAGGGGAATTAGCAGAGGGGAAACACAAAAACTGGTGCAGCAGGTATGTAAAAAGTTAGCAAAAGGCAATTCGGTGGAAGAAATTGCGGATATGCTGGAAGAAGAACCGGAAATGATTCAAACCATATGTGATATAGCAGCGCAATATGCGCCGGATTACGATATCGGCAAAATTACAAAAGAGCTAATAAAGTAGTCTTCGCGGAATTTTAATCTGCAACAAATTTCTGCAAAAGAACTGACAGAGTATATTACATTCAAACAATGAAAGAAATGAGGTAACCATGAAACGTGTATTTTTAATCGTATTAGACAGTGTAGGAATCGGAGAAATGCCGGATGCGGCGGACTACGGGGACGCCGGGAGCAATACCATTTTAGCGGCTTCCCAAAGCCCTTATTTTTCCATGCCGAATATGAGAAAACTTGGTTTTTTCAATATTGACGGGGTAAACATCGGGGAAAAAGAAGCAAATCCCATCGGAGCGGTGGCAAGAATGACGGAGGTTTCCAAGGGGAAAGATACCACCATCGGCCATTGGGAGATTGCAGGGGTGATTTCACCAAGCCCGCTGCCAACTTATCCCAACGGCTTCCCGGGGGAAGTCTTAAAGGAGTTTAGCGAGAGGACAGGCAGGGGCGTACTCTGTAACAAGCCCTATTCCGGCACGGACGTCATCCGGGATTATGGGGAAGAACACATGAAAACGGGGGATTTGATTGTCTATACTTCTGCAGATTCCGTGTTCCAGATTGCAGCCCATGAGGATATTGTCCCGGTGGAGATGCTTTATGAATACTGCCGCATCGCAAGGAAAATGTTACAGGGAGAGCATGGTGTGGGACGTGTCATTGCAAGACCCTTTGCCGGAGATTCGGGGAACTTTACCAGAACCACGAGACGCCACGATTTTTCCTTACAGCCGCCGAAAACCACCATGTTAGACCAGTTGAGCGGCAGCGGCTTTGATGTGCTTTCCGTGGGAAAAATCATTGATATTTTTGCGGAAAAAGGGATTACCGAATATGTCCGCACCACAGGAAATGAGGACGGAATCAACAAAACGTTAGAATATATGAAAAAGGACTTTAACGGGTTGTGTTTTACTAATCTGGTGGATTATGACATGCTCTACGGACACCGCAACGATGTGGAGGGCTATGCGAAGGCGCTGACCTATTTTGATGAGCGGCTGCCGGAGCTGCTTTCTGCCATGAGGGAGGAAGATATCCTTATGATTACCGCAGACCACGGCTGCGACCCCAGCACGCCTTCCACTGACCATTCCAGAGAGTATACGCCGTTAGTGATTTACGGAAATCCGGTAAAAGCCGGGGAAAACTACGGCACCAGAGAGAGCTTTGCGGATATTGCAGCCACCATACTTGCGTATTTTAACCTTAAACCGGAATGTGCAGGGGCAGCTATTCCTATTTTGTGAGATCTATCTTAAATTGCTGTATTGGAAGTTTGAGCTTGCGCGAACGTTTCAGGAAAATTTTGCTTTTTTTCTGAAAATATGTTATAGTGCCAAAGTGCGCAGTGCGGGAGGTGCTTTAGAACAGAAGCTTTTGTCCGTAACTGCAAAACAGTAGATAGATTTTATGGATTTGGAGGATAGATTTGTTTTGGCTGATTTAAGAAAAGAGATAGAAAAAAGACGTACCTTTGCGATTATTTCCCATCCGGATGCGGGAAAAACCACATTGACGGAGAAATTTTTACTTTACGGAGGCGCCATCAATTTAGCCGGCTCTGTCAAGGGAAAGGCAACGGCGCGCCATGCGGTTTCCGACTGGATGGAAATCGAGAAGGAGAGAGGTATTTCCGTCACTTCCTCCGTACTGCAGTTTAATTACGGCGGATATTGTATCAACATTCTGGATACGCCGGGACATCAGGATTTTTCGGAAGATACCTACCGTACCCTGATGGCGGCGGATTCTGCAGTGATGGTCATTGACGGTTCTAAGGGTGTGGAGGCGCAGACCAGAAAATTATTCAAGGTCTGTGTCATGCGCCATATCCCTATTTTTACCTTTATCAATAAAATGGACCGGGATGCCAACGATACCTTTGATTTGCTAGACGAGATTGAAAAAGAGCTGGGCATCGCCACCTGTCCTATTAACTGGCCCATTGGTTCCGGAAAAGGATTTAAGGGAGTGTATGACCGCAATACCAGGGAGGTCATGACCTTTGCCGATACCTTAAAGGGAACGAAGGAGGGCACGGAGCGCCATATTTCCATTAACGATCCGGCATTGTTAGAAGAAATCGGTCAGGAGGCAATGGACAAGCTGTTAGAGGAAATTGAACTGCTTGACGGTGCCAGCGCCGAGTTTGACCAGGAGCTGGTGACAAAGGGAGAGCTTTCCCCGGTATTTTTCGGTTCTGCCCTCACCAACTTCGGTGTGGAAACCTTTTTGCAGCACTTCCTGAAAATGACTTATTCCCCGCTGCCACGGAAAGCGGATATCGGGGAGGTTGACCCGTTTGGCGAAGATTTTTCCGCCTTTGTATTTAAGATTCAGGCGAACATGAATAAAGCCCATCGGGACCGTATTGCCTTTATGCGCATCTGCTCTGGAAAATTTACGGCAGGCATGGAGGTCACCCACGTGCAGGGCGGTAATAAGAAAATCAAGCTGTCCCAGCCCCAGCAGATGATGGCGCAGGAGCGTCACATTGTGGAGGAGGCATACGCAGGGGATATTATCGGTGTCTTTGACCCGGGTATCTTTTCCATCGGCGACACCATCACTACGGCAAAGCCCTTCCGTTTTGAGGGCATTCCTACCTTTGCGCCGGAGCATTTTGCCAGAGTGCGCCAGGTGGACACCATGAAGCGGAAACAGTTCATGAAGGGCATGGAGCAGATTGCCCAGGAGGGCGCTATCCAGATTTTTCAGGAATATGACAGAGGAATGGAAGAAGTCATCGTGGGCGTGGTGGGCGTCCTGCAGTTTGACGTTTTAAAATACCGTCTGGAAAATGAGTATAATGTGGAAATCCGCATGGATAATCTGCCCTATGAGCATATCCGCTGGATTGAAAATGAAGAGGTGGATATGGATAAATTAGTGGGAACCTCTGATATGAAGAAAATACAGGATTTAAAGGGCAGGCCATTGCTTTTGTTTGTTAATGCATGGAGCGTTGGCATGGTCTTAGACCGGAACAAAGGACTGGCTCTGTCGGAGTTTGGGCGAGAGTAAGAGAGCGGAGTACACAGGAATGTGCTTGCACAAATTCCTGTGTGTTGCGCGAACGCGAGGACGTGAGCATGGAGCGAAGCGGAATGCGAATGGACTCACAGGGAACCGTATTTGTTCCCTGTGGCTCTCGTATAGTAGCAGTATATATTGCGTGAACGCAAGAAAAGGAGAAAATAACATGGCAGTAGTGAAAATCACAAACGATAATTTTGAACAGGAAGTGCTTGCTTGCAAAATCCCGGTGGTTCTGGATTTCTGGGCAGAGTGGTGCGGACCGTGTCAGATGCAGGGCCCCATTATCGAGGCGCTTTCCGAAGAACTGGAGGGCAAAGTGAAATTCGGCAAGGTAAACGTAGACGAAGAAGCAGCCCTTGCTTTAAAATATCAGATTATGAGCATTCCAACCCTGATTGTAATGCAGTATGGGCTGTTCAAAAACAAAGCTATTGGCCTACAGCCGAAGGAAAACATTCTGGAAATGATAAAAGAGTGTGAGGAGTAAAAAAGCTTCCGGTAAAAACAGGACGGTATGGATTTTTATATAAAAATTCATACCGTCCTGTTTTTTTTGTTATTTTACGGATTTCGGACTGTGGTGTGTGTCAGCGCTGGCGGCGGACCATTATATCCAGAGGCTGCTTCTGGTGTTCATAGGGATTGTTATTCTCGCACTGAGAGTTTGCGTTTCCGTCATTGCGAACGTAATTATAAATTCCGGAGAGGCTTTTGTAAAAGCGGTTTCCGATACCATACATAAAGAATTTGGTAATGTGAAAATTGCATTTGATTTAAGCTGCGTTGTAGCCGCTGTGCTGCTGTTCCTTTTCTTTTTTGATTTTTCCGTGGTCGGAACCAGGGAGGGAACGGTGCTGTCGGCAGTTTTTACGGGCGTTGTGGTAAAATTTTTCACGAAAAGGCTCAAAAAACCTTTAGAATATCTGGTGGCAAAATAAGACACCGCCTCAGGCAAATCTCTGCCTAATTTCCCGGTGTACGGCGTTGCCTTTCATAGGCATCCTTTTCCGCTTTCAGTTCCAGCAGCAGGCGCAGGACATTCCATTGCTTGTTGTTAGGAGTCAGCACTGCCTTGAAATCCACCTGTACCGGGCTTTTGCGCAGGGAGAGTAGCAGCTTGTCCAGGCGTTTTTCTGAAAAATCGCAGAGCAGTAGTAAATTTTCTTCCGGCACCTCTCCGGTAAAAGGCTCTGTCAGGGGATTTTTCCTGCCGGAGGCTAAGGCCTCAAGGCTCTGTTTATAGTCAGTGGCTGCCACCGCCTCTAAGCGTATTTTGTGGGCGGCGGCAAGCTGTCTTAATTGAAAAAGTTCTGTTTCGTCAAAATGAAAAGCCAATAATTTTTCCATGATAGTCCTCACTGTAAAATAATAGTTAGCTATAGTTTACACAGAATGAGGGCAGATTACAACTTGTTTTTCCTTGACTGTAACCGGCAAGATTACTATAATTAAAGAAAAATGTAGTCATGGAGGGGAAGGATTATGAAAAAAGCGATTTTAAGAATTGCACAGGGAATACTTATTAGTGCTATAATGATACCATGTGTTGATGCTATGGCATCAGAGATTGATGAGTCAAGAAAAGACTGGGAAACATTACAGAAGGTTAAGAATGAAAGTGTAAGTGTTTCCTCTGATTTAAAGGGGAGCAGTGGAGAGCCGTTTGTAAGTGGTGATTATAAATATGTTTTATTGGATGATGGAACTGTAGAAATAGTAGCATATACGGGAAACGAGAGTGTAGTAACGATACCATCTGAATTAGCTGAAAAACCGGTCACAAGTATTGGAAGTAATGTATTAGAGGATGCTTATAATGTGAGTATGGTGTTTTGCCAAGATGGTATAACAACAATTAAGGATGAGGCTTTTGGGGATTCGGATATCAGCTATATAGCATTACCGGAGACACTGGAAAGTATTGGTGATGGAGCATTTGAGTTTTGTTGGAATTTATCAAGTATTATTTTGCCGGAAAATGTGTCCTACATAGGAGAAGAAGCATTTGGTAATTGCAGATTATTAGAGAAAATAGAGGTTATGGAAAGTAATACAACGTATACTTCCAGTGATGGAATTTTATATAATAAAGATATGACGGAATTATTATGTTGTCCGGGAGGGATAAAAGATACTACTATTACCTTGCCGGATGGGGTTTTGTATTTGCACGACTATGCTTTTAGTGGCTGTGATAATATTTTTGAAATTCAAATTCCTAAAAGCGTAGAGAATATTGAACCGACGACATTTTTTTTGACTACTAACTTGGAAAATATTGTGGTTGATTCGGAAAATTCAGGCTATACATCAAAAGATGGCATTTTATATAATAAAAACATTACGAAGATGATAAGAGTACCGGAAGGGAAAGAACAAGTCGAGATACCATCTACGGTTAAGGAGATAGGAGATAGTGCCTGTTGTAATTGTGCTGCATTAAAAAATATTGTTTTATCAGTAAATGTTTCAAGTATAGATAGCGGAGCATTTATGCTATGCGATAATCTTGCACAGATATCAATTTTGAATAAAGAATGTGAAATTTTTGATTCGGAATATGCGATTGCGGAAAGTGCAGTGATTAGCGGCTTTGAGGGGTCTAATGCACAAAAATATGCAGAAAAATACAATAGAATCTTTGTAAAGTATGTATGTAATAATCATGATTATAGTAAAGTTATAACAGAAGCGACATGTACGTCAGAAGGTTTGATTACATATACATGTAACATATGTGGTGATGTAAAAACAGAGAGAATCCCCCAAAAAGAGCATATATGGGATGAAGGAGTAATCACAACGCAACCTAAGGCAACTACCGAAGGTGTAAAAACATACATATGTACTTTATGTAAGACAACAAAAACAGAAACTATCGCTGCAACAGGAGCACCAGGGAAAGGTATAGCTTTAACTGATACAAAAACGAAAGCCAGGTATATAGTAACAAAGTCTGGTGAAAAGAATGGAACTGTAGAATATTCAAAATCTACGGATAAAAATATTAAAACGGTAGAAATACCTGCAACTGTTGAAATTGAGGGTATTACATACAAAGTAACTTCCATTGCTGCCAATGCGTTTAAGAACAATACGAAAATCACAACTGTCAAAATCGGAAGTAATATCACAAGTATTGGTACAAGTGCTTTTTCGGGCTGTACTAAATTAAAAACAGTGAAATTAGGGAAAAACTTAAAAACTATTGGTACAAGTGTATTTAGTGGATGTAAAGCTATGAGCAGCATTACATTGACAGAAAATATAACATCCATTGGTGAAAAAGCATTTTATAAGTGTACAAGCCTTACAAAAATAACAATTCCTTCAAAAGTAAAAAAAATAGGCAAGCAAGCATTTTATGGGGATAAAAAGTTAAAGACAATAACTATTAAAACAACTAAGCTGACAACAAAAACTGTTGGAAGTGAGGCATTCAAAGGTACTGCAACAAATGCAACAATTAAAGTGCCAAAAAGTAAGCTTTCTTCTTACAAGAAGTGGTTAGTTTCTAAAGGTGTTAATAAAAAAGCAACCATAAAAAAATAAAATTAGAGGGGCAAGGCAGTTGATAAAGGTCAATTGCCTTGTTTTCTATGCTTAGAAGATATTTGTGAGATAAAACGTTTTAAGAAGATTACAACTTTTTTATCACAAACACTTGTCATACCAAATGTCTGATGATATAATCACGTTATCTGAAACACATTTGCTTTTTTCTAAAAAATAACAGATGTCTGTTGTTTTTCTCTGAAAGCATACCAACGGCAATTCAGCCAGAGCGTTCAAGCAATGATTCTAAATAAAGGGGGAGATTTTATGGAAAAAAGACGTGTCCCATTTATTGGACACATCATAAGTTATAATTTAATTGTTGACAATCAGAACAAATTATAATACTATTAAAACAGAAAAACGAACATAAGTTCGCATGGAGGAAAATTATGGCAAGAGAAGACAAGTACAAAGAAATAAATGCAGTCAAGAATGACAAAATGAAGGCATTGGATGCAGCAATTTCACAGATTGAGAAACAGTACGGAAAGGGCTCCATTATGAAGCTGGGAGACAATACCGCACATATGAATGTGGAGACGATACCCACCGGGGCGTTGAGTCTTGATTTGGCATTAGGGCTTGGGGGACTTCCCAAGGGAAGAATCATTGAGGTATACGGACCGGAGTCCAGTGGTAAGACTACCGTTGCTCTGCACTGTGTGGCAGAGGTACAGAAGAGGGGCGGTATTGCAGGTTTTATTGATGCGGAGCATGCCTTAGATCCGGTTTATGCGAAGAACATCGGCGTCGACATTGATAACCTTTACATATCCCAGCCTGATTGCGGTGAGCAGGCGTTGGAGATTACGGAGACGATGGTGCGTTCCGGGGCTGTTGATATTGTCATCGTGGACTCCGTGGCGGCGTTAGTTCCCAAGGCGGAGATTGACGGTGACATGGGAGATTCCCATGTGGGCTTGCAGGCACGTCTGATGAGCCAGGCACTTAGAAAATTAACAGCAGTTATCAGCAAATCCAACTGTATCGTGCTTTTCATCAACCAGCTGCGTGAGAAGGTAGGCGTTATGTTTGGCAATCCGGAGACTACCACCGGAGGACGTGCGCTGAAATTCTATTCATCTGTCCGCATGGATGTCCGGAGGATTGAATCCTTAAAGCAGGGCGGCGAAGTGGTGGGTAACCGTACCAGGGTAAAGATTGTAAAAAATAAAGTGGCGCCGCCATTCCGTGAGGCAGAGTTTGACATCATGTTCGGTCAGGGAATCTCAAGGGAAGGCGATATCCTTGATTTGGCAGCGGATAACGGAGTCGTAAACAAATCTGGTGCATGGTATGCCTATAACGGAGAGAAAATCGGACAGGGAAGAGAGAATGCAAAGACTTACCTCAAAGAAAACCCTGTGATTTGTGAAGAGATTGAGGCGAAGGTACGGGAGATTTTCCGGACGGAGGATACCCCGGAGGAGGAAGAGGAGAAAACGGAAAATAAATCCGGTGCCAAAAGCATAAAAACAGTAGTGGACGAAAAAGCGGCAGTCAAGGCAGAGAACGGCAAAGAAAGCAGTGAGGAGTAGTTCATGGAGGAATTGCAGGTTACAGCAGTGCTTCCCCAGGAGAAGGGAAGGGCTTTGGTGCAGTTTGATAATGGGATGAAGGTTCTTCTCTATAAGGGAGAAATCCGCAGGCTTTCCCTTAAAGAAAGGGAGTATATATCAGAAATGCTCTATGAGAAGATATTGAAAGAAATTGTGGGAATGCGGGCGAAAAAAAGGGCGATGCACCTGTTAGAACGCATGGACCGTACGGAGAGCCAGCTGTCGGAGAAACTCCGGCAGAATGGTTACCCGGATATTTGTATTGAGGAGGCCATCGCTTACGTCAAATCTTATCATTATATAGATGATACCCGCTATGCAGAAAACTATGTCCGGTTTCATCAGCAGAAGAAGAGCAGACAGCGGCTGAAAATGGACTTATATGCGAAAGGGATTGACAAAGCTATCATAGAGGATGTGTTGGAGAAAACATTTTCTTCGGATGAACAGGAAAAAATACGCCGGCTGTTAGAAAAGCGTCATTTTGATTACGGGAGAAGCGACAGGAAAGAACAGCAGAAAACCTATCAATTTTTAATGCGCAGAGGCTTCAGGAGCAGTGATATTTTACAGGTGATGAAAGCAGAAAAGTTCGATGCTGTGTAGCGAAAGCAGTCTGTGATTCATAAAAGGCAGAGGGGCTTCTTTGCACAATATGTTGTATTTTTTCGAAAGAAAAATGCAATATTAGGCATATTGTACAGTTATCCACTTGACATAATTATCAAAATAGCATAAAATTTATATGTTGTAATTTATGACAGATAACGGATAGAGTTTTTATGTTATATGTACAATGAAAATTTTATAAGGAGGTGCCCTGTGGAGACGACAGTGATTGCTGTTGTTGTGACTCTGATTGTTACTGCGGTCGTCGTGTATTTTGTCACTACTGCTTATCATAAAAAGGTAACAGAGGCAAAAATCGGCAATGCGGACGAAAAAGCCCGTGAGATTATTGATGAAGCAGTAAAGGCAGCAGAGACGAAAAAGCGTGAGGCAACGCTCGAGGCAAAGGAAGAGTCCATTCGTGTGAAAAACGATTTGGATAAGGAAGTCAAAGAGCGTAGGGCTGAGATTCAGCGCAGTGAACGCCGTATTGTCCAGAAAGAAGAAAATCTGGATAGGAAGTTAGAGGCGATTGAGAAGCGCGAAGCCGGTTTTGCTGCAAAGGAAGAGGAAATCAACAGACAGAAAGAACAGGTCGCAAAGCTCAATGAAGAGCGTGTACAGGAACTAGAACGAATTTCCGGTCTGACCTCCGAACAGGCAAAGGAATATCTCTTAAAAACTGTTGAAGAAGATGTTAAACTTGATACTGCAAAATTAATCAAAGAAATGGAACACAAGGCAAAGGAAGAAGCTGACAAGAAAGCAAAGGAATATGTGGTGACAGCCATTCAGAAATGTGCTGCTGACCATGTGGCAGAGACTACCATCTCTGTGGTACAGCTTCCCAATGACGAGATGAAAGGGCGAATTATCGGACGTGAGGGTCGTAACATCCGTACATTAGAGACGATGACGGGTGTGGACTTAATCATTGACGATACACCGGAAGCGGTTATTCTGTCGGGATTTGACCCAATCAGACGTGAAGTGGCAAGAATTGCTTTGGAAAAATTAATTGTAGACGGACGTATTCATCCGGCTAGAATTGAAGAAATGGTAGAGAAAGCACAGAAAGAAGTGGAAACCATGATTCGGGAGGAAGGTGAAGCCGCAACCTTAGAGGTCGGCGTTCACGGTATTCATCCGGAACTTGTCCGTTTGCTTGGCAGAATGAAATTCAGGACAAGCTATGGTCAGAATGCGCTGAAGCATTCTATTGAAGTAGCACAGCTTTCCGGTTTGCTGGCAGCAGAAATTGGTGTAGATGTCAGAACTGCAAAACGTGCAGGTCTGCTCCATGATATCGGTAAATCCGTAGACCATGATATGGAAGGTTCTCATATTCAGATTGGTGTGGATTTATGTAGAAAATACAAAGAGTCTGCTATTGTCATCAATGCCGTGGAGGCACATCACGGTGATGTAGAGCCGGAAACTTTAATTGCATGTATCGTACAGGCTGCAGATACTATCAGTGCAGCAAGACCAGGTGCCAGAAGAGAGACACTTGAAACATATTCAAACAGATTAAAACAGTTAGAGGATATATCCAACGGATTTAAGGGGGTAGACAAGTCCTTTGCCATTCAGGCAGGTAGGGAAATTCGTATTATGGTTGTTCCAGAGCAGGTTAGTGATGCAGATATGGTATTGCTTGCCCGCGATATCTCAAAACAGATTGAGGCAGAACTGGAATATCCGGGTCAGATTAAAGTAAATGTAATCCGAGAGTCTAGAGTGACTGATTATGCGAAATAATGAGTGAGTGACAACGAATGAATGAGGATAACCGCCATATTTGAGAGAATATGGCGGTTTTTTTCTATATTTGCAGATATTTATTGGATTTTGTCGGAAGGGTCCTCCAAGCGGTGGTTTCTTATTGACTTTTACAAAAGAGCAAATTAAAATAGAAACAGAAATGGAGGTGTGCGACAGATGAAAAAATGTTCAAAAATGAACTGCTTGCCCGGCAGGGGATTTTTGCTGGTTATGCTGTTATTGTCTGCCATATTGTTTTTTGCATGGAAACTGCCGCAGGAAACCTCTTTTTTAGAGGAAACAGGTCATGTCAGCAGTGAAAGTACAGACAGGGCGTGTATGTGGTCTGCACCTGCTGCCTCGGCCGCAGTGGATGTTCTTTTCCAGAGGACTTCAAAGACGCTGGTGTTTGCACAGCTTCGGATGGTAGAGAAAACGGTTCAGACGGAGAGTGCCGGCCGTTATCAGCTTGCCTGCTTATTGGCAGTCTGGTACATCGGATTTCTGCTTCCCCAGCTTACCGTAAGGGGACTGCGAAAAAGGCTTGTGGCCTGTGAGACTGCCTTGTGGCGGAATATAGATTATATCCATCACTTAGATGGGAAGAAAAAAGCTTCTGTAGCTATCAGTGAAACAATCATTTGAGCTACAGGAGGAAAGAAAATTGGAAGAAAACAGAATAAGTGACCGTGCAAAGTTATTATTGATTGATAATGATGAGGAAAGTGCAGGATTTGTCCGCAGAATGGCAAAACAGGGACAGTATAAAGTTTCTATTGCAGAGAAAGGCAGAAGCGGAATGGAGATTGCCACAGGGATTTGTCCCGATGTGGTATTGTTAGACCTTCAGTTGCCGGATATGGACGGAATGGAGTTTATCCGGTGGTTCCGGCAGTGGAACAGTTGTCCGGTTCTGGTAATCTCTAAAAAGAGCGCACCTGCGGATAAGGTAAATGCACTTTATGCGGGGGCAGATGATTACATCATGAAGCCTTTTTGCCGGGAAGAGGTAGAAGCACGGATTTACACAGCGCTGCGGCGGAGAGTTGTCAAAAATCAGGAGCCTTGTTATGAAGCCGAGGGACTGAAAATTGATTTTTCCAGACGCCAGGTGACATTGCAGGGGACGCAGGTTCATTTTTCGCCGGTGGAGTACCGGATTTTAGAGTGCCTTGCCTTAAATTCCGGAGCTGTTGTTACATACCAGATGCTGCTGGAAAAAATTTGGGGGCCTTATATGGAGTATAACAGCCGGATTCTGCGGGTAAATATGACAAATATCCGTAAAAAAATAGAGAAAATGCCGATGCATCCGATTTATATTACAACAATTCCGAGGGTGGGCTACCGCATGTTGGAAAGCCACGGGTGAGAGAAGAACATATGTCCGTATGCTTTCGACGGTTGTATGTGGAAAAGTCACGGGTGAGAATTGATTAGATGTGAGATTGCAGGCAATGGAGGAAAACAATGGAACAGGTAAAAAGAGTAAAACGTGAATTGCTGAGGAAAGGTGCTATTTTGGATATCTATACGGATACCATGGAGCTGCCCAATGGAAAAACAGAGGAATGGGATTTTATTTCCCATAGAAAAGGGGCAGCTGCAGTGGTACCTGTACGGGAGGACGGTAAAATCTTAATGGTGCGCCAGTACCGGAATGCCATTGAGCGTATGACTTTAGAGATACCGGCAGGTTCTAGGGACAGCGTCACGGAGGACACAAAGGTCTGTGCAGCCAGGGAGCTTGAGGAAGAGACGGGGTATTGCAGCGATAACCTGACGAAGCTTCTTTCCTTAAAGACCACCGTGGCATTTTGCGATGAATTTATTGACGTTTATCTGGCAAGAGACTTAAAGCCCGGAAAGCAGCATTTAGACGAAGGAGAATTTATTGATGTGGAGGCATATGAGGTGGAGGAACTCTGTGAGATGATTTATGCCGGGAAAATGCAGGATGCAAAGACGGTATCGGCGATCCTCGCCTACAAGAATCTTTTGAATGAAGAGCAGAAACAGAAATAAATTTCTTGGCAGGGCATAAGATTACAAAAAGAACGTTTGGTGTTTTGGGTGAAACGGAATGGGTATCTGATGGCAGCGGCATTTCTTGCAGGGATTCTGATTGCAAATTTGTGGGGAAAGGAACTGCTGACCACTTATGGGATTTTTAATACTTACTTTTTGAATCAATATGCCTATGCAAAAATAAACTACGACAAATTACTATATCAAATTCTCTGGCTCAGGGGAAAGGAGATAGCAGCAGCACTGATTTTGGAGAGATTTTTTCGTGCAAAAACGGTGCTGCTGCTATTAGAATGTCTGCTGGCGGCAGCCTTTGGTATCCTTATGGTGGTTGCCATTGTCAATTTTGGTGCCGGAGGCGTGTTTTTGGTGTTAAGCGGGGTGCTGCCCCAATGGCTTTTTTACCTTGCCGGAGGAGCCATGTTCTTTTCTATACGGATAAAGGAAGAGCCTTATCTTAGGAGCAATAGTCCGGGAATTTTTGCGGGATATGCTCTTTGCCTGCTGTTTTTTATCCTGGGAATTTTGTCAGAAGTATATGTCAGCCCGGTTTTGTGGCAGCAGATATTAAAAAAATTTTGAAAAAAGTTTACGGAATTTTTACAAGATATGGTAAGAAAAAACAGGGAAAAACGATATCTTGTAGAATTGAAAAAAAGCCTGTTTTTTCCGGAAAAATACCGATTGCTTTTCTAAAAACTTGTTATTATAATAGTAAATGTACCTCAATCCGGGGTACATTTTTATGGCAGAGACAAAAACAGAAATAGGGCAGGTAGGAATATGGAACAGGACATACAGGATTTTATTCAATATCTTCATAGGGAGAAGCAGACCTCTGCAAATACAGAGGTTTCTTATGGGCGTGATTTGAGGAAAATGCGGGAATTTCTGTATGCACAGGGTGTTACTGAGGCAGAAGGTGTGACGGTTACGCATCTGAATGCCTATGTGATGGATTTAGAAAAGAAAGGCAGGAAGCCGGCTACTATTTCAAGAAGCATTGCTTCTATGAAAGCATTTTTTCATTATCTGGAAAAAATCCGGAAAATAAACGCAAATCCCGCCGAGAAACTTAAGGCACCGAAAATTGAAAAGAAGATGCCTGCCATCCTTTCCACGGAGGAAGTGACGCTTTTGTTAGAGCAGCCCTGTGGAAACACGCCGAAGGAGTTGCGGGACCGGGCAATGTTAGAGCTTTTGTATGCCACAGGGATTCGGGTGACGGAACTGATTTCTTTAAAGATAACGGATTTGAATCTACAGATGGAATATGTGACCTGTACCGATGGCCATAAGGAGAGAATCATTCCTTTTGGAGATGTGGCACGGGACGCACTGAAAAGATATATAGAACAGGGGAGACCACAGTTAGTTGAGAACGAGAGTTGTCCCTGGCTTTTTACAAACTGCACAGGACAGGATATGAGCCGCCAAGGCTTTTGGAAACTGATTAAATCCTACGGCAAAAAGGCGGGAATTACAGCGGAGATTACACCTCATACACTGCGCCATTCCTTTGCTGCCCATTTAGTGAGCAACGGGGCAGATTTAAAATCAGTCCAGGAAATGTTGGGGCATTCAGACATTTCCACCACACAAATCTATTCCCAGGCAGGACAGGGACGTATTCGAGAGGTATATTTAAAAGCTCACCCGAGAGGGTGAGCTTATTTGATTCTTGTGGAAAACTAGCTGTTACTGTGATAAGATTAGGAGACAGAGATAAAAACACAATGTAAGAGATAATGAAGGAAAAATGATGAATATATATGATTATGAGCCATAGTGGAGGATGATAAATTGATAGAAGAACAGAAAATACTTTTAAGAGAATGGAAGATAGAAGATGCGACTGGATTAGCTGAAATGTTGAATAATAAAAAGATACTCGACAATCTGCGTGACGGATTGCCATATCCATATACAAAGAAGGATGCAGAAGAATATATAACGTCAATGCTTTCGGCTGATAAAACGAAAACTTTTGCTTTTGCAATAACTGTCGATGATAAGGTTGCTGGCAGCATTGGTGTTTTTCGGTGTGAGAATATTTGCAGAGCCTTTTGCTTACAACATAGCATCTTGTCGAGTGCTTGAAAAGGCTGGCTTTCAGTTTGAGGGACTTTTAAGGAATAATGCAGTCAAAAACGGTACAGTGCTGGATATGAGAATGTATTCGTTAATTAAAGAAGCGGAGTGAGAGATAAAGAATGGAATTGAACGGGATAGAGAAATTTATTAGGCAGCAAAAGGTAAGTTTTATATGTTCGGTTGATGAGAATGGTTATCCAAACATGAAGGCTATGTTGAAACCGAGAAAAATGAATGGATTAAAAGAATTCTATTTTTCTACCAATACGTCATCTCTTAGAGTAAAGCAATTTCAAAACAATTCCAATGCCAGTATTTATTTTTACCACAAGGGATTAATAAAGTATACTGGTGTTATGTTGGTAGGGAAAATGGAAGTACTAACAGACCAAGAAGTAAAGAATATGATTTGGAGAAAAGGAGATACCGTTTTTTACAAAAAGGGAGTTACAGACCCGGATTATTGCGTTCTGAAATTCACTGCTGAAAGTGGAAGATATTATTGTGATTTAAAGACGGAAAATTTTGAAGTATAGAGCTGATGGTAAGATGTATAAAATGATATTGTTTTAGACATGCCAATAAGACATGCCTAAAACAAGCTAGTGTACTGTCTCGTTCATTTTTAGCTAAACTGTGCTGGATATATCGTCACTCTGCAAGGCGGAGGAGGGAGGC
>ERZ808044.888-NODE-888-length-22561-cov-14.644280_pt1 | contig 22561 bp, 28 predicted proteins | sample MGYA00380195_ERZ808044 | MGnify/ENA primary metagenome ERZ808044 (study PRJEB31490, sample SAMN06133423) | mouse gut metagenome | isolation source: Z7_2 | host: mice | place: China: Chengdu | collected 2015-05 ...
TTTTGGCCGTTGTCGTTGGCAAAGGTGTAGTCGTACAGATAGCGGTCTTGCAGGCCCTGGGCCTTCCGGCGCTTGATACGCTCCATGCGGCGCTGCCGTTCCTCGGCGGCCTTGCGCTGTTCCTCGGCCTCCCGCTGGCACTGGCAGATACAGCGGGGCATGAAGTAGCCCGGTTTTCCAAAGCATGGCACAACGGTCTGCCTCTGGCCGCCGCACTTCTTACAGTGAATGAGGCCGTCTGCCGGGTCTATGTATTCGTCCCCGGCCAGTTCCACACCGGCGGCTGCCTTGTCGATCAGCGCCCGGATTTCTGCGGTAATCTCAATCATACGGTTTCATCCTCCTTTACGCTGTAATCCCGGTTGCGGGAGGGCGGGGCCGCTTTCCTGGCGTCCTCACCGGCCCAGCGCCGGATGGTGGCGGCATGGCTCTGATACCGCTTGCCGGTAGAAGCCATGTACTCGGACAGCTTTTCGATGTACTGGCCCCATACGGTGGGAAAGCTGGCCTGCAAGTCTGCCAGTTCCTCGTCCGTCAGGAAAACATTCTGGTAACGGCCATAGGCGCGGGCGGGGCGTCCCTTCTCTATCTCTCTCTTTATCTCTATCTCTTTCTCTAACTCTATCTCTATCTCTGGTGGACGAATGTCGGACAAATGTCCGCCGTTTGTCCGGGGCGCAGAAAGAGCCTTGTTTTGAAGCCTCGCCGCCCGCTTTCGCTCGGCCTCGGTGGAGGACTGGCCGATCAGCAGTTCGATATTGCTCATGTAAAAAGTGCCGCTGTCCAGCACTTCTACAAGGCCCAGCTTCAGGAAGATTTGCAAGGCCCTCTCCACAGTGCCGATCTGCTGGCGGGTGATGGTGGCAATCATCTGCGCCGTGTAGGGGATATTCTCGTCAAGCTGGAGCCGCCCGCCGTGTTTCAGGGATTTCAGATACAGCTTGAGCAGGATGTTGGAGTACAGAACACCGTCCTGCATACTTTCCAGCAGCACGATGGAGTCATCGTCAAAATAGTTTTCTTTGAGTTTCAGGTAGTAATATTTTCGATTGTCTGACATGGGTTCCTCCTTGGGGTTCGTTTTGGGCTTCTGTACGCATTTAGAGGGCTGTTTTGGGGGCCAGAGGATAAATCTATCAGGCCCCCAGCGACACCCTCGAAAAAAGCCTTGATTTACAAGGGTTTTTCGGCCCCTAAAGCGTGACACTTAGCCCTCTGTTTGCGCTTGCGCTGGGCGGCCTTGATACGCTTCATGCGTCCGGCACATTCCGGGCAGTATTTGGCCCGGTTGGAGCCTGGGGTGAACAGCGCCCCGCAGACGGCGCACCGCTTGGCGTCCAGGCGGTGGAACAGGGCCGTTTCCAGTTCCCTGTCAAGCGGCAGCACCGCCGCCCGGAACCATCGGCACAACAGGGAGTAGGAAATGGACTGGACGCAGACACATTCCTCCCCATCGTCCAGCGCGATACAGTTGCCGCCGTCGTAGTTGCAGCACTCATGTACCAGCCGCCGCGCTCTGCGGTACTGGCGGTAGTCCATGACGGGGACGGGTTCAGGCTTGCTTTTCTTCATGCTTGCACTTCCCACACCCGCCGCAGTTGCCGCAGCCCTGGCAGGCATGGGCCTCTGGCTCCGGGCCGGTGGGCGCGTCTGCCGGTTCCGGCTGCAAGAGGGCAAGGGGCAGGCGGATATTCAGGTGGACAGTGACGGGTAAAATAATCTGCTTCATAGGGCAATCTCCTTCCATGAGTGAATGTTGACAGTTCTGTGCAAAGGGGTGTCGTGAAACGCGACGCACCGCAAGGGGTCGGCAAAACGCCGTACCCTTTACCGCTCCGGCCCCCGGTCGCGGGACTTGTCCTGTCCCTGGCGGGCCAGTTGGTCGGCGGCCTTGCGGAGCCGTTCAACGGCTTTCAGTTCCTCCCGCATGGCTTTCATGTCGATGGTGTCCACCTGCTTCTGGGCGGTCAGCAGGTCGATCTCGCGCTGCCATGCCTTGGGGGTGATTTCCTCGCCGCTGTCCTTCAGTTCCTTCAGATACCGGGCCGCCGCGTCATAGAGGATCAGTTCCCGGCTGTGGCGCTGCTCGAACAGTTCCCGTTTCTCCGGCTTTACCTTGGCAAGCTGCTTACGGATGGGCTTGTACTTGTTGTACTGCGCCCACATCTCCCCGCGCTCGGTGAGGGTGGCGATCCGGCGCTCGGCCTGGACGATTTTCCCCCGCAGGTCATAGTAGCTGCCGTTCATCTCGGAAATTTTATCGTGGAGCTGCTGCATGGTCTTGATCCCGTTTGCCTGCATAAAGCTGAACAGGGCGGCGCTCTCCTGCAAAGCCCGGATTTTGCCAGTGCGGGTGTCAGGCCGCTTGAGCTGCTGCTGGGCCTCCCATAAGTCAATCATGCTGGGCTGCTGGCTCTCCGGCTTCTCTGCCTCGGCCTTAGACCAGTTGTAGAGGCGGGTAATGCGGGCTTTGATTTCCTTGAGCAGCTTATTGTCGGCGGCGATCTGCCGGTTGACTTCTCCCTTGTCGGTGCGGATGCCGCGCTTCTCCATCTGGCTGGCCGCTGGCCCCAGGTGGACAGAGGGAATTTTATCAATGCCCTGTCGCTTGTAGCTGCGGTGGTCTACCAGGGCGGGCTGACTGGCGGCCTCCAATGCCCGGTTGGTATAGGCTGCCCATGCCGCCCGCCAAATCTCCACATTCCCTTTGTCGTTCCAGTTGGTGGTGTCCTCCCGGTGGTTCTTCCAGCCGCCTTTCCCGTCCGGGATACGCTGGCCGTTCTCGTCCAGGTCGTATGCCTTGCGGCACTTCGCGCCCCATGCGCCATTTTCTTTCAGGGGCCGGACGGTCAGCATGATATGAACATGGGGGTTGCCGGTTCCCTTGTCATGGATGGCAAAGTCGGCGCACATCCCCTTGTCCACAAAGTTGTCCTTCACATAGGCCCGGACAAGGACAATCTGCTGTTCCCTGGATAGTTCGCGTGGCAGGGCCGCCTCAATCTCGCGGGCAAGCTGGCTGTCCCTGGCTTTCTCGATCTGCTCCACACTGTTCCAGAGGGTGGAGCGGTCTGCAAACTCTGGCGGGGCGTGGGCGGGCAGCATGATTTCAGCATGGACAACGCCGCCCTTCCGGGTGTAATCATGGGTCAGGCCGTCCCATTCATTCGTCAGTTTGGTTCCGCTTCGGTAAGCGGCTGCGGCAACAGCGGAACGGCCCTCGCTGCGCTTGATGATACTGACAGGGATATGGCAAAAATCTATGGGTGGCACCTCCTTTCGGTGAGAGGTATTCAGGCCGCATGGAACAGAATAGCCGCTTGCGGGTGTTCTGTTCCGTGTGGCGCACAAGGGGTTTGGGGAGTGTAGCTCCCCATCGCGCTCGGAGAGCGCAACAGCCCCCGGCAGGGCGCACGACACCGGCAACGGTGTATAAGTGCGCCCTTGTAAACAAGGGACTTACGGCTTGTCCCCGGATTTCGGCAGTTTTGCGGCCAATTCCGCCGCCCCCGGAAGATGGGACAGGGCAATCAGGAACGCCTTGACCTCTGCGCCGGGAAGGTCGGGGGCCAGCGGGAAAATGCCCTCCAAAATGGCCCCGCGCTCAATCAGGCGGCGGGTGCGGGCCTTGCGTTCCTCATTGCGCTGCTTGTTCTCCAAAATCTTCTGGCGGTTCTCAAGCTGCCGGATTTCCTTCAGGACTTCTTCACGCTCATCTTTTTTCTGTTTCGCTTGAGCGGTGTTGTCTTTGTGCATATCGCTTTCTCCTTTGGCGGCTTCATCCAGCCGCGCTTGATAAAATATTTCCGCAGTTTCAAAATGGCATCCCGGACGGTATTGGTAACAAGGCTCACACTGGCAATCCCCTCGTCCTCCGCGATCTCTCGGTACTTCTTGCCCTCCACAAAACGGGCGTGCAGGCGGCGGGCCTGCGTGGGCGTTAAGGTGGCAAGGGCCTCCCGGAGCCGCTGCAACATCAATTCATGGGCTTCTTCCTGTTCCCGGCGTGTTTCTTCTTCCAGCAGAGTGTCCTCAGCGGAGAGGGCATGATAGAGCAGGTGGTATTCCAGGCCGGGGGAATAGTCCATCGAGTAAGTATGGCTCCATAGCCGCTGCTCGGAGTTGTGGTCGGTGCGCCATTCCTCCACGATGGCGTCGGCAATCTCGTCCGGCAGTTCGATGAAGGTGTCCGTTTCGTAGAGGGGATAATAATACTTTTTCAGGTTGATAGTTTTCATAGGCCGCTTGTCCATTTCCGGTGTATGAAGTACCGGCGCAGTCGCCGGAGCGCCGCATGGATTGACTTCCCAGCCTGGGATGGGGTGATACCCTCCATCGCGGCAATATCCTTCACTTTCATCCCCAGCATATACCGGGCATGGACGCGGCGGGCCTGCGTTGGGGTCAGAGAGGAAATCGCCTCATAGAGCCGCCGGAGCAGTTCGGCATATTCGGCCTGCTCCTCTTTCTCCATCAGGTAATCTTCGGGGGATGGCTGCGCCCATCCGATGGCGGCGTTTTCAATCCCATCATTGCAGTCAAGGGAGTAAAACGCCTTGTAGCGGTACATCTTGCGCTCCCTGGCGGCCTCAGCCCGCTTGTCCAGCAGGAACGCCTCGACAATTTCATCCGACACCTCCACAAAGGTGTCCTCGGTGCAGAACGGGTAATACTGTTTGAGGTTGATGGTCTGCATAGGCCCGCCCTCACTCTGCCGGGAAAAGGCAGTCATAGCAGCGGCGCATATTCCGCAGGCCCCGCCGGATGGCAACACAGACCTTGCTGCTGCCTACGCCCTCCCTCCGGGAGATTTCCGGCTGGCTGATACCGGCAATGTAGTAGGCCCGGACACGGCGGGCCTGGGTGGGGGTGGCATGGGCCAGGGCCTCCGGCAAGGCGGCCAGCAGCCGCAGATGGGCGGCCCGTTCCTCGCGCTCCAAAAGGATTTCCTCCGGCGATCTGCCGTGTTCCAGCGCGTAGTTCTCCGTCCAGCTATATGCGTCCAGGGAGTAGTAGGCGCGGTGGTAGACCTTGCGGCGTTCATAGTTGTTCATCTCGCGCTGGGCCTGCCGCATGACCTCCCAAACTTCATCGCTGACCTCCACAAACTCGTCATGCCGGTAGTGGGGATAAATCCACCGCAGATTGATTGTTTTCATAGGCTTACCTCCTGAAAATGGGAGAGGCGGGCAGCTTGTCCGCTGTCCGCCTCCCGCTGGGATAAGGGAAACAATCCCTTTCACTTGGTAGCCCGAAAAGGGGTCATTCGTTAGGGTAGTTCGCAAAGAATTTCAAAAATTTTTTCCGAACCGCGTCAATGCTCTCATAGACGGATACTTTGGAGCAGCCGCACACCGTTCCGATCTCCGCAAGGGTCAGTCCGTCCAGGGCATAGAGCAGGAACCGGCGGCGCTGGGCCTCGGTGCAGGTGTCCAGGACGGCCATCAGCTCGCCCAGTGTTTCCATGCGGCAAAGGTATTCCTCCGGCGTTTCGCCGTAGATACCTACGCCCTCGGTGGCAACTATGTATTCGTCAAACTCCCGGCCATCCCAATGCCGCCGCTGCTCATGGGACAGGTTTTCGGCTTTGTGGTCGGCCCGGTCAAGAAATTCATAGACTTCCAGCGTGACCTCCACGGCCACAGCTTGTCCGTTGTAATTGATGGTGACTTCCATCTGCCTTTCCTCCGTTCAGATTTTTGCGGGAAAATCTGAACGGGGCGGCGGGGAACGACACCGGGGACAGGGTTCGGGCCATGTTGGCCCGATGTTCCGGCTCCATAGGTATGAAAAAACGCCCGGACAGCAGAAAGCTATTCGAGCGCAAAAAACGCGGTATTCAGTTACATTGTGACAATTTTCGCACTGACTATTAAACGGGGGCGGCTGGGTAAACGGGCTTTTTTTGACGATAGTGCAAATATCGTCTGAATTTGTCGGCAGTCAATGTGTTTCATGGCGGCTCCCTCCTAAAGCCGCCGTGTCAGCGTGTAGTCGTCACTCCTTTGTCAAGGGCATAAGAAACGGCGGCCTTGATTTTGTCAAAGCCGCCGTAAGTGTGATTAGGGCATGATGATTGCCTGCTGAACGACGGCTTTTTTTCTTTTGCCGTCGTCCGGCAGGTAAAACTAATTATTTTGCTTTCCTGTTCAGCCCTTTCAGAATGAAAAGCGCCAGAGCAGCACAGGCCAGCAGAACTATGATACCAATGAAAACCTGAACCATATTTGCATCGTAATAGCCGGAGATATTGAAAACGGCTGTCATGGGATACACCGTTTTTAGCTGGCTGGACATACTTGCGAACAGTCCGGCGAACGAATAAATTTCAGCAAATACCAGCGCCAGCCAGTAACCCTTTTTCATCCGGGCCACCAAAGCGATGATCGGAGAAATGGCAAAGAACACACCAATCCCGTCCAGAAGATATGTTTTCAGGTTTTCCAAAACAAGGCCAATGGAAAGAGCTTCAAAGTGTAAAACGGCCTCAACGAGAAAGGTAATCGCAAAAAGCAGAAGATAGATTAAGACGCTGAACACCAGAGCAAGCACCATTTTGGAGAGCGTCAGCTTCACTTCATCCACGGGAATGAGCCGCAGGGATTTTAGGGTGTCCTCCTGTTCCTCCCGGCAGATCATATAGCTTCCCAGCAGGGCAATGACCGCAGGCAGCACATAAAAGGTGGCGAGGGATTGGGCCGCTGTCATAAACCATCCGGCACCGTCAATATAGCGTCTTTCATAAAATGTGAACTGCCCCTGTGCAAAGACAATCAACGCCACCATGACCGTTGCAAAACCGGCAATCCACAAAATTTTGGAACGGCGGAGTTTCCGGCGCTCCGCCCAAAGTAAAAGCTCCATTTCAAATGCACCTCACTTTCTCTTTTTCAAAGCAGCCCCAGCCAGCAGGACAGAAGCAACGCCCCACACGCCTATGCAAAGGAACGCCCCCGGAATATTGAGTGGCTGGGTAATTACGACACCCGGAATATCCCGCATAACAATGGCGGTCATGCTGGACAGCGGATGCAGGTACATATTCACCATCAAGAGGATAAAGCCGAGGAATGTATAAACCAGCGTCAGGCAGACGGGAAGAATATACCCCTTCTGCGCTGCGGCAGCCGCCAGTATTGGCAGTACCGCAAAGGCGGTCAGCAGAGAGATTTCCATACACTTCCGCAGAAGATAAAGGACGCTCCCGCTGTCAAAGGCAATATAGCCGGGCAGGACGCCGGTAAGGATGGACGCGGCTGCGGTAATCAGCATGAAGCAGACCGAGTACACCAGCACCACAGCAAATTTGCTGAAAAAGTACGCCATCTTATTGACCGGCACAATCCAGAGCTGTTTGAGCATATCATATTGGTTTTCGTTATACATCAGCATGGTACACAGCATCCCCAGCACCACCGGCAGGATAATCCACGGGGTATAGCTGAACGCCGTCCACTTGTAAAACTCGATGGGTTCCACGCCGGTTCCCTTAACACTTGCGAAGTAGAACACGGCGGCCAGCGGCATAAACAGAGCTGCCAGCAGCATGAGCCAGATAAACTTTCTCCGGCGCAGCTTTAGAAATTCAACCTGTATCAGTTTAAGCAATGCCCTCTCCCCCCGTAATCTGCTTGAAATAGTCCTCAAGGGTATCACTGCAGATTTGGGAGCTGATAACAGCCACATCCTGCACCACAAGGGCCTTGTTGATTGCCGCCATATCCAGTGCGGTGTCATAGAGCCGCAGGTTATGTTCGTCCTGCACCGCATAATCCGTCACATGGAACTGCCGTTCCAAAATCAGTGAGGCTTTGGGGACATCCGACACCTGAAGCTGGATGTATTTCCGATTTTTCTTTTCCAAATCCTCCATGCTGCTTTCTTCCAGCAGTACGCCGTGGTCGATGATGCCAATATCATCTGCCAGAAGTGCGATTTCGGAAAGAATGTGGCTGGAAATCAGGATGGTTTTACCGCGATCCACGCTTAAATCCTTGATAAAGTTCCGCACTTCGGCAATGCCGATGGGGTCAAGCCCGTTGGTCGGTTCATCCAGTATCAAAAGCTCCGGGTCATGCAGGATGGCGTTGGCAATGCCGAGGCGCTGCTTCATACCGAGAGAATACTTGCTGAACAGCTTTTTGTCCCGGTAAGGAAGCCCCACGACTTCCAGTGCGTTCTTGACGGCGTTGGGCCGGGGCGTCCCGCGTAGCTTCGCAAAGATTTCAAGGTTTTCTGTGCCGGTCAGGTTCGGGTAAAAGCCGGGAGTTTCGATGATAGCCCCAATACGGGGATAAATGCGTTTCTCATGGCCTTTGATGTTCTGGCCGAACACATCCACTTCGCCGGAAGTGATTGGCGTAAGGCCCAAAATCATTTTCATAATGGTGGTCTTACCGGCTCCATTTCGGCCCAAAAGCCCGTAAATCCGGCCCGGCTTCACATGAATATCCACAGAGCTGACGGCGGTTTGCTCGCCGTAAATCTTCGTCAGCTTTTTGGTTTCAATCACAAAGTCACTCATAAAGATGCCTCTCTTTCTTATTCTGCTTCATTTTTCCAAATGACATAGTTGTAAAGGCTGCCATCCGGGGAATAGTTGATGAACAATTTGAAATCGCCCTTTTCACAGGGAATGACAAATTCAACACGGATTTGGTCGGAGTGTTCCGGCACATAACAGGACACCTCCGGGGAAGCGTCCTCTGGCAGTCCGCCCAGCTTATCGGCTTCTTCCTCCCATGTTTCCTGTATCGCCTCCGCAGAAGTGTTGTCCTGTACGCCCTGCGGCAGCGCATTGAAGAAAGTTTCAAAATCTCCATCCATCATCTGGTTAAAGTATTCGGTTGCTTCCTCTGTAATGGCCTGCTGGTCGGGGGCCTCGCTGGAAGATGGGGCGGCCTGCTGGCAGGCGCAAAGTGAAAAAGTGAACAGAACACAGAGGAATAAACTAATCAATCGTTTCATAGGTCTTTCCTTTCAGTAAGATTGCTTTTTTAGAGCCACGACGGATGCGGCGGCAAACGCGGCACCGATCAGGAGCAGCGAACCGGCACAAACAAGCGGCGAAGTGTTAGGCAAAACGCCTTGCATCAGGCTTTCTACCATAGCGGCGGCCGCTTCGGAAATATGGGGATAAATTCCCATCACGCTTGCCAGCGGGTGTATTCCCGTAAGATAGGCCGGGGCAATGACTACGGGAACCAGATACAGCAGCGTTGCACCAATAGGCAGAATATATCCTTTTGACAGCGTGGCAAGAAATACAATCGGAAGCATGGCTATGGGAACCAGAAGCCCGCCCGCCAGATACAAAAGGCCGGCATCCATCAGTGTATGGGCGTTCAGATCGGGAAATCCCCCGGCAATCAGCCCGCCGACAACGCACAAAAGAAAGGTAATCAGGCACAGCCCCACGGACATCAGGATCACCACAGCGACTTTTGAAAAGTATAGCTGCGCTTTTGTGATCGGGATGATAAGCAGTTCTTTCAGCGTGTCGTTCTTGTGTTCGTCAAAAAACAAGGTTGTGGCGAACATTCCCAGCACGATCGGCAGGAACAGGCTGGACAGGTTCTTAAACGCCAGTGTGTAAAGGTCGCCAAAGCTATCCATGTAGGGGCTGCTCCTTGCAATGCTGCAAGCCCGCTCAATCGCAAATGCTCCAAACAGCAGCGTCAGAGCCAGAATACACCAGACAATCTTATTTCGCTTCCATTTCTGGATTTCAGTTGCAATGATCGTCATGCGGTTTCCTCCTTTCATGGTTCCCATTATAAAGGGCAAACCTTGCCATAACCTTGCCGAGAAAAAAATTTTTTCAAAAAAAGCTCTGTGATTTCACAGAGCTTTCGGAAGTATGATGGTAAATGTTGTTCCAGCTTCAAGGATACTGTCTGCCGTGATGGTTCCTTTATGGACGCTTACCAGTTCCTTAGCAATGGAGAGGCCCAGCCCGTTCCCTTTGGCAGATCGGGAGTGGTCGCATTGATACATCCGCTCAAAGATATGGGGGAGATCAGCGGCGGAAATCCCTTTCCCGTTATCAGTCACTATGATTTTTGCCTGCTGCTCCGTTTCGGTCACGGTCAGGGTCACTTGTCTTGCGCCGCTGTGCGTCAGGATATTTTGCAGCAGGTTATTGAGAATACGGGTGTAGGCGGTAGGGTCAACCCTCGTCATGTATTCTGTTTCGGGTATCTCAATTTCATAGGTGAGATCGTGACTTTCCAGCAGCGGCACCCAGTCGGCCATGATGTCGCGGGAAAGCTCGTTCAGGTCGCAGACTTCAAAATGAAAAATCTGCTCCCCGGCATCCAGTTTCACCCATTCAAACAGGGCGGTCACAAAGTCTTTCAGGTGGTGGGCTTTTTCCATAGCTACCCGAATATATTCTTCCTGCTCGGCTCCTGTCACCATCTTGCTTTCCACGGCTTCCAAATAGCCCACCAGAGAGGCAAGCGGCGTTTTCACATCATGGGAAAGGCTTGTCATAAGCCGTTTATAAGCCTGCTCGGATTGCTTCTGCTGTATCAGTCGGGATTGGCTGCTCATAGCAATCTCGTTGATGTCATAGCAGATTTGTTTCGTCAGATCGCTTTCCCGCGCCAGTACACGGCGGTTCAAGTTCCCGTTCTTTATATCTGCCAGAGCGTCTTTGATAAGGGAAAGCTGGCCCCGGACGCGGTGAAGTTTTGCCAAAAGGTAGCCGATTACCAGCAGGGCAATCAATAGGGCCAGCAGCAGATAAAGATTTAACTCCATGCTCATGCCTCCTTATTGAACCGATACCCCACACCCCGGACGGTTTGGATATAAAACGGCTGTTCTGGATTTGGCTCAATCTTCTTCCGTAGTTTACTGATAAAGGCCATGATATTGTTATCGTCAAAGTCGTATTCTTCCGTCCATACCTGCGTGTAAAGTTGCTTTTTTGTAAATACCCGTCCCTTATTGGACGCCAAAACCAGAAGCAAATCAAATTCCTTGCCGGTTAGCTCTACCGGGATATTTTGGACAGTCACCGTCCGATTGACTTTATCAATCACCATATCTTTCAGAAGCATGGTGGCGGCCTCGTTCCCGGTCACGGGATTTAGGGTGGTGTAGCGCCGGATTAGGGAATTGACGCGGGCCATCAGCTCGTTAATGCCGAAAGGTTTTGTCAGGTAATCGTCCGCCCCCAGCCGCAGGCCGGAAACCTTATCTTCCTCGTCGCTTTTGGCGGTCAGCATCAGCACCGGCACATTATTTTTCTCCCGGATTTTCTGCAATACCTGAAAGCCGTCCATACCCGGCATCATCACATCCAGAATAATCAGGCAACAGGTGCCTTTGTTTTCTCCCAGCAGCCGTAAGCCCTCTAAACCGCCATGCGCCACCACCGCAGACAAGTTTTCCTGTTCCACGCATTTCTTCATCAAGGCACAAAGTTCCTTATCATCGTCTATAATCAAAACACTATTCATGTTTCAAAGCCCTCCCTTGCTTTGTCCTGCCATCCACCGGCTTTTTGGCATCTTTGGGAATTAACCATAGTGTTGCCATTTTCACAGCGCCGGGAATACGGCCAGCTATGCAGTAATAGTTTATTTGACGGGCGGAAACGCCCCATTTTTCGCCAGCTTCTTTCAAAGTCATGTATTCCATCTCACATTCCTCCAATATATCCATTATATTTCTTGATCTCGAAGAATACAAGATGCAAAGCGTGTCGGAATTATGAATTTAGGCAGAGGGCAAAGCCTCTGCCTAAAAACTAATTGTAAATCAGTTCGTCTTGAATAATTTCCTCCGCCTGCGCTTTCAGCGTATTCATCAGCCCCACCCAGCGCATGGGGGCACGGGCTTTCAGTTCCTCGGTGACGCCCGCCTCCTCCATCATGCGGGGCAGCATGGCCTCCATCCGTTCACGCGCCGCCCGGTCAATCTCCAACAGGTGCGGGTACAGCTTTTCATTCAAAATCAAGCTGCTGTAAAGGCCGGGCCGGTGTTCCTTCAGGTAGCGTTGCCGCATACGGCCATACTTGCCGATGGCGGCCTCCGGCTGCTCGGAAAGTTTCAGGTCGGGAATGTAGTAATCCCCGCAGCGGGTGTAAGTCAATTCGCTCATGTTCATTCTCCTTTGCACTGTGATGGTTAAATTGCGGCGCTGGCCGATACGGTGGCCTTGTGCGGCTCCTGCTTGGGTAACTGGCTGACAGGGATAAAAATGCCTTTTTCCATGTCCTCGGCCCGGATCGCGGCCTTTGCCGCTTCCACCTGGGCCTTACGCTTGGCGTTGTAGCGTTCTTCCCATTCCTTCTGCTTGCCGTTTGCCTTGCGGCGTAAGTAGTTCTGGTGCAACCTGTCCTTGCGTTCCTCTTTCTTCCGCAGTTCTTCCTGTTCCTCCGGGGTCAGGGGAACCGGCTGCAAGGCGGGTGGGATATACCGGCCCACAAAGTTGAAGTAGATTTCAACTTCCTGCGTGGTGTCCTGGCTGCCTTTGCGGGCGCGATCATGGACAAGGATTTTCTCTACAAACTCGTTGAGCATGGTGTTTGTCAGCGTGTCGAAATTCTCATACTTGTCAATCAGGGCAATAAACTTCTCCGCAGATTTCCGGCTCTGCTCATAGCCGGTAACGGCCTTTTCCAATTCCGCGATTTCCGCATTGAGAGCGTCCTGTTCTTTGGCGTACTGTGCGTCCAGGGCCTCATACCGGGCGTCCGGCAGCTTACCCAGGGCATTGTCCTCATAGATTTTGCAAATCAGCTTTTCCAGTTCCCCGGCCCGCTTTTGGGCGGCGGCCAGCCGTTTCCGCTTCTTGGATATATCGGCGGTCTGCTGGGCGGCCTGCGTTTCCTGGACGGTGCGGATAAACTCGGCCCGGTCATTCTTGGAATACTGCGCGATGGCCCGGAGCATATCGGTTATCAGGGTCAGGACGGCCTCGGCCCGGATGCGGTGCTGTGTGCCGCAGAGCGTCCCGCATGGAATTTTGCTGTACTGGCTGCAAGTAAACTGTGGGTCACGCTTGCCGTTATTGACGCGATGGACATACATCTTGCCGCCGCAGTCGGCACAGTACATCAGGCCGGTCAGAGGATGGGCCTCGCCCCAGCCGTCCGGGTAACGCCTGACATTTGCCCGGATACGCTGCACATTGTCAAAGGTTTCCTGGTCAATGATGGCCGCATGGGTGTCCTCGAAAATCGTCCATTCACTTTCGTCAACATAGTGGCTTTTCTTGTCCTTGAAGTGCTTGCGGGTCTTAAAATTGATGGTGTGACCCAGGTATTCCCGCTTTTTCAGGATGTTCACAATGGTGGATGATCCCCAGCCGTAGGGGTCTTTGACCGGCTTCGTCCTGTTTACTCCTTCTTGAAAGCGTGCCAGATGGACAGCGGGGATTTCAACCTTTTCCTCAGACAGCAGCTTTGAGATTTGATAGGGGCCATAGCCCTCCATCGTCAGGGAAAAGATACGGCGTACCACCTCGGCGGCTTCTTCGTCCACAAGCCAGTGTTCCCGCTTTTCGTCCCACAAATAGCCGTAAATAACAGTGCCGGTCAGGTGCTTGCCGGTCATGCCTTTGGATTTGAACACGGAGCGGATTTTCCGGCTGGTGTCGCGGGCGTAAAACTCGTTCATAATGTTGCGGAAAGGGGTAAAATCATCATCGCCTTTCAGACTGTCCACACCATCGTTGATGGCAATCAGCCGGACGCCGCGTTGCCGCAAAATCTCCATGACCTGACCGACTTTCAGATAGTCGCGCCCCAGGCGACTCATGTCCTTTATGACGATGGCCTCCACCCGTCCGGCCTCGATTTCCTCCATCATTGCCAGAAAGCCTGGGCGGTCAAAACGGGTTCCTGATACACCGTCATCGGTGAAGTGGGTGGGGTTCGGCAGACCATTCCGGCGGGCAAAGTCCTCTAACATCTTTTTCTGGTTGGAGATGGAATTGCTCTCGCCCTGTAACTCGTCATCGCGGCTCAAACGCTCATACAAAGGGGTGATTTTCTCGTTTCTCATGGCTGTACCTCCTGAAATGAAAATGCTCTAAGTAACTGCTTCATTAACCATGACAAAAACCATGATTAAGAAGTCACTTAGAGCATACATCTCCCGCAGCAAGTTTGTATTTTTTATACTGGCGTAGGGCAAAGTGGTCCGGGTCTTTCTGCTCCAGTGCGTCAAAGAGAAGGTCAACGGCATTTTTGAAACTTTCGTCATCCTCCCGGACCTCCATAGCGTTTATCATTTCTACCAGAGTGGAAAAATTCTGCTCGTTTGTGGGGGCCTCATAATAGATATAGCCAATCAACGCTGTGTAAAGCAAAGTTTCGGCCTTGACCCAGAAATCGTCGCCGGATTTTCCTTCTCCTTTGGTATTTGCAATCAGCACCGTTACCAGTTTCAGAATATCCTTCTCGTTGTGAATGTAGGCAAAAGGGTTATAGTGCATACTTTTTGAGAAATTGATTGTATTGAATACCTTGATCTTATAAGGCTCATACACGGTTTTCCCATCCTTCCCCTTGACCGGTTTTCCGTCCTTGTCCAGCTTCGGCGCACCGCGGCTTAACAGCTTTCCCACCTCAATCAAGACCGTACCTTTTCGGTCGGTCTGTCAAGGACAAAATCACCGTTACACAAGCTGAATATCCTGCTCAATCAATCGCTTGATTTTATCCGCCATTGTTTCCCTGCTGGTATCGCTGAAATATATGGATACCTCATAAGTGGTCGTGCCTATCCGCCGGATAAGCTGTGGTGCTTCCTGCCTTGCGGCGGTAGATGCCGAATCTGTTTTATTCATTTAAGTTTCCTTTCTGCTGATTGAAGTTTTCGTCTTTCCCTTCCGTTCCGCCTATCCAGCCAGTCAAGGGCCGGGTAGTATTTTCGCCGCTCCGCTCTGAAAATCTCCACCCTTTCCCCCTTGACAGTCTGGATTTTTGCCGTGCCATTGCGCTGCCGACAACGGGGAACAGGAAAAAGAACTGTTTCCCGCTGTCGTCCGCTCCATTCTACGGCAAAACCGGCTCCACTGGTGTACCGGTCGCGTCAGTCCTATGCGGTGGCTCCGCCCCCACACCCCCGTCCTCTTCCAAAGAACAGGAGGGGTGTCACCGTTCCTGTTGCCGCTTCCTTTTAGGGGCAGAAGCCGGCGCGGAGGTTTCCGGCTCCAGCCGTTTCAGGATTTCCAGCGCCCTCCGTGTCTGCTCCGGGTGCAGCCGTTCCAGTTCCATGTAGTCCTTTGTCCTGCCCATCAAGTCCTGCCAGCGGGTGCGGTAGATTTCCAGCCCCCTCGCCGCTTCGGTAAGCTGCCGCTGCAGTTCAAGGACTTTCCCCTGTGACGCCAGCCCGGTTTTTGCCAGGGTGAGCAGCTTTTTAAATTCTTCCGGGAGCAGTTCCATTCGCCCGCGGAAATTTTTCTTCCCCATGCTTTCCAGTTCGCTGTACATAGCGCTTGCCTTTTCCGTGACGGAGAGCCGTTTGTCCAGCCCGGCAAGCTGTTTCCCTTTCTGCTTCAGGGATTGCTCCAAGGCCGCCGCCTGTTTCTCCCTGTCCGCAACGTCACCGGCAAGCCCTTCCAGACGCTCCCTGTCCTGCTTTATCTTGTATTCCAGCACGCCCAGATGTTCCGCCGTGCTGCCCCGTTCCCCGCGCTCAAAATCCCGGAACCCTGCCGCCTGCATATGCTCAAAGAACCGGTCTTGCAGGAGGGAATAGGCATTGATAAGGACAGCTTTTCCCTTCTCATCGCGCCGGACGTTCCCCTCTTTATCCAGAGCCTTTTCAGACGCCCATTTCTTGCTGTGGCTGACCTGATGTATCACTTCCTTTGTCGTCCCTACCAGAGCCGGGTCTTTGCAGCGCTTTGTCCACTTGACTTCCTTCTCCACTACCGGCACATACACTACATGGAGGTGGTAATGGTATACGTCGCGCCCAAGCTGTTCAGAGAGCGCCCGGTTCCGTTCGTCGGCGTGCATGACCGCCGAGAGGATATATTCCTCGCCCCCGGCTTCCTTCACCGCCAGCCGGTAGGCTTCCTCAAAGAACCGCTTCGCATACCCATAGCCGCCATTCCTCTCAAAATATGCGGAGTTTACATCAAACACCATTTCATCAACCACCTTTGCGTCCTGTTTCAGCCCCCTTGTGCTGACCGTGCCGTTTTCCACCATGCGGTCAAATGCTTCGGCATAGGTTCCTTCACAGCGTTTAAAATGCACGTTCAGGGCGGCGCGTTCCCGGTCAATGTCCGTATTGGAGTAGCCGCTGTTCTTGCGTTCGTTGTGCCGTTCCCGGATTCCAAGCCCGGCCTTGCGGTAGGCTTTGTTCCGCACTACACAGCGGTCAGTCTTTCCCATATATGCTCCTTTCCGGGGCTGTGTTACGCTTTAGAAGCCCGTTTCCGGCATAGTTGGTATAAAACCCTGCCGGGCATGGGAAAGGGGCTGGAAACGCCTGTAAACAGGCACTTTTCAACCCCCTAATGCGTAACATCTGCCCCTTGTTTCTGCCCGTCTGGTGACGGTGACGGTAATTATTCATGTACCCCCGTTCCGGGGCTATCGTCACCAGCTAAAGGTGACGGTATTTCTTCCTTGCCCCTACATATATTTTGACCGTCACCGTCACCCATGGAAAGGGAAACAAGGCGGGCGCTCTTTGTCCGGGTGAAGCCCATGCTGATATGGTGCTGTTTTTCCAGCGTCAGGGCGTGTTCCTTCAGGAGCCGGGTCAGGCTGTTCGGGGAGCCGGAAAAGCCGCCGTCTATCTCTTTCAGGCCGTCTAACAGTTCCGTAGCTGTCCCGCTGAACGTCTTACGGCTGGAAAGGAATTTCACCAGAACCGGCGTCAGGGTGTCGGCTGACGGCTCTCCGGAAAGGTAGGACACAAACCGCCAGACGGTCATATCCCGGTCAAATTCAAGCAGTAGCTGCATATCCTCTATGTCGCGCCCTGTGACGTGGAGGGTGGCCTTGTTCTCTGTCCGTTTGTCCTTTTCCAGCACATACATACTGTCAACCGCGCCGATTATCCCCACCGAGCCGGAAACCATGTTGAAGGGGTCGCTGTCCGGCATCTTGCGGACGTGGTGAATCAGCAGCACCGCAATCCTGAACCGGTCAGCAAAGGACTTGATGCGCCCGATTTCGTCATAATCATTGGCGTAAGCGTTCTTATCATTGGTTATGCCCCGGACACGTTGCAGGGTGTCAATCACCACAAGCCCCGTATCAGGATAGCTTGCCATAAAAGTTTCAAGCTGTGGTATCAGGGAGCCGGAGAGGTTGTCGGCTTCCGTGGCGAAATAGCTTTGTTCCGACCCGCTGTCGGTGATGTGGGAGAGCCGGAAATGGAGCCGGTCAATGGTATCTTCCAGGGCAAGGTAGAGCGTTCCGCATTTGCGCGTTTCAAACTCCCATACCTTCCCGCCCGTGGACACCTGCTGGCAGAGCCATAAAGAAAGCCATGACTTCCCGATTTTGGCGCTGCCGGACAGGATATGGAGGCCGACCGGCATAAACCCGGCAATAATGAATTTGGGCGGCTCCACGTCCAGCCCCAACAGGCTTTTCCCGTCAATGACGGACAATTTTTTGATTTCTTGCATAAGTTGTTCACTCCTTTTCGTCTTACTTTCAGTTATCTATGTAAAAAGCCCCATAACAGCGCTAGCAACCGTTACAGGGCTTGAATCGTCTTTTATTCTGTTCTTTGGAGGAGGCCGGGGGTGTGGGGGCGGAGCCACCGCAGGGAAACTCCCGCAGCCGGTACACCAGCGGAGCCGGTTTTGCCGTACAATGGGTGTGACGACAAACGGGAAACAGTTCTTTATCCTGTTCCCCGTTTTCGGCGCAGCCATAGCACGGCAAAAATCCAGACGGTCAAGGGGGAAAGGGTGGAGATTTCCAGAGCAGGGCGGCGGAAATACTACCCGTACCTTGACCGGCTGGATAGGAGAAGCGGCATGGATAGATGTACCGCTTCTTTTCTTTGGCTGTCTATTCCTTTGGCTCTGGATTGTCGCTGAAAACTTCGCTCATAAGCATTGCCCCCAGTTTGAATCCATACTCGAAATTTGCGTAAGCCTGCATATTGGACAGCTTTGTCCTTCCTTTGTCCATTTCTTCAAAACGCTTGACCTGTTCAGGTGATAATTCTTTCATAAGGTATTCGTAATCGTCACCCACTTTTCCAGAGAGAGCGCGGTATTCCGAGTGGTCTTGCGGAATGATTTCTTCACAGGGATAAACCTTTCCGTCATAAAGCCGCTGTAAAATGCTCATACGCTTTCCCCCTCATGGAGAATCAAATCATCCTCATCCGTGATGACTTCCATCATCATAAGCACACCAAGCCGGAACCCCTTAACAAAACGGTCATTCCCATAGAGAAGGCTTTCTTCGGTCTGTGCGGTGCTGTAATCATCCAGCATCTTTCTTTCTTCCTCATTGAGCTTTTCCAGCAGCTTTTCTCCAAGGGTACAGTACCGGTTTCTTGCCCGGTTAAATTTGGAATCGCCCTCATAAATCGGCGGTTCAACACAAAGGTGGTCAGTTGCTATTGCTTCTAAAATCTTTCCCATTATCTTCCGTCCTTTCGCTTGACTTTACGCACAAAACCTTGCCAGACGGAGCCGCGCAGTGTATAATATTTACGCGGTCTGCCTGTAAGGTAAGAGCGCCGTGAGAAGCGGTGGCATACTTTGGCGAGAGTGCGCCGCTTCTTACACTATTTTTGTGTCAGGTCGCCGTGAACCTTCTGTACCCCTTGCCTGACTACTTCGGCTTTCGATACGTCCAGAATACGGACACATTCGTCCAGTTTTTCTGCTGTATCTTTATCCAGCCGAACCTTCAAGGAAATATCTTTCGGGTTATCGGTCGGGCGCCCCATTTTTTTATTCCCCAACTTCATCACCTCACTTTATGGGGTCGCTAATATTATACACTTACCGACGTCGCTAAGTCAATGTGTTTGCCTAAATTTATTCCGGGACGGTTGATTTTGTTGCCGCCGCAAATGCAATCATATACTTGTGCCAAGTATATGACCCACTCTGACACTTTCACCGCTTCGCGTTGCAAAGTGCCGGCGTGGGCTCTCCGAGGGTGGACGCCCGCCGTTGGCGTGGCGTATAAAAGAGGACGCCGCTTCCGCTTAACGTCCTCTTTCTGGCTGTCCATATGTTAATTTACCGCCGCTGCCAGTTCCTTCTGCCGCGCCCTGTACCTCTGCATACGCAGCCGGTTCTGTTCGCGTTCCCTGTTGCGGGATTGCAGCTTCCTCTGCTCCCTTGCTTCCTGTTCAGCAGTCAGGGCAGCTTCCGCCTTTGGCACGGTAAATGCCCCGATAAAGTTCAGGTATATCTCTATTTTCTGCACCCTGTCCCCGGTAGATTTATCCGCTTCATGGACAATCACTTTTTCAATAAATTCATTCAGCATGGGAGTGGTGAGTTCTGAAAAATCCGTGTACCTTTTCACCAGTTCAAGGAACCGGTCAGCCCTTACACTGTCCGCGCCGTACCGGTCAAGCCCGGCCTGTAATTCCTGCATTTCTGATTCAAGCGCGGTCTGTTCGGTGTCATACCCGGATAGCAGACGGTCAAAATGTTTTTCCGGAATCTTCCCGGTAGCAAATGATTCATACAGTTTCTTTACAAGGTCGTCCAGTTCTTCATGCCGCCGTTTTGCTTTCCCCAGTTTCCGGCGGTATTCCTTCATGGTGGCTTCCTGCTGGACGTCCGACGCTTCCCTCACTTTCTGGATAAATTCCTTTTCATTGGAGAGGGCATAGGCGCTGACTTCCCGGATAGTTTCCAGAATCAATTTTTCTACTACGGATACCCGGATATAGTGCATGGTGCAGTTCCGGGTATACTGCCGGTAGCCGGAGCAGCAATAGGCATTGTCCGCGTCATACTGGTTTCTGGAATTGTACCGGCGTGACAGCTTCGCGCCACAGTCCGAACAGTAGAGAAGCCCGCTCAGGCGGCAAGGTGGAGCGCCGTTCTTTTTCGGCCTTCGTTTTGTTTCTATCAGGCGTTGTGCATTGTTCCATGTTTCCTCGTCAATGATTGCTTCGTGGGTGTTCTCAAATATCATCAGTTCGTCCTCTGTGGCTTGTCGGCGCTTTTTGGTTTTATAGGATTCACTGATAGTCTTACCGAGTACCGTATGCCCCATGTATTCCCGTTTTTCCAAGATACAGCTGACCGCCCGGTTCGTCCAGCGGAAAGGGTCGTGGAAACTCTTGCTGTGCTGGTTTTCGGGATAGTATTTCTCCGCATAGGCCGAGGGAATCAATATATTGTCGGCACACAGAATATCGGCAATCCGGCTGACTCCGTTCCCTTCCAGAACCAGCTTGAAAATACGCCGGACAACCTCTGCCGGTTCCGGGTCTACAATCAGGTGCTGCTTGTCGTCCGGGTCGCGCCGGTAGCCGTATGGGACACTGGGAGAAACCCGCTTCCCTTCCTGCATACGGGATTTAAAGATAGCCTGTATCTTGCGGCTTGAATCCCGCGCATACCATTCGTTCATAATGTTTAAAAAGGGCGTGAAGTCGCTGTCCTGCTGGTTGCTGCTGTCTATGCCGTTGTTGATTGCTATGAACCGGACGCCTTTCTCCTTGAACATGACTTCGGTATAGAAGCCTACTTTCAGGTAATCGCGCCCGAACCGGCTCATATCTTTTACGATAATGACCGCCACGTTCCCGGCTTCCACTTCGGCAATCATGGACTGGAAACCTTCCCGGTCGAATGTTGTCCCACTCACTCCGTCGTCGGTGAAGTGGCGTATATTGACAAAGCCGTTCTTCCTTGCGTAGTCCTCTAAGAAATGTTTCTGGTTCGTGATACTGTTGGATTCGCCCTGTAGCTCATCATCACGGGAGAGCCTTTCATACAGGGCGGTAATCTTGATACTGTTTAATTGTTTGCTCATTATATAACCCCCGTTCTTTTATGATGTAACGCTCTTTAGTTCCTTATAAGACTATCACGTTCGGATCGGTGACGACATACGAGCTATGGAGCTGCATGAGGTTTGGTTTAATAAAAAACCTGGTCTTGCCGCTGCCCGAACCGCCGACTACCAGCACGTTTTTATTGCGGGCATGGGCCGGATTCTTCGGCCTGCCGGACATCATAAGCCCCTCGGTCTGCGTCAGGATGATGTTGTTCTCCGGTTTCGGGTCCATAAAAGGGGCTATATCTGTTTTATTGCCCCAACGCGCAGAACCGTACTCCACATCCTTGCGGTATTTTTTTGCATTTTTCCTTTTCATATATACCGCCATCCGCACGGCCACCGCACCGCATAATCCCACCAGCCAGTCCAGCGCCGCTCCGGGCCACATACTCTGAAAGGCAAGTGTAAAACCATCGGCAAGCCCCAACAGTTTCTGTGAGGCGTCCGCTCCGGGGGCAAGGCGTACCGCCTCGCCCAGCTTCGCAAATACCAGAAGGAACAGAAGATAGGGCAGGTGAAGGATCACCTGCTTTTTCAGGGTATCGGTATCCATCTTCATCGTTCCGGCCCTCCGTGTTCCTTGTTCTTTACCCGGTCACGGCCAAGCGCCTGCGCCAGCTCCTTAAACTTATGAAGCTGCGAGAGAAGCGACGGCCTGGTGCTGCGGGCAAGGTCTTTCTGCGTGTACTCCTTAAAAGCCGCCGTCAGCGCGTCCGCCTGGTTCGCCTTGAAATAGACCGTCCATTTCGGGGGATCGGTCCCCAGCTCTTTTTCTATATGGTAACGGACCTGGTGTTTCCTGGCGCACCGCTCAAAAGAGCGTATCCTGCCGGACACTTCAATGGTATTGGCCCCAGGGTCCCTATAGGTCAGCCGTTTCATGCTGTTCTGCCCGACCTTCGGGGTGGTGCGTTCCTGCTCCATCTTACGGAGCACCGCAGCAACCGCAGAGTGCAGCACCCGCCCGGACAGCTTTGCCGCCTGGATGGAGACCGATACGGTCCGCTGTTCCAATTCTTCCTGCATAAGCATCCTCCTTCCTGATAGAATCTGTCATTGTAAATAGAAACCATTGTTTTACCTGGCGTCCCCGATCATCTGCTGGCGCGGGGCGTGTTCAAAGGCTTTTGCTGCCTGGTCCACCTGGATTTTTGCATGTTTCAGGAGCGTCTTGATGATGGTTGCCGGCTGATTCTGTTCCTCCAGGTGGGCCACCATATCCTTACAGCCTTCCGGGAGATATTCAGCCATATCCTTACAGGCATCGGCCAGATCGCCCGTGAAGCCCCAGCAGCTATCCGACAGCTCGCCGTTTTTATATAACTCAAAACCATAACATTCACCCCGCAGGTAGGAATCATAGGCGGCAACTTCGCTGCGCATCAGATCCTCCGCCTTTTTCCGAACGGCGCCGGTCATTTTTTCACCGCCGAATTCCTTCAGCGCATCCTCTTTGGAAACATAAATCCATCCGACCTGCCCGCTGTCCCAGGGATCATTGAAACTTGTGGTCTGCATGGCAAGGCCGCTGTGATCCATGAGATAAAGGGGCAGCGTAATGTATTTTTCGGAGATCA
>ERZ808044.889-NODE-889-length-22559-cov-6.469576_pt1 | contig 22559 bp, 21 predicted proteins | sample MGYA00380195_ERZ808044 | MGnify/ENA primary metagenome ERZ808044 (study PRJEB31490, sample SAMN06133423) | mouse gut metagenome | isolation source: Z7_2 | host: mice | place: China: Chengdu | collected 2015-05 ...
ACCGTATTGTTTATCGGATAGAGGATAATGTGATAAAGATTGTTCAATGTGGTTCTCATTATAGAGATAAGTAAGGGTGGCAACATTTTGGCAACAGAAAATCAGCAAGCCATAATAAATGATGTAATTGAAGTAAAAACGGGCGTGTATTCGCATAAAACTTTAACAAAAACAGTTAAGAGTAGCGACGAACACGCCGAGAGGGTATCTTTCCATGTGGCTGACGCCGGATACCCTGCGAAACGGTGCTGCAAGTGGCCATTACTACGAAAATTATGTCGTAATGGAGCTTGTGAAGAATTACGCCTATGCAAAGTCCAGGGTGAATATCAGCTATTTTCGTGATTCCAACTGCAAAAGGTACTGTTCTGTTGTCAAAATCGACAATCAGACAGTACCTTTTTTGCTATACATACTTTTTGTTATACAAACTTCTCTGTTATCCAGGCTTACTTGATAACCTTAGCCGGACACTTGGCAGCGCACTTTCCGCAGTTGGTGCACTTCTCATAATCAATCACAGCCAGATTATTGTCCATATGGATGGCATCAAACTCGCACTGCTTGGTGCAGAGGGTACATCCGATACATCCGGCGTCACAGTTCTTCTTCACTGCCGGTCCCTTGTCATGGGAATTACACTGAACAAGATGCTCTGCCTTATAGGGAACCAGCTCAATAAGGCCACGTGGGCAGACAGCCACGCACTGGCCGCAGGCCACACATTTTTCCTTATCCACAACGGCAACCCCATCCACAACATGGATCGCATCAAACTGACATGCCTTTACACAGCTTCCTGAGCCGAGACAGCCATAGGAACAGGACTTGTCACCTGCGCCGGGGACAGCTGCAGCAATTTTTATACAGTCGTCTATTCCATAATAATTGTACTGGACATTTGCCTTGTCGCAGGTGCCCTTACATTTTACAAAGGCTACCTTTTTCTCCGCACCTCCGGCCTCTACTCCCATGATGGAAGCAATCTTATCGCCGACGGCGCTTCCGCCCACGGGACACTGGTTTACCGCAGCTTTTCCCTCAACAATCGCTTTTGCCAGGGCATCACAGCCGGCATATCCGCAGCCGCCGCAGTTGTTTCCGGGAAGCTCCGCTCTCACAAGGACTTCTCTCTCATCCACTTCTACTTTAAATTTCTCGCTGGCAACGCCTAAGAGCACGCCGATGATAATACCAACGGCACCAACTACAACTGCCGCGATTAAGATTCCAGTCATATTCATTCTTCGAATCCTCCCTTAAATGAGTCCGGAAAATCCGAAGAATGCGATTGACATAAGGCTTGCTGTGATCAGTACAATGGGAGACCCCTGAAAAGAATGGGGCACATCGTTGTGCTCAATCTTCTCACGGATACCTGCAAGCAGGATAATGGCAATCGTAAATCCGACGGAGATACCGATACCGTTGACAACGCTCTGAATGAAATTGTAGCCCTCCTGTACGTTGGTCAGTGCAACACCGAGAACAGCACAGTTAGTAGTGATAAGCGGCAGATATACGCCCAGGGCCTGGTAAAGGCTTACCATATTCTTCTTTAAGAACATCTCGACAAACTGTACCAGGGCCGCAATTACCAGAATAAATACGATGGTCTGAAGGTACTGGATATTTAAAGGTGTCAGTACAAAATCATAGACCAGGCTTGTGCAGGCAGTCGCAATTACAATAACGAAAATAACCGCGGCGCCCATACCAGCAGCCGTCTCTGTTTTCTTGGATACCCCAAGGAACGGGCAGAGTCCGAGGAACTGGCTTAAAACTACGTTATTTACCAGGGCAGAGCCGATGGCAATTAATAATAATTCTTTCATTTCTCCATTTCCTCCTTACTTCTCTTCTGCTTCGTTCTGTGTTTCAGCAGCTTTTGCCGCTTCCGCCGCCTTCTTTGCCGCCAGAGCCTTTTCCGCTGCTGCTTTCTTTGCCGCAGCCGCAGCCGCTGCCTCAGCAGCCTTCTTCTCAGCCAGAACCGCATGGTTCATCATGCCTGCACAGCCTGTACAGTTTAAGCAGTCGCCGCCGCAGGCCAGATTGGACTTGGGTGCGTCGCCGTTGGTGGCGCTGGGAAGTCTTAACTTATTCTGAATGGCAGACAGCATGGCCAGAGTAAAAAGAGCGCCGGGAGCCAGAACCAGAATGGAAATATGGTATGCTTCCGGAATAATTTCATGTCCGAATACGGCACCCGCACCAAAGAACTCACGGCACATTCCAATCACTGTCAGAGCCAGGGTAAAACCAAGTCCCATGCCGACACCATCAAAGAAAGATTCCACCGGACCATTTTTCGCTGCATAGGACTCGGCGCGGCCGAGAATAATGCAGTTTACAACGATAAGCGGAATATAAATACCAAGGGAAGCGTACAGGGACGGCACATAGCCCTGCATTAAAAGCTGTACAATGGTTACCAGGCTGGCCACAATAACAATAAAAGCCGGAATACGCACCCGGTCCGGAATGATCTTGCGGAGCGCAGAGATAATCAGGTTGGAAAACATCAGTACAGCAGTTGTGGAGAGTCCCATGCCAAGACCGTTGACTGCGGACGTGGTCGTTGCAAGCGTTGGACACATACCAAGCATCAGGATGAAGGTAGGATTCTCTTTGATAATACCGTTATAAAGGCGTTCTGTACATTTATTCATTTACACCCACCTCCTAATTCATATAATTATGCAGATAATAAAGAGCCGCATTGACTGCATTTGTGGTTGCATTGGAGGTAATGGTAGCGCCGCTGATGGCGTTAATCTCATTATCCGCTGCCTGACCGCTCTTTGTCACTGTCAGGACATCCGTGTTTTTACCGATAAACTGCTCCCTGTAAGCCGGCTCTTTCGCTTTTAAGCCAAGGCCCGGAGTATCACTGATCTCACGGATCCCTACGCCGGTGATGGTTCCGTCCATGTCAAAACCGATGGAAAGCTTTACGGCCCCGCCGTAGCTGTTTTTGGACAGGGAATTGATCACATAGCCCACGACCGTTCCACTTGCGTCCTTTCCCTCAAGGACGGACTCAATGGCAATGCTGCCATAGCCCAGGGTGTTAAACTCTTCTGCAGTTGCTTCAATGGTCTCTTCAGAACCCGCTGCAGTTTCAAAGGATTCGGCAGCGGATAAAACCTCGCGGTAGGTTTTGTTGTTGGCCGCGATCGTTGCCTGTTCGATCGGACCCTTTGTCACATCATAGACAAAGCCCAGGCAGATACCGGAAACCAGGGTAATCGCAAACAGGATCAGGGCATCCTTCATGAAACCAGACTTACTTGCCGCCATTTTTCTTACCCCCTTTTCCAAATGCTGTCGGAAGCGTGTACTTCTCAATTAACGGAACCAGCATGTTACAGAAGATAATCGCATAAGATACTCCCTCTGCGCTGCCGCCGAAGAGACGGAACAGTCCCGTAAGGATACCGAGGCATACACCGAAAACAATCTGTCCCCTGGGGGTAATGGGGCTGGTCACATAGTCAGTCGCCATAAAGAACGCGCCGAAAATAAGACCGCCGCCGCAAACCTCTGCCAGAACATAGCTTAAATTGTGCTGACCGAAGATAAATGCAAAAATCGCAAAGGTAAGAATATAGGTCCCCGGAATACGGATCGTAATTACCTTTTTATACAGAAGGTAAAAAGCGCCGATTAACAGGGCAATGACGGAAACCTCGCCGATGGTTCCGGGAATTTTACCGATGAACATGGAAGCCACATCATAGGTACCGCCTGCCTTGATGGTGGCAAGGGGAGTCGCGCCTGCAATGGCATCGGTCACGGGATCCGTGAACCTGGTCATAGAGCCCGCAAAGGAAATTAACAGGAAACATCTCGCCGCCAGGGCCGGGTTCATCCAGTTCTGGCCAAGACCGCCGTAAAGCTGCTTTACAACGATGATGGCAAAGACACCGCCAAGAACCGGCATCCACAGCGGAATAGTCGGAGGCATGTTAAGACCCAGGATCATTCCGGTGACAACGGCGCTGCCGTCGCTGATGGTCACCGGTTTATGCATCAGTGTCTCAAAGGCGTATTCGCTTAACACACAGGAAAGAACCGTTGCTGCTACTACTACCAGGGAATAAATCCCAAACTGCATCACACCCCAGATGGTCGCAGGGAGCATGGCGATGGCCACATCGTACATGAGGTTCTTTGTGGAGACGCCGTTACGTACATGAGGTGAGGATGACACATTCAATAATTTACTCATTTGTTACACCTCCTACGCTTTCTTTCTTCTTGCTGCCATCACAGCCTTACGCATTTCTTTAAATGCCTGTGTAAGGGGTCTGTGAGCCGGACAGATAAAGGTACAGGAACCACATTCGCAGCACTCCATGCCATTTAATTTTTCAAACAGCGCCAGATCATGGCGCTCCGCGGCTGCCATCATCATCTGGGGAACCACATGTCCCGGACATACTTCCACGCAGCGGCCGCAGCGGATACATGGGGATTCCTCATTGGCGGCCACCTCATCCTTGGTAAAGCAGGTCAGCGCAGAGGAAGTCTTCATTACAGGAATGTCCAGAGAAAACAGGGCCTGTCCCATCATGGGGCCGCCGGAAATCATCTTCTCCGGCTCTTCTTTAAACCCGCCTGCCGCTTCCAGAAGCTCTCTGTAACAGGTTCCGAGCTTCACTTCAAAGTTCTGAGGATTTGCAATGGCATCTCCTGTCACGGTAATGATCCTTCTGATTAATGGAGTGGATTCACATACGGCATTGTAAATGGCCACAACCGTATCTACATTATCCACGATGCATCCGGCATCAGCGGGCAGCATGGTAGAGTTAATTTCTCTGCCGCCTGTAACGGCATAAATCAGGAAGCGCTCGCCGCCCTGGGGGTATTTCGTCTTTAACGGACATACCTCAATTCCCGGTTCGTCCTTCACAAGCTCCTGAAGCTTTTTGATAGCTTCCGGCTTGTTTTCTTCAATGCCAATCACGCCTTTGGCCTTATCAAAGATATGTAACATGACCTTGAGGCCGCCTACCAGTCTCTCCGGCTGTTCCATCATCACACGATAATCGGAAGTCAGATATGGCTCACACTCCGCTGCATTGACGATGATGTAGTCAATTTCCTCTTCATTCTTCGGAGTCAGCTTCACATTTGTCGGGAAACCGGCGCCGCCCATACCGACAATGCCGGCTTCCTTTACGATATCGCGGATTTCCTGCTTGGAAAGAGTTTTGTAATCGCGTTTTACGCCAAATCCCTCCACGGCTTTATACTCTCCGTCATTCTCCACGATGATGGATTGTACTATGCTGCCATTGGCTACCAGGCGGGGTTCGATTCCCTTTACCGTTCCGGAGACAGAACAGATGACGTTGGCTGAGATAAACCCTCCGGCTTCTGCAATTTTCTGACCCATTAACACCGTATCGCCCTTTTCCACAAGGGGCTTTGCAGGAGCACCGATATGCTGGGACAATGGGAATACCAGCTCACCCTTAGGCTGGATTACCTGAATCGGCTTATCGGAAGACAGTTCTTTTCCCTCATAGGGATGAACGCCGCCTATAAATGTGCTCAGACCCATTTAACAAACCTTCTTTCTCTAAAATTTCATGTAACAGCCGGGCCGCGCACTCCTTTGCCGCAGCAGGCGGACGAGAAGATGTAAAGCCAAACCGTCACAATTTTATTAAGTACCCATCAAGGTGTAGTATAGCATATTTAGAACTTTTGTACAATTAGGAAACCGTTTGCAAATTAACAAAAAAGTAAGGTTTTCGTCATTGTATTTAAAAAAAAACAAAGTTATTTTTGCGGCAGGACACACTTCCCTGCCGCAAAATCAGTAACCGTTCAGCCTTGCGTCTTCTTGCCCGCCTGCCGCGTACAGGAAGCCTGTGACGCTCTCCAAAAATCAGTCAAGCTCTGTTAAGCCTGTGTAAAGGTTATAGTATCTTCCCTTCTGCTCCAGAAGATCATCATGATCGCCCCGTTCAATAATCTCACCGTTTTCCAGAACCATAATGGCATTGGCATTCCTTACAGTGGAAAGCCTGTGGGCGATTACAAAGGTGGTTCTGTCTGCCATCAGACGGTCCATGCCATGTTCAATGTGTTTTTCCGTTCTCGTATCCACGGAACTGGTAGCCTCATCGAGAATCAGAATAGGAGCCTTTGAAACAGCGGCACGTGCAATGTTGATAAGCTGCCTCTGCCCCTGGCTTAAATTGGCGCCGTCGCTTTCCAGAACCGTATCATAGCCTCTGGGGAGACGCATGATGAAGGAATGGGCGGAAGCGGTTTTGGCAGCCTGGATGACCTCTTCATCCGTGGCGGAAAGCCGTCCGTACCGGATATTTTCCATAACGGTTCCGGTAAACAGGTGGGTATCCTGAAGGACCATGGCAATGTTTTTTCTTAACTCGTCCCGGCGGATATGACGGATGTCCACGCCGTCAATGGTGATGGATCCTTCCTGAATATCGTAAAACCGGTTGATTAAATTTGTAATGGTGGTTTTTCCGGCTCCGGTGGAACCCACAAAGGCAATTTTCTGTCCGGGCTTCGCATAAAGACTTATGTTCTTTAATATCACCTGATCCGGATGATAGCCAAAGGTCACATTCTTAAGGACCACCTCTCCTCTCATGCCTTCCATAGAGACGGCATCCGCATCGTCTGCAGCCTCCGGCTCCTCATCCATAACAGAAAACACCCGCTCCGCGCCTGCCAGGGCCGAGAAAACATTGGATACCTGCATGGAGATTTCATTGATGGGACGGGAAAACTGCCTGGAAAAACTTAAGAACACCGTAAGACCACCCACATCAAAGCCTTTCAGCACGCAAAGCAGGCCGCCGACGCAGGCCGTAACCGCATAGTTGATCTGGCTTAAGCTGTTCATTACCGGGCCCATGAGTCCCCCCAGGAACTGAGCTCTGATCTGCTTTTCTTTAAGATCATCATTTAAGATTTCAAATTCCTCTTCTGCCACGTCCTCATGGCAGAACACCTTCACCACCTTCTGTCCGGTTATGGTCTCCTCAATATAACCGTTTAAAGCACCCAGGGAAGACTGCTGCGCCTGGAAATATTTCTGGCTTCTTCCGGCCACAGCTCCGCCTGCCTTAAGGATCAGGGGAATTAAGACCAGGGTAATCACAGTCAGATACAGATTCGTATAAATCATCAGAGCCAGAGTTCCCGCAATGCTTAAGGCCCCGGAGAAAAGCTGGACCAGGGTGCTGCTTAGCATATTGCCGATGGTATCCACGTCATTGGTAAACCGGCTCATCAGATCACCGTTTGGGTTGGTGTCATAAAACCGCACCGGAAGCTTCTGCATTTTTGTAAACAGGTCCGTGCGGAGCCGCAGCAGAGCTTCCTGGGCCACCTTAAGCATAATAACGGACTGTAAATAGTTGGCTGCCACGCCCACCAGATAGACCGCTGCCAGAAGGGCAATCCCTCCCGCCAGTCCCGATACGCTTCCGGGACTTCCGTCGGCCGGGGCAATGAACCGGTTGATGATGGGTCTTAACATATAAGATCCGGCCAGAGTTGCCATGGTATTTACAATGACGCAGAGGAAAGCCAGGGCCATTTTCAGTCTGTCCTGTTCCAGATACGACATCAGCCTCCTGACGGTAACGGAACTGTTTTTAGGCAGGCCTCCTCCTCTTGCCATGGCCCCATGACGCCCGGGCCCCCCGGGGCCGCCCGGACCACCCGGACCGCCGCCACGCCTTACCGGGGCCACCCGGCTGCCGTAACGCCTTTTTAAACTTTTCTCTCTCTCGCTTCTGTTCATGCCATCACCTCCTGTCCCCGGAATGTATCTGCCGGTTCTTCTGTTTTCTCATTTCCCATCTGCGTTCTGTAAATCTCCTCATAGGTTTTACATGTTTTAAGAAGCTCCTCATGGGTTCCGCGTCCAATAATGGCTCCCTCCTCCATAACCAGAATCAGATCTGCCTCCTGAACCGATGAAATTCTCTGGGCAATGATGAACTTTGTGGTATCCTTTAATTCCTTTCGGAAGCTCTCCCGGATTCCGGCCTCGGTAGCCGTATCCACAGCGCTTGTGGAGTCGTCCAGAATCAGGATTTTCGGTTTCTTTAAGAGAGCTCTTGCAATACAGAGTCTCTGCTTCTGTCCGCCTGAAACCCCGGCCCCGCCCTGTCCGATTTCTGTCTGATAGCCCTGGGAAAAAGCCGTGACGAAACTGTCCGCCTGTGCACTCTGTGCCGCCGTTTTCACTTCCTCCATGGGCGCTTCCTCATCTCCCCACCGCAAATTTTCTTCTATTGTTCCGGAGAACAGAACGTTTTTCTGGAGCACCATACCGACGCCGTTTCGCAGATTTTTCAGGGAATAATCCCTCACGTCCACACCATCCACCAGCACACGTCCGGAGGAAACATCGTAAAGTCTCGGAATTAACTGCACCAGAGTCGTCTTTCCGCTTCCGGTGGAGCCGATGATGCCGATGGTCTGGCCTGCCTTTGCCGTAAAACTTATATGGTTTAACACCAGCTCGCCGGACATTCCCTCATGGGTATATCCAAAACAGACGTCCTCAAATTCCACACAGCCCTGCTCTACTTTCTTTTCCGGAAAGCTCCCATGGACATCATTTAAATCTATCTCTGTATCCATCACTTCATTGATGCGCTTTAATGAGGCTCTGGAACGGGAGCTCTGTAAAAATACCATAGAAAGCATCATAAGGGACATGAGAATCTGTATGATGTAAGTGATAAATGCAGTCAGGTCCCCCACCGGCATATTCCCCGCGATAATAATATTTCCGCCGTACCAGACCACCGCCAGTGTGGTAAAATTCATGGCTAACATCATCACCGGCATTGTAACTATGACAATTTTCATGGCCCGCAGGCTGCTGTCCTTCAAGTCCATATTCAGGTCTGAGAATTTCTTAATTTCATGGTCTTCCCTCACAAAGGACTTTACCACCCGCACGTTGGTTAGGCTTTCCTGGATACCGGAATTTAAACGGTCCAGCTTTTTCTGCATGGCCTCAAACCGCGGGAATGCCGTTTTCAGAATCAGGATGATGGCAGACAGCAAAACAGGAATCACAATGAGGACGATTACCGCCAGCCTGTAATTCATCATAAAGGCCATAATCAGAGCCCCCACAAACATGCCCGGAGCCCGAAGGGCCATTTTAAGTCCCATGGTTAAAACATTCTGAACCTGCTGAATGTCGTTGGTCAGTCTTGTAACAAGGGAGCCTGTGCTGAAAGCATCAATATTGGCAAAGGAAAACTGCTGGACCTTTTTAAACAAATCCCTTCTCAAATCACTGGTGAAGCAGATGGATGCCTTTGCTGCAAAATATGCCCCAAGGGTACCGCCCACCGCCATGACAAGCACAGCAAACACCATGAAAAGCCCCATTTGGATGATATAGCCCACATCCCTCTGGCTTACGCCGTTGTTGATAATAAGAGACATGAGCTTTGGAAGCATTACCTCACCTGCCACCTCTGTCAGCATCATCATGGGGCCCAGGATGAAGGCGCCCAGATACGGTTTTATATATTTCTCATATCGCTTCATTTTTTGTCCCTCCTATTCTGTTTCCTGAAGCATTTGTTCTAAATTTTCCGATAATTTCTGAATGTACTGATAAAATACATTTTTCTCCTCCTCCGTAAAGCCGGAAAACATTCCTTCTTCTGTTTTTTCAAAGAAGCTGATACTCCGTTCAACCTCTTCCCTTCCTTTTTCAGTGAGACGAATCTTATTGTAACGATTGTCATCTCTGTCAACCAGCCGGCTGATATAGCCGCCTTTCTCCAGTTTTTTCAGAGAAACTGCTATGGAAGCGGCAGACACATGGTATTGTTTTGCCAGTTCCTTCTGAGACATGTCCTGATTACAGGAAATACACATAAGAATCTGGTGCTGCGCCCGGAATATTCCATTTTTATTGAGATGGCGTTCCAAAAGCGCCCGGTGAAGCTTTCCGGTGTTAATAAAGGCTTCCACAATCGCATGGTTGATCCCCTGAAGCTTTCCTGTTGGATTCATGGCTTCTCCTTTCCCTCTCCTGCAAATGATTCTTTGCCTGTCATTAACCTGATAATCCCCGGCCTTTCAGGCATCCGTTCACCGGCATTCTCCCGGCAATTATCAGCCCATAAATTATTGAACTGTTACATCTATTAATTGTCAGCAAATTAATCATTAACTAGTTAATCATACGGCGTATTATAATCCCTCCCGCCCATTTCCGCAAGAGGGATATTTGTGAAATAACTGTGAATTTTTCCTTTCCTATTCCCAGTCTTCCTTTGGCATTTTTCTGCGGATCAAAAGGAAGCAGATAATATGTGCCGTTCCCGTGACAATCCAGGTAAAGGGATAGGAAATATATAAAGTGGTCAGGTTATGGCTCCACTGGAAAACAGTAAATATCCATACCACCCGCAGGCCACAGGCCCCCGCCAGGGAAACGCACATGGGGAGAACCGAATATCCGATGCCGCGAATGCTCCCTACCATGGTATCCATAATTCCGCATATAAAATAAAGAAGGCCGATGATTCCCAGGCGGCGCATGCCGTACTGGATGACCTGCGGGTCTGAAGAATAGATTCCAAGAAGCGTCTCTCCAATTCCGTAAAAGGAAACGCCCAGCACCAGGCCCACAACAGTGACCACAGCCACACAGGTCAGGGTAATTTTCCCGATTCTCTTATACTTTCTGCCGCCGTAATTCTGGCTGGTAAAGCTTAAGTTGGTCTGGTAAACAGCATTCATGGCCGCATAGATGAAGCCCTCAATATTCTGAGCGGCAGTATTTCCTGCCATGGCAATGGAGCCGAAGGAATTTACAGAGGACTGGATTAACACATTGGAAATGGAAAAAATAGCCCCCTGCATCCCGGCAGGAAGTCCCACTCTGGCAATCCGTTTTAATTTCACCTTACTGATTTTCAGCTCATGTATTTTCAGTTTCAGGCATCCCTCGGCGGATAACAGACTTTTTAGCACCAGTGCGGCGGAGATTGCCTGGGCCGCCACAGTGGCGAGGGCCACTCCGGCCACATCCAGGTTAAAATAGATTACAAAAACCAGATTTAAAAGCACATTGACCACTCCGGCGGCCGTAAGAAAATAAAGCGGACGTCTGGTATCCCCCACAGCTCTTAAAACAGCACTGCCAAAATTGTAAAGCATGGTCACCGGCATTCCCGCAAAATAAATCTGCATGTATATGGTAGATTTATTAATTACATCATCCGGGGTCCCCATCAGCTCCAGAAGGGGTCTTGCAGCAACAATTCCCACTGCCACTAAAAAGAGACCTGATACCAGCCCCAGAGTTATGGCTGTATGGATGGTTTCACTCACATCCCCGTCACTTTTAGCCCCGTAATACTGGGCCACCAGCACATTCACTCCCACGGAAAGGCCCACAAAAATATTGATTAAAAGGTTAATGAGGGCCGTTGTGGAACCTACCGCAGCCAGGGACTGGCTCCCTGCATAGCGTCCAACCACAATCACATCCGCAGCATTAAAAAGAAGCTGAAGAATTCCTGAAAGCATTAAAGGAATGGAAAAAATCAGGATTTTTCCAAGAATAGGCCCACTGCACATGTCAATTTCATAAGATTTTTTCATACTGTCCTGCTCCTCTGCCTGTATTTTACCATTTCTTTCCATAGGCATTTTATGATTATACCCAATACCGATGGAAAATGCAATTCCCAAATTACAGTTCGCAGGGCGGGGAAAACCGGACGAAAACAGACGTTAAGCTTGCTTATAAGGCAATTTTCGTCCGGTTTTCCACATCGGGCGAATAGTAACATTTCTAATTGCAAATTACGGACGGAAAAGGGCTTCCCGGAAATCCGGGAAGCCCCTGGTTTTCTAAAAAGCTGCCTAGCAGATTTGAACTGCCGACCTCCGCCTTACCAAGGCGACGCTCTACCAGCTGAGCCAAGGCAGCATGTGTTTTTGAAACCTTAGATATAGTATCATGAGTTTTCTCTTTTGTCAACAAGAACTTATAATTTTTTTGTGACAGTTCAGCCATGCGAAGATTCAGAGCGAAAAAAGCGTTGAAAGCAAGAAGATGCAAGGCTGAACTGTTACATTTTTCATTTTTGCAAAAGTCTCTGCCTTACAATTTCATAAGCCAGAACCCCGGCTGCCACGGACGCATTCAGGGAATCAATATCTCCCTTCATGGGAATAGAAGCAACCATATCGCATTTTTCCTTCACCAGGCGGCTGACACCTTCCCCTTCATTTCCAATCACAAGTCCCAGAGAACCGGTAAGGTTTAACCTGTACATGGTCTCACCGCCCATGTCAGCGCACACAAACCACATGCCCTGCTTTTTTAATTCCTCCATTGTAGAAACCAGATTGGTCACCTTGGCCACAGGCGTATAATTTAAAGCTCCGGCAGAAGTCCTTGCTACTGTTGCCGTAAGCCCCACGGCGCGGCGTTTGGGAATAATCACACCATGGGCCCCGGCCAGATTGGCGGTACGGATGATAGCCCCCAGGTTGTGGGGATCCTCAATTCCGTCCAGCAGGAACACAAAGGGCGGTTCGCCCTTTTTTCCGGCTGCTTCCAGTATGTCCTCCACCTCAGCATATTCGTAGGCAGCCGCAAAAGCCATGACCCCCTGGTGATGTCCGCTCTCCGCCATCTGATCCAGGCGATCCCTGGACACATATGTGATAATGGTATCATGCTTTTTCGCTTCTCTTATAATGGACTTCACCGGACCATCCTGACAGCCGTCCAGAACAAACAATTTGTCAATGGTCTTTCCGGAACGGAAAGCCTCCAGCACTGCATTCCGTCCCTCAATGGTCAGTTCTTCATATCTCATCCGGATTCTCCTCTTTCCACACTCCGATTTTTGCAAGCCCCAGGCTTACCAGATTAAAAAGTCTCTCAAATTGCCCGGAAAGATACAGATAACCCACCAGTGCTTCAAAGCCGGTAGCCATCCGGTATTCCTTCATGGTGGCGTTCTTTGCCATGGAAGCAGACTTTGCGTTTCGTCCTCTCTTATATACGGCGTGCTCTTCCTCTGTCAGTTCAGACTCAATCGCCATAATCAGATTCGCCTGCGCTCCGGCCTTCACCAGGGCTGAGGCTCTTTTGTGAAGCTTATTGACCTGCTCATTTCCATCATTTACCACTTTGGTACGTATTAAAATTTCATAGACCGCATCGCCCACATAAGCCAGCACCAAAGGGGAATATTGTCCGGCATCCATTTCCTTAAGCCTGAAAGCCTCTTTAAAAAGCCTTAAGCTCTCTTCCATTTTACGCCCTCTCTTGTATCCTCAAGGACAATTCCCATCTCCAGAAGCTTTCCCCGGATTTCATCGGCAAGAGCAAAGTTTTTCGCCTTTCTTGCGGCCTGTCTCTGAGCGATCATGTCCTCAATCTCAGAATCCAGAATTTCTTCTTTTTTCTCTGTGATAATTCCCATTACATCACAAAGAGTCTCAAGAGTCCCCTTCATCCAGTTCACATAATCCGCGGAGCTTACTTCGGAAGCAGTGGAATTGCCAAGTTTTACAAGTTCAAAAATAGCGGAGATAGCATCAGCCGTATTGAAGTCGTCTTCCATGGCGGCCTCATACTTTGTCACCAGCTCTTCTGCCTTCTTCTTATTCTCCAGCTCTTCTGCCGTCATTTCTCCGGCAGCAGCCTTAAGACTCAGTTCTTTTAATTTTTCCACACCTGTAAGGATACGCTCCAGGCCATTTTTGGAAGCCTCCATCAGCTCAGCACTGAAATTCAGAGGGCTTCTGTAATGAGCACTCAGCATAAAGAACCGAAGCACCTGAAGATCATATTTTTCACTGATTTCCCGAACCGTAAAAAAGTTTCCCAGAGACTTGGACATCTTTTTATTATCAACATTTAAAAATGCATTGTGCATCCAGTATTTGGCAAAGGTCACTCCGTTGGCAGCTTCACTCTGGGCAATCTCATTTTCATGGTGGGGGAATACCAGATCTTCACCGCCTGCATGAATATCAATCTCATCTCCCAGATAACGTTTTGCCATCACGGAGCACTCAATATGCCAGCCGGGACGGCCCTGGCACCAGGGAGACTCCCAATAGGGCTCTCCGTCCTTTTTCGGTTTCCAGAGTACGAAATCATTGGGATCTTCCTTTCCTTCCTCACCGGTAACCTTGATTTCACGGAATCCGGACTGAAGATCATCCAGGTTTTTATGGGACAGCTTTCCGTAGTCCTTAAATTTACGCACCCGATAGTAAACGGTGCCATCGGCTGCCACGTAAGCATAGCCCTTTTCAATCAATATTCCAATCATATCCAGCATGCCGCAAATTTCCTCGGTGGCCAGTGGATTCTTTGTTGCCGGCCTGATATTCATGGCCTCCATATCCTTCTTGCACTCGGCAATATAGCGTTTGGAAATCACATCTGCATCCACGCCCTCTTCAATGGCTTTTTTGATAATTTTATCGTCCACATCCGTGAAATTGGACACATAATTCACATCATAGCCTTTATATTCGAAATATCTTCTTACTGTATCAAATACAATCATCGGCCTCGCATTTCCGATATGGATAAAATTATAAACCGTGGGGCCGCAGACATACATTTTTACCTTGCCCGGCTCCACCGGAACAAATTCTTCTTTTCTTTTGGAAAGAGTGTTATAGATTTTCATACTGTTCTCCTTTTTCATACTATCTTAACCTGTACAGGCCAGAACCAGAATTTAGCCCGTTTGCGCGGAAAATAGTTTTAAGCGCCTGATATACTGACGCATCCTCATTTTGTCTCTTCATTTTGTCTCTGCACTTTGTCTTTGCACTTTGTCTCTGCATTTTGTCTCTACACTTTGTCTTTGCACTTTGTCTCTACACTTCGTCTCTGCACTTTGTCTCTGCACTTTGTCTCTGCATTTTATCCACTAACTTGCCTGATCTCTACTGCTAAATATTCCGACCACAGCCGGGACAGCCGGAGCAGCTTCTTTTTTCCGTCCGGTCATCCACATTATAATCGGCCACGGAGGAAAGCAGGCATATGGCCTGGGCTGCAATCCCCTCTCCGGTTCCCGTAAAACCAAGGCCCTCCTCAGTGGTGGCTTTTACGCTGACCTGATTTACTTCTATTCCAAGAGCCTCTGCAATATTCTCTTCCATCCGGGGACGGTAATGCAGAAGCTTGGGCTGTTGGGCAATAATCGTAGAATCAATATTCTCTATCAGATATCCGTTTTCTGCAAGAATTTCTCCCACACGTCTTAAGAGTTTCATGCTGGAAATCCCTTTATATGCCTCATCCGTATCCGGAAAATGTTTTCCGATATCCCCGAGAGCCGCCGCCCCCAGGAGAGCGTCCATAATTGCATGGATCAGTACATCCGCATCGGAATGGCCCAAAAGTCCCTTTTCATAAGGAACTTTTACACCGCCGAGAACCAGCTCCCGGCCCTTTACCAGACGGTGCACATCATATCCCTGTCCGATTCTCATAATTTCTCCTCTCTGTCAGGAACCGATCATCCGTATTTTTTTAGGAATACACCGGATTTCCATATCTTGCTGGCACATGCAGCTTTCACCGTCCACATGGACAGCCAGGGGCTTTCCAAGATGAATAGATGCCTCACTGCATTCAAAAACCCGGATTCCCCGTTCACGTTTTCTGACACCCATAGTCAGATCTTTAAGCATGGGAATCATTTTTCTTTTTTTGGCGCAGCTTGCCACGTAAACCATCATCTTTCCGCCGTCGGTTTCCGTGTACTCCTGCTTTCTTTTCTTTCTGGCCTTCTCTTTTCCTATTTTAAAAGTAATAAAATATATATGGCTGAATTCCACTTTTTTCACACCATCGAATACAATATAACCCTTCACCGGCCTGGCCAGCATGAGCTGCTTTAATCCCAGAACAAAATTCAGAACCTTTTCCAAATGGAACCGGCACATCTGGGATCTGGCTGAGCAGCATAACAGATTATGGCAGATTGCGGCATCCAGTCCGATTCCACATCGTCCCGCAAACCTCCGGTTGAAAATTTCATCGCTGCCGCTGGTAAGAACGCCATAGTCTGTTAGATTATAGTATTTGGGATGAAGAATCCGCCGGCTTTGCCTGTTTACCTTCCAGTAAGACTGAAAACCATTAGATAAGGCGTTCCGGAACCCGGCCGGCACATATCCCAGCGTAAGCATTCCCTTAAAAGAAATGCCGTTGAGGACTTCATTATATGTTCCCTCGCCGCCGACTACAATCAGGATTTTAGCCTCATTCCTGTCAGCGGTCAGTGCTTCTGCAATCCGGACCGCATCCCCCTGATGTTCCGTGAAAAACACGCGATATTCCTGGCTGTCGTTTTCCAACTGCCTCTCAAGCCTTTTCCATATATGATAGCCTCTTCCCGTTCCTGCACTGGGATTTACGATAAAATGATACATGGACCCTCCGCTTCATCTCGCTGGTAATTGCTTGTTCCTAGTATAACACATAATAGGAAAAAAAGATAAGAAAATTTCTATAAAAAAACTGTTGACATTTTTTTCATAATGGTTTATACTGTCAAAGTCGCAGGTGAGTGGCAAGCACTCACACTCACTAAAAGATTTGGGGTCTTAGCTCAGCTGGGAGAGCATCTGCCTTACAAGCAGAGGGTCATAGGTTCGAGCCCTATAGGCCCCACTGAAAAAATATCAAATTTATTATAGCATTTGCCGGTGTGGCGGAATAGGCAGACGCAAGGGACTTAAAATCCCTCGGGGGCAACCCCGTACCGGTTCAAGTCCGGTCACCGGCACTTAAAAGTCTTGAGAAATCAAGGCTTTTTTGTTTTAGTATGGAATAGGAAAAGCAGGATTCTTTTTAAATAAGGTTGCGAAAAGAGACAGAAACCGATAAAATAGAGGTAATATTAAATCGGGAGGGAGAGGAAAAATGAGCAGGCTGGTTTTAGTAAATGGAAAGATTTACATAAACCGTGGTGTGTTTGCAGAGGCGGTGTTTGCAGAAAATGACAGGATCCGTGCCGTTGGGAAAAATCAGGAGATTCTTAAAATGGCAGGGGAAGCGGAGATCATTGATCTGCAGGGAAAAATAGTGATTCCCGGTCTTAACGACAGCCATATGCACCTTTTGAATGTGGGAATGGGATTTGCCCAAGCAAAGATCATCGGAGTGACCTCTATATCTGAGCTGATTGACCGGGTGAGGGGATTCATGAAAGAGCATCCGGAGGAGGCAAAGAATGGTATCCTCAGTAAAGGATGGAACCAGGATTTCTTTACGGATGAGAAGCGTATGCCGACCCGGGATGATCTGGACCGGATTTCAACGGAAATCCCGATTGTACTGAAGCGCGTCTGCGGCCATGTGGCCTCCGCAAACAGTAAGGTGATTGAGCTTCTGGGGCTGGATGAAACAATGGTTCATGTGGATGGCGGAACCATAGAAACCGATGAAAAAGGCAGACCCAATGGAATATTTACAGAGAATGCCGTTGCTCTTGCGGCGGATCGGATTCCCAGATACACACTGGAGGATAATAAGAGGCTGTTTCTTCGGGCGGTGGACTATGCTCTGGCCCATGGAGTGACCAGTGTGCAGTCCAACGATGTAGGGAACGGGCAGCTTCCCATGGATGATGTTTTCCGGCTGCTCCATGAAGTTTACGATGCCGGCCTTTGTAAGCTCCGGTACCGCCATCAGGTCTGTGTCCATTCCGTGGAAGAATTTAAAAGTTATGTGGAGAACGGAGAATTTAAAACAGGCGTTTATGATAATCCCCAAATGCTGGCTCTGGGCCCGGTGAAGCTTTTTAAGGATGGTTCTCTGGGCGGAAGAACGGCGACCATGCGAAAGGGATATCGGGACGATCCGGAAAACTATGGTGTGGAGGCCAGAAGTAACGAAGAAATGGAGACCATCTGCCGGATGGCAGACCAGGCGGGGATTCAGGTGGTAACGCATGTGATTGGAGATAAGGCCATAGAAGATGTGCTGGGAAATTATGAGCATGTGCTTCATGACGGAAAAAACCCGCTGCGTCATACCCTGATTCACTGTCAGATCACCGACAGGCCCATGCTGGAGCGTATCGCGAAAGACGATGTTCTGGTGGCTTACCAGCCCATTTTCCTGGATTATGATATGCATGTGGTAACCAGCCGGTGCGGGGAGGCTCTCTCCTCTACTTCTTATGCCTTTAAGACTGCAAAGGAGCTGGGAATCCATGTTTCCTATGGAACGGATTCTCCGGTGGAAGACTTAAATCCCTTCCCGAATCTGTATTCTGCCGTTACAAGGAAGGATAAAGATGGATATCCTGAAAAGGGATTTTATCCGGAGGAATGCGTGGATGTTTCTGACGCCATTGATGCCTACACGGCGGGCTCGGCCTACAACGAGTTTTGTGAAAGCTTTAAAGGACGCATCAAACCGGGATATCTTGCGGACATGGTCGTCCTTGACCGGGATATTTTTACCTGTGATCCCATGGAAATCCGGGATATTCTTCCGGAGATGACCATTGTGGGCGGGACCGTTGTTTATAAGAAACAGTGATTGGAGGAAACCCGTATGAGACGAAAGGACAGAGAACTTACAGACATGGCGGAAATTTTTGAGATTGTAAAACGGGAAACTGTCTGTACCGTGGCTTTTTGTGACGAGCCGTTCCCGTATCTGGTTCCGCTAAACTACGGGGCCAGAATGGAAGACGGGAAGCTGGTGCTTTATTTCCATGGGGCAGCCCAGGGGACAAAGCTTGAACTGTTAAAAAAGAATCCCCATGTTTCGTTTTCGATTTATGGCGGAAATAAAATGAAGCTGGTCAAAGAACATGCCTGTAAATCCAGTACCAGTTTTGAAAGTGTATGCGGAAGCGGAAATGCAAAGATAATCGGTGAGCCGGAGAAAAAGCGGGAAGGCCTGGCTGTTATTATGAATCACATTGGTGCGCCGGAAGGAATTTCTTATGATAAAGCCGCCTTTTCGGAGCAGGAAACGCAGGCTGTGGCAGTGTGGAAAATCACAGTGGATACGGTGACAGGAAAGCGCCATCCATGATGAAAAACATAAAAAGAAAGAGGTATGCATATGGGAACAGATTTCAGAGCTGCAATTTCAGAGATTCTGGAGCAGAGAACAGGGGAGTACACGAAAATCAGTGATACTATTTGGGGGTATGCGGAACCCAGGTTTCAGGAACGGGATTCTTCCAGAATCCAGCAGGAATATTTAAAGTCCCGGGGATTCTCCATCAGGGCTGATCTGGCCGGGGAGGAGACGGCGTTTATTGCCGAATATGGGAGCGGGAAGCCGGTGCTGGCGCTCCTGGGAGAATTTGATGCCTTATCCAGTCTTCAGCAGGAGGCGGACCAGGTGTCCAGGTGTCCCATTGAAGGAAAGGACAATGGACATGGCTGCGGCCATCATCTTCTTGGTACAGCGTCTCTGGCGGCAGCAGATGCTTTAAAGGTTTATATGGAAGAGAACCACCTTTCCGGCACGATCCGGTACTATGGCTGTCCCGCGGAGGAGAATGCAGGAGGAAAGGCCTATCTGGTTCGGGACGGGTATTTCGATGATTGTGATATTGCCCTTACCTGGCATCCCTATACCATGAACAAGGTCATGAAGGGAGGATTCCATCTGGCCAATTTCCGGGTATTTTTTACCTTCCATGGAATTTCTTCCCACGCGGCAGGAGCGCCGGAGCTGGGACGGTCTGCCCTGGATGCAGTGGAGATCATGGACATCGGCGTCAACTATATGAGGGAACATATGATTGATGCGGCCAGGGTCCACGGGGCGATCACAAATTCCGGAGGAATTGCTCCCAATGTGATTCCGTCAGAGGCACAGATTCTGTATGCGATCCGTGCGCCTAAGGTAACCCAGGTACAGAAGCTGTTTGAGAGAATGTGCGACATTGCAAAGGGCGCGGCCTTAATTACCGGAACCACTGTGGAGATTAAGCAGGTGGCGGCCTATTCCAATCTGGTTGACAACGAAACCCTTGATAATCTGATCCAGGAAAATTTAGAGCATGTAATTCCGGTGGGCTTTACAGAAGAGGAGCTTGCCTATGCGAAAAAATTCCAGCAGGTCATCACAGAGCTTGATAAAGAAGGGCTTAAAGCCATAGCCGCAAATATCGGAGGCAAGGAGAAAAGAAAGGAACTTTTGGAGACTCCTCTCTGGGATTTCATTGTGGATAAAAATTCTGCTTACGGCGGAGGCGGCTCCACAGATGTGGGCGATGTGAGCTGGGTAGTTCCGGTGGGACATGTATATACAAACTGCTATGCGGCGGGAACGGCTCTCCATTCCTGGCAGGCTGTGGCCCAGGGAAAGGCTTCTGTGGCCCATAAAGGCATGATGGCAGCCGCCAGGGTTCTGGCTTATACGGGGGCGGAGCTTTTAATGAAACCGGAGCTGGTGGAACAGGCGAAAGCAGACTGGAAAGAAGAGCTGGATGGAGAGGTATATCCCAATCCGCTTCCAAAGGATTTAAAGCCGTCCGTCTGGTAAGAGAAAAATCTGAATTTCGTCTATATATTGCTGAAAAAGCGAATTTTGAGACGGTCTCACGACAAAGGAGTTATGTATGGAAAGAGACTTTAGAACGACAATCAATGACCTGATTGAACAGAGAAAACAGACGTATACGGACATGAGTGATGAGATCTGGGAATACGCGGAGCCCAGATTTCAGGAATGGAATTCCTCCAGAATCCAGCAGGAGTATTTAAAATCCAGAGGATTTTCTATACGGTTTGATCTGGCAGGGGAAGCGACGGCTTTTATTGCGGAATATGGGAGCGGAAAGCCGGTACTGGCGTTTCTTGGAGAGTTTGACGCTTTATCCAGCCTCCAGCAGGAGGCAGACCAGCCGGTGCGGTGTCCTGTTAAAGGAAAGGACAACGGACATGGCTGCGGTCATCATCTTCTTGGTACGGCTGCTCTGGCCGCGGCGGATGCTTTGAAGTCCTATATGGAAGAAAACCATTGTTCTGGCACAATTAGGTACTACGGGTGTCCGGCAGAGGAAAACGCAGGAGGAAAGGCCTATCTGGTCCGGGATGGCTTTTTTAACGACTGCGATGCCGCCATTACCTGGCATCCTGACACCACCAACAAAACCGTGTCCGACGATAAATTTCTGGCCAACTTCCGTGTGTTTTTTACCTTCCATGGAATTTCATCCCATGCGGCGGGGGCGCCGGAGCTGGGACGGTCCGCCCTGGACGCGGTGGAGATTATGGATATCGGCGTCAATTATATGAGAGAACATATGATTGATGAGGCAAGAGTCCACGGAGCCATCACCAACACCGGGGGAATCGCCCCCAATGTGATTCCGTCAGAGGCCCAGATTCTTTACGCCATCCGTGCGCCGAAGGTAACCCAGGTGAAAAAGCTGTATGAGAGAATGTGCGACATTGCAAAGGGCGCGGCCCTGATTACCGGAACCACGGTGGAGATTAAGCAGGTGGCCGCCTATTCCAATGTGATCGGGAATCCTGCACTGGAGAGTGTCATGGACGAAAATTTAAGGCATTTTGTTCCCATTGGCTATACAGAGGAAGAGCTTGCCTATGCGGCGAAGTTTAAAGAGGCCATTACGGAGCTGGATAAAGAAGGCCTTAAGGATATGATTAACGCTCTGGCGGATAAGGATAAAAAGAAAGAAATGATGGAAATGCCGCTTCTGGATTTTGTTCTGGACAGAGAATTTACTTTTGGCGGCGGCGGTTCCACGGATGTGGGTGATGTGAGCTGGGTGGTTCCCACCGGGCAGGTGAACGTGAACTGTTATGCGGCGGGAACGGCCCTGCATTCCTGGCAGGCCGTGGCACAGGGAAAGGCATCCATAGCCCATAAAGGTATGCTTACAGCGGCCAAGGTCATGGCCTGTACGGGTGTGGAGCTTCTGGAAAAGCCAGATCTTCTGGCTCAGGCGAAAAAAGACTGGGAAGAGGCGCTGGATGGTGAAACTTATCCCAATCCTCTTCCTGCAGATGTAAGACCGGCTATATGGTAATTGTAAACAGCTCAGCCCTGAATTCTTACAGGGCTGAGCTGTTAGATTGCCCCCGCATTCTTCCAGTACAAGCTGTATGATTTCTCTGTTCATTTCCTCCAGGGACCGATTCAAATCGAACCGTCCTGGCGCCCGGAGTTCCCCCTGTATATGGACCACAGGAGATGTGTTCTCCAGCTTCAAAACTCTTTGAACTGGTGGTAAAGGGTGTAGCCGGGACAGCCTGCCTCATAACCGCAGACAAACTCAACATCCAGACCTGTGGATAGCTTCTGCGCCTTCCGGATGGTGTCCATGTATTTGACCACCTCCCGGTAATCCGGGGCGACTGAGGTTTCACCGAAAAAGACACCATTGTAAAGGGTATAGCAGCAAAGAGTAAAATTTATAGTATGGACATCCATGCCAGGATTGATTATAATAGTATTCATAAGTAACCTCCTATTTTGAATGCGGTAATCCCTGTTTCCAGGTTTTTGTCAATCT
>ERZ808044.893-NODE-893-length-22444-cov-4.141950_pt1 | contig 22444 bp, 19 predicted proteins | sample MGYA00380195_ERZ808044 | MGnify/ENA primary metagenome ERZ808044 (study PRJEB31490, sample SAMN06133423) | mouse gut metagenome | isolation source: Z7_2 | host: mice | place: China: Chengdu | collected 2015-05 ...
TTCAATTGCTCCGGCGTCAGTCTGAACGCGTCCCCGGCGCGCGTGGCGATCGGCACGGGCACGCCGCCGGTCAGCTCGGTAATCGGCGTGTAGCAGACAAATGACGGTTCCACAACGAGCACCTCGTCGCCCGGCTCGACGAGCGCGCGGATGGCAATATCGATTGCCTCGGAACCGCCGACCGTGATCAAAAGCTCTTTTTTGGGATCATATTCAAGCGTGAAGCGGCGCTTTAAATAACCGCAGGCCGCCTCGCGAAGCTGCATAAGCCCGGAATTGGCCGTATACCAGGTATGTCCGCGTTCCAGGCTTTCGATGCCGGCGCGGCGGATATTCCAAGGCGTCTTGAAATCAGGTTCGCCGACGCCGAGCGAGATCACGTCGTCCATCTCCGCGGCGATATCGAAAAACTTGCGGATGCCCGACGGCTTGATTGCAACGGCGCGGCGGCTTAAAATTTTGTCGTAGTCCATCACAGGGAGGTTACCTCCCGTTCGTCTTTGAAATCGTCAACCATCATCTGGCCGCGCTGCTTGTACTTTTTCAGCACAAAGTGCGTGCTGGTTGACTGGACCGGTTCGAGCGGCGCGAGACGGTGCGCCACAAAAAGCGCGATGTCCTTGAACGTCTTTCCGCTGATTGTCAGAGCCAGATCATAGCCGCCGCTCATCAGATAGCACGTTTCCACCTCGCGGAACTGGGAGATGGTGTAGGCGATCTCCTCGAATCCCATCGTCCCCTTTGGAATTACCTTGATCTCGATGCGCGCCGAAACAAGGTTGCGGTCGGTCTGATCCCAGTCGATCAGCGCCTTGTAGCCACGGATGACGCCCTGTTTTTCATAACCGGCGATCGTCTGCGCGACATCCTGCGCGTCCTCGCCGAGCATGACGGCAAGCTGCTCGTTTGTGAGCTTCGCGTTGTCGTCGATCAGCCTTAACAGTTTTTCCTTGTTTTGTTCCTTCATGCTTCGCGCACCCCTTTTTCGTCTGTTCAGATAATCTTAAACTGGAGCGGATGGCGCTCCTTATAAAATGTGAAGTATGAAAATCCGGCTTCAAGCAGCATTTCCATTCCGGAATCAATGCCGCGGCCGAGCGCGTCGGCCGAATGGGCGTCGGAGCCGAGCGTGATATACTCGCCGCCAAGCTCCCGGTACCGTTTGACATAGCAAAGCGGCGGCATGGTGTCGCGCAGGGCGCCGTACAGCCCGGAGGTGTTGATCTCAATCGCGCGTCCGTTCTGCGCTGTAAGGCGCAGAATCTCCTCGATCTTGTCGTCGTAGCGGCGCAGGTCGACGCGGATTTTATGCTTGCCGGTGATGTAGCGCAGCGGATAGGTCAGATGCCCGATAACGTCGAACTGATTAAGCTGTGCGGCCTTGATCAGATATGTAAAATATTCCTCCAGCAGGCGGTCGATATCGCCGCTGCTCCACGCGCCGAAATCGCTGTAATAGATATCCTCACCGGACAGTGTGTTGTGCTGTGAAACCATCACCATGTCGAACGGGAAACGCTCAAGGATGGAGCTGGTCAAAGCCGGGTCGTAAAGCACGTCGGAAAGCTCGATGCCCGCCATAACCGCAAGCTTTCCGTTAAACACGCGCCGCGCTTTCTGCACCTCGAATACGGACTGTGTAATACGCATTTCGTACTGGCCTTCTTCAAAGGTGCGCAGCTCGCAGTGATCGGTGATGCAGATGCCGGGGATTTCCTTCTCCACGGCCTTTTCACACATAAACATGACGGAATGGTGCGCGTCGGAGGAATTGTCGGAATGGGTGTGGCTGTCAAAGATGTTGCTGAACATAATGATCCTCCTGTATGTATTCAGGGCTTGTTTGAAAATAGAAAAAGTACAGGATTACCCGCATAAAAAGACGGTTGTTCCGATTTTTCAAACAGCCAAGATCAATGGGGCGGCTTATGCCGCATCCCACTGGGAATCTGCGATTCATTTTCATAGTATAGCATACGGCGATATAAATAGTATAGCATTTTTATGAAAAATGTGCTATACTATTCCAACCGTGATACAAGGCGAACGGCCGGCGCGGGCGCCGGCGGTACAATCAGGTTTGGGAGGTAGCAGAGTATGCGTGCTGTTTTGACTGTCATCGGCAAGGACCATGTTGGTATCCTGTCCAAGGTGGCCAACAAATGCGCCGAGTGCAACGCGAATATCATTGAGGTTACGCAGACCGTTCTGCAGGATTTGTTCTGCATGATTATGATGATCGATATTTCCAGCGTCAACTGCGAGCTGTCCGAGCTTGTCTATCAGATGAACCAGCTCGGCGAAAAGGCCGGCTTGTCCATCCATGTCATGCATGAGGACGTGTTCAATTCGATGCACCGCATCTGACGAAGGAGTAAACTTATGCTTAATACCAGCGATGTTCTTGAAACAATCCGCATGATCCAGGATCAAAACCTGGATATCCGCACGATCACGATGGGCATATCGCTGCTTGACTGCGCTGACGGCAGCATCGAACGGTCCTGCGAAAAGGTCTATGACAAGATTGCGCGCTGCGCCAAAGACCTGGTTAAGACTGGCGAGGCGCTGGAGATGGAGTACGGCATCCCAATCATCAACAAGCGCATTTCCGTTACGCCAATCACCATGCTGGCCGCCGCTTCCGGCGGCGACCCCGTGCAGTACGCGCTGGCGCTTGAGCGCGCCGCCTGCGAGGTGGGCGTCAACTTCATCGGGGGTTTTTCCGCGCTTGTACATAAAGGCTTCGCAGCGGGTGACGAGGCGCTGATCAACGCCATTCCCGAGGCGCTCAAAGCCACCGATCATGTCTGCGCGTCCGTCAATATCGGTTCGACCAAGACGGGCATCAACCTCGACGCGGTCGGCCTGATGGGACGCATCGTGCGCCGCTGCGCCGAGATCACGGCCGACAACAACTGTTTCGCGGCAGCCAAGCTAGTCGTGTTCTGCAACGCTCCGGAGGATAACCCCTTCATGGCCGGCGCGTTCCATGGGGCGGGCGAACCTGACTGCGTCATCAATGTCGGCGTGTCCGGCCCGGGCGTTGTGCGCGCCGCTCTGGCCGCCGCGCCCAAGGACCTCAATATCACTGAGGTCGCCGAGCTGATTAAAAAGACGGCGTTCAAAATCACGCGTATGGGCCAACTGATCGGTTCCGAAGCGAGCCGCCGGCTTGGCGTGCCGTTCGGCATCGTCGACCTGTCGCTCGCGCCGACGCCGGCCATCGGCGATTCCGTGGCGCACATCATCGAGGAAATCGGCATTGAAAAGTGCGGCGGCTGCGGTACGACAGCGGCGCTTGCTCTGCTCAACGACGCGGTCAAAAAGGGCGGCGTGATGGCGTCCTCGGCTGTGGGCGGGCTGTCCGGCGCGTTTATCCCTGTTTCGGAGGACGCGGGCATGATCGACGCGGCCCGCTGCGGCGCGCTTTCGATCGAAAAGCTTGAAGCGATGACGGCTGTCTGTTCGGTCGGACTTGATATGATCGCCGTTCCGGGGGACACGCCTGCCGAGGTGATCGCTGCGATCATCGCCGACGAGGCGGCGATCGGCATGGTCAATTCCAAAACGACCGCCGTGCGCATCATCCCCGCCGTCGGCCGTGAGGCGGGCGAGGAGCTTGAATTCGGCGGCCTGTTCGGCAGCGGCCCGATTATGAAGGTCAACACTTTCTCGCCGGCCCGCTTCATAAGCCGCGGAGGCCGCATCCCAGCGCCACTCCAATCGCTGAAAAACTGATAGATATAGTATAGAACAGCCCCCGGCTTCTTTGGAAGCCGGGGGCTGCGGCTGTAAAGAGGGAGAAAAACGTCCGTTTACCTTCCGGTATTTGGAATAGGTTTCGTGTTCTGGTTGATGTTGATCGTTGGTCCCTTGTTGGAATTGTTCTGATTATTGCTGCTATTATTGTTATTGTTGTTGTTCGAAGGTTTCTTTTTATCGACGTTCGCCTTGCCATCGGAAATGATATAGGTACCAAGCGTGCGTGTCTGGAGCGTCAGCACGGAATCACCGTCGTCATTTTCACCAAAGGAGAAGCTGTTTGAACGGTCGATCAGTTCTCCGTCAACCACCTCATAAACATAGATCTTGTTTTTGCTGACGGTCATACGTCCATTGCCGTCGACGTATGGATTATAGAGCGACAGTGTCGCGCGCGAGGTACAGGGCAGCTTTGGATTGCCCACGAAATCGTAAAGGTAGGCGTCGCGGTTGTTAAAATATTCAGTGTAGTCCTCATTGTTCCAGGCCGTCGAAAGGCGCGGGCAATAGTAATTGACCTCTGAATCGGCGCGGAAACGGACCGATGCAATATAACCGTTGCTGTTTTCCCAGGTGACGGTGTTGATCTCGTTTTTAACCGGCTTGATGACTACGCCCTTTTCTCCTGCGTAGAAGGTCGCGTCGTCGTCCGTGATTTGCTGGTTGCCGATATAGAATTTAAAGTTTTTATAATAGGTGTCTCCCGATTTGAGATAGCCGGGGGTCGTGCTGCCGCCGACACTGGACAGGCGGTCGATCTCGGCTTGTTTGTCGTTGATCGCATCGAGCCGCGCTTTGCGGGCGGATTTGACGCTGCTGACGAGCGGACGCACCTGCTCCTGCGTAAGGGTTGTGCCGGGAATGACGGTTGAATCTTGTTGTTGAAGCTGCGCAAGCTCGGCCCTGTAGCCTTCCAACTTTGCGCCGTCTCCGGCCTTATAAGCGGCCAGGGCGTTCTCTGCGTCACGTACAGCCTGCTGTGCGGCGGCGATGGTATTTTGCAGGCTGTTGATCTCTTGCTGCGCCGTGGGGATACGGTTTGTTTCGTAATCATTGACCATCGCTGTGAGTGCGGGCGTTTCAGATTGGACGGCGCTGCGGATCGTTGCAATCGCCGTGTCGCGGGCTGCGTCGGTGCCCGCATTTGCATTTGCAAGAACAGCGGTTGTGGCGCTCATCATCATGACATCCGCTTCCCCATCATCTCCAACGCTTTCCATTCCATCGTCCAGAGAATCGTCCGAGTCGACAGAGAAGCTGCCGTCGAGGTCGCCGAAAGCGTCGCTGCCGGTTCCGGGCGGCGTAACCGGTGTGGCTGGCGTGAGGTTGGAGGGCGGCAGCGGCGCGCTGTAAACGATGGCGTCAAGCATGTTCGGTGTGATCGCAGAGCCGTCATACATCGAGGTTTGCGCTGGATGATATTTCTGCACGGCGGCCTTGAGCGCATTGAAGGTCGCTTCTGAAGGCGCGGCGTCATAATTTGCCAGTGCGGTACTGATCCCTGCTAGCAGAGATTGACGTTCTTTGAAGTTTGCCAGTTCGGTGCGCAGATCATTTACCTTTTGCTGCGCGGCGGCGCTGTCTGGGATGCTGGCCCGCTTATTGGAGAGATCTGTCTCAAGCCGGCGGATTTCCGTTTCAATACGGGAAATCTCCTGATTCAGATAATCCATGCGTTCCTTGCGCTTGGCCGCTTGCTGGGATGCCTGTTGATTGGCCTGATTGACGCTCGCCTGAGACGGCAAACCAGCCAGAAGCGAATCGAGCTGCGCATCGGTCAGTGATGTAATGGATCCCCAGGACGGCGTTGCGCCGGACACAGCGTTTGCAAGTGCGTTTTCAGCATCAATAATCGCCTGCAAAAGCTCATTGACCCTGCGCTCGGAGCTTGTGGCCGGAGAGGAGAAGGGCGTTTTGTTATTGAGCGCGTCTTTTTCCCGTTGAAGCTGTGTCAGGACGGCGCTGCCGCCGGTAGATGTATCGCTGCTGGTAGCGGGCCGGAAACTGGGGAAGCTGCCGGATAGTCCGGATGTGATCGCGACCAAGTCCTTTTTGGCGCGGAACTGGGCCTCCATCTCAATTTTGTATTCATCCTCGGTAAAATTATCTTTCACACGGAATTGAATACAAACATACCGGTTGCCGCCGAATTTTTTCTCAATCAGCTCGGCGTCGTCGATGTATTTGCCATTTGTTTTTTTCTTCATTGAGAAACGCAGATAATCAGAATTCGTCAGGATATCATAATCGCTTGATGGTCCAATCACATAATAATAGTAGCTGCCTGGGGCATATGCATCGTATTCCGTGTCAGCGATTTCACCGTCGCTGTCAACGACCTGGTCAATGATGCTGCGGTCATAAGCGAAGGATGTCACACTGATTGAGAAAGCGCATGCACATGCAAGCAGCGCCGCAACGATTCTTTTCATATTCATAAAAAGCGCCTCCTTTTCGGCTTGTAATTGAGAAAATCAGTTTGGTGTGACCAGTTCTTTACTAATATAACCAAAATGATTTCCAGTTAGGGACATTGTATTTGTAACAATTCTGTGAAAGAACTGTGAATGTCTGTCCTTTCAAAAAAGGATTGACGCACAGGTGTGCAGCTCCAGGACCAGCGCCCAGTGCTGCGGCTGTCGGATGGATTCAAACAAACAGGTGCGCTTATAAAAATAAAGGCGGCCGGCAGTTGATGCCGGCCGCCTTTATTTTCGTTTCATTGCGTCGTTCGATAATCATAAAGCACATCGTCGCCAACCTTGAGCGACAGAGGCTTATAGCCGCTGCCAGCGCCGCTGTTGAGCGACAGGACTGCCATATAAGGCTGCGTGACACTCTCGCCGCTCGCAATCCTGCGGTCGAATGTCTGTGTAACCGTATAGACGGACCCATCGAACTGCACGGAAAGATCCGATTTGCGGAAATGGACGCTTCCTGGATCGTAAGCGGCGGCGGTCACCATTTCTTGTGCGCAGGAAACAGCATATTGCTCATCCTCTGAAAGAGCGGTTGTATGTGCCGCTGATGATGCAAGGTCTGCGGAGTCCCCGGTGTTATAAGAACGCAGAAAAAAAAGCGCGGCTGCCGCGGCGGCCAGAAGAATAAAAATAAACAGCAGCCATTTGAGTATGGGCAAATGCTTTTTCGCTGTGGCAGTGTCGTCGGGCGCGCTTTGCTCAAACGCCGGGAGCAGCTCCGGTTCCGGTTCCGTTGGATGGAGCGGCGTTTGTCCGCTCAGGCAACGCTCGCAGACATCGGCGGTGCTGTCCTCAGGCAGCGGAGCGCCGCATAGGATACAGGTGCGAACCGGCGAGCCGTCACCGTTTTCAACAGCAGATTTGAAAGCAGCCGCAGAGGCGCCGCAGTGAAGGCAATATTGACTTTTACGCGGAATACGCCTGCCGCAAGAAGGACAAACCATACAGGCCCTCCTTTTTGTTGAAATGTTGTACGACCATTATTATACGATTGCCCTTCATAAAATGCAAGGAATATGAGGCAAGGTCCATTGAATACTGGATAAAGTGCAGGAAATGTAAAAAAAGGATGAGAAAATGTAAAAATTGTATTTCTTTCTTTCCGATTTTGTTTTATAATATAAGTACAGAATTTATTGTAAAATAAAAAAAATCTGCAGATTTTGAAAAAACAATTATAAATATAATACCAATTTTTCAATTCTGTACCTATGACATTTGGAAAAGGATCGAAGAATGTATTATGATGTCGAAAAGAGGTGTTTTTGATGAATAGCAGTCAGATTATTCAAAAAAATATTCGGTATCTGCGTACAACGCTTGGAATCACACAGGAACAACTGGCATTTATTTCCGGCCTGACTTCAGCATGTGTCAGCAGATTGGAACGCGACAGCAAATGCAATCCGACAGTTCAGACACTTGACCATATCGCGGAAGGTCTGAAAATCCAAACAGCACAGTTGTTTGATGAACAGCTTGCGTCGGAGGAGGGCAAGTGCATTACAGAGCTTCAACGCTGTATGAATGAGATCATGAAGCTGGATGTGGATAAACAGCGGGATGTTATCCACCTGCTTGATAATTATATCCAATTGGGCCAAATTTTTTAACATCAGACGCAATAAATGTAATAAAGCTTGCAGTGTTGCTGGTTCTGTCCATTGCTGCGCGGTATTTACATCGCCCTGCACGACTGGTATAATAACCGCAGAGCGGTTATTATACCGCTCTCATGGCCAAGGCGATGCGCGGGCGCGGCCCGCTTCCATCCTGATGGCCGATTACACCATGCCGCTTCGCGGACATGGTATAATGATTTCAACAAATGGCATGCCCCTTATAAGACACCCGATCTTCATGGCTGATAGCTTCGTATATGTAATGCTGTTGACTTTTAAAGGAGGGTTTTTCGCATGCTTTTGTGTATATACAGGTATGAAGGGGCGCTACAGCAAAACGGACAAGGGGATGTATTGATATGGGCAGTTATACTGAACGCGCGCTTGCTCTCCATAAAGAGGGTTGTAATTGTGCGCAGGCGGTACTTTGCGCCTTCAGCCCACGGTTTGGCCTTGATGAACGGACAGCTTTCCGCATTTCGGAGGGCTTTGGCGGCGGAATAGGTGGATCGCATGACAATGTCTGCGGGGCGGCGGCAGCCATTTATATGCTTGCAGGCTTGAAAAACAGCAGCGGAGCGGCCGCGGACGGCCTGACGAAAAAGGATACATATGCACGGGTTCGTTCCTTGTCCGAAGCCTTTGCGAAGGAGAATGGAAGCAATATTTGCAGAGAGCTTCTGGAGTTGAATGGCCAACGCAAGCTGACCTGTGCGGACCGCGTGGCAAGTGCATGCAGGATTGTTGAGCGGCTTCTGTTGGACGAGCTTGTATGAACGCGTACAAATGCACGCTCTGTCCGCGCCGATGCGGTGCGGACAGGACGCGGACGACAGGTTTCTGCGGCGGCGCAAACCATGTCCGCGCAGCGCGCGCAGCCCTGCATACTTGGGAGGAACCGTGCATCAGCGGCACGTGCGGTTCGGGAACCGTATTTTTTTCCGGCTGCGCACTGCAATGCTGTTTTTGTCAAAATTATGAGATCAGCGCCGGAAATTTTGGGAAAGAATTGACGGTGCAGCAGCTAGCGGATGTTTTTCTTTCGCTCCAGAAGCAGGGCGCGCACAATATCAATCTGGTCAATCCGACACATTATGCTCCCTGGGTGGCGCAGGCTGTACGTCTGGCGCGTCCGCGTCTGCAAATTCCAGTTGTATGTAATACAGGCGGCTACGAATCGATGGAGACGCTGCGCGCGCTGGAAGGCGTGGTCGATGTTTACCTGCCCGATTTTAAGTATGTCGACGCGCGCCGCAGCGCGCGTTATTCAGGGGCGTCCAATTATTTTAAAACAGTATCGGCCGCTTTGCCGGAGATGCTCCGCCAAGTGGGGGCTGTCAAAATGGACGCAAATGGGGTGCTGCAAAAGGGTTTGTTGATCCGTCATCTCGTACTGCCTAAGGGAGTGGGAGATTCGATCGCCGTTCTGGAATGGATTGCGTCAAATTTGCCACGAAATGAAGTTTTAATCAGCCTGATGGCTCAATATACACCGTCGTATCACAGCGCGCGGTATCCAGAAATTGACCGGCGCGTCAGCACCTATGAGTATAATCGTGTTTTGCAGCGTGCGCGGGAGCTTGGGCTCGACGGGTATATGCAGGAACGCGCTTCCGCATTCGCGGAATTTACGCCGTCGTTCCGATTGGAGGGGCTTTGACCACTCTGATCCCGATGAATAACTCAGGCTGCATGGACCCGGCGGTGTGTGGCTGGGTGTGCGACAAGCCTGTTGGCGCGGCTGGATTTGCGCGGGTGATATGTGGCGGTACGCTTTGGGCGGCCGCCTTTTTTTGCGCAGAAAAGCGCGCATCCACCGAAAAATAGGAGCTGGAACGCCAGTTCGGGGAAGCAGATGCCGCCGGTTTCCCATGCTCCGAGCGAGCCGATAATCAAAAAGACAGAGATGATGGAAAGCAGTTGATACAGTTGACGCGCGCAGTATAGCAGCTTCATATGAGTAACCTTCTTTCTCGTTGTCAAATATGGTTGTTGTATTTACTATAATACAACTAAATGTAGTTGTCAAGCGATAATTTAACAACTTTTTTTAAAAATATGGATTGACATAGACAACAGATAATTGTATACTAAAAGAAATAAAATGGATGGAGGATACAGAATGTTTTCAGAACGTCTGAAGGCCCTTCGGAAGGAATGCGGAATTTCGCAGCGCGCGCTGGCGCAGCGCCTTGGCGTCAGCCAGCAGGCGGTAGCGAAGTGGGAGGCCGCAAGTTCGACGCCGGGGCCGAACGCGCTGGCGACAATTGCCGATGTGCTGGGCGTATCTTCCGATTACCTGCTCGGGCGTGAACGCGATTTTCAAGACGGCGCGCAGGACACGGCGCGGCTGCCGGTGCTTGGGACCGTCAAAGCTGGTTATGGGGCCTATGCATTTGAGGAGGATTACGGGACCGCGCCTGCGCAGGTGCGTGATCCAAGGGATTATTTTTATTTGATTGTGCGCGGGGACAGCATGGAGCCGCGTATCCACAGCGGCGATCTGGCGCTTGTGCACCGGCAGCCAGATGTTGAAAGCGGCGAGTTGGCGGTTGTGCTTGTTGCGGGTGAGGAGGGGACGCTCAAGCGCGTGATTAAAAAGGAGGGAGCGGTCATCCTTCAGCCGTTTAATCAGGCGTATCAGCCGCAGGTTTTCATCGGAGAGGAGCTTGAACAACTCGTCATCATTGGAAAGGTTGTTGAGACAAAAACCCGGTGGTGAGTTGCTTTTCCCGCCGACATATGGTAAACTGTCACCATGCAAGGGTTTGGAAACTGTATGAAAGAGGGAACAGCCGTGAACATTTGGCATGATATTTCACCAAAACGTATATCAAAAAACGATTTTATCGCCGTCATTGAGATCGGCAAGGGCGGCAAAAACAAATATGAGCTTGATAAGGAAACGGGCTTGATCATCCTGGACCGTATCCTGTACACATCAACGCATTATCCGGCTAACTATGGTTTTATTCCGCGTACCTACGGCGACGATAACGACCCGCTTGATGTGCTTGTGCTGTGTTCAGAATCCTTAATTCCCCTGAGTCTTGTGCGCTGCTATCCGATCGGTGTGATCTCCATGATTGATAATGGGAAGAACGATGAAAAGATTATTGCGATTCCCTTCAACGATCCAATGTACAATATGTATAAGAGCATCGACGAACTTCCTGTGCATATTTTTGAGGAGATGCGTCATTTCTTTTCGGTTTATAAAGAGCTGGAGGGGAAGCAGACGGCCGTTAACGATACGGCTGGCCCAGAAGCCGCTTTGGAAATTGTCCAGGCGGCCATTGATAATTACGTCGAAAAGTTTTGCAGGGCCTGAGAAACTGCATAAGAACCGGAGTAACCACGGTTTTTTCAAGCAGGCTTTGAAGCGGATTGGAAAAGGCCGCCCGATTTTTCGGGCGGCCTTTTCCGCGCGTGCCTATTTTATGATGCAATGACATATTCTGTTACCATTGGAGGTGACGGATATGCAGACGCTTGCGCTTGCGGGAAATCCAAATTGCGGCAAGACGACGCTGTTTAATAAACTGACGGGCGCCCATCAGCATGTTGGAAACTGGGCCGGGGTTACGGTCGAGCGCCGGGAAGGGATTGTGCGCGGCAGCAGTGCACGCTTGGTTGATCTGCCGGGGCTTTATTCGCTTGCAGCCTTTACGCTGGAGGAGCAGGTGACACGCGAATTTCTTCTTGACGGTTCGTATGACGCGGTGATAAACTTGCTGGACGGAACATCTCTGGAACGCGGCCTTTATTTGACACTCCAGTTATGCGAGCTTGGATGTCCGATGGCCGTTGGAATCGGGATGATGGACGAGGTACGCGCGCTGGGCGGTGCGATCGACTGTGACGTGCTGGCACATATACTCGGTGTACCGGTGGTCCCTGTTGCGGCACGCAGCGGGGAGGGAGTCGGCCTGTTGGCCGAAGCGGCGCGCGCTGGGGCGCGCGCCGGCCTGCCGCCGCGCTATGGCGTGGCGGCAGAAGCGGCGATTGCCGCAGTCGCCTGTGTGATCTCAGAGCATATCCGCCGGCCTGAGCAGCTGAGGTTTTATGCGGTTGGACTGCTCGAAAATATGAAGCTTGCCGATTCGCTTGGGCTTACAAAAATACAGCGCCGGCACATCGACAGGATCAGAAGCGAATTTGAACAGCGGTGTGGGGTTGATGCGGCCGCATTTCTGGCGCAGGCGCGTTATGATGCTGTCGATGCTATTGTGCGACAGGCAGCCGGACATGCCGCGAAGCGGCCGCATACCTGGTCCGACAGATTCGATACGTTGGCGCTCAACCGTTTTCTGGCGTTTCCGATCTTTGCGGCTGTCGTATCCATGATCTTTACAATCTGCTTTGGCGGCATGGGTCTTGCCATGAAGCGCGCTGCCGAGCAATTTTTTGTACAGGCAGCGGATTTTCTGCGCAGGGCGCTGCCTGAACTTGGTGTATCAAGTTTTTGGATCGGGCTTGCGGCCGACGGCGTGGTCGGCGGCGTCGGCAGTGTGCTTGCCTTTTTGCCGCAGGTTGCCTTGATCTTTTTGTGCCTCACCATATTGGAGGAATGTGGATATCTGGCGCGGGCAGCTTTTTTGATGGACTATTTCCTGCGGAGGATCGGATTGACGGGCAAATCCTTTATTCCGCTTTTGATGGGATTTGGCTGTACAACATCGGCTGTTATGGCGGCGCGCACGCTGGGCAGCGACCGGGACCGACGCATGACCATCCTTTTGACACCCTATCTGTCGTGCAGCGCGCGGCTGCCAATCTATGTGTTGCTGACAGGCGTATTCTTTCCATCGCATCAGGGTGCGGCGGTGGCGATGCTCTATTTGCTTGGGATCGCGGCAGCCTGCGCTGTGGGTTTCTGGCTGCGCACAGGTCCCTACAGGACATACAGCGCGCCATATCTGATGGAATTGCCGCCGTATCGTGTGCCGTCGCTGCGGAATGTATTGCACAGCACATTCTCTAAATGCGGCGATTTTTTGCGTAAGGCTGGGACATTAATATTTTTATTGAGCGTCTTGATCTGGATGATGCAGCATATCAATCTGCATTTGCTATGGACCGCAGACGCATCACAGAGTATATTTACCGCTGTCGGAAACGCACTCGCACCGCTTTTTCGGCCTCTCGGCTTTGGAAATGGAAAGGCGGCTGTCGCGTTGCTGGCGGGACTGGTGTCAAAGGAAGCCGTTGTTTCGTCGCTTGGCGTGGCGTGCGCCGGCGCACATTCTTTTGAAACGGCGCTCACAGAGCTGTTCACTCCGCTTTCAGCGGCGTCGTTTTTAACCTTTTGCGCTCTTTATGCGCCGTGTGTTTCTGCATTGGCGACAATGCGCCGCGAGCTGCACTCCATCAAAACGACAGTGATCGCCGCTGTTTCACAGATATTGGTTGCATATGGAGCTGCCTTGGCCGTCTATCAAATCGGCTTGTTGTGTCAAAGAGTGCTGTCCAGTTTTCCGTAGCCTGCCTCGCTGTCCTTTAAAAAATGTGCCGCAATCTATAAAAATGAAAGAAATTAAAAAAATCCTGCAAAAAGCGATTGCACCGGCGGAAAGTACGCGCTATACTGAAATACAGCGGTTTAGGGTTTGATTGAAAATAGAGAAATTAGCCCTTGGACTTTCCAATGACGGAGGACGGATTATGAAAGTAAAATTGATGGTACAGATTGCAATTGTATTCGGCGTTTGCCTGCTCGGAGAGGCAGTGGCGCAATATATGCCGGTTCCGTTCCCGGCAAGCGTGACAGCCATGCTCCTGCTGCTCGTTCTGCTGCTGGCGGGCCTGCTGCGTGTCGAGCATGTACAAGAAAAAACGGACTTTCTGCTGAAAAACATGCCGTTCTTTTTTATCCCGGCAAGTGTGGGCGTTATGGAATATTTTGATGTTCTGCGGCGTTGTCTGCTGCCGCTGCTTGCCGTTTGCTTCATCACCACGATTGCAACCTTTTTTGCCACTAGCTTCACCGTGCGCGCGGTATCCTGCTTGCAGCGGCGGCTGACGCGCCGCGGGGAGGCGGAATGATGAAGGCGGTTCTGGAATCCCCGCTGTTTGGGATCGTTTTGAGCATCCTTGCATATGAAGCCGGGCTATGGGTCAACCGGAAGCTGAAAACGCCGCTGGCTAATCCCCTGCTGATTGCAGTCACCTTGATTGTCGGGCTGATGATGCTGTTTCATATCCCGCTGGAAAGCTATCAAAAAGGCGGCGACTTGATTGCCTTATTCCTGGCTCCTGCCACAGCGTCGCTTGCCTTGTCAGTCTACAATCAACGCGGGATACTCGGTAAAAACCTGCTGCCGGTGATTGCTGGATGCGCGGTGGGTTCGGCTGTTTCGATGGGCAGCGTTTATGCGCTTTGCCGTTTATTTAAGCTCGACGAAGCCGTGACTGCTTCGTTGATCCCAAAATCTGTTACGACGCCGATCGCCACGGAGATTTCCGCGCAGCACGGCGGCATTGTCCCGGTGACAGTCGCAGCTGTGATCATTACAGGTATGATCGGCGCGGTTCTGGCGCCGTATATGATCCGGATGTTCCGCGCCAGAAATCCGGTTGCAGACGGTCTGGCAATCGGTGCGTCAAGCCATGCGCTCGGCACAAGCCGGGCGCTGGAAATGGGAGAGCTGGAGGGCGCAATGAGTGGGATCGCTGTCGGCGTTTCAGGGCTTTTGACAGTTTTGTTTTCCCTTGTACTTGGCTGAAAAAGCCATCCAGACGTGAATAAGGCGGCGTCCCTTAAGGGACGCCGCTTTGCTTTTTCTTATTTTGCATATTCGATTGCGCGGTTTTCCCGGATACAGTGCACCTTAATCTGACCGGGATAATCGAGGTCGCTCTCGATTTTTTTCACAATATCGCGTGCAACGATGGTCATCTGGTCATCAGAGACGACATCAGGCTTGAGCATGATGCGGATTTCACGGCCTGCCTGAATCGCATAACACTTATCCACGCCGTCAAACGAGTTGGCGATCTCCTCAAGCTTCTCAAGGCGCTTGATGTAATTTTCGAGGTTTTCACGCCGCGCGCCGGGCCGTGCCGCCGATATGGCGTCGGCGGCCTGTACAAGACAGGCCACGATTGTTTTGGGTTCAACGTCGTTGTGATGGGCTTCGATCGCATGGATGATGTCGGCGTTTTCTTTGTACTTGCGGGCCAAATCGACGCCGATCTGGACATGGGAGCCTTCGATTTCATGTGTCATCGACTTGCCAATATCGTGGATCAGGCCAGCGCGGCGCGCCTGCGCTTCATCCGCGCCAAGCTCGGCGGCCATCATGCCGGCAAGCTGTGAAACCTCGATCGAATGGCTAAGTACGTTCTGTCCATAGCTGGAGCGGTAGCGCATCCGGCCGAGCAGACGGATTAACTCCGGATGCATGCCATGGACGCCGCACTCCATAACGGCGCGCTCGCCATCCTGCTTGATCTTGCCCTCGATCTCGCGGCGCGCCTTTTCAACGGTTTCCTCGATGCGCGCGGGATGGATGCGTCCGTCCTGAATCAGGCGTTCGAGCGCGACACGCGCAATTTCACGTTTGACGGCATCATGGCTGGAAAGCGTGATGGCCTCCGGCGTATCGTCAATGATCAGGTCAACGCCGGTAAGCGTTTCGAGTGTGCGGATGTTGCGGCCCTCGCGCCCGATGATCCGGCCCTTCATCTCGTCGCTCGGCAGAGGAACGACCGACACCGTAATTTCCGCAACATAATCCGCGGCGCAGCGGCCGACGGCTGCCGCGATGATCTCCTTTGCGCGCTGGTCGGCTTCATCCTTGAGCTGGCTCTCATATTGATTGATCCGCAGCGCCTTTTCGTGCGTCAGTTCACCCTCAAGATTGGCAAGCAGGTAATTTTTAGCCTGATCAGCCGTAAAGCCGGAGATTCTTTCAAGCATTTCAAACTGGCGCGCCTTGACGTCCTCGGCCTCCTGCAGCTTGGCATCGGCTTCGCGCAGCTTGTTTTGAAGCGTCTCCTCCTTTTTTTCAAGGTTGTCGAGCTTTTTGTCGACAGACTCCTCCTTTTGCTGAATTCGGCGCTCAAGGCGGGAAACCTCCGACCGGCGTTCCTTCATTTCCTTTTCATTATCCTGCTTAAGCTTGTAGATATCGTCCTTTGCCTCGATGATCGCTTCCTTTTTCTTGGTTTCAGCCGACTTGATCGCATCGCTGATCAGGCGCTTTGCCTCCTCCTCGGCAGATCCAAGCGCCGCCTCGGCCGATTTTTTGCGGTATTCCACACCCAGAAAAAAAGCAATGACAGCACCCACCAAAAAGGAGATGATGATGCCAATGACAAAGGGAATGATTCCGATTGTGCTCATTTGGGAACAGGCCCTCCTTTATGCAATTTTCAATGTCCGCAACCCGCCCTACAAAACCAAAAAGCCCGGCCGCGCGGGCATAGGGATACGCAAAGCGGATAGAATATTTATCAGGTAGGCGGTTTGATTCACGTAAAATTTACGAACAATTCAAAGCTGCGTTACCGTTAAACATACTGCATGACAATACTTATTTTATATGTATTTTGTATAATTGTCAAGAAATATTGTGTATTTAAGCGGGTTATCCTATCTAATATGCGCGGATTGATACGGCGTGGGCGAATTGACAGTTGACAGGCCGCCGCGGCCGTGCTAAGATGAAAAAAAGTCTGATATCACCTAAAGGCAATGACGGGGAACGCAACCAAAGTACAGCCTGTTCACAGAGAGGCGCGGCGCCTGCTGAAAGCCGCGCCGTCCGGTTTTTGGCGGCGACCGCCCCCTGAGCGCGCGCGATGAGCGCGCCGGCTGATCCCGTTAAAGATCGCTTGAGCGGCGCGTTTGCGCAATTCGGGTGGAACCGTGGAGCATGCCTTCATCCCGTTGTGGGATGGGGCTTTTTTATTTTGATTTTCGCCGTAGGCTCATTGGAGCCGGTTGATAAAATCTCCGCACTCAAAACAGCGGCGCTTTATTCCGGCATATTTACAAAAAAAGTTTGTGAATTCACGGAGGTTTGCCTGTGTTTTTTGTTTTATCTGCCGAAAAAATCGTTCTTGTTTTTGGCGCGGCTTGGTTTGTCAACAAGTCCCATTTGACCGGTCTGTTTTTCGCAGAGAAAGGATGCTGAAATGATGATAAATGTAACGTTAAAAGATGGCGTTGTCAAGCAGTACGAGCAGGGCACGACAGCCGCGGAGGTTGCAAAGAGCCTTGGCGCAGGACTTTATAAAGCCGCCTGCGCCGCAAAGGTGGACGGCAAAGCCGTCGACCTGCGCACGCCGCTTGAGAGCGACTGTACGCTTTCGATCCTGACCTTTGATGCCCCCGAGGGCAAGCACGCGTTTTGGCACACGGCTTCGCATGTGTTGGCACAGGCTGTCATGCGCCTGTATCCCGATACAAAGTACACGATTGGACCGGCTGTTGAAAACGGCTTCTATTACGATTTCGACGTCGAAAAGCCCTTTACGCCCGAGGATCTGGCCGCTATTGAAAAGGAGATGGCAGCCATTGTGAAATCAGGCGTGGAGATTGACCGCTTCGAGCTTGACGCGCCGCAGGCGCGCGAGCTGATGAAGGACCAGCCGTACAAGCTCGAACTGATCGATAAGCACGCGGCAAGCGGCGAGAAGGTCAGCTTTTACCGTCAGGACGATTTCACCGACCTCTGCGCCGGTCCGCATCTGATGAGCGTCGCGCCGCTCAAGGCAATCAAGCTGCTCCAAAGCACAGGCGCCTATTGGCATGGCGACAGCAGCAACAAGATGCTCTGCCGCGTATACGGCATTGCTTTCCCCAAGGCGAGCGAGTTAAGCGACTATCTGCACATGCTCGAGGAGGCCAAGCGCCGCGACCACCGCAAGCTTGGGCGAGAGCTTGATCTATTTGATATCTATGAGGAAGGGCCTGGTTTCCCATTCTTCTTCCCCAAAGGTATGATCCTGCGCAATCTCCTGGAGAGCTTCTGGCGCGAGGAGCATCAAAAGCACGGTTATCAGGAGATCCGCACGCCGCTCATCCTCAATGAGGAGCTGTGGCACCGCTCCGGTCACTGGGATCATTATAAGGACAATATGTATACGACGAAGATTGACGACCGTGACTATGCGATCAAGCCGATGAACTGTCCGGGCGGTATTCTGGTCTATAAGCGCCGCATGAATTCCTACCGCGATCTGCCGCAGCGTCTTGCGGAGCTTGGCATTGTGCACCGGCATGAGCTTTCCGGCGCGCTGCACGGTCTGATGCGTGTGCGCTGCTTCACCCAGGATGACGCGCATATCTTTATGACGCCCGATCAGATTGAGGCGGAAGTTCTCGGCGTTATCAATCTGATCGACAGCATCTACAGGGTGTTTGGCTTCGACTATTTCCTGGAGCTGTCCACGCGTCCGGAGGATTCGATGGGGAGCGAGGAGCAGTGGGAGACGGCTACGGCCGCCCTGCGCAAAGCCCTGGAGGACAACGGCAGGCCGTACACAGTCAACGAGGGCGACGGCGCGTTTTATGGCCCCAAGATCGATTTTCACCTGCGCGATTCCATCGGACGCACCTGGCAGTGCGGTACGATTCAGCTTGATTTCCAGATGCCGGAACGGTTTGATCTGGCCTATATCGGCAGCGACGGCGAACGCCATCGCCCAGTCATGGTGCACCGCACCGCATTTGGAAGCATCGAACGCTTTATCGGTATCCTGATTGAGCATTATGCCGGCGCGTTCCCGTTGTGGCTCGCACCCGTGCAGATCAAAGTGCTGCCGGTAACGGACGAGCATATCCCTTATGCGCAGAGCGTAGCCGATACCTTGACAAGGGCCGGCCTGCGCATCGAGCTGGACAGCCGCAATGAAAAGGTGGGCTACCGTATCCGTGAAGCGCAGCTCCAGAAGATACCGTATATGCTGGTGCTCGGCGGCAAGGAGGCTGAAAGCGGCGAAGTCGCAGTGCGTGACCGCCGCGATGGCAAGACGACGACGATGCTGTTGGCGGACTTTGTGGAGAAGATGAAAACAGAGGTCGAGACAAAGGCGAACTAAATCGTTTGACCGTGCGTGGAGGGCGTTTTGAAGCGCCTTCCGCGCTTTTTTTGTTCCGGAGGAAACAAAATATTCATATTGTGTCGAAAATTTCGCCATATAATTCGTGTTTACTATACAAATACGGAGTCTTGTCGGCTTCCTGCGTGCCTTTTAATCGGTCCAGGGCCGATTGGACTTGCCATTGTGCGCGTTTCACGGTATAATAACCGCAGAGCGGTTATTATACCGTCTTATGCCCAACGGCTCGCCGCTTACGCGGCAACCGCCTTCTGATGGGCAATTATACCATGCCGCTTCGCGGACATGGTATAATAACCGCAGAGCGGTTATTATACCAATCTTATGGCCAAGGCGATACGTGGGCGCGGCCCGCTTACACCCCGATGGCCAATTATAATATTATTCTTTCTGAAAAAATGAAAGAGAGGTGCATGCATGAGGAAAAACTTAAAACTGAAAATTAATGAGGCGCTCTCCTCCGTCCTCCCAATCACATTGATTGTTCTTCTTCTGAGCTTTACGCTGACACCCATGCCGACCGGCACGCTGATGCTGTTCATTTTTGGCGCTGCGCTGCTGATCATTGGAATGGGCTTTTTCTCACTCGGCGCGGATATCGCCATGATGCCGATGGGCGATGGTATGGGCAGAAAGCTTGTCGGTCACAATCGGACGGCGCTCGCCGTAATTGTCTGCTTTCTGATCGGCGCAGTTGTCACAATCGCAGAGCCGGATTTGCAGGTTCTCGCGCGGCAGGTGCCCGCCGTACCCGATATGATTATCATCCTGACGGTCGCCGCGGGCGTCGGCGTATTTTTGTCTGTGGCGATGCTGCGCACCAAGATCCGGATTCAGTTACGCACCATGCTGCTGATTCTTTATCTGGCTGTTTTTGCACTGGCTATATTTGTCCCGCGCGCCTTTTTAGCGGTTGCGTTCGATTCGGGCGGCGTTACCACCGGTCCAATCACCGTACCGTTTATTATGGCGCTTGGCATCGGTATGGCCGGTGCGAGCGGCAATGATGAAAACAACTTTGGTATGGTTGCGCTGTGCAGCATTGGGCCTATTCTCGCAGTTATGATTTTAGGGCTTTGCTACAGTTCCACCTCGGTCAACTATACCCCTTTTTCAGTTCCGACTGTTTTTACGTCGCAGGATGTCGGCAAGCAGTTTGCCGCCGGCTTTCCCACCTATATCCGCGAGGTCATACTCGGCCTGCTGCCTATCCTTGTTCTGTTCGCAATTTTCCAGTTTGCCGCGCTGCGTCTGCGGCGGCACGCAATTGTTAAAATCCTGATCGGCATGTCCTATACGTTTATCGGACTTGTACTGTTTTTGACCGGCGCGAACGTTGGATTTATGCCTGCCGGTTATTTTATCGGCGGCGAGATGGCCAGCCTGCCGCAAAAATGGATATTGATACCGCTGGGAATGATCGTCGGTTATTTTATTGTTACGGCTGAACCGGCCGTCCATGTTCTCAACAAACAGGTCGAAGAAACCACCAGCGGCGCGATTTCGCAGCATGTGATGCGTCTGAGCCTTTCTATCGGCGTGGCGGTTTCCATCGGTCTTTCAATGGTGCGTGTTCTCACCGGAATTTCCATCCTTTGGTTTCTTGTCCCCGGTTATGCGCTTGCGCTCGGCCTGATGTTCGTTGTCCCCAAAATGTTTACGGCGATTGCGTTCGACTCGGGCGGCGTCGCAAGCGGTCCCATGACGGCTACCTTTCTGCTCCCGTTTGCGATGGGCGCGTGTGAATCGCTCGGCGGTGATGTTTTGATGGATGCATTCGGCATTGTGGCCATGGTCGCAATGACGCCGCTGATTACAATCCAGATTGTCGGACTTGACTACAAGCGCAGGCTTAGAAAGGCTGAAGCCGCCGCCATTTCAGCAATTGATGATGAGGTCATCGACTATACCGACGCGGCCAATGCACAAGCATCGCAGGAGGATTTATAAATGGAACAGCATCTGATCAAGCTTCTGATTACGATTGTCGACCGAGGAAAGGGCGCCAAAGCTGCTGCGCTTTATCGGTCTGAGCATCTCTATTTTAATTATATCTGCCTGGGACTTGGCACAGCCAACAGCGAAATCCTGGACTATTTTGGGTTAAGCGAAACGCAAAAGGACGTTGTTTTTACGCCTGCGCCGGCCGTCAAACTGCACAGCGTCATGAAAAAGGCCGGCGAACACTTCCGGATCATGCATCCTGGAATGGGAATTTTATGTGCTCTGCCACTGTCCGGCGTCAGCGGGCATATTCCCAAGTCAACCTGCAGGCCGGAATTCCTGTCAACTGAAAACGGAGGGAAAGAAGTGGAAGCAAGCGTTCAGTATGATTTGATCTTAACAATCGTAAACCACGGATGTACAGACACGGTCATGCGTGCCGCACGCGCTGCCGGCGCAGGCGGCGGCACCGTGCTTCATGCACGCGAGGTCGGAGAGGAGGACATTAAAAACCTCCTTGGAATCACCATTGAGCCGGAACGGGAGATCGTTATGATCCTTTCCCCCCGTGCGCAAAAACAGGCGATTATGCAGGCAGTGAACAAAGCTGCCGGTTTGGCAACAAACTGCCGCGGCGTTCTTTTCTCCCTGCCAGTCGACGCGATTATGGGGCTGCATAACGCAGAAACAGACGTGTAAAAATTGCTTTCGCGCGGTGGTTTGTACATCTGCCCGCAGAGAGCCGGCCGATATATGCAGCGCAGAAGGGACCCAGGTCAAAAGGCCTGGGTCCCTTCTGCGCTTTTTGTATGGACAGTGCGCAAGCTGCGCCTAATACTTGGATGTTGCCCTGGCTGTCGTCTGCCCAACTTTTTGTTTTGATGTTTTTTCTTGACAGTTTACTTTTTACGTCATATAATGACAAGTAAGTTAGTTATGACTAACCAAATATTCTGTTCGGGTCCCGTTTGAAAATAGAACGATTAAATAGAATCCATTTTCTACGCCCCGTTAAGCGAGGAACTTTGATGTTTGAAGCAATGCTTGAACAGCTCTGTAGGCAGCGCCCGCTTCCTGGGCAATTTCAGTGGATATCCTCCATGGAGGGCGTACGGGTCTGTGATTTTACCTGCGCGCTGCCTGCAAGGCTAATATCGGAGAATGAAACCGCCAGGCATTATGAAGCGTTGTTCTGCCGGCAGGGCGGGCTTCGGATTGATTGGACGGACGGTCATCATGTCAGCCTGGGGGAGCGGGAAATTCTGTTGCTCTCCGATCTTTCAAAAATTCAATCCATCAGCCAGATAAAAGAGCCTATGGGCGGAATTCTGATTGCGGTGAACGCCCCACAGGCCCGCGGGAGCCTCTCTCAGCTCTGCACATTGATGGGCGGGCTTGAACTGGACACACTACGCGTCAAAGAATTGATGTGCTGCCAGCAGGGATGCATGGTCATTCCGCAAACATCGTGGAGCGAAGTGATCTTTCGCACCTGTAAAGGATTGACTGTCGAACAGCGGGGACGGTACTGCACCTTTATGGCGGTGGAGCTGCTCTATCTTC
>ERZ808044.897-NODE-897-length-22349-cov-6.637617_pt1 | contig 22349 bp, 16 predicted proteins | sample MGYA00380195_ERZ808044 | MGnify/ENA primary metagenome ERZ808044 (study PRJEB31490, sample SAMN06133423) | mouse gut metagenome | isolation source: Z7_2 | host: mice | place: China: Chengdu | collected 2015-05 ...
GAGTATATAAAGTCAAAATATGATATAAAAGAGCATAATAAATGGTTGATTTTAATTGTAAACAGAAATTTAACATGATTAACAGTATCATATTATTTTTTAGGAGGAAATATAATGAAAAATTGTATACCAGATGAAATATTATTGCAGGTAGAAAAACCTGCAAGATATACAGGAAACGAAATCAATATGGTGATTAAAAATCCCGAAGAAGTAGATATTCGATTTGGATTTTGTTTTCCTGATGTTTATGAAGTTGGTATGTCCCATTTAGGTTTACAAATATTATATTATTTTTTAAATAGGAGAGAAGATACTTATTGTGAAAGAGTATTTGCTCCTTGGATAGATTTGGAGCAAAAAATGAGAGAAAATCATATTTCTCTTTTTTCTATTGAAACACAACAAGAAGTAAAAAAATTCGATTTTTTAGGATTTACATTGCAATATGAAATGAGTTATACAAATGTGTTAAATATGTTGGATTTGGCTGGTATACCGCTTTTTGCAAAGGATAGAACAGAAGAACAGCCTATCATTATTTGTGGGGGAAGCTGTGCATATAATCCAGAGCCTTTGGCTGAATTTGTAGATTTTTTTTATTTGGGAGAAGGCGAAGTATTATATGATGAAATATTAGATTTATATAAACAAAATAAAAAACAAGGCGGAACAAAAAAACAATTTTTAGAAAAGATGTTGCAATTTGATAGTATTTATGTTCCTCAATATTATGATGTGACATATAAACAAAATGGAGAAATTGCCTCTTTTTTACCAAACCATAGTAATGCAAAAAGAATATTAAAAAAAGCAGTTGTAACAGATATGGACAATGTATATTATCCAGAAAAGCAATTAGTGCCTCTTATAGATGTAGTACATGATAGAGTAACATTAGAGTTGTTTAGAGGCTGTATAAGGGGTTGTCGTTTTTGTCAGGCTGGTTTTGTATATCGTCCTGTAAGAGAAAAGAAAACACAAACATTATTAAAACAAGCAAAAGAATTGATAAATGCTTCTGGGCATGAAGAAATTTCTTTAATTTCATTAAGTACAAGTGATTTTACTTGTTTTGCAGATTTAGCGAATGGGCTTTTGGAACAATTTTCTAAAGAAAAAGTGAGTATTTCATTGCCTTCATTAAGAATTGATGCTTTTTCACTGGATTTGATGGAAAAAATACAGGAAGTAAGAAAAAGTTCTTTAACATTTGCGCCAGAAGCAGGTACACAAAGATTAAGAAATGTCATAAATAAAAATTTAACAGAGGAAGAAATATTAAAAGGCTGTGAATTAGCTTTTTCAGGAGGGTGGACAAGGGTAAAATTGTATTTTATGATTGGTTTACCTACAGAAACAGAACAGGATTTAAAAGGAATTGCATCACTTTGCGAAAAAATAACAGAAAAATATTATGAATTGCCCAAACAACAACGTCCTAGACCTGTTCAAGTAACAGCAAGTAGTTCTTGTTTTGTTCCCAAACCTTTTACACCTTTTCAATGGGACGCACAAAATACGGCTGAGGAGTTTTTACAAAAAGCAAAAATAGTCAAAAAAGAAATTACAAAAAAACAAATAAAATATCATTATCATGAGGCAAAATTAAGCTCGTTAGAAGGTGTGATTGCAAGAGGCGATAGAAAAATTGCAAAAGTGATATATAGAGCATGGCAGTTAGGTTGTAAATTTGACGGTTGGTCAGATTTATTTCAATATGATAAATGGATGCAGGCATTTGAGGAAACAGGTATTGACCCTGCTTTTTATGCCAATAGGGAAAGAAGCTATGATGAAATATTGCCATGGGACCATATTTCTGTAGGCGTTTCAAAACAATTTTTGATAAATGAAAGAGAAAAGGCATTAAAAGAACAAGTTACACCAAATTGTAGACAGCAATGTTCACATTGTGGTGCAAAATGTTTTGGAGGAGGCGTCTGCTATGAATAAACAACAAATTGATTATACTCAAAAAGGTTTTACAAAACCCAAAGAACATTATATATATAGAGTCAAATTTACAAAGGGGGAGGAAGTAAAATTCATAGGGCATTTAGATATTATGAGGTTGTTTCAAAGGGCAATTAAAAGAGCAAAATTACCTGTGGCATATTCTCAGGGATTTAATCCCCATCAATTATTATCATTTGCGAATCCTTTGACATTAGGTACAACAAGTGAGGGAGAATATGGCGATATTGAAATGGCAGAAAAAATAGAACCCTATATTGTTATGCAAGAATTAAATAAAACATTGCCTTGTGGTGTAAAAATAGAAAAAAGTGTATTGATAACAGAAAAAACAGAAAGTGCTATGGCTGCCATTGAGGCAGCAAAATATATTGTTTTTGCAGATGAAAAATTAAACAAAACATTGCTGAATGAACAAATAGAACAATATTTGTTACAACAAGAAATACTTGTAATGAAAAAAACAAAAAGAAATGAAAAAATAACAGATATTAGAGAAGATATATTTGATATGAAAAATATTTCAGATGAAAGTGGTAACAAAATATATCTTTATTTAGCAGCAGGAAGTAAAAAAAATTTAAAGCCAGAAGTAGTGATAAAAAGTTTTTATGAATTTTTATCATTGCCTTTTGAAAAGTATCATATGAAATATCATAGAGTAGATTTAATGAGAAATGACACTAATAAGGGGCTTATAGGACTTGCAGAGGGTATTGGAATTTGTTGATATATATAATGCTAATTGAATCAAAATAGATATAGAATGATAATATAAATTTCAGCTTGTCAAAAAACTTAAATGCCACAATCTAATATACTGTGAGGTGAAAAAATGAATAGAATATTGATTGATTGTTCTGTGCATCATGTAAATATAGGTATTGTAGAAAATGGGGAATTGGTAGAGTATATTGTGGAAAATAAACAAAATAAAAGTATTGTAGGAAATATTTATGTAGGAAGGGTAGAGGCTGTATTAACAGGTATGCAGTCAGCGTTTGTAAATATTGGACAGCAAAAAAATGCTTATTATTATTATGGAAACAAAAGGGCAGAAACAAATAAACCATATGAAAACAGCAAAAAACCTAAAGTGGGTGACAGCGTTTTAGTGCAGGTACAAAAAGATGCTGTAGGAACAAAAGGTGCTGTTGTAACAGATAATATTTCATTTGCAGGAAAATTTGTTGTACTTTTACCTGATGGTGCAGGAGAAATAGGAATTTCAAAAAAAATAGAACAAAAACAACAAAAAAATCGTATTGAAAAATGTATTCAGAATATATTACCAAAAGGCTATAGTATTATTGTTAGAACAAATGGGGAACAAACAACGGAATATGAATTTCAACAAGAAATAGACAGACTTTTTCAAAGAGCAGAAAAAATAAAACAACAGTATACCTATTTAAAACCGCCTGCACTGTTATATGAATATGGCAATACTATTTTGAAACAATTAAGAGATTGCTATACAAGCGATATTGATGAAATTGTAGTAAATGATAAATATATATTTGATGAAATTAGTAAAGAGTATCAAAATGTGGTATTGTCACAAAAAAAAGATACTCTTTTTGCAGAATATTATGTGGAAAGACAAGCACAAAGAGCATTGGAAAAAAAAATCTGGCTGAAAAGTGGTGGCTTTATAGTAATAGAGCAAACAGAAGCGTGTGTTGTAATAGATGTCAATACTGGAAAGTATACAGGTAAAAAGAATTTAGAAAAAACAATATTCAAAACAAATTTGGAAGCCGCAGAGGAAATTGCAAAACAAATGAGATTAAGAAATTTATCTGGTATCATTATTGTTGATTTTATTGATATGGCAGAAGAAGAATATAAACAGGAATTAACAAAAGCATTGAAGCAATATGTGAAAAAAGACCATATAAAAACGGCTGTAATAGGTATGACAGAATTAGGACTGATGCAGTTAACAAGAAAAAAAACAAGACCTTCTTTACAGCAAATGATGACAACAGTATGTAAGTACTGTGATGGTACAGGCAGACTACCATCTTTAAACTGGTTAATTGCACAGATGAGAAGAAAAGTAACATCCATATTTGAAAATACAATATATCAAAATATTGTTATAGAATGTAATGAAAAGTTATTAAATGCTTTTTGTGGAGAAAATGGAGAATTTCAAAGGGAATTGGAAAAGCAGTTCGACAAAAAAATAATATGTGTGTCAAATGAAAACATGGCATTTGGTACATTTCATATATCATGGAAATAAGGCAGTATGATATGTATGATTGCTAATTCTGTCTTGACATAACTAATGAAACGTTTTAAAATAAAAAAGGTGTAGTTTACACAAAAACAAGGCTCTTTAGAAAAATACTTACATTTTTTGATAAAATGTGTCACATATTTGTGATTTTTATCATAAAAATAAAAAAACAGTACTATGCTGAAATCAGTGAGGTACATAGAGCTTGTTGAAAAATTGACCTGTTTGGTGTTATTGACCAACAATCTTATCATGGTTAGTGATAGGAAGTTCAAGAGATAGAAATAAAAAATAAAAATAGGGGAGGTGTTTTTCATCGACTGGTTAGCAATGATAATAGGTATTGCTGTAGGAATACTGCTTGGGGTTACAATAGGCTTTCATTATAGAAAACGTATCGCAGAAGCAAAAATTGGTGTGGCAGAAGAACGTGCAGATAAAATAGTAGATGAGGCAACAAAAAATGCAGAAGCGAAAAAGAAAGAGATATTGTTGGAAGCAAAAGAAGAAAGTATTCGTATTAAAAATGATGTAGAAAAAGAAGCACGTGATAGACGAAACGAATTGCAAAGAAGTGAAAGACGTTTACTTCAAAAAGAAGATGCTTTGGATAGAAAAGTAGAGTCTTATGAAAAAAAAGAAGAACAAATGTCTAAAAAAATGGAAGAACTGGAAAAACAAAAAGAGGAAGTAAAAGAATTACAGCAAAAAGAATTGCAAGAATTAGAAAGAATTTCAGGATTAACTTCAGAAGATGCGAAACATTATATTTTAGCAACAGTGGAAAATGAGGTCAAACATGAAGCTACTATAATGATTAAAGAGATGGAAAATAAAGCAAAATTAGAAGCAGATAGACGTTCTCGTGAAATTGTAGCAAATGCAATACAAAAATGTGCTGTAGACCATGTGGCAGAAACAACAGTTTCTGTTGTACAACTGCCTAATGATGAAATGAAAGGCAGAATTATAGGACGTGAAGGCAGAAATATTAGAGCATTAGAAACATTAACAGGTATAGACTTGATTATTGATGATACACCAGAAGCCGTTATATTGTCTGGTTTTGACCCAATACGTAGAGAGATTGCAAGAATTGCTCTTGAAAAATTGATTGTAGATGGACGTGTTCACCCATCACGTATTGAAGAAATGGTTGAGAAAGCAAAAAAAGAAGTAGAAGTAATTGTAAGAGATGAAGGAGAAGCTGCAACATTTGAAACAGGAGTCAATGGACTTCACCCAGAATTGATTAGGCTTTTAGGTAAGTTAAAATATCGTACAAGCTATGGACAGAACGTGTTAAAACATTCTGTAGAAGTGGCACACTTAACAGGATTGATGGCAGCAGAACTTGGCGTTGATGTAAATATAGCAAAACGTGCTGGTTTATTGCATGATATTGGAAAAAGTGTTGACCATGAAATGGAAGGTTCACACGTAAGTATAGGTGTGGGTCTTTGCAAAAAATATAAAGAATCTCCTACTGTTATCAATGCTGTGGAGGCACATCATGGTGATGTAGAACCAGAAAGTATTATTGCTGTGCTGGTGCAGGCAGCAGATGCTATTTCTGCGGCAAGACCAGGAGCAAGAAGGGAAACTTTGGAATCTTATATTAAACGCCTTCAAAAACTAGAAGAAATTGCAGATAATTTTAAAGGTGTTGAAAAATCTTTTGCAATACAAGCAGGACGAGAATTGCGTATTGTGATATTACCTGAAGATGTCAATGATGATGACATGACATTATTAGCAAGAGATATTGCTAAAAAGATTGAAGAAGAACTGGAGTATCCAGGACAGATTAAAGTAAATCTGATTAGGGAAACAAGAGCAGTAGAATATGCAAAATAATAGGAAAGCCGACGAAAGTCGGCTTTTGAAATATCTAGTAGCTGTATTTTATATAATTAAGGAGAGTGCATATATGGAATTATCAAAAAGAGCATTAGAAATCAAACCATCTTCTACATTAGAAATTTCTGCAAAAGCAGCGCAAATGAAAGCAGAAGGAATTGACGTTGTAACATTTGGTGTAGGAGAACCTGATTTTGATACACCTAAACATATTTGTGATGCTGCAATAGAAGCAATAAAAAATGGTGAAACAAGATATACTCCTGCATCTGGTACATTAGAATTAAAACAAGCTGTGTGCAGAAAATTAAAAAATGATAATGATATAGATTATAAGCCTGAACAAATTATTATAAGTAATGGAGCAAAACATTCTCTTATGAATGTTTTTATGGCAATATTGAACGAAGGCGATGAGGTAATCATACCTGCACCTTATTGGTTAAGTTATTCCGAAATGGTAAAAATTGCGGGAGGTGTTCCTGTTATTGTATATACACAAAAAGAAAATAATTTTATGATGACAAAACAACAAATGATGGACGCGTATACTCCAAAAACAAAGGCACTTGTATTAACAAGCCCATCTAATCCAACAGGTATGGTTTCCACAATAGAAGATTTAAAAATAATAGCAGAATTTGCTATTGAGAAAGATATATTTGTCATATCAGATGAAATTTATGAAAAATTAATATATGAGCAAAATAAAAAACATATTAGTATTGCTTCTCTAGGACAAGAAATTTATGATAGAACAATTGTAATAAATGGTGTATCAAAAAGTTATGCTATGACAGGCTGGAGAATTGGTTTTACAGCTACACCTTTAGCCATAGCAAAGCTTGTCAGTGCATTACAATCCCATATGACATCAAACCCTAATTCCATTGCACAAAAAGCTACTGTAGCAGCATTAAACGGTAGCCAGCAGTGTGTAGAAGATATGTGCCAAGAATTTAAAAAAAGAAGGGATTATATTTTTGAAAGAGAGGAACAGATACCATATATACACGCTTTAAAACCAGAAGGCGCATTTTATTTATTTGTAGATGTGTCTGATACATATGGTAAAAAAGTAGAAGGTAAAAAAATACAAAGTGCAGCAGATTTTGCAAAATTGCTTTTGGAAAAAGAATATGTGGCTGTTGTACCTTGTGCAGATTTTGGTATGACAGACTATATAAGACTGTCTTATGCAACATCTATGGAATTGATAAAAAAGGGCATGGATAGAATAGAAAATTTTGTGAAACAGCTAGAATCATAATTAGTATAGTTTTTATACAAAAAGACAAATGATTGTCAGTATAAGGAGGGATTGTTATTATGAGTTATGAAGTGGCTAAGAGTGAATTATGTTATAAAGGTGCATTTTTATCTGTTAGAAAAGATGAAATTGTTATGCCAGACGGTAATACAGCTTTTCGCGAAGTGGTAGAAAGAGGAGCAGCAACAGCAATATTGCCTATTGATAATATGGGAAATGTAATATTAGTACGTCAATATAGACATCCTTTTGGTGATATGGTTTTAGAAGTACCAGCAGGTATCATGGAAAAAGAAGAAAAACCAGCAGAATGTGCTAAAAGAGAGCTAGAAGAAGAAACAGGTTATAAAGCAAAAGAATTACAATTTGTATGTGAAATGTATCCTACACCTGGCTTTTGTATGGAAAAATTATATTTATATATTGCAGAGCATTTGGAAAAAGGAGAACAGCATTTTGATGATGATGAGTTTATAGAAGTAGAAAAATATACATTAGAGCAAGCATTGGATATGGTGCATACAGGAGAAATAAAAGACGGCAAAACAATATTACTTCTTTTTGCTTATCAATCACAAAAAACACATAATTAAATATCATTGCACATATGATTTTAATAATACAATTTATCAGAATTATAATATTGAAAAACAAAAGAAATGCAGTCAATCTGATATAAGGAGGAATCTATGTGCAAAGAAAAATAAGTAAACAAGAAAAAAGGCAAATGGTGATACTCATGATTTGCCTTTTCTTTTTATTTTCTGTGACAGCAGGAGCAATATTAGCAAATGGTGTTTCAATAGAAGAAGTACATACTATACAGAGCGATATTGAAAATTTATTTCAAAATCAACAACAAACAGAAAAAAATTTTTTATCTGTATTTTTAAAATATTTAAAATATGATGTTTTGATATGGGTAGGAGGCTGCTTTTGTTATGGAGCAGCACTTTCAGCTGCAACACTTGCCTTTAGAGGAGTATCTTTGGGTTATACTGCTACCGTTGTATTTCGTGCCTATGGCACAAAGGGAATATTTGTTGTAATCTGTTCTATGCTACCACAAAATTTAATATTAGTGCCTGTTTATTTTTTAATGACATGGTTTGCATATTGCTTTTTGATGGAGCAAAAAAAAGGACAGATAGGAAAAGGTGCGTTAAAAAGAGAACAAACAAGAATATGGACAGAATATGCTATATTACTTTGTAGTTCTGTTGTGATAATTGCTATTGCGTCATTTATAGAGCTTCATTTATCACAAGCATTACTTCGTATGATAGGGGCATTATTATAATGATGTTATCAAAGTGAAAGTTTAGGTCAAGTGCCTTTTCAAAGGCTTGCGGAGTCTGAAACAAAGCCTAAATGTCTTGTTTTTTATCGCTCCAAACGTATTCTGAAGGGGAAACAAACTTTGTCTGTTGAGGGAACTTTTCACAAGTGAAAAAAATTCCCTCTCTTTAAAAAATATTTAGCTACTCCCATATAATACATTATGTAGACTTTTTATGTATGATATGATATAATACATATTATAAAAATTTTAACGATGTGATTATATTTAATTTTGTATGCAATAAAAAGGAGAATATATATAAAATGGAGCAAAAAGTAACAGAATTTATAACTTATTTAAAACAGGAGAAAGGTGTGTCAGAAAATACAATTATTTCTTATGGTACAGATATTAAAAAATTTGTTGCTTTTTTAAGAGAAATTAATGTACCTGATTTTCAATCTATAAATAAAACAGCACTTATGGCTTACAAATATGAAATGAAAAAGCAGAATAAAACAGATACCACAATATCCAGAAATATGGCATCATTGAGAAATTTTTTTCAATATTTAATGCAGACAGGAGAGATTTCAGAAAATCCTATATTAAAAGTGAAATCACCTAAAGTCAAACGAAAATCCCCTCCTTTTCTGCTTTTAGATGAAGTAGAAAAATTATTAGACCAGCCTGATAGAACAACAGTAAAGGGCATACGTGATAGAGCAATGTTGGAATTGTTATATGCTACTGGCATACGTGTTTCAGAACTGCTTTTATTAAAAATGGAAGATGTTGATATGACATTAGAATATATTAAATGTAAAAATGGAGAACATGAAAGGATTATACCTTTTGGAAAGAGGGCAAAAGAATCGCTTCAGAATTATATCAACTGGAGTAGAGAAGAATTAGCAGAAAAGGCTTCAGGGAATGAAGATGTCTTTTTTTTGAATTGTTTTGGTAAAAAAATGTCAAGACAAGGTTTTTGGAAAATTATTAAAGAGTATGCAAGAGAAGCAGGAATTCAAAAAACAATTACTCCTCATATGCTAAGACATTCCTTTGCTATTCATTTACTTGAAAATGGCGCAGATTTGCAATCAGTACAAACAATGTTAGGACATTCAGATATTTCTACAACACAAATATATGTAAAAAAAGAAAAAAAGAGTTTAAAAAAAGTATATAACGATGCACACCCAAGAGCATAAAAGTAATATGTTAGCTTATATAAAACAAATACCTTGAGATATATCTCAAGGTATTTGTTTATGATTATATATTTTGTTTTTTAGACATAGCATGATAAACAGGCAGTCCTATTAGTGTAATAATAATGCTAATAATAGAACGCAAACGATTATCTCCTGATATAGCATCTACAAAATGTCCGCTACCTAATGTTGCAAATGTTTCGGATAATGTGATACTATCACAAATTAAAAGCTGATTGAATATAACATAAACTCCACTTACAATAGCAATGATTGGTATAATGGGGTAAAGAGGAACTTTGTATATTCTTTCTACATTTGCCCATTTTTCAGATTTTCTTAATTTCATAACAGCAACAAATGTTAATGTATAGAATATCCAGCAGGAAAATACAGCAAGGTCTGTTAATAAATTAAACTGTCCTGTTAAAGAATAAATACAACCCAAAGCACCTACTAATATAATAGAATTCATAGGAACTTTTGCACCATTTAATTTTGAAAATACATTACTTGCTGGTAATGTACCCTCTGCTGCAAGAGAATAGGCAACACGAGAGCCAGAAAGTACAAAACCATTGCAAGCACCAAAAACGGATACCATAATACCAACAGCAATAATTTTTCCTCCTGCTTCACCGAATATAGCTGTTGCAACATCAGCAGCAGGTGTTGCAGTTCCTGCTAATGTACTTGCAGGAAGTACCCAAAGATACGCTAAATTGATTATAAAATATACTGCCATAATAGCAGAAACACCACCAACAATAGCAAGAGGTAAATCTTTTGCAGGATTTTTCATTTCTCCCGCAATCGCCCCAACATTTGTCCAACCTTCAAATGCAAACAATACGGCTAAAAGTAATGAGCTTAAGGCATTTCCGGCACTTACACCTTCTCCCACCATAGGACTAAATATAGGATTTTGCCCAGAACCTTTTATAAAACCAAATATCATAAGTACGATTAATGGTATCAATTTACATACTGTTGAAATAACTTGTACTGCTCCACCTACACCAGAACCAAGAGCATTTAATATAATAATGATAACAATAATGGCGATAGTTACAGCAGGTGTAATAGCAGGATTTTTTGTAAATATTTCAAATTGCTGTGCGCATATTACAGCAAGTGCTGCAATCATAGCAGGATAAAAAAGTACCGTTTGCATCCAACCTGTTAAATAGCCTACTTTTTTACCAAATACTTCCTCTAAATAGGCAACCATACCACCTGTTTTAGGAATCAATATCGCTACTTCTGCAAATGTTAATGCTGCCGCAATACTAGCAAGTCCACCTATAATCCATGCAAGCATACCTAATCCAGGTGCGCCACCAGTTGTAGTATAAATAGCCTGAGGTTTAAAGAATACTCCAGAGCCTATTACAGAGCCTACTACTGTTGCTAAAGCAGTTGATAAACCTAATGTCTTTTTCATTTCATTATTATTATTTGACATAGAAAGACCTCCTTATAATGAGTAATTTGTTAGTTTCTTATTTTAATATTACTAGTTTTTGTATTAATGAACAAAATAATCAATAAAATATAATTGCGTTTGTAAAATCAAAACCCCTTTCTATGTAAAATGGTATTTTTTGCCAATAATAGGGTACAAAAAAAGAGATATAAAGACACGTTAAAAAACGTTGCCTCTATATCTCTGTATTGTAAACCTGAAAGCGTTACTCCTACGGTGATTCTATAAAAAGAATACTCTCCAGAGTTCCATCTGCAACAGGTTAGTGTGCCTGAAAGATTCTTTAAAATATGGCGATTTTAAATTGCTTCATCGGCTTTCATCTATTATAATATGACATAATTTAGAAATTTCCCTGCTGCTTCATTTGGCAATATGAAATTTTAAATATAACAATATAAAAAGCGTTTTTTTGGCACTTTTACACTGTATATTGCTTATTTTTTGTCATTATACAATACAATTTTTTATTTGTCAATTATTTCAAAGAATAAATATTCAAAATAATTACTTTTTTTATGTATAAAATTAGGAAAACTTACACAAAACTACCATAAGCGGGCTTTATAGAATTGAATATTGATAAAATATGTGTTATGATGATAAATGTTAAATTTTGTTCCAAAAAATAAATTTTTGATAGAAAAGGGGGATTAATTTTGGAATCAATCAATGTAGGCTTCTTATCTATTTTGCCACCAATTATTGCGATTGGACTTGCTTTAGTAACAAAAGAAGTTATTTCATCTTTAATTATTGGTATTCTTTCTGGTACATTTATTTATGCTTGTCATTTTACAAGTGGTTTGGGTGTTGTTGTAAAAACAGTTGATACTACAATGACACTTATGGCAGATAAATTTGCTGGAAATACTGCTATTGTTCTTTTTCTTGCTATGCTTGGTGCACTTGTTGTTGTTATTACAAAAGCAGGTGGTTCTCGTGCATATGGTAATTGGGCAAGTAGTAAAATTACATCTCGTGTAGGAGCTTCTCTTGCAACTTGTGCATTGGGTGCACTGATATTTATTGATGACTATTTTAACTGTTTGACAGTGGGAACAGTTATGAAACCTGTTACAGACAAACAACGTATTTCTCATGTAAAATTAGCATATCTAATTGATGCAACAGCAGCACCAGTATGTATTATTGCGCCTGTTTCTTCATGGGCAGCATCTGTTATTTCTCAAATGGGGGATACTGGCTTAAATGGTATGGAGTCATTTATACAATCTATACCATATAATTTATATGCAATATTAACAATATTAATGATTATTATTATATCTTGTTTGCAGTTAGATTTTGGTGCTATGGAAAAATTTGAACATGATGCCATAAAATATGGAAAACTAGATTCTGATGGTTCTTCTAGTACTACGGGAGCAGATGAATTAAATCAACTTCGTATTTCACCAAAGGGTCGTGTATTTGACTTATTGATTCCTATTGCAGCATTAATTGTATTTTCTATACTTTCTATGTTGTATATTGGAGGTTATTTTGAGGGTGGTATGAGTATTGCAGATGGTTTTGGTAATACAGATGCTGGTCCTGCACTTGCAATCAGTAGTTTTGCTTCCCTGATTGTTGCCTTTTTACTTTTTGTACCAAGAAAAGTATTGAATTTTAGAGAATTTATGGACGGTGTGGGACAAGGTGTAAAATCTATGGTAGGTGCTATCATTATATTAACATTAGCATGGACAATCAGTGGTGTTTGCCGTGACTTGTTAAGTACAGGAGAATATGTAGGAAATTTGGTTGCACATTCCAATATGCCTACTATGCTGATACCAGCAATTATATTTGTGGTAGCAGGATTTTTGTCATTCTCTATGGGTACATCATGGGGTACATTTGGTATATTGATACCAATTATTGCAACAGTATGTTCTAAGGTTGCACCAGAATTAACAATTATTTCTCTTTCTGCAACATTAGCAGGTTCTGTATTTGGTGACCATTGTTCTCCAATTTCTGACACAACAATACTTTCTTCCACAGGTGCGGGATGTAGTCATATTGACCATGTTTCTACACAAATCCCTTATGCACTTTGTGTAGGTGCTTGTTGTATGGTAGGATATATTGTTGCTGGCATTACAAAAAATCTTTTGATTACATTAGCGGTAGCTATTATATGCCTTGTTGCTGTGTTGGTAGTGCTTCATAATATAGCTATTTCAAAGGAACAGTTGAAAGAAAATGCAAAATAAATAATTTGATATATTTTTTGATAGTATAAGGAGAACTTTTAAAATAAGGAAGTTCTCCTTTTTATGATAAGTTTAATGAATGTCGGAATTTTTTTGACAAACTGTATTAGATATGGTTTTTGCATTTTAGTTCTATTCCCCTCTATTTTGGCATATGTTAAACAAACTATACAAAAAGAGGGTTTTGTATGAGCAAAAAAACAGTCATTGCTGGCACATTAATATTAACATCAGCAAGCCTGATTACAAAGTTTATAGGCTTTTTTTATCGTGTTTATATGGTAAATTTAATTGGTATAGAAGGTATGGGGTTGTATCAGTTAATTATGCCTATTTATATGCTTACATGGAGTATTACGTCATCTGGTTTCACAACAACAATATCAAAATTGACAGCACAGGAAAAAGCAAGAAATCAAACGGGTAATATGGGACGTATACTAAAACAATCCCTTTTTATGACAGTTACAGCAAGTATTATAATAAGCAGTTTTTTGTTTTTTTGTGCAGATTGGTTTTCACAAACAATATTAAATGAAACACGTACAGCATTTGCTTTTAGAGTGCTTGCTATAGCAATTCCATTTATGTCAAGCGGTTCTTGCATAAGAGGCTATTTTTTGGGTTTGCAATATGCAATTGTTCCTGCATTTTCTCAAGTATTAGAGCAAATTGTTCGTATTGTTGCTATCTATTTTACTGCATCATTATTTGTGCCAAAAGGGCTTGCATATGCTTGTGTTTGTGCTGTAATAGGTATTGTATGTGGTGAAGTAATATCATTTTTATTTGTATTCTGCAATTATATACGATTTAAAAGAAAAAAGAAGTATGTTAAAAAACCAACTCTTTCTCGCTCAAAAGCATTTTTTATGATTTGTGGTATGGCAATTCCTTTAACAGCAAGTCGTGTTGTTAGTTCTTTTTTGTCTACTGCTGAAAATATTTTAATTCCTCAAAGATTGCAGGTTTTTGGTTTATCTGCTAAAGATGCTATGAGTACATATGGAGAATTAACCGGTATGGCAATGCCTTTGATATTATTACCTTCTGCATTTTTAACATCTGTGTCTGTTTCTCTTGTGCCTGAAATATCAGAGGCATCTGCGGTAAACAAACAAAATAAAATTACAACAACGGTATCTGCTGCACTGCTGTTTTCTTCTATATTAAGTATAGGTGCAGGTATTGTTTTTGCTGTTTTTCCGAAAGAAGTTTGTTATATTGTATATGGACACAGTGATTTAGGGAATATACTTTTTTTACTTGCTTTTATATGCCCTTTTTTGTATATGCAAATGACAATAAATGGATTATTAAATGGATTGGGAGAACATACATTTATATTTCAAACAAATGTACTTTCTTCTATTATCAATATTGTATTTATATATTTTCTGATTCCATTGTATGGTGTGAATGCATATTTAGTAGGGTGGTTTTTTAGTTTGCTTGTAACAATGTTTCTTTCTCTTTATAAAATTTATTGTTGTACAAAAGTACATATTTATATAGGAAATTGCTTTTTGAAACCTCTTTTAGCTGGTTTTGCCTCTGGTTTAATTATACGATATATTGTACAAATTGGTACACCGTCTAAAATATTCTTTTTACTTTGTATTTGTTGTATGATGCTTTTATATTTACTTTTTTTAATGCTATTAGGTTGTTTGAAAAAAGAAACAATTTTGTTATTTTTTCCAAAATAAAAATTGTTTTAAATGATGATAATGATAAAAAGTGCTTGAAAATATTGTAAATACAATGTTTTCGGCACTTTTTTCATGGTTATTTTTATATTGATTTATAGTATTTGTCCCATTATTGTCCCTTTTTCAAAATTTAGCTTTTGCTCTAATGTTTCAGCCGCAGCGATGTCAGCTTCTAGCATAGCATGAACATATCTGTTTGTAGTGGACAGATTAGAATGTCCTAGACGGCTAGAAACGGTTTTAATATTTGTACCATTTGAAAGTAATATTGTCGCTGAGGTATGCCTAAGTGCGTGGAAGCGAAATTTAAAAATACAACAATAAAAAGACTATAAATCATACATTATAGTCTTTTTTTGTTGTATTAAGAGAGAATTATAAAAGTTTTTTAAAGTAGAGAATGGTAGTGATATAAAAGAAAATATAATTATATATGAAACAGTTTAGCAAACAAAAATATTATACAATAAAGGAGAATCATTATGTCAAGAAAAAGTAGAAAAGCAAATACTGATATACAAAAAACATTTATGAAACCAGTTACAGTAGGTTATGTTAGATTATCCGTTTCTAAAAAAGAAAACAATCATTCTATTGAAAATCAAAAATTGATAATAGAATCATGGGCAGAGCAGCAGAAAACGGTTATTTCTCATTTTTACGTTGATAATGGATTTAGTGGCTCTAATTATGAAAGACCAGCATTTCAAGAACTTTTACAAGATATTAAAGATGAAAAAGTAAATTGTGTTGTGGTAAAAGACCTTTCTCGTTTAGGACACAATCTAGTCGAAACAGGATATTATATTGAAATGTTTTTTCCATCTCATAAAGTTCGTTTTGTGTCGGTCAATGACCAATTTGATACGATTGATGGTATTAATAATCAATTAGGTGATTTTAAAGTTTGTGTTCCATTCACAAATGCTTTTCATGAAGAAACTGCATTAGATATTAAAAAGAAAACGGAAACAGCATTAGATTGTAAAGCACAAAGAGGGCTATTTATTGGAGCTCGTGCCCCTTTTGGCTATAAAAAATCTGAAGTTAATCACAATAAAATTGTTATTGATGAAGAAGCGGCAAAAATAGTAAAAAAGATATTTGAACTTGCCACAAACGATATGGGATTGACTGCAATTGTTCGCTACTTAAATGAAAATCATATTCCTACTCCTATGCAGTATGCTAGAGCAAACGGTTTAACTGGAAAATACAATGATGGAAGTGGTAATTGGAATACTCGTTCTGTAAAACATATTTTAACAAATTCCACTTACACAGGTATTTTGATACAAGGAAAAAATAAAAGAGTTGTAGAGAATACACATGAAGCATTAATTGATAGTAATAGCTTTGAAGTAGTACAAAAAAATTTACAAAGTAAAACATTAAATGTAGAGACGAAACCGCAATCCACAGAAAACTTATTAAAGGGAAAAATAATTTGTGGTTGTTGTGGCGAAAAAATGCAAAGAAAACGTGGTACAAATCATGCAGATTGGCATTTTTTTACTTGTAATACCAATAATCGTATTAATACTGGAACATGTACAGGCATGTATATTCGAGAAGAAGAAATATTTTATGCCATCCATCAACAGTTTGAAAAGAGATATTTTAAAAAAGATATCTCCTTGAGTAAAATATTAAACTTCATAGAAAAGATTGATATTTGTCAAAATAAAGAAGTAATTATAAAATGGGCAAAGATATTTTCTTAACTAATAGAAAATATTCTATAAATAAAAATAAGAAAATATAGAATTTTGCAATATTTTGTGATATAATAAACAAAAATTGCAAAAGGTGGGATTTTTTTATGAGTTATTCTTTTGAAGAAATTATGGACTATCATGCTGATAATAGAGAAGTATATCAAGAAATTAAGGAAAATTTATTTAATTTCGTTCCATTTATTGGTGCTGGATTGACACAGTTTGTATATTATTCATGGGAAAATGCACTGAAACAATTAGCAAATAAATTTCAAACGAAAAAAATAAAAAATTAGTAATAGAAAAAATTTGTAAGCAAGAATATTTTGCAGCAGCTCAACAATTGGAAGAACTTCGTGGAGAAAATAATTTAGCACTAGATATTAAAAATTTATTTTCATCAACCCATTTAGAAGAAAAACGTTCTGAGTTGCCAAAACAGGCAATTTCGTTATTACCATTACTATTTCCTAAATTTGTAATTACAACAAATTTTGATGAAACATTAGAAATAGTATATAAAGAATGTCATCCTCTACTTCACGTCATTCAACCAGGACATCCAGAATTGCTCAAACAGTTCTTAAGAAAATCAGGAAGTACAGGGCTTTTTAAACTTCATGGAGGCGTTACTGGGGGATTTATTGAATATAGTAGTATTGTATTTACAGAAAAACAGTATGATTTACACTATGCTCCAAATAGCCCATTAACTTTAGACTTGAAAAGATGTTTAAAAAGCAAAATGATGTTATTTTTAGGTTGTAGTTTGGGACAAGATCGTACAATGGATTTTTTGAAAAGTATTATTGAACCAGGTGAGCATCACTATACTATTATTAACTGTAAAAAAGCAGAAAGAGATCATAAAATAAAAGAACTTTCTGAAAAAAATATTCGTGCAATATTATATGAAGAAGATAGACATGAAGCTGTAAGAGTGATATTAGAACATTTATTGGAAGAAACAAATCCAGAAAAATACCAGGAAAATTTAAAGAACAAACAAATGGAACAATTTGGAGTTAAAACTGAAAAATGTCAAAAATCAGATATAAAAACAGCTTGGAAATATTTTACACAGGCAAATCAATATTATGATTCAAAAAAATATGATAGGGCGATTGATAGCTTAGATAAAGCAATTGCATTACAATCAGACGAACCATTGTTTTATAATAAGCGTGGACTTGCTCGTTATAATTTAAACCAAAGCGATTTAGCGATTGATGATTATAATAAAGCAATTGAATTAGATCAATATTATGCAGAACCTCATTGTAATCGTGCTCTTATTTATGCTGATAGAGGTGATTCTTCAGCTGCACGTTCTGGTTTTTTGGTTGCAATACGATTAGATCCAAACTGTAGTGAATTTTATAAGCAAGATGGACTTTTTTGTCTTAATTCTTTGGGATTATATGGTCAAGCAATTGAAGATTTTAATGAAGCTATTAAATTAAAATCAGATGATGAAAGCAATTATTACAATCGTGGACTTGCTTATTATCAATTAGGTCAATACAAAAAAGCAATTTTTGATTTTAATAAAGTTATTGAATTACAACCAAATAATCAAAATATTTATTTTAATCGTGGAGTTTCTTTCTATCAATTAGGTCAGTATAGTCAGGCAATTGAAGATTTTACTCAAATTATTGAATTGCAACCAACTAGCGAAGTTGCTTATTACAATCGTGGACTTGTTTATTATCAATTAGGTCAATATAGTCAGGCAATTGAAGATTTTACAAACGCAATTGAATTAAATTCGTATTATCAAGATGCTTACTATTGCCGTGGTCAAATTTACAAAGAATTGAATAAGTATAACGAAGCAATTTCTGATTATAGCATAATAATTAAGTTGAATTTTAAATACAAAGAAGCATATTTAAAACGAGCAGAAATCTATCGTTTGCAAGGACAAATAGACAAGGCAATTCAGGATGAAGAATATGCAAAAAAGCTATGATACATAAATATTAAAACTTAAATTTAAAATGTATAATAGAATACAAAAATCATTTGAAAGGAGTTGCTTAAATATTATAAGCAACTCCTTTATATAAAAACTAATTGAAGAGTAAAATATTTTATACTAAAAAGATAATAAAATTTTTGTCTTGTGCTTGACTTTTAGTTTGCCTTAATGCGTGGAAGCAGATTTTAAAAATGTAATACAAAAAAGGCTATAAATAAATTATAGTCTTTTTTGTTATGTAAAGAAAAGTTATGAAAATAGTTATAAAAAATTTTTAAAGAAAAAATATAATCGCATATTAAACAATTTAATAAATAAAAGTATCATATTGAAGGGAGAATAATTATGCCAAGAAAAAGTAGAAAAACAAATAATAGTATACAAGAATTAGCGTCTGAACTAGTTATAGCAGGATATGTTAGACTATCTGTTCCTAGTAAGGAGGATAATCATTCTATTGAAAACCAAAAATTGATCATAGAATCATGGGTAAAACAGCAAAAAACGCTGATTTCTCATTTTTATGTTGATGATGGATTTAGTGGCTCTAATTATGAAAGACCGGCATTTCAAGAACTTGTAAAAGATATTAAAGATGGAAAAGTAAATTGTGTTGTAGTAAAAGACCTTTCTCGTTTAGGACGCAATCTAGTTGAAACAGGATATTATATTGAAATGTTTTTTCCATTATATAGAGTTCGTTTTGTATCGGTCAATGACCAATTTGATACGATTGATGGCATCAATAATCAATTAGGTGATTTTAAAGTTTGTGTTCCATTAATGAATGCTTTTCATGAAGAAACTACATTGGATATCAAAAGGAAAACAGAAACAGCATTAGATTATAAAGCACAAATAGGGTTATTTATTGGAGCTCGTGCTCCTTTTGGATATAAAAAATCAGAAACAAATCATGACAAAATTGTTATTGATGAAGAAGCAGCAAAAATAGTAAAAAAGATATTTGAGCTTGCCACAAAAAATATGGGGCTGACTGTGATTGTTCGTTATTTAAATAAAAATCATATTCCTACCCCTATGCAGTATGCTAGAGCAAATGGTTTAACTGGAAAATACAACGATGGAAGTGGTAATTGGAATACTCGCTCTGTAAAACACATTTTAACAAATTCCACTTACACAGGTATTTTGATGCAAGGAAAAAATAAAAGAATTGTAGAGAATACACATGAAACATTAATTGATAACAATAGCTTTGAAATAGTACAAAAAAATTTGCAAAGTAAAACATTAAATGCAGAAACACACACCCAATCTACAGAAAACTTATTAAAAGGAAGAGTGATTTGTGGCTGTTGTGGCAGAAAAATGCAAAGAAAACGTGGTGCCAATCATGCGGATTGGTATTTTTTTACTTGTAATACCAATAATCGTATTGCTTCTGGAATGTGTACAGGTATGTATATTAGAGAAGAAGAAATATTTCATGCAATTCATAAGCAAATTGGAAAAGAAATTGATTTGAATGAAATGATAGACTATATTGAAGAAATTCGCATTTATCAAGGGAAAAAAGTCACTATAAAATATGCAGAAATATGGTATAATAAATAAAAGTCAATATGGAACAATAGGAAGTGAAGAAGTTGGAAAAACAAAATAAATTGGAAGTATCTTCTAATCTACTAAAAACAGTTTCAGATAATGATGATTTTTTAAAGGATACACAATTTAAAGTCATATTTACAGAACCAAAAGTTGCAGTAAATTTAGTACAAACATTGATTCCGTTCTTGGATAGTAACAAAAATAGAAGTTTAGATGCAGTGATAAGTGATTCTATTACAACATACAAATTTTATGATATAGAACTGAAAAACGTTCCTTTAAGTGAGAGAACTTTGATAGTTATGGAAAAGTCAAACGAAACCATTACAAATGTAGGAAAAGTTTTTAGACATGATGTGCTTTTTGATTACAAAGTTGGAGAAGGAGAAAAAGATATTTATACTATCAATTTTGAAATGCAAAAAGCAAATGAAAATTACGATATGCTAGAAAGAGCATTGTGTTATGCAATCAGTATTTCTGCAAATATGCTTCATACAGGTGATGACTATACTAAGTTACATAAAGTTTACAGCATATGGTTTTTAAATTTTAATTATTTTGATGATGATATTGCTGTACACTCTATTGCACCTAGAGTATATTATAATACTAAAAGTGATGTACTTACAAATGTAGCTATGGAACAATCAGAAGCAAAATATCATAAAAATGCAGATTTAGTTGAGGTAGTATTTATTGAATTGAAAAAAAGAAAAAATATTCGTAATGCAGAAAAGCTAAAAAATTTACTGAATGTTATTTGTAACAATGAAAAGGAAACAGAAACATTAAAAACTTTGTTAAATTTAACAGATGAGGAGGTTACAACTATGTTAAAACAAGCAAGTTTTAGAGAGGAAATATTAGAGGAAGGAAAAGAAGAAGGTAGACAAGAAGGAAAAGAAGAAGGTAGACAAGAAGAAAGAAAAACAATGATAAAGGTAATGCTATCTAATGGTATGTCTGTAGAACAAATATCTAAGGCTGTTTCTATACCTGAAGATGTTATTAAATTATATATTTTATAAGTTTATAACAAGTAATTATTTTATAATGTATTAAATTAAAGAAAGGAATGTAAAATTACAAATAAAATGGATAGAAGTTGGATTAAACAAATAGATGCTAAAAAAATAGAATTATATTCTATTCAATTTGCAAATTGTGACAGATTAGCACAAAATGATGCTGTTTATATTTTTGACGAAGTTGGTAGTGGGAAAACAATAAGTAGTGGGTTAATGGCAATAGATTATCTTTTTAATAATAAAGGTAAAAATATATTAATTATTACAACAAATTCATTATCAAGAAAAGATCCTTTATCAATTAATAAGCAAGGACAATTTTTACAAGATTGGTTTGATAAACTTCCATTTTTAGAATTAGGCTTTCAGTCAAGAATAGAAATTGTAAATAACCATTATTCTCATTTTCTCTCTAATGAAGAATATGGTTTGATAATTATAGATGAGGCACATCTATTCTTAAATGAAAATTCTAGGAGATATAAAGAACTTACAAATAATATTAAATCAGAAAAAGTAATATTTCTAACAGCAACTCCTATTAAAAATAATGAAAAGGATTTATCTGTTTATTGTAGTATTGCAAAAAAAATAACTGGTAAAGAAATTCCAAATAATTGGATAGAAGAAATTAATACTCAATGTAAATCGAAAGAGAATTTGATATGTAGTTCATTTGATCCATCTTTTCCTGTTACAAGATATTTTAAAGATACAATTATGGCTTTAAATTCAGAGAATTTTGAAAAAATAAAAGCGAAAAGATTATT
>ERZ808044.898-NODE-898-length-22340-cov-7.239680_pt1 | contig 22340 bp, 12 predicted proteins | sample MGYA00380195_ERZ808044 | MGnify/ENA primary metagenome ERZ808044 (study PRJEB31490, sample SAMN06133423) | mouse gut metagenome | isolation source: Z7_2 | host: mice | place: China: Chengdu | collected 2015-05 ...
GAAAACAACCGCTGGAGGGCCTGTATCGGATTCCAGGGGAAAGTGTATTACCTTGGCTCTTTTGACAGCTTTGAGGACGCTGTGGAGGCGAGGCTTATGGCTGAGGAGAAGCTGTATGACACATTTCTGGAACGATATGAGGAGAAAAAGAATTTGTAATGATACGTCTGTGCCGGATACAGGAGTTTATCATGACTGACTTGTTTCCTGACGGGCATCGGAGTGTTAAAAGGGGGCGCGGAAAGTGAATGAAAAGCCGGAAGCGGGCAGGAAAAATGAAGAAGAGCGGGATCAGTTGACAGGACTGCTTAAGAAAGACATTGCGGAAGCGCGAATTGCATCAAAGATGAGAGGAGAGCGTGGAGGAGCGCTTTTTTTGTGTGATGTCGTCCACATGAAACAAATTAATGAGCAGTATGGCCACCAGACGGGGGATGAGTGCCTGAAACAGGTGGCACAGATTCTTTCTTATATGATCCGTCCCAATGATATTCTGGGTAGATGCGGAGGGGATGAGTTTGTAATTTTTATGCCGGAGTGCCACGATGTGGAGCAGGCCCAGGAGATCTGCAGGAGAATTCAGGAACGTTTTCATGCCAACAGAGGAAAAGGCAGATGCTCCCTTTCGCTGACGGTTGTCTGGGAACTGCGGAAATTGGGAAATACATATCAGAAGCTGTTTGAGCGTGCATGGGAAAAAATGGAGCAGCAAAAAGGGATATTGGATATAGCAAAAGTGAAAAACAAAAAATGCGAGGAACATTATATAACGGATGTAAAGCAGATTCAGGAGGAACTGACGGAAGAAATCCAGAAGCAGGAGGCCTATTGCCAGGATTATGAGACATTTAAGAGCATTTACCGCTTTTTGGAGCGGGGAATTGCCAGAAGCGGACAGAAGGCGTGTGTGATTCTTCTGACAGTGGTAGACAGGCAGGGAAAAAGCCTTCTTCCTTATGAAAAAGACATGCTGATGGAACAACTGGGGGAGGATATCGGGATAACCCTCCGGCTTGGTGATGTGTATACCAGATATTCCAGCAGTCAATATCTGCTCCTGGTTATTGATACTACGGAAGGACAGGCGGACAGAATCGTGGCACGTATCCGGGAGAGATTTCTTACTGGCAGAGAGGGAGAGGATGTTCTGATCCACCATTGTTATGAACTGAAGTCAGCCCGGAGCAAAAAGGTGACGGGATAGAAAGTGACAGCCATGTGTTGAAGAGAAACCGTGAAGGAGAGACAGGATACTATGGCAAAAAAGCTATTGGTAAAAATGTTTGGCGGATTTTCTGCTCACTACGGAGAAGAAGTACTCAGCTTTGGGAGACAGAGGGATTCTAAATTTGCACAGCTGTTTCAGATACTGATGACCAGACCGGGGCAGGGATTTAATAAAAGGGATATTATGGAATTTCTCTACGACTGGGAGGAAGTGGAGGATCCCAACGCCAGTCTCAACAATACAATCTTTCGCCTCCGCAAATATCTGGAAGCATCGCCGCTGCCGCCGGGGGAGTATCTGATCTTAAATGAGGGCGTTCTGCGTTTTGACAGTGTTGTTCCGGCAGAGTCCGATGTATGGAAATTTGAAAGCCTGGCTCAGGAATTTGAGAGGGAGCAGGACAGACGGAAAAAAGCGGAATATTGTGAAAAGGCATTTGAGATTTATCAGAAAGAATTTCTGCCTCAGCTGTCCAATGAACAGTGGGTGATAGAAAAAAGCAGAGAGTACCAGAAGATGTATGTCAAATTACTGAAATATCTGCTCTGTTATCTGAAGGAAGAGGGAGATTATAAAAAGATAGAAAGCCTGTCGGCCAGGGCGGCAAAGCTATACCCTTACGAGGGGTGGGAAGGCTGGCGGATAGAGAGCCTGATTGCACTGGGGCGCCGCGGGGAGGCGGAGAAGGTTTACCAGGAGACGGCAGCTTATGTGCAGAAAATGGGGGGCTTTTTTTCGAAAAATCAGCAGGCGTGGTTCCGCAGACTTGGAGAATGGATGCAGCAGCCGGAGGGGACGACAGAGGATATTGAAAAATGTCTGATGGAGCTGGAACTCGAAGAGGGAGCATACAGCTGTACACTGCCCGGATTTCTGGACTGCTTCCGGATGGTAAAACGGACTGCCGCCCGTGAGGGAGCCATTTATTTCGTCCTGCTTTTGTGCACAATTCTGGACGTAGAGGGTCGTCCTGCCAATGAGAGAGAATACTGTAAAAAACAGGGAAAGAAGCTGTGCACATCATTTAAGGCGCATCTGCGTAGAGGAGACATTTATACAAAATATAGTGAGAATCAATATCTGCTGCTTTGTATAGGGGCAGGGAAAAAGAATGTTTCGGATATCGGGATGCGTATTGACAGAGATTACCGGAAACGCTGCGGCGGCCGGGGCGGCATAAGCTGCTGCCTGCTGGATGACGGAAGTATGTGGTAGGCGGGGAAGCCAAGGGATATAAATGTCAGATTTTCAGGGATTGTGAGAGATGAAAAGCAGGAAAACCGGAAAATGAAAGAGCTGGTGAAAGACCTGTTTTGTTATACTCTTCATAAATACCATAGTTATACACTGAAAAGAAGGGGAAAGGATATATGAGCAAGAAAAACCGCAAAAGCAATAAAGCGAATAAGGTTTTGAAAGCTGCCGGAGCTGCCGGTATTATTCTCGGCGGGGCAGCGATGGATGCCAACGTTGTGTTTGCAGCTGAACTGGAGGAAGAGCTGGAAGCACAGCAGGAAGATCCTGTTGAAGAGGAATTCGAGGAAGAATTTCAGGAGGAACAGGCTCAGGAGGAACAGGTTCAGGAAGAGGAGCAGGCTCAGGAGGAACAGGTTCAGGAAGAGGAGCAGGTTCAGGAGGAAGAGCAGGCTCAGGAGGAAGAGCAGGCTCAGGAGGAGCAGGTTCAGGAAGAGGAACAGGCCCAGGAAGAAGAACAGGGTCAGGAAGAACAGGTGTCGGGCGGCAACGATAGTAATGCGGCAGATGATATTACAGACGATGTCAGCGGAGATCCCAACACGGAAACCCCAGAGGGGAATGCTGACACAGATATCACGGACGGGAATACCGACACGGAAACCCCAGAGGGGAATACTGACGCAGATATTACAGACGGGAATACTGATGCGGAAACCCCAGAGGGAAATACTGACACAGATATCACGGACGGGAATACCGACACAGAAGCCCCAGAGGGAAATACTGACACGGATATCACGGACGGGAATACCGACACAGAAGCCCCAGAGGGAAATACTGACACAGATATCACAGACGGGAATACCGATGCGGAAACCCCAGAGGGAAATACCGACACGGATATTACGGATGGGAATACTGACACAGAAACCACAGAGGGGAATACCAATACAGATATCACGGATGGAAATGCTGATGCGGAAACCACAGACGGAAACACCAACAATGATACCATGGAGGGAGACCCCACAGGCAGCGACGCCAGCGTAGACGATGAGGGCGGAGACCTCGGCAGTGATGCCGCAGACAGTGATGCCAATGTGGATATCACAGGTGATGGCACAGACAGTACCCTTAACGAAGATATCACAGGCAGTGACATCAGCCAAGATACCATGGGAGATGTTGCAGACAGTATCCCCAACGGAGAAATTACGGGCATTGATATCCCCAATGGAGATATCGCGGCCAGCGCCCCCAATGGCGGCATCATGGGGGTTGTGGAGAATGCAGGTTCTGCTAATTTGGCAGAAGGGTCAGGTTCTGAGCAGACTTCAGAGTCAGAGATTCCGCAGACTTCGGAAGAGGTAGAATCGACTTCGATATTAAATAGCGGCGATGCAGCGTCTGAGTCTATCAGCTTTAACGATGCAAGTGCTGCTGCAAGTGAAGCTGCTCAGAATAGTGCGAACGAAGCGAAAGATTTATCTGAGAAAAACAGCATCGAGGCATCACAGAGTGCTTATTATGCAACGTCTGAAAGTGAAGCTGCTGCTAAAGCGATTTCGGAATCACAAAGCGCATATGATCATGCGTCGGAAACCTATCAGTTTAGTGATCTCACAGGTGGAATGGCATCAGCACTTTCCACGTATGATGCAGCGCTTTCTGCACTGAATTCTACTTCTAATGCAGGAGAAAGTTTAACAGACGCGGGAAAAAGCGTAGCAGAAAGTATTATTACATACAATATTGTAAGCCAGGGTTTGACTCTGAATAAAGATGGAATCGTATGGAATGAGGATGGCGGTTACTATACGGTTTATTATAAAGATAAGGCTGGAAGAGAACTTTCCGAGATTTATCAGTATTCAATAGACAATGGAATTGTAAATGTAAACAAGGCAGAAATAAAGTATGTGGAAAATAAATCGGAAAGCGAGACGACAACAACTACAAGTAACAACGGCAGGCCCCCTGTTGTAACCACTGAAAAGCCTGCCAATCCCGCACCAGAAGTTGACTATGTAATTAACCATGCGCCAGATGGAACAACAACAGTAACGATTACAATAGATGGTCAACCGCATACGGATTTTCCAAGACAGATTAATCCGGATGGAACCATTTCGTATATTCTTGGAGAGAGAACAGAGAGTGACGGTACAATAACCCAAAAGCTGTTTGTTGTAAATGAAGACGGCTCTAAAGGCTATTATACAGAATATAAAAAGAGCAATAATCTAATCAATAATTCCAATGAAAATACAACAGTAGAAACTTCCACAGCGGTTAATGGTGAAACATATAATGTGGCAGGAGGAAGAGACGAATATCTATTTGGTGATCGGGGAATTGGACGATATGTTGTTGTTCAGGATCAGAATAGTGATTGGCATAAACTTGTGAATGACAGTAATCCTGATCAGACACTTTTAATAAAAAATACTTATTACTTGGGACGTCCTAATGGTGCTTATTTCCGCCTTCAGAATGGCACTAGTAATACTAGTTATGAAAATATTGAAGGCAACTATGTATTAAAATGTGATGCAAACGGTAAGTATGGTCTATATAAAGATGGTTCTGATACGCCAGATTTTACATTTACAATCAGACTCGGCAAAGACTATACTACGAGCACAACAAAAACAACTTATGTTTATGATAGAGAGATAACAGCTACGGAAAATGTAACCGCATGCAGTGAAGCATTAAGTAACTATCATAGTACCATATTAAGTGAATCAGTAGCGATCAGCAGTGCCAGTGAGTTAGCCACATCTGAGTCCGCGGTTGCAGAGAGTCTGAGCAAGGTTGATTCCACTAGTTACAGTAATAGTGCATTCGATGAGAGCGTTGCGAGTGACAAAGCAAGTGAAGAGGCAGCAAGCGAGTCTAATAGTTTTGCAGAAGTAAGTGAGCATGACAGCGAGTCTCATTCAGATTCTTACGCGAGTGCACAGGCTTCGCTGAGAGCTAGCGAGGCGGCAAGTGAAGAAAGTGCCAGTGAGAGCACCAGTGAAAGTGCTGCAAGTACCAGTGAAAGCACTAGCGAAAGTGCTGCAAGTACCAGTGAAAGTACTAGCGAAAGTCTTGAAGATAGCACCAGCGAGAGTCTTGAGGATAGCACTAGTGAGAGTCTTGAAGATAGCACCAGCGAAAGCCTTGAAGATAGTACCAGTGAGAGCCTTGAAGACAGTACCAGTGAGAGTCTTGAAGACAGCACCAGTGAGAGTCTTGAAGACAGCACCAGCGAGAGTCTTGAAGACAGCACCAGTGAAAGTCTTGAGGATAGCACCAGTGAAAGCCTTGAAGACAGTACCAGTGAGAGTCTTGAAGATAGCACCAGCGAGAGTCTTGAAGATAGTACCAGTGAGAGCCTTGGGGATAGTACTAGTGAAAGCCTTGAAGATAGCACCAGCGAAAGCCTTGAGGATAGCACAAGTGAGAGCCTTGAAGACAGCACCAGCGAGAGTCTTGAGGATAGTACTAGTGAAAGCTTAGAAGACAGCACCAGTGAAAGCCTTGAAGACAGCACCAGCGAGAGCCTTGAAGATAGCACCAGTGAAAGCTTAGAAGACAGCACCAGCGAGAGTCTTGAAGATAGCACCAGCGAGAGCCTTGAAGATAGCACCAGCGAGAGTCTTGAAGATAGTACCAGTGAGAGCCTTGAAGACAGCACCAGCGAAAGCCTTGAGGATAGCACCAGTGAAAGCTTAGAAGACAGCACAAGTGAGAGTCTTGAAGATAGCACAAGTGAAAGCCTTGAGGATAGCACCAGCGAGAGTCTTGAGGATAGTACTAGTGAAAGCTTAGAAGACAGCACCAGTGAAAGCCTTGAAGACAGTACCAGTGAGAGCTTAGAAGACAGCACCAGCGAGAGTCTTGAAGATAGCACAAGTGAGAGTCTTGAGGATAGCACCAGCGAGAGCTTAGAAGACAGCACCAGTGAAAGTCTTGAAGACAGTACTAGTGAGAGCCTTGGAGACAGCACCAGCGAGAGTCTTGAAGACAGCACCAGCGAGAGTCTTGAGGATAGTACCAGCGAGAGCTTAGAAGACAGCACAAGTGAGAGTCTTGAAGATAGCACAAGTGAAAGCCTTGAAGACAGTACCAGTGAGAGTCTTGAAGACAGCACGAGCGAGAGTCTGGAAGATAGCACAAGTGAAAGCTTAGAAGACAGCACGAGCGAGAGTCTGGAAGATAGCACAAGTGAGAGCCTTGAAGACAGCACCAGCGAAAGCCTTGAAGACAGTACCAGCGAGAGTCTTGAAGATAGCACCAGTGAAAGCTTAGAAGACAGCACCAGCGAGAGCCTTGAGGATAGCACAAGTGAAAGCCTTGAAGATAGCACCAGTGAGAGTCTTGAAGATAGTACCAGCGAAAGCCTTGAGGATAGTACCAGTGAAAGCTTAGAAGACAGCACCAGCGAGAGTCTTGAAGATAGCACCAGTGAGAGCCTTGAAGACAGCACCAGTGAAAGCCTTGAAGACAGCACCAGCGAGAGCCTTGAAGATAGTACCAGTGAAAGTCTTGAGGATAGCACCAGCGAGAGCCTTGAAGATAGTACCAGTGAAAGTCTTGAGGATAGCACCAGCGAGAGCCTTGAAGATAGCACCAGTGAGAGCCTTGAGGATAGCACCAGTGAAAGCTTAGAAGACAGCACCAGTGAGAGCCTTGAAGATAGCACCAGTGAAAGTCTTGAAGATAGCGCCAGTGAGAGTCTTGAGGATAGCACGAGCGAGAGTCTGGAAGATAGCACAAGTGAAAGCCTTGAAGATAGCACCAGTGAAAGTCTTGAGGATAGCACCAGTGAGAGTCTTGAAGATAGCACCAGTGAGAGTCTTGAGGATAGCACCAGTGAAAGTTTAGAAGACAGCACCAGTGAGAGTCTTGAAGATAGCACCAGCGAGAGTCTGGAAAATAGTACAAGTGAAAGCCTTGAGGATAGTACCAGTGAGAGTCTTGAAGACAGCACGAGCGAGAGCCTGGAAGATAGTACAAGTGAAAGCCTCGAGGATAGCACCAGTGAAAGCCTAGAAGACAGTACCAGTGAGAGTCTTGAAGACAGCACCAGTGAAAGCCTTGAAGACAGCACCAGTGAAAGTCTTGAAGATAGCACCAGCGAGAGTCTGGAAGATAGTACAAGTGAAAGTCTTGAGGATAGCACGAGCGAGAGTCTTGAAGACAGCACGAGCGAGAGCCTTGAAGATAGTACCAGCGAAAGTCTTGAGGATAGCACCAGTGAGAGTCTTGAAGACAGCACCAGTGAAAGCCTAGAAGACAGCACGAGCGAGAGCCTTGAAGATAGCACCAGTGAAAGCTTAGAAGACAGCACGAGCGAGAGTCTTGAAGACAGCACCAGTGAAAGCCTTGAGGATAGCACAAGTGAGAGTCTTGAAGATAGCACCAGTGAAAGCTTAGAAGACAGCACGAGCGAGAGTCTTGAAGATAGCACAAGTGAGAGTCTTGAGGATAGCACAAGTGAGAGTCTTGAGGATAGCACGAGTGAGAGCTTGGTAGACAGCGCAAGCGAAAGCACGAGTGAAAGTCTTGTGGACAGTGCGAGCACGAGTGAAAGTCTGATAGACAGTGCAAGTGAAAGCACGAGTGAAAGCCTTGAGGATAGCACAAGTACCAGCGAGAGTCTCGTGGACAGCACAAGCGAAAGTCTTGTGGACAGTGCGAGCACGAGCGAAAGTCTGATAGACAGCGCAAGCGAGAGCACCAGCGAGAGTCTTGTAGACAGTGAGAGTACCAGCGAGAGTCTCGTAGAGAGCACGAGCGAGAGCCTTGTGAATAGTGCAAGCACGAGCGAAAGTCTTGTAGACAGTGCAAGTACCAGTGAGAGCATTGTGGACAGTGCGAGCACGAGCGAGAGCCTTGTAGGCAGTGCAAGTACCAGTGAAAGTCTTGTAGACAGTGCAAGTACGAGCGAAAGCCTTGTAGACAGTACAAGTACAAGCGAAAGCCTCGTAGAAAGTGCCAGCACCAGTGAAAGCCAGAGTATCAGTACCAGTACAAGTACCAGTGTCAGCTTATCCGAAAGTGAGAGCCAGAGTATTAGCATCAGCTTATCCGATAGCACCAGCTTGAGCGAAAGCCAGAGTACCAGCACCAGCCGCTCATCAAGTGAAAGCGCAAGTATTTCAGCCAGTGTCAGCACATACAATAGTGAAAATGCGTCTGACGATACTGATCTGGGCGCCGGAACAGGAGCTGGTTCGGCAGCGGACACCGCTGAACCGGTTGGACCAGGTACTGCGGATGAACCAGTTGGACCGGGTACTGCGGACGAACCGGGTGAGACAGTTACAATTGACGAACCGGATGTACCTATGGGAGAGATGCCTGAAACGGCAACCCGGATTGACGATGGAATAATTCCTCTTGTGACAACCGATAATGAGAGAATTTTACAGCGGGTGGATAACGAAGAACCCATTATCCTGCTTACAGAGGAGAATGAGGGAGAGTTGGTCCAGATTGACGACGAAGAAGTACCTCTTGCAGTGGTGGACGAAGAAGAAGTGCCTCTTGCAGTGGTGGACGAAGAAGAGGAAACCGGTGAAGAACTGGTAGAGATCGAAGATGAGGAAGTGGCCCTTGCAGCAGGAGCAGTAGCAGAGGAAGTCTGGTGGTCATGGATTCCGTTCATCGGCGCAGCGGCAAGTATTGCAGATGGCTATCGCAGGAACAGGAAAAGTAAAAAAGAACTCGGCGATGGCAAAAAGAAAGAATAAGTAAGAGCATTTAGTGAATATGTGTATCTCTCCGGCAGTTTTGCCGGAGAGATATATATGAAGGGGTGTTATTTGAAAAAGAATAAAACTCATGAGCTTAGGCGGCGGCTTCTTTTAACAGTGTTGATCCTTGCAATCTACATGGTTGGAAGGAGCTTTCTGCTTTATAATGTGGATCCGGCTGCGTATCAGCTGGAAGAACTGAATTCCCAGAATATCATGATTTCTATGATCAGCGGGGACAGATATCAGTATACCGTCTTTGCCCTGGGTATCATGCCTTACATTACATCAATGCTGATCATGTGGATATTTATGGCTATAAGAGGGGCCGAGTTTAAGGCACGTTTCTCGCCCCAGAAGATGGAACGGGTTACTTTAACGCTAATGATAGTGATAGCTGTGGTATCGGCCGTGTCACGGGCAGACAGTTTGGTATTTAAAAAGTCGTCTGTGGATATTCAGACATTGAAAGTAATCGCTGTGGCGGAGATGACAGCAGGGGCTGCCGTGATATACAAATTAGCCAGTATAAATAAAGAAGAGGGAATCGGCGGACAGACCCCGATCATATTGGTAAATATTCTGGATAATCTGGCGGCTACGATACAGAAATTCACATGGGCCGAGCTTCAAAGGCCGGTATTCCTCTGTCTGATTATGGCAGCAGTGATTTTAACTATGGAAAATATACTTGTCCGGATTCCTGTTCAGCGGGTATCGATCCATAACATTTACGCGGATAAGAGCTATATCGCGCTAAAATTGGATCCCATTGGTGTGATGCCGGTTATGTTTGCTGTTTCTTTTTTTATGCTTCCCCAACTGGCAGTACGTTTTCTTTTGTTATTTTATGAAGAGAACCATACTCTGCAGTTCATCTATGGAAAACTGAATCTTACAACTCCTGCAGGAGTGGCCATTTACCTTGGGATCGTTTTTGCATTGAATTTAATATTTTCATTTATTATGCTGGCACCGGCGGACATGGCGGAGCAGCTGCAGAAAAGCGGGGACAGCATTGTAGGGGTATATGCAGGAAAGAGAACAAAGAGATATTTAAGAAGAAAGCTGCTGCTGCTGACATTTTTCAGCGGCTGTGTTTTATGTCTCTTAATGGGAACTTCTCTGGGGCTGTCCCTGAAAGGGGAAATATTACCGGATTTGGCACTGTTTCCCGCAACGGCCGCCATCCTGACGGGTATCTTGTGTCCCTTGTACCGGGAAGTAAAGGCATATAGAAAATTTGATTCTTATTCATTTTTTATCTGACTGCATGGAAAGGATGTAACTGTATCTGATGTTGTACTTTATACCGGCCTGGTATTTGAAAAATGAATGGAAGGAAGATGAGCAGTTCTGGCATAAGCGCCGGATGAAAACGGAAACTGATGATACGGTTAAGCAGATCCAACTGTTTCAGAGAAATTCCATCTGCGAATATAAGATTTTACTGCTGTCCTATGCGCCTAATTTTAGGCATTTCCTTCACAGACAGGGAGTGTTCCGGGTTCCTTACTGGTCCGTATTTGATGCCATACAGGAGGTAAAGAGGAAAAAGCAGGCAATTCTTTCCTTTCACAGCCTCAATTGGCCTAGGGACATTGAATTTATTTACACACCCTTTTCTATCATTGCCATGCTGAATCAGGAAAGATATGCCCAGATTGAGTTCGGGGAATACGGAAATCCCATACAGGTAAATTTATACAGGAACGGGCAGATCAGCCGGAAGAATATCTATGATGACAGAGGCTTTATTTCCTGTACTTCTGTTTATGAAAACGGCAGCAAGGCATATGAACAGTATCTGACAGAAAAAGGAGTCTGGAAGCTGTGTCATTTTTCAGATGGCCATGTGGCGGTAAATCCCAGAAGCAATCAATATCGGATCTGCACCTCTAAAGTAGAAAAGCAAATTCCTTTTTCAAAAAATACATATGGCTCTATGGAGGAAGTAATAGAAGAAGTCTTTAAAGCAGCCCTTGAGACTACCCGGGATACGGATATGTTTTGTGCGGCAGTGCACCCACAGCACCTGGCCTTGCTGGACAGGCTTCTGGCAGGCAGAAAAACCTGCTTTTCGATTTTTGAAAGGAGGTTTCCGCTGGATGGAAACAAGTCGGCGGCAGAGATCCTTTCCCGGGGGAATTATATTGTAACGGACTCAGAGGAAAACCTGGCAATGATTTCAAGACAGGAAAGCCTGGAACATATGGCCAAAAAGAATATTCCACCCTATGATACGCGGATGGATCCCGGAATCAGCCAGCAGATAAATGTGCAGAAAATTCTGTTTCCGGTAGACCACTTGCCGGAGGGAACTCTGGAGGAGGCGGTGAGGCAGCTTGCGGCATATTTGGAAGAGAACAGAGATGCAAGGGTGCATTTGTTCACCAGAAATGCGGAATTTAACCGGGAGGATATGCTGTTAAATCAGATCAGAGAAATACTAAAACGCAACGGTTATCCGTCTGGGTGGACGAGAAAAGAAAACCAGAACAAATTTGAAAACTCACTGGACGAAGAAGAGCAGATCCCGATTTTATTCGTGGTAGAGCAATGCGTGGATGAATTATCAGTGAATAAATGCGTAAGGGAGCAGCGCCTTTTGGTGGATCTGGCGGATACACCAGATTTGTTTTTGCAGATATCCTGTGTCAGTATGGGGGTCCCTCAGATTTTAAGGACTGCCACACAGTATATGCATCCCGGGAAAAATGGGCGGGTCAACAGGGAACTGTCAAAATTAGGGGAGGACCTGGGCTATTATCTGGAGAGCCTGAGCAACTGGAATGAGGCATCCATCCAGTCTTATGAGCTTGGAAAGAAGCATACCACACAATATTTGATCGAACAATGGAAAGAGGTTATTGGAAACATTGGAAACAGTACGGGTACTGCAGCTGGGAACGGAAGATTTCAGTAAGGCTTTACAGATTTCAAAATGTGCAGAATGGCACTATGAACCGGATTTCGCCGAACTGCCGGAACCGGATTTTGAGGTGGTAATTCTGGATCGGGAAATTACGGATGATGAATTTGATTATCTGATACGGTTTATGAGGGCTTACTGTCTGTTTATTACAGAAAAGGTTTCTTTAAAAGAAGGGGACAGAACACAGGAACTTTTTATAAGGAAAATGGGGAAAAGAATTTCTTCGGAGGAATTGCGGCTTCTCCTGAAGGAGGAACTGTTGGATTACTTTCCGGGTTCTTATGGAGAAAAATATAAGCCGCGGAATATTGCTGTGGCCCAGGGCTTTAAGGGAAAGGTTTCATGGAAAGGTCTGGAAAAGGTAGAACTGGAAGGGGATTACGGAAATAAACTGACGCAGATCGTTTTTTGGAGAAATAATCTTCCGTTTGCTGAAGATCTGAGTCTAGATCTTTGGTTGGAATATGAAAAGGATGATACCGTAGAGATATCATTGGAAATATCCTTTTTTCAGTTTGCATATGGTACGGAACCTCAATTTTTTGATGTGTGGAATTTTTCAGAAAAGGACTTGGAGGATATTGTTTGTATTTCAAATAAAAGTGGGAAGAGGGGATTTATATTTGCTTCTCTAAAGGCGAGGGGGAAAGGGCATTTGTCTGTGATTGCCCTTCATGACCGCAAGTCCAGGAGGGGGAAGGGGATTTTTATACCTGGTGGGAAAAGAAAGGTTACTTCAAAACGGGAAGAGGTTTTTTATTATTTTGATCCAGGCAATTTAAAGCCTCCCCTTAATGTCTACTTTTCCGGTTATAAGACCCAGGAAGGGTTTGAAGGGTATTCTATGATGAGAAATATGCAGCATCCCTTCCTCTTGATTGCTGAAGCCAGACTGGAGGGCGGGAGCCTTTATATTGGCTCAGAAGAGTATGAAAATACCCTGGAGGGGATATTGCGGGAACATATAGAAAAACTGGGATTTAAAAATTCCGATGTGATCCTGTCAGGGCTTTCCATGGGGACATTCGGTGCATTCTATTATGGCTGCAAAATCCGGCCCAATACTATATTAGTGGGGAAGCCTCTGGCTAGCATTGGCAATATGGCTGGCAATGAGCGGCTGAAATCCCCCGGAGGCTCTCATTCCTGGCTGGATGTTCTTCATAAGGTATACGGCAGTCTGGATCCGGATGCAATCGAGCAGATGAATCACAGGTTTTGGGATATGTTTGACCACACGGACTGGAGTAAAACCCGGTTTGCAGTGGCATATATGATCGAAGATGAGCTTGATGGGAATGCGTATGAGAACCTTCAGTTCCACTTGAAAGATGCAGGGGCGAGGATCTACGGCAAAGGCCTCCACGGCCGGCACAACGATAATACCCCTGGCATTGTCAGGTGGTTTAGGAGTCAGTACCGGGCTATTATGGAAAACGACTTTGATAAAACAGGAAAGAAAACAGGCGCACAGAAATGATAAAAGGTCAATCATGGAAGATTTACTGGAATGAATATGTAAAAGAGGCCTATCTCTATGGAGCAGAGATCTATTTCCATGCAAAGGACAATGTGGAATTTAAAAACGAACTGATACAGCCGGGGGCAGTGATAAAACGCTGGTTTTCTAAAGTGAATTATCAGGCAATGCGTATCGAGCCGGCCCTCCCCATGATAGACGGCGAGGGGCGGTACCACATCAGTCTGGATGCTTCCACAGAACCGGCAGACGGGCTGCTTTTAAGGCTTATCTTTTACGACCGCTACGATGCAGAAGCAGGGAGCCAGATCATACGGGACGGGGAAGGAGATTTCCAGTGCCCTATAAAAACCTTCAGTTATGAAGTGCAGCTGATTAACGGCGGTGTAACGGAGCTTAATTTTCATTCCATAACCATAACGGAAGTAACAGATGAAGAATAGGAAACTTTATCAAATATTAAAAAAAGTAAAAAAAGAGCAGCAGGCTGTGAGAAAATTAAGCGACAGCGCACTGAAAAGGAAAACGGAAGAGTTTCGGGAATGTATTTCTAAGGGGATGTCAACAAACAGCATCCTTCCCAAGGCTTTTGCGGTAGTATGCGAGGTGGATCGGAGGATTTTAGGCAAGGAGCCTTATGACTGTCAGATCCTGGGAGGAATTGCACTGCATTACGGTTATCTGGCGGAGATGAATACCGGCGAGGGGAAGACGCTTACGGCGACCATGCCCCTTTACCTTAATGCGTTGACGGGAAAAAGTACCATGCTGGTTACAGCCAATGACTATCTGGCAGATCGTGACGCACAGGAGATGGGGCCAGTATATGAGTTCCTGGGAATGACGGTGCGCTCAGGTGTGAATAAGGAGCAGAGGGAGGGCGCAGGAAACGAAGGAAAGCGCCAGATTTATGATGCAGATATTGTCTATACCACCCACTCGACGCTCGGTTTTGATTATCTTCTGAATAATCTGGTGTCCAGCGCCCAGGATCGTTTCATGAGGGAGTTTTATTATGTGATTATTGATGAGGCGGATATGGTGCTGATGGATGCGGCCACCATGCCCCTGGTCATATCCGGGGTTCCCCGGGTTCAATCTGGTTTTTATGAGCTGGCGGATTTTTTTGTGACCACTTTGCAGCCGGAACGGGACTACATAGAGGAGGAGAAGAGCGTCTGGCTTACAGACGAAGGAGTGGCCTTTGCAGAACGGTACTTCCGGATAAAAAAATTCTATGCAGCAGAGAATTTTGAGCTGAACCGGCATGTGACTCTTGCTTTGAAGGCCCATATTGTTATGGAAAGAGATAAGGATTATGTGGTGACGGAAAAGGGGGAGGTATCGCTTCTGGACAACGGTACCGGAAGGATCCTGACTGGCATGAAGCTAAGAGGCGGGATGCATCAGGCCATCGAAACGAAGGAAAAGCTGAAGCTCACCCAGGAAAACCGGTCCATTGCCTCCATAACCTATCAAAACCTGTTTCTCTTGTTTCCCCGCATGGCAGGGATGAGCGGCACCATTGCGGATGCCAGGAAAGAGCTTTACAAGGTTTATAAAAAGAAGGTGGCGGTGATTCCACCCAACCGGCCTCTTCAGAGAGAGGATAAAAAGGATCTGTTTTTTAAAAATGCAGAGCTCCAGTATGAGGAAGCAGTAAAAGAGGTGCTAAGGCGCCATGAGACAGGACAGCCGGTACTGATTGTGACCTCCACGATTGCGGATACGGAGCTGATTTCCCGTGTACTGATTGAGAAGCAGGTGGCCCACAGCGTACTTAATGCCAATAATGCATACTGGGAGGCCCAGATTATTAAGGAGGCCGGCCGGAAAGGAGCGGTTACGGTATCTACCGGCATGGCCGGCAGGGGGACGGATATCCGGCTGGGGCCGGGAGCCAGGGAGTTAGGCGGGCTTGCGGTGATCGGAATCGGCCGTATGGCCAATATCCGGCTGGAACGGCAGGCAAGAGGCCGTGCAGGCCGGCAGGGAGATCCGGGCAGCAGTCAGTTTTTTGTCTCTCTTGAGGATGATACGATTTCAGCAGTAGGAGAAAAGATACTGGAACGGTATGTGGATAAGGACAGGTGGATTTCCGGACGAAAGTTAAAGAAGCTGATTAACGGGACGCAAAAGCTCCTGGAAGAGCAGGCGATTTTTCAGAGAAAACGGTCGGTGGACTATGACAAGGTGATGAAACGTCAGAGAATGATGATGTATGACGTAAGAAACCGATTGTTGGACGGCGGAAGCCTGGAGTTTGAGACCGTTCATCAGCTGGCCCAGGAAAGCGTCCGGATGTTCCTGAAAGAGCACCGGGAGTTTACCACAGGAGATATTACAAGATATGTACTGGACAATATTACCTATAATTTGAGCAGCCGGTTTCTGAATATGGGGCCGGTAAAAAAGCGGGTAGAGAAAAAACTGTTAAAACGGGCTTTATTATCTTATGTATCCACAGTATGGAAAAATAAAATGAAAACATTTTCATCAGAGGACGAATTAAAAGAATATATCCGTCTCTGCTGTCTGCATGTCATTGACGACGCATGGGTAGAGCAGGTGGATTATTTACAGCAGCTGCAGTACGCGGTCAGCGGCCGGTCCTCGGCTCAGAGGAATCCGGTGTTTGAGTATCAGGAGGAGGCCTATGATTCTTTCCTTCTTATGGAAAAAACAATTAAAAAGGAAATTGTAAGAAATATTTTCCTGGGGCAGAAGGAATACAGCAAGACAGGAGAAATGCAGGTGTTATTCCCCTGACAGATACGGAAAGTAAAATGAAAGCAAAGGATATGGAAAACGGAAATGATTTATAATTTTAACCTTGGAATAGGGTGGGCGTCCAGCGGAGTCGAGTACGCCCAGAGTTACCGGGCTGCAATGCTTAGAAATATCGGGGCTGAGGCAAAATTTATCTTTACGAACATGATTACATCGGAAAATATTGAACACCTGACAAGGAATATCGGGTTCTTAGATTCAGAGATCATCTGGCTGTATACGTATTTTACGGATCAAAAGATTGCGCCCGTTTCGTACACGTTAAAAGATCTGAAAGAGACTCTTCCTTCCAGGGACTATACCTACACCAGAACTGGAAAAACAGGGAGGATCGTTTTTCAGGGAGCCAATAATTTCTATATGGTTTATTTTACAGACGAAAAGTCAGAACATGTTCACAGAGTCGAGATGGTTTCGGGGGGCCTCCTGATCCGGAAAGACTATTTTACCTATGGAAGAGTGTTCTCGGAATATTATGCGCCTCTGGACAAAAAGGCTCATATGTATCTGCGGCGGTTTTTTAATGAGGACGGCACGGTAGCCTACGAGGAGATCAATGATGACGGAAAGGTGATGTACCAGTTTCCGGATCAGTTTTTCTGCTCTAAAGAGGAACTGGTAGGGTATATGGTATCCAGGCTGAACCTGACAGAGACTGATATCCTGATAGTTGACCGGACCACAGGGATTGGTCAGGCGATTCTGCGGCACGCGGGAAAGGCCCGGGTGGGGATCATTATTCATGCGGATCATTTCAGCGAAGGGGGAACCGATGAAAACTATATCCTCTGGAATAATTATTATGAGTATTCCTTTGCTATGGATAAGCATGTGGATTTTTATGTTACGGCCACAGATGAGCAGAACAAGCTGCTGAAAGAGCAGTTTCTCAAATATAAGGGCGTTACACCGACGGTTTATACCATACCGGTGGGCAGCCTGGACGAGCTAAAATATCCAATGGCGAACCGCAGGCCCTATTCTGTCCTGACGGCCTCCAGGCTGGCCTCGGAGAAACATATTGACTGGATCATAGAGGCAGTTGTAAAGGCACGGGAGACAGTTCCCCAGCTTTCCCTGGATATTTACGGGAAAGGCGTAGAGGAGCAGAAGCTCCGGGAGCTGATCAAAAAGCATGGAGCGGAAACGTATATTGTCCTCCGGGGACAGCAGAACCTGAAAGAGGTTTATCAGGATTACGAACTATATCTGTCAGGTTCCACCAGCGAAGGCTTTGGACTGACTCTTATGGAGGCCATTGGAGGCGGACTTCCCATTATCGGCTTTGATGTGCGGTACGGCAATCCTACCTTTATCGATGACGGCGAAAATGGGTATCTCATTCCGGTGGATGAGCATATGACGGCAAAGGAGAAGATAGAGGCGCTGACAGACCGGCTGATACGCCTGTTTACCGAAGCAGATTTGAACAGCTTTCATAAGCATTCTTATGAGAAAGCCGAGAAATTTCTTACAAAGGAGGTGGAGCAGAGATGGAAAGCTGTGGTGGGTTAAACGATACGGTTCTTTTATTGGATAACTATGGGGAAGACAGCCGGATGCTTCACCAGTCTTTTTGCAGCTCCGGTTTTACGGGGCCGGTAATTGTCATTGAGGACGATGGATTTTTCCCGGAGGATGTAATCTCTGTTTATCAGTATTTCAGCGGTGATTTTCAAAAAAGCAGCAGGGCTTCGGGGAAGGCGAGGTATTTTAACCAGATTCATATTCCGGATTATTGGGAAATCAGTGCCAGCAATTCCGGAGGAAAGGTGTGCGACCTGTACCGGGAGCGGGGGCGTATCTTTTACGCAGAGCCAAAGCATAAACGGCTGGTACGGGTGGTAGACTGGATGGACGAGAAAGGAACAGTCCGTTCCAGTGATCACTATAACAGGTACGGCGCTTTGTATGCCCGGACTTTTTTTAACAAGGAGGGGAAACGCTTCTGTAAAGCATATTTTGACGGGGAAGGAAGGGAAACACTTCTGGAGAATTTTGTGACCCATGATATTATCCTGAACCGGCAAGGCAAGGTCTACATATTTAAGAACAAGGAAGCTCTGGTTCTGAAGCTTTTGGAAGAGCTTGGAGCCATGGGGAGCAGAATCTTCTTTAATTCCCTGTCTACCCCTCTGTTTGTATCGCAGCGGATGCCGGAGGGAAGAAAGGAGGATGTGCTCTTCTGGCAGGAGGGGGCCAGGGAGGATATTCCCGGAAACATGCAGCTGATTCTCTCCGGGCAGTCCAGACGGGCAAGAACCATCTATGTACAAAAAAGAGCCAGTTATGAAAAGCTGGTTCAGCTGGGGGCATCAAAAAAAGTCATGAGTCCTCTGGGATTTGTTTATCCGTACAGCAGGGAAAATACGTTTCAGAATAAAGCACTGATCTGCACTAATTCTGACCGGATTGAAAAATGTGAGGAGCTGATAAAAGAACTTCCAAGGATGCATTTTTATATTGCCGCTATTACGGAAATGTCTTCCAAACTGATGAGCCTGTCCCACTATGATAATGTAACTCTGTATCCGGCGGCACGGACAAAAGTCATAGATCAGCTGTTTGATACCTGTGACTATTATCTGGATATTAACCATGAAGGAGAAATCGTATCGGCAGTGAAACAGGCGTTTCTGCACAATCAACTGATTCTCGGATTCAGGCAGACACTGCATAACAAAACATTTATCCCGGCAGAGCATGTGTTCGACAGCTACGAAGGACTGGCCGCATTCTTAAAACAGGTTATGGATCAGAAAGAGCAGATCAGGGAGCAGATCGCCTTGCAGAAACGGGAGGCAATGTCAGAAGAGGCAGCTGCATATGCGGCCCTTTTGAAATAAATATTTTTAAATAGCAGGAGGAAGATTATGTTAGGAACAGGATTAAACCCGGTAAATGTGGTGACATTTTTGGAGATGATACTGGCAGCGTACAGCGCGGCTCTTGTATTTAACACAGATAAGAAAGCCCTTAAAATTGTCCATACTGTATTTGGGATTATGTGGGTTGTTCTGGCTCTGCTGAATATGTTCGCTTAATGAGAAGGGGATGTTTCGTCAAAAAGGACATCCCCTTAGTTGAATGTGGAGGCTAAAGGAGGTAGTAATCTCGTGAATGTATATATTACGAAGCTGAATGGAATGTCTTCCATGAATACCGGGCAGTATGTACAGCATATGGCTGCCGATATTGCCCATACCCTGGGAATACGGGAAATGGGGATTTACCGGTACCATGCGGACGGCGAGAGCACAGAAAACCGTGCGCGCAGACTGGACGGGATCATTGCGGGAATCAATGCCGGGGACATTGTAATATGCCAGTTTCCAACCGGGAATGGACTGGAATTTGAGCGGACGCTGGTCAGGCATATTAAAGCCTATCATGGGCGGATTGTGATGTTTATTCATAATCTGGAGGCTATGATGGCCGAAAATCCCGGGGGAACATTACCGGATACAATTGGGCTTTACAATGAGGCAGAAGTATTGATCGTTCCATCATATGGGATGAAGCAGTTTTTGCTGGAGCAAGGCATTCATTCCAGAGTAAAGCTTATTGTACAGGAAATCCAGGATTATGTGACCAATTCAAACTCTCTGGATTTAGGAAAGCAAAAAAGGACAGTCCACTTTGCAGGAAATCCGGACCGATTCCCGTTTCTTAATACATGGGATTATGAGATACCTCTAAAAGTATATTCCAATCAGGAGTGTGCGGGAAAACACGTACAGCGGATGGGATGGATGCCGTCAGACCGCCTCCTGCTGGAATTATCCGGGGGAGGATTTGGGCTGGTATGGTACGGTGATGAATACGGCCGCCGTTACCTGGCTGCGAACAGCAGCCTGAAACTCAGCGCGTACCTGGCGGCCGGGATACCGGTGATTGTCCCAAGAGGGATTTCCAACCAGTGCCTGATTGAGGGAAATCACCTGGGAATCGCAGCGGATACCCTGGACGAAGCGGTGGAGACCATAAAAAATATGACGGAGCAGGAATACCAGGAATATGTATCAGCCGTATCCCGGGTTGCTCCCCTTTTGCGGCAGGGATTTTTCACAAAAAAATGTCTTGTGGATGCCCTTCAGATGGCAATGAGGAAGGACATGTACGTGTATTCCGAGTCAAATGCGGTTTGTACCATGCCGGAAGGAAAATTTGAATATGTCTGCCTTAAGGAATCTTATGGAGGGAATCTGGCATTGTCGTGGACTTTCCGGGGGGAAGCGGAAGGATTTTTAATTTATGATGCAGATTCCGGGAGATTAATAAGGGAAGTGTGCGATGGCCTGGGACATTATCTGCTTTTGAAGAACCAGCCCCAGGGGATACATCTGATTGTAAAGGCTTATGTCAGGGCCGTAAAAGGGAAAATAGTGATAGCCGAGTCGGATGTAGCGGCTGTATCCCAAAAATCCCCGGGACAAAATCTGGTGAGCCTGATTATGCCCGCTTATAATGCGGAAGAATATATTGCCAGAAGCATTGATACTGCATTAGCCCAGTCGTTTGCGGACATGGAAGTGATTATTGTGGACGACGGCAGTACTGATGGGACCCGGGAAATTATCCGGTGGTATGAGGAGAAATATCCCCAGGTAAAGTTTTTTTGTCAGCCAAACGGAGGACAGGCATCGGCCAGAAACACAGGGATAAGACAGGCTGCCGGGAAATATATCGGCTTCATGGACAATGATGATATGCTGAGGCCGGATATGATGGAAAGATTGTATGGCGCTGCCATGAAAAATGACTGTGATGTTGCAATGACATCGGTATACATGCTGAGAGAAGAGGGGTATGTGGAAATGACAACATACACTATGGAGGAAGATACTGCTGTTTCCATAGATGAATTTTTCGATAAATACATCACTCTTTCTCCTGTGATCTGGAACAAGCTGTATCGTGCCTCTCTTGTAAAAGAACAGCCATTGGCCGTGAATATAACATATGAGGATGATGCATGGACGCCCTATGTTTTATCATATGCCAGGCGGGTTTGTTACATAAATGCCCATCTGTATGAATATGACAGAACGATCCGGAATACAACGGGCATACATGCTTCGTGGAGGAAACCAATCGAAGAAAAATTCCTGGATCATAAACAATTTATTCTGTTCTTTTTAGAGAACGGAAATCCCGAGAAAAGGCCTTTGTTGAAACGACTTGCTTTGAGATACTTGATGGCATTTATGAATTCCTATTCGTATCCGAAATATGGGGAATTAAAAGAGAAAATAGAACAGATGTAAATAGAAAACATTGGAATGGTGCAGGGGGGATAGGATGAATGTATATATCACAAAGCTAAATGGAATGTCTTCTATGAGTACTGTGCAATATGTACAGCATATGGCTGCCGATGTTGCTCATACCCTGGGGATACGGGAAATGGGGATTTACCGATATTGTGCGGACGGTGAGAGCGCGGCAAATCGTGCACGCAGACTGGACGGGATCATTGCGGGAATCAATGTCGGGGACATTATAATATGCCAGTTTCCAACCGGGAATGGGCTGGGATTTGAACGGGCATTGGTAAAGCATATAAAAGCTTATCATGGACGGATTGTGATATTTATCCATAATCTGGAGGCTATGATGGCTGAAAACCCCGGAGGTACATTGCAGGATATAATTGGTCTCTATAATGAGGCAGAAGTATTAATCGTCCCGTCTCTTGGGATGAAACAGTTCCTGTTAAACCAGGGCATCAGGGCAGGCATGAAATTTATCATTCAGGAAATCCGGGATTATACGACCCGGCTAAACTCCCTGGATTCGGGGAAATTAAAAAGGGAGTTCCACTTTGCAGGAAACCCGGACAGATTCCCGTTTCTCAATTCTTGGGATTATGAGATACCTCTACAAGTATATTCCAATCAGGAGTGTGCGGGAAAACACGTACAGCGGATGGGATGGATGCCGTCAGACCGCCTCCTGCTG
>ERZ808044.900-NODE-900-length-22288-cov-3.458872_pt1 | contig 22288 bp, 18 predicted proteins | sample MGYA00380195_ERZ808044 | MGnify/ENA primary metagenome ERZ808044 (study PRJEB31490, sample SAMN06133423) | mouse gut metagenome | isolation source: Z7_2 | host: mice | place: China: Chengdu | collected 2015-05 ...
AAGCTTTCTTTAATACTCCACATTCTGAAAAATAATTCATTTCTCTCTTCTTCCCGGCACATAGAAAGCTTTTGAATATCTGCTGCTGAAAAAAAACGTTCTGCAATTCTTTCTTTTACCAAAGTTTTTTTCTGAAGGTCCACCCCTACCTGCACATCCCCTATAGCGCAGCATACATATTCTCCTGAATGAGATAAGTTAAAACAAATCTCCGGCTTCCCTGGCAGATATGGCTTTCCTTCTTTCCCATAGCCAAGCGCAAAGGGAGGGACATTATCCGCCTCAATCCCCATCCATTTGCAGAGAACCTTATGAAGCAGGCAGCCTGCTGCCAGCGAACGTCTGCTGCTGCTTTGCTCCTTCATGTGCAGCAGCTTTTCCCTGCGCCCCTTTTCAACTTTCTCTAAATACAGCAAAAAGGCGTCTTCCTCCAAAGGGGGAAACACCTTTGCATAATATACTGCAATCATTTCTACTCCTTTTTAATTTTCTTTATGCATTGCAGCATGTTCCTTCTTAAGTTCTTCAAGCAAAGTAAATGCATTCCATTTTTGATTTGTTTTTGTTAATATTGCCTTATAAAGTTCACTTCCACATCTGGGATCATTACGCATCAAATCAATTACCTTGTACAACTTTCGTTCCAACAGATCAACAAATACAATCATCTGACCATCCAGCTCTTCCTTCTGCATCTCGTCCGGCGGTTCCTTAAATACATTTTTGGCCATTTCCTTCAAAGTTGCTCCATACCTTTCCTTAGGAACCACCCTTGTGGGAACCTTAATCAGAAAAAATGCTGCCTTTATCGCCTCTATTTGAACTTTATCTCTTATATTAAACAGCAAAGCAACCTCACACATTTCATTTCACCTTTCATTCTTCTTAAATACCAGATATGCTCCTATTCCAAGAGCCATGCTTGCCAGCAGGATCAAAACAATAATACCTGCTGCTTTCCCTGGTTCTTCTGCCGGAAGCTCTTCCTTTGCCTGCACTAAAGCCTCTTCTTTTTCCATTTCAGCCTGGGCAAAAGCTTCAGCCTTTTCTGCCAGCAGATTTTCCCTGGTATTATCACTAATTATAATTACATAATCCGAGGCATGTTTAAATTCAAAATCTGCACTGCACTTACTGTTTATCTGTGATGCACACATAAATTCAAAGCTGCCTGCCTGTTCATTATAATAGAATAAATTTGCATACTGCCCAGGCTGTGCATTTTCCAGCTGCACAGATAATACCGCTGTAAATCCAAACGCTCCTTCATGGGCCAGAGACATTTCCACATAGTTTTCATTTTCCGTCAGCACCTCCAGCTTCCATGCAGGAATCTTACTGTCCTTAAAGGAAACTTTAAGATTGATATCTTCAAAATTGTCTGTCTCTATCGTATCCCCATGAATCGTCCAGCTTACCTGCTCATTCATCTGAAGAACAACTTCTCTTCCCTGTTCTTTAATCTGCTGTAAAGTCTGTGCGTAAATCATATCGGTTTTACTCATGTCTATTGTAAGAACACCCACGTCCTCATCCTCTGTTTGGGGTTTTGGTGTAACTGCCGCTACCGTTACGCCTGACGAATTGGTATTTTCCTCCACCTTTACCGGCGTAGGTTCACTTACAGGCACATTGTTTTCAGGGCTTGTGGTGCACACTATCTGAGGTGCCACAGTGACTGTCTGAGAAGCATTTGAGCCGCCTGTCTGACTTTCCGGTGCATTGGCAGGGTTAGACTCTGCTGGAACAGCAGTTGCTTTCGGCGCTGTCGCAGGTGCCGCAGTAACTTTTGGCGTACCTGTGGGCATTATCGTTGCTATTGGGGTGCCTGTCGGCATTGCTGATGCAGTTGCAGCCGGTGTTGCTGTAATTTGTGGCGTTGCTGCTGCAGTTGGTGTTGCTGTAACCTGTGGTGTCGCTGAGGCACTTGCAGCCGGTGTTACGCTTGGCACGATTGTCGGTGCTGCACTTGTTTTCGGCGTTGCCATGCTTCCGGGAGATGCAGTTGCCTTCGGCGTTGCCATGCTTCCGGGAGATGCAGTTGCCTTCGGCGTTGCAGTAGCTGACGGAGCTGGTGTTATTTTTGCTGTAGCTGTAGGAGCAGCACTTGGTTTTGCTGTGGGTTTTATTACCGGTGTCGTCTCCGGCATCTCACTTGGTTTTGCAGTTGACGCCGCAGTGGGTGACGCACTTGGTTTTATGGTGGGTGACACAGTCGGCGCAACCGTAGGTGTTTCTGTGGGTGTTACTGTCGGCTTTACTGTTGGCGTCGCGGTGGGTTTTGCTGTAGGTGTTGCTGTAGGCTTTACTGTAGGTGTTGCTGTAGGCTTTACTGTGGGTGTTGCTGTAGGCTTTACTGTGGGTGTTGCTGTTGCAGCACCTGTCCCACTGGGTACCGGACATGCCTGTGTCGGCATATTGTCATATACCGGAATTTTGAACACAAAAGGACTATCTAATGCACCTGTCTTAGCGTATGCACTTTTGACCATCGAAGATTCCGTATAGGGTGCCATTATATTCTGCATATATTGGTGCGTATACAAGGTACCATCACTGGCATCCACATCAAACTTTTGGAGATACAGTGTGTCCTGACCCCTTAAAATATAATTCTTCGCCAGGATTTCCGCCCCTCCTCTAATTGCCGCAAGAGGAGTATTCCACTTTAAAGCAACTGCCTTGGCCAGACCTGACTCTATAATCTCCTTATCAGTTTTTCCTGATGCACCTATATTATAATAATTATAATAACCTTTATACGCAAGCACCCCATCATAGGTCCCTGAAATCAATGGTGATTTGCCTTCCCCCTGTTCCTGGTAAACTCTGCATGCCAAATGAAATGGGCTAACTTTAAGCGTAGAACCCACTTGGAAAAAAGCATCCGCATAAGTCATATCTGACTTAGGCATGGTGCCTTTCATAAATGTATTATTTAAAATATTCTGCACTGCATCCTTGGAATGATAAGAAGGATTGTATGTTAACTGCTCAAACTGAAATATTCTGGTATCGTTCAAAAAATTACGGGGATCTAAATAATACTTTACTGCTGCCTCAGAGGCGTAATACCATCCTGAGCCATAGTAATCTCCCCGATAAGCTCCTCCCATACTGCCGCTAATCAGGCTTCTATCCCTATAATTTTCATTTTTTACCACCGTCTGCCAATCGAGCTTTACATTCTGCCTTACAAAAATCCAATTGGGATGAGCCTGCTTTAAAAGCATCAGCTTTGACCGGTAAGAATCAGGAAATTGTTCCACATCCATATAAGCATCAACTGCTGCAAACGTGGCCATCTGGGGAAAATAAGTATCCTCCCAGCTAATTAAATATTCATTGGAATAAGCCAGATAATTTCTGTCGATATATCCCGTACAAGAACTCCCATTATATTCTACAGACGTCTGAAACCAGAGATTATAATCTGCATCCAATTCCACACCCTTTAAAAATACAGTAGTTCCGGAAGGAACTGATACAATCGTTTCCGCTGATGCATCAGGCAGACTTTTCACCTGATAGTTATCGCATAAATAAACAAGGGCCATTAGAGTTTCCTGCCCTGCAATCGCAAGAAATGCATTCTGCGCTTCCTTTATATATGCCAAAAGCTCCTGATCAGCTTCCCCGTCTCTTCCTTCTGTTTCGCTTTCTTCTCCGGATGCTTCCTCATTGGTATCGGCCGCCTGATCCTGGTTTTCCTCAGACAATTGTTCATCACCTGATGCTTCAGGAACTGCTTCGTTATTTACATCTGCTGCCCATATGCCAAGGCCGCTGTTAAACAATATTAATACACATAAAATAAATGCCAGTATCCGTTTACTTTTCATCTTTCGTATCCTCTTTATGCCTTTGGACATACATCAACATAATATAACTTACTATAAAAAAGTTTTTATGTCAACTAAAGTTCGGCTATCTTCTGACGCATACCCAGCAATATTTTTTTCTCCAAACGACTTACCTGTACCTGGCTGATTCCCAGCACTTTGGCCACTTCCGTCTGTGTTTTTTCCTGATAATATCTGAGCTTTATCAGTTTCTGCTCTTTGAGCGGCAGTTCATTAATAAGCTGATCCACCACAAGCTGATTTAAAACTGTTTCCTGATCACTCTGCCTTTCATCTGCCAATTGGTCCACCATAAAAATTTCATTGCCGTCATTTTGGTAAACTGACTTATAAATAGACTCCACATGAACATTTGCTTCCATTGCAAGCACTACCTCTTCAACGCTGAGTGCTGCTTCCTTTGACACTTCCGCCAGGGTAGGCTCCCTGTTTAGCTTTACACCAAGTCTCTCTCTTGCATACTTTACCCTCATCCCGTTTTCTTTCAGCGTTCTGGACACCTTAACCATCCCATCATCTCTTATAAATCGCTTTATCTCTCCTGTTATCAATGGAACCGCATAGGTAGAAAATTTTACATCATATTCCGTATTAAATTTATCAATTGATTTGATTAGTCCAATTACACCAATCTGAAACAAATCCTCCGCTTCATACCCTCTGCCCAAAAAGCGCTTCACGATATGATGCACCAGTCCCAGATTCTGCTCTATCAGTACTTCCCTTGCTTCCTTTTCTCCTGCCTGTGCTCTTTCGATCAGTACTGAATTCTCCGCCATAAATTATTCCTCGTATTCAATCCACGGCGAAATCCCCAGTTTTTTCTTCATTCGTACCACAGTCCCTATACCCGGCTTTGAAACCACTTCCAGGTCATCCATAAAAGCTTCCATAAAGGCAAACCCCATTCCCGACCTGTCCATTTCCGGCTTTGTTGTAAAAAGAGGCTCCATAGCCTGTTCTATATCTGCAATTCCTTTTCCCTTATCCTTCACCTCCACATACAGCACATCAGCTTCAATTCTACAGTTTAGATATACTTTATTAGGAACTTCCCCATTTTCTTCTTTCATAAACTCCGTATCATAACCATGAATAATTGCATTTGTTACTGCCTCTGAAACAGCTGTTTTAATATCTGAAACCTCTTCTATTGTGGGATTTAAGGGGGTTACAAAAGCTGCAACCGCAATTCTTGCAAATGCTTCATTTACTGAAATAGCATCAAATGTAATCTGCATCTCATTTTTCAAAGACATCTCTTTCTCTGCCCTGCTCTTGTTTTTTTGTCCTGTTTCCATACTTTTTTCCTTTCATTCCATTATCTCGATTACTTTATGTAAACCACATATCATCAAGGTTCTCTTTATTCTGGTATCTGTGTTTATGGCAAACACCTTTCCCCCAAAGTAAGATATTTTCTTATACCGCCCAATAATCACTCCTATTCCGGAGCTATCCATAAATTTGGTATCTTCAAAGTCAAAAACCACATTTCCCACCCCCTCATTCATAATGTACTCATCGGCTGTTTTACTTATGTAAACCGATTTATGATGATCTACTTCTTCCGGCATCCTGACCATCAGGTAATTGTCAATTACTTTAAAATTTTCCTCCATATTCCTTCCCCTTTCTTTTTTGTTTGCGGACTTCTGCCTCCAACCATAAAAGCCGATTGCTCCGCGGTTCAAACTGCTGCAATCGCTGGCTGCATTTGCCAAACCCATGCAGCACCAAACTTGACTCATTGCTGGCGAGAAAAAAAGAGAGCATACTAAAGTATGTTCTCTTTTGTATTAACATCAGGATAGCCGCAAAGCGTGGCATCAGCTGTTTTATATTTAGTCCTGCACCGGGACGTATTTTAACGTAATTTAGTTTTGTTCCGCGTTATTAATTTCCGCAAGATTCGTCTCTGAGCGATTTGCAAGTTCTGTTCCCGGGAAATTGTCTATCACCATTGCATAAATTTCTTTTGCTTTGTCATCATCACCGCTTCTCCGGTAACTATTGCCCAGATTAAACAATGCGTCTCCATTTGTCTCATCATACTCATAGGCCCTTTGCAAATTGGGGATTGCTGCTTCATAATCCTCCGCCCGATAACTGCCATAGCCGGCATTGTAATAATAAGACGCCAGATCCTCTCCTACAGCTTCTATTAATTTATCATACAGCGCGGTAAATGCTTCTGACTTCTGTTCCTGCGCTGTCTCATCCGCTTTGTCTTCTTCATTTTCCTCAAGCTGCTCCAGACAGGAAGCAATGGTTTCTATATCCTCAGGATTTTCCAGATAAGCCCTGACAGCCATCATAAGTCCGTCAGTTGCTTTCACATTTCCGCTGGCTCCCTGATAAGAAGCAAGCTCATCGCTCAATTGTGTTTTTTCTTCTGTCAGCTTTTGTATTATCTGCTCCTGCTCATCTATTGTAGCTGTCTTGGCATCCGATTGTTCGCTTACCATACGCAGCTCATTGTTAATTTCAGCCTTTGCCCCTTGGATTTGTCCGGGCAGAATCAAAAAACAGGCAATGGCAACGCCAATCAATACACCAATTCCCAAATTAAGCAGAGTTGATACACCTTTTGGCTCCTTTATATTTACAGGCTGGATAATAGTTTCATTACCACTCTGATAGCGCACTGCTTTGTTAGAAACTGCCTTTCTTTTGGGCACATTCTTTGCCGCTTCTTCCGGCATAAGCATATGCTCCACTTCTTTTAAATAGCGCAGAGTAATTGTATTATTGGTGTCAATATGACAGCACTTCTCTAACTCCCGCTGGGCCTTTTCCCATTCTTCAGCGTTAATATATAAGAGTGCAAGAAGCTGATGGGCACTTACATACTTGGGATTATAGGAAAGTACCTTTTTTAACTGTATTATGGCCAGATCCTGACTGTCCTGATAACAGTAGAGCAATGCCTGATTATATTTTTTGATGGTCTGATTAATCGCATCCAGTCTTGTTTGATTGGTCTGAATCATATCAATATAATCATCAGCTATATTTTTTTTAGGGCGGAGATTTTTGCTTATCACCCACTCACTTAGCGCATTTACCACTTCACCCATTTCAAAGTACACAAGCCCTAAAAGGTTTCTTGCGTCTATATTATTCTTATTTAATTTCAAGCTTTGCCGCAGACTTACAATTGCACCGGATAGATCCCTCACTGTAGCCTTTTCCAGTCCTTCATTATAAAAACGATTGGACATGAACATAATTCTTTTATAAAGAGCCACATCCACACCACAGCTTGTACAAAAATCGTGTTCTGACAAACGGCATCCGCAATTATAACAAATCATGCCGCCACTCCTTATTCCTCTTCCGTTTTTGTCTTTTCAGACAATTTAATGAATATGTCTGCCATATCTGTTAAATCCTGATTATATATAGCCTCTTCCGCATCCTCAACTTCAAGGCTGGGATGAAATTTCTTTAATTCCTCTTCAAAATCAATCATCCTGCATTCTCCTTATCAGGGACTTTATCTGCCCTATCAAATACAACGAACCAACAACATAAATGATATCTTTTTTATCTTTGCTTTTTCTTAAATTATCATATGCTTCTTCTGCATTTTCAAAAAAACTGCAGGGTATCTTATGCTGATTCCAGACAGCTTTTAACTGACTCAAAGACACGCTTCTGTCAGTTTCAAGCGTTGTCACTGCTGCCTGGGCAAAAAACCCTGATCCGGCTATTTTTGAAATCATTGCCTGATACTGCTTGTCCATAACAACTCCAAACAATAACAGTCGTTTTCCCCAGCAGGCATCTTCTTTTACTGAATTTAAAAATGCATCTATTCCATCTTCATTATGGGCCCCATCCAGAAAAATGCCTGGTAAAACTTCTTCCATTCTTCCCGGCCAACAGGCTGCCCACAGTCCCTCTTTTATTTTCTCCGGTGTAATCTGTTCATCATGCAGTATTTCCGCTGCAGCAACCGCCAAAGATGCATTTTCAATCTGATATAATGCCCTTGTATTCAAAAAAAGACTAACATAATTATAATAACCAGTGCGAAGAGAAAAATCAATGCTTTTATTATTTATATTCACATTCAAAATATTATCTTTTCCGATCACAACTACAGGACTACCCATTTTTTTTGCATATTCCGTCAAAACTTCTGTACTTTCCGGGCGCTTATCGACAAAAACCACCGGCACTCCCGGTTTCATAATTCCTGCTTTTTCGGCGGCAATTTCCCGGATAGAATTTCCAAGATACTGCATATGATCAAATCCTATTTCCGTAATCACGCACACATCAGGACTTACACAATTTGTAGCATCCAGCCTTCCTCCCAGCCCCGTTTCCAAAATAATATAATCAGGTTTTTTCTCTTTAAAATACACCATCGCCATTAAAAATAAAAATTCAAAAAAGGAAGGATGTCCAAGTTTTACCTCTTGCCCATGAACCGATTTTTCCTTTACCTTTTCAAAAATTTCCACAAACTTTTTTTCGGATATTTTTTCTTCTCCTATGCATATCCGTTCCCGCATAGTTTCCAAATGAGGAGAAGTAAATATTCCCACACTATACCCACTTTTCATAAGAATTGTACGCAAATAAGCACAAACGGAACCTTTTCCGTTTGTGCCTGCCACATGAATGATCCTGCTTTCCATGCTGCCTGCAAGGAGTAAAAGCATTTTTCCTGTATCTTTAATGCTGTTTTTTCCTGCAAATTTGGGTATTTCTAAAATATATTTTTCTGCTTCCTGATAGGTGGTCATATATTTCCTTTTCTGCATTTTTACATTTTGGCCATTTTACCACAGCGCTTTTTCAATCATATAATATTGTCCTTAATGCTTCTGCAATTGAGCAAGACGATCCTTTACCTGACGCATCATCTGCGTATATTTCTCCAGTTTTTCCCTCTCCTGGGCAATTTTTGCCTCAGGTGCCTTGGAGATAAATTTCTCATTACTCAACATACCATTTACCCGGGCAAGTTCTCCCATAAGCCTCTTTTCTTCTTTTGCAAGACGTTCAAGCTCCTGCCCGATATCCACCAGCTCTGCAAAGGGTATATAAAGCGTTGCTCCTCCGGTCACCACCGACACCGCATCCTCTGCAATGCCTGCCCGATCCTTCTTTATTACCACATCAGAAGCATAAGCAAGTGAAGCAAAAAACAACTTTCCTTCTGTAAATGCACTTAATACATATTCCCGTTCACTGATCACAAACACCTGCGCTTTTCTGCTGGGAGGAACATTCATTTCCGTGCGCACATTTCTGATGCCTCTTACAGCTTCCTTAATGATCTCAATATCCTTTTCTTCCTTTGCAAAATTCCACTCTTCCTGATATTGGGGCCAGCAGGATATCATAATAGATTCCTCCTCCGACTGCAAAGTGCAGAATATTTCTTCGGTAATAAAAGGCATATACGGGTGAAGCAGCTTTAAGGCGTCAATCAACACTGTTTTTAATGTCCAGAGTGCCGCATTTTTACTTTCCTGGTCATTTGAATTATAAAGCCTTGGCTTTACCATTTCAATGTACCAGTCACAGAATTCATCCCAAATAAAGTCATAAACCTTTGAAACGGCAATTCCCAGTTCAAAACTTTCCATATTATCAGTCACATCTTTGATCAGCGTATTTAATTTAGAAAGAATCCATTTATCCACAGGCTCCAGGGAAGGATTTTCCGTCTTAAGCCCTTCCTCCGGCATGTTCATCATAATAAATCTGGATGCGTTCCAAATCTTATTGGCAAAATTTCTGCTTGCCTCAACCCTTTCATAATAAAAACGCATATCATTCCCAGGCGCATTTCCCGTGATCAGGGTAAGACGCAGTGCATCGGCTCCGTATTGATCAATAATTTCTAGGGGATCAATTCCATTTCCCAGAGACTTGCTCATTTTCCGCCCCTTCGAATCCCTTACCAGCCCGTGAAATAAAACCGTCTTAAAGGGCTTTTCTCCCATCTGCTCAAATCCCGAAAAGATCATACGGATTACCCAGAAGAAAATAATATCATAACCAGTCACTAATACATCCGTAGGATAAAAATACTTAAGGTCCTCCGTCTGCTCCGGCCAGCCTAAGGTTGAAAAAGGCCATAGCGCGGAAGAAAACCATGTATCCAAAGTATCCGGATCCTGCGTAAAATGCGTATGTCCACACTTAGAACATTTCTCCGGCGCATCAGGTGCAACTACAATCTCTCCACATTTATCACAGTAATAAGCTGGAATTCTGTGTCCCCACCAGAGCTGTCTGGAAATACACCAGTCCCGGATATTATCTGTCCAGTTAAAATAAATCTTTTCCATACGCTTTGGAATCAGCTCAATATCTCCGTTTTTTACTGCTTCCACTGCCGGCTTGATCAGCTCTTCCATCTTTACAAACCACTGCTGCTTAATCATAGGCTCAATAGTTGTTTTACAGCGGTCATGAGTTCCTACATTATGGGAATAATCCTCAATCCTGACCAAAAGCCCCATCTCTTCAAGTTCTTTTACGATAGCTTTTCTTGCTTCATACCGGTCCATCCCGCAGAATTTACCACCATTTTCATTGATGGTTGCATCATCATTTAAAATATTGATCTCTGGCAGGTTATGACGTTTTCCTACCTCAAAGTCGTTAGGATCATGAGCCGGTGTAATTTTAACCACGCCGGTACCAAACTCCATATCCACGTAAGAATCGGCTACTACCGGAATTTCCCTATTTACAATGGGAAGCAAAAGCTTTTTCCCTATAATATCCTTATACCTGTCGTCCTCTGGATTCACTGCCACAGCAGTATCCCCCAGCATAGTTTCCGGCCTGGTAGTTGCAAACTCCACAAACCGGGTGGTGCTTACCGAACCGTCCTCCTCGATCACTGGATATTTAATATGCCAGAAATGGCCTGCCTGTTCTGTATATTCTACCTCAGCATCTGATATAGAGGTATTGCAGACCGGACACCAGTTAATGATGCGGCTTCCTTTATAAATCCAGCCTTTTTCATGCATCTTGCAGAACACTTCCGTTACCGCTTTATTGCATCCCTCGTCCATTGTAAAGCGCTCTCTGTCCCAGTCACAGGAAGAACCCATCTTTTTCAACTGGCTGATAATACGTCCGCCATATTCCTTTTTCCACTCCCATGCACGCTCCAAAAATCCCTCACGTCCAAGGTCTTCCTTGTTAATTCCCTCTTCCTTTAATTTTTCGATGATCTTAACCTCTGTTGCAATGCTGGCATGGTCAGTGCCAGGCTGCCAGAGTGCATTGTATCCCTGCATTCTCTTAAATCGAATTAAAATATCCTGCATGGTATTATCCAACGCATGTCCCATGTGAAGCTGTCCCGTAATATTTGGGGGTGGGATGACGATGGTAAAGGGTGTTTTGGAATGATCTACTTCGGCATGAAAATACTTCTTATCAAGCCACTTCTGATAAAGTCTGTCTTCAATCCCTTTGGGATCATAGGTTTTTGCAAGTTCTCTGCTCATGCTGCTTCTCCTCTTCTTATTTTTATGCATTTGGGATTTAATCTGCGAAGAAAAAAGCGCCCTCGCAGATACATTATCTGCAAAGGGCGCATCTTTTTACCTGATTACGCGGTACCACCTTCGTTTATCACTCAGCGACTACTAATATTTATCATATTAAGAGTCCTATCCTGTAACGGGGATAAAACGTGAAAGCTTACCTGTCTTTTGGCTTAACCCATGTTCAGCTCTCCGGCTCCAAAGCTACCTTCCACATTTTCTTCCTTAAAACCTTTCAGCACTGCCGCCAACAACCTATCCTAAAAAAGATCGACCAGCCGCAGGGTTTCTTCTCTGACAGGAGATAAATGTGTACTCCTCTTTTTCACTGCCTTTTCATCTAATGGTTCTATCATAGTTGCAGGTCTTTTATTTGTCAAGTGCTTTTAAGAAACTCTGACCAGATTTATAACAGTCCTTTCCCACCTTGTACTGCGCTGTTTACTCCTCTTCATCCACCTCAACAAACTCAGCGTCAATGATTCTTTCTTTATCTCTTCTTACTTTAAATACCCTGGATAAAATCCAGATATCAGATATGCCGTCATAGATCAAAAAAATCCCAATCAGTCTGACCACTAGTTCCACTGCTCCGAAAGGATTATAAATAAGCAAGCCTCCAAAAATCACCGTAAGCAGGCCGAATATAAGTGCCAGCCACCATCTTTCATAGCCATCCTTTTGCAGGGCAATTGCCTGCACCACGTTATGTAAACCATGAATCACGATCAAAACACCGACAACCACAGGTACTGCCATAATAATCATTTCCGGCGTTAACAAAATCCATACCCCGACCACTGCAAAAATAATGCCAAGAATCATCATTCCCTGGGAAATGAGCGTCCTCTCCCGGTTAAACAGGTAAATGACAATCTGGATAATCCCATAGGCAAGCAATACGATTCCAAGGCTCATACAGACAATCTGGGTAGTGGTTCCCGGCCAAATCAAAAGTACCAGTCCTAACAGAATACATAGCACTGCCGATACCGTATAATTTACTCTTAAGCCTTTCAAAAACTCAACCATGATTAATTTCTCCTTTCTCTCCTTCTGCGCTGTTTTTTTATTCCTTCATATGCCAGATAAGCAAAATATCCCAATATTGCACCCACGCAGTTAAGCAAAATATCATCCACATCAAAAGCGCCAAATGCACTAAAAAGCTGAAATACTTCTATCCCCAGCACAAACAAAAAAGCATTGATCAGCATCACACAAAAATTTCTGCCTCGCTTTAGCACATAAGGGATCAAAAACCCAAAGGGAATGAACACTACCACATTTCCCACAAGATTTTCAAAACTGTTAAGCATATAAGAATAATCTATATACATTCGTATGGTTTTAAACAATGTAAAATTTGCAGTATCCAGCCCCTCCAGAATCACCCCTTTTTCCCACGTAGCGGCAATCGCCTTTAAATGCTCTATGGGATATTTAAAAATAATCACCTTAATTACCAAAATCAAATAAACAACAAAAATAATTTTGACATATTTCTTCTGAAACTGCCCATCCTTCACTAATAATAAACCTCCATTAAAGTAAGTCCTTTTGCAGGTGCCAGTTCCCCGGCTTTCTCCCTTAACCCGGAGGATAAAATATCTGCAATGTCTTCAGGCTTTCTCTTATGCATTCCTATCTCCAACAGGGTTCCTGTCATGATCCGGACCATATGATACAAAAATCCGTTTCCTCTGTAGGTAAAACATATTTCATCCCGCTCTCCCCAAAGCGCCATAGACATGCCGATATTTTTTTCTATTTTTATTTCATCTATTGTACGTACTGTAGATTTTTTACTTCTCTTGTTTGAAGTAAACGCTTTAAAATCATGGGTTCCTAAAAGATACTGCGCCGCCCTTCTCATGGCCTCAATATCCAGCGCTTCCTCCACCAAATGAGTATACCTTCTGTCAAACACATGAGGCGTCTTTCCATTATTCACACGATAGCAATACTTTTTCCCCTTTGCATTTAACCTGCTGTGAAAACGTTCCGGCACCTCTTTCAATGAGATCACTGCAATATCCTCAGGAAGATAATAGTTAATATATTCCAGCATTTCATCCGCCTGCATCTGCGTGTCTGCATGAAAGTTAGCCACCTGCCCTAGTGCATGAACTCCAGCATCTGTCCTTCCCGATCCCTGCAAAGTAATTTCCTGCCCAGTCATTTTAGAAAGCAGCGCTTCAAGTCTTCCCTGTATGGTATTTCCGGTACTTTCCTGCCTCTGCCACCCCTGATACCTTGTGCCTTCATATTGAAGGACCATCATAAAATTCCCCAATTACTTTACCTCCCAGGGATTTTCCTTTCCCTGTGCAAAACATTGGCATCCAAGAAGGGAATCTCTGACCACCGTTTCCACACAGTCATCTGTATAAAATGCCATGTGATGGCTCACCGTCACATTAGGAAATCCACGAAGTACAGCCAGCTCTCTGTTATTTAGTATATCTGATTTGCGGTCATAATAATACAGTTCAAACTCATTTTCTACCACATCTAAGCCTGCACCGCCGATTTTTCCCTTTTCTATTCCCGAAATCAACGCCTGGGAATCAATAAGGCCGCCTCTTGCAGTATTAATAATCATCACCCCATCCTTCATTTTTGAAATTGCTTCTTCATTAATCATATGGTAGTTTTTATCTGTCAAAGGTGCATGAAGGGTTATTACATCCGCCTGCTGCCACATTTCCTCCAGTGTCACGTAAGGAATGCCTTCCTTTCTTACCTCCTCATTTTCAAACAGATCATAGGCAATCCTCCGGCAGCCGAAACCTGATAAATTTTTAAGCACTGTGGTTCCTATTCTGCCTGTGCCGATCACCCCCACAGTTAAATCCTTCAATTCTCTTCCCTGAATTCCTTTAAGGGTATAATCCTGTATATTGGTACGCTCTATAATCCGCTTCATCTTGCGGATTGTCATAAGAATCAGCATCACCGTATAATCTGCAACTCCACAGGGACCATAGGGCGCATTTGCCACCTTCATGCCAAGTGCCTTTGCTGCCTTTATGTCAATATGGTCATATCCTATGGTTCTGGTAGTAATATATTTCACCCCATACCCTGCAAATATTTTAAGCAGCTCTTTTGTCATTTGTGTAGTAAGAATATCTATGCATTCACTACCCTGCGCAAGATGTGCGTTCTCCTTATCCGGCCCATCTGGACAAAGAACAAGCTCAATACCCATTTCACTTCCATACTTTTCAAACAATTTCTTTTCGTCAAAGCTCCGGCAGCTATAAACTGTTACTTTCATCCTTCTGTGTCTCCTTATCTTCACTTTTAAGGCTTTTCCGCTCCCTGTAGATCTTCACTGCCTTCATATCCTCATCATTCAAATGCCGGAAGTTACTGATGCTTGCATACAAAACTTTCATGCTGTCAATTGTAGTGTCAAAAACCCCTTCCTCATACATGGTAAGTACAATAATCCCTATGGGAACTGCAATGATCATTCCCACAACACCTGCAGATTTATAGCCGATAAACAATAAAAATAAGGTAGGAAGCGGCTCAAGCCCCACCGAATCTCCCACAATTCTGGGCTGTATCAACTGCCTTGCCAGCTGCCCTACTCCCCAGATAATCAAAAGTCCTATCACCATAGTATATTCCCCATTCAGGAACTTAATAATTGCCCAGGGAATTAGAACCGTTCCTGTTCCAAAAAAGGGAAGAAGGTCAAGAAAAGCCACTCCAATGGCAATTAAAAATGCATACTTTACTCTCAGTATCGTAAATCCAAGCACTAAAAGCAGGTACATCCAAAGCTCAATTTTAAGCTGGGCCTTAAAATATCCTCCTACTGCACGCACCAATCCTCTTTTGACCATATTTATCTGATCAAGCATTGACTGTGTCATAACCTTATGAAGAAAATTCGGCATATAATCCTTATCCGCCACAAAAAAGTAAGCAGATAAAAGGCACATAATGATTCCAATTAAAATCGAAGGCAGATTCATGGTAAAACGGCTTAATGTCTCAATTGCAGGGCTGCCCAGCTTTCCGAAAAGTTCTCCTAAATATTCTCCTACATTAGAAGTAATCTTCACAATGGCAACCTCTATCTCATCCGGCAGATATTTACTAGCTGCCTTTAGCCTTTCACCAATCTGCGCCAATTCCTCCTGAGTGCCTTCCCACATATCCGGCAATTCGCCTGCAAACTCTATTACCTGCTCCATCAGCTTTGCACCTAAAAAATATCCTGCAAAAATAACCAGTGCAATTACAGTAATGATCACAAAAGCAGAACCTGCTTTTCTTTTAATCTTAACTTTTTTCTCAAAAAAACCTACCAGCGGACTGGCAATCATTGCAATGATCCATCCCACAACAAAAGGCATAAAATAAATTATGATTCTGGGCACCACAAAGATAAAAAATAATACCAGCACCAGCATAATCCCTAAATTAATAAAAACTTTCAAATATGTTCTTCTTCTTTCATTTTCACCCATAGTTTCTCCCATCTGCGTATATGTACACGTGCAAAACAGAATTTAAAAACACTTTTCTCTTCTTTCCTGCACTAGGCCGGCTCAGGATCTTCCTCCATTTTCAGATACGTATCCAGCAAATCATAAATCTCTTCGCGCCCCTGCTTAGTCAACGCAGAATAAGGAATTACTGTAGTATTTTTTACCACCTTAAGTCCTTCCTTCACCATTTTTACATGCTTCTGCACCTGACTCCGTTTGATCTTATCAAGCTTAGTGGCTATTATAATCGGTTCAAACCCCTGCTTTAAGATCCATTCATACATGACGCGGTCATTTTCTGAAGGCTCATGCCTGATATCAATCAATAAAAAGACTGCCTTAAGTTTTTTGGAACTATGGAGATAATTTTCAATCATCTTTCCCCATTTAGCTTTTTCCGATTCGCTTACCTTCGCATATCCATATCCGGGAAGATCAACAAAATACATCTGATCATTAATATGATAAAAATTAATGGTTTGTGTTTTTCCCGGCTGGGCACTGGTTCTGGCAAGGGATTTCCGGTTCATCAGTCCGTTAATCAGAGAAGACTTTCCCACGTTGCTTTTTCCAGCAAATGCAAATTCTATATGTTCGTTTTCCGGTAACTTGCTTGTAATCCCACATACCGTTTCCAGTAAGACATTCTTAATTATCATTTTATACCCATCTGCGCGTTGCGACACACATACAAATCAATAGGTTGAATACGCATTTTTATTCAACTTTATCCCCATGCTCCTTTCAGCTTAAATCAAAGCACGCTTTAAAACTTCATCCATATCCTTTACATAGCTAATAACAAGTCCCTCTTTAATCTCTTCTGAGATCTCGTCAATATCCTTTCGATTTTCTGCCGGCACCAGTACTTCCTTCATACCTGCCATTCTTGCCGCCAGAATCTTTTCCTTTAATCCTCCCACAGGAAGCACCCTGCCTCTTAAAGTGATTTCTCCTGTCATGGCAATATCGCTGCACACCCTTTTTCCGGTAATCGCTGAAAATAAAGCAGTTGCCATAGTAATTCCTGCTGAAGGTCCATCCTTTGGAACCGCTCCTTCCGGTATATGAATGTGAAAATCATTTTCTTTAAATACTTCCGGCTGAATATGGTTTTTTTCTCCTACAGAACGCACATAGCTGACGCCAATCACAGCCGACTCCTTCATCACATCCCCCATCTGTCCGGTTAATTCGATTTCTCCCTTTCCAGGCATCATATTCACTTCGATCTGAAGGGTGTCGCCGCCTACGCTTGTCCACGCAAGTCCACGCACAATCCCTGCCTGCGGCTCCTTGTTTGCCTTATTCATGCTGTATTTTCGATTACCCAGATACTTGTTCAGATTAGATGCTGTTACTTTAATCTTTTCATTTTCTTCTCCGGCTTCCCTTGCCTCTAAAATTTCTTTTGCACACTTCCGGCAGATATCGCCTATTTTTCTTTCCAGCTCACGAACACCAGCCTCTTTGGTATAATAAGTAATGATATTTTTGAGTGCTCCATCCTGAATCAAAAGCATTTTTTTTGTTATCCCATTCTTTTCAAGCTGTTTCTTTAAAAGGTGCTCTTTCGCAATATGAAATTTTTCATTTTCCGTATAACTATTGACCTCAATAATCTCCATACGGTCTAATAGCGGACGCGGAATCGTCTGGGTGGTATTGGCAGTGGCCATAAACAAAACCTCTGACAAATCTAAGGGGATTTCCACATAATGGTCTCGAAACCTTACATTCTGTTCCCCATCCAAAACCTCCAAAAGTGCGGAAAAAGTATCTCCTCTATGATCATTGCTCACCTTATCAATTTCATCTAACAACATCAATGGATTTTTTACGCCTGCCTGTTTTAAACCGGAAGCAATCCTTCCCGGCATAGCGCCCACATAAGTTTTCCGGTGTCCTCGTATTTCCGCTTCATCCCGTACCCCTCCTAAGCATATCCTCACATACTTTTTATTCAGGGCTTCTGCAACACTCTTGGCAATGGAAGTTTTTCCCGTTCCGGGAGGACCTACCAGACAAATAATCGGGCTTTCCCCTTTCTTCGTGAGACAGCGGACTGCCAGGAATTCCAAAATCCGTTCTTTCACCTGCTCTAATCCGTAATGCTCCCTCTCCAGAATCCTTTTTGCCTTTTTTATGTTTTCCGTATCCTTTGACGCCTTATCCCAAGGAAGTTCCAAAAGCGTTTCAAGATAAGCACGCTCTACCGCGCTCTCAGAACTGCTTCCCCCAAGGCTTTTAAACCTGGCAATTTCTTTTTTAATTTTTTCCTTCACTTCCTCAGACGCCTGTAACTGCGTAAGGGCTGTTTCAAATTGATCAACATCGGAAAAAGATTTATCTTCCCCCAGCTCTTCCCGGATATAGCGGAGCTGTTCCCGGAGCAGATATTCTTTCTGGCTTTTATCCACCCGCTCCTTCATTCTTCCTGCCAATTCTTCTCGCACCTTGGCAATCTCAATTTCATTGAGTAATTGCACACATAAAATATCATAACGGTCCTCAAGAGAAACTGCCTCCAAAACCTGTTGCTTTTTCTCATAACCAATAGGAAGATTCATGGCAATCTGATCCATCAGACTTCCGGGATCATCAATATGTGCATATCTCTGCATTGCATTCTTATCAATTTTGGGATAGTGCATTGCATACTGAGCAAAATATTCCCGCAGCTGCCGCAGCATAGCCTCCCGGGCGGCTGTATGGCTTATATTTTCCTCTTCTATATTTTGAACCTCTCTCACATAGGCTTCCAGAAACTTAGTATTTTCCTCATTTAACCCCTGTAAAAATCCTCTTTTATCTCCTTCTACAAGTACTCTGATTACCTGATTGGGAAGCTTTGTGATCTGCTTAATCACCGCTATCGTTCCCATATGGTAAAGGTCTTCTTCTTTAGGAACATCCGCATCTAAATTTTTCTGGGCTGCAAGGAAAAGCTTTCCGCCTTTCATCATTGCATATTCTAAAGCCTTAATGGATTTCTCTCTGTTAAGATCAAAATGTATCACTGCATCCGGCAGTATTGTCATTCCCCTTAAAGGAATCAAAGGCATGACAAGCACCTGTTCCTGTTCTATTTCCATTTCTGTTTCATTCATAAGTTTATCCTCTGCTGCCCTCTAAAATTTTCAAAAACCAGATAATACTGCACAAAATGCCGCCTACCGGCGGCATTTTAAAACTGACACTATCTAGCCCTGCGCATTACTTCTCTATGAATTAATAAAGGCTCACTGTCTCCCTCTACCGCACCTTTCGTAATCACGCATTCTTCAATCGTTTCATCAGATGGAATCTGGTACATTACATCCATCATAACCTTTTCCATAATAGAACGAAGTCCTCTGGCCCCTGTTTTGCGTTCAAATGCCTGCTTTGCAATTGCTTCCACTGCATCCTGTTCAAAGTCAAGCCTCACATCATCAAATCCAAATAATTTTTGATATTGCTTGATCAACGCATTTCTGGGCTCTGTTAAAATCCTGATCAATGCCGCTTCATCCAATCCTTCCAGTGAAACATTGATTGGCACACGCCCGACAAATTCAGGGATAAGACCAAACTTCACCAAATCCTGAGGCGTTACTTCACTTAAAAGCTCACTGATCTCACGATTGTTCTTACTTGCAATCTCCGCATCAAATCCAATGGAGTTTCGATTCAGTCTGTTCTCAACAATCTTTTCAAGTCCGTCAAAGGCACCCCCGCAGATAAATAAAATATTAGAGGTGTCAATTTGTATTAATTCCTGATGGGGATGCTTTCTTCCCCCCTGGGGAGGCACACTTGCAGTAGTTCCTTCTATAATTTTTAGAAGTGCCTGCTGTACCCCCTCACCAGAAACATCTCTGGTTATAGATACATTTTCACTTTTCTTCGTAATCTTGTCAATTTCGTCAATATATACAATTCCTAACTGAGCACGTTCCACATCATACTCTGCCGCCTGGATCAGCTTAAGAAGAATGTTCTCCACATCTTCTCCTACATAGCCGGCTTCCGTAAGCGTTGTTGCATCTGCAATTGCAAAGGGTACGTTAATGATCTTTGCAAGCGTCTGGGCAAGATAAGTTTTTCCTGAACCTGTAGGACCAACCATGATGATGTTGCTCTTTTGAAGTTCCACATCATCCATATCCTTAGGTGCCATCACTCTTTTATAATGATTATAGACGGAAACAGCCAAAACCTTTTTTGCTTCTTCCTGACCAATCACATAATCATCTAAAAACTCCTTAATTTCCACCGGTTTTAACAAATTAATGTCTAATTCCGTCTCTTCTGCTTCTTCCTCATATTCCTCTTCTACAATATCTGCACAAATCTCCACACACTCATCACAGATATAAACACCAGCCGGACCTGCAATCATTTTTTTAACCTGATCCTGTGTCTTATTGCAAAAAGAACACCTGATGCTGTCAGAACCTTTTCCTGCCATCTTCCCTACCTCTTACTATTTTATTTCCGCGCGCAACGAATCAAGCGGCTGCTTGTAGCGGGGCTTTTGATTCCCGTGGAGCAAACCGACGGATTTTCATTAATTTTCCGCGCGCTTATAAACAACTCTGTCGATGAGACCGTATTCTTTTGCTTCTTCAGCGGTCATCCAGTTATCCCTCTCTGTGTCTGCTGCAATTACATCGTAATCCTTGCCTGTATTTTCGGCCAGAATTTTATTCAGCTTTTCTTTGGTCTGCAAAATGTGCTTTGCTGCAATTTCAATCTCTGTCGCCTGTCCCTGGGCTCCCCCAAGAGGTTGATGAATCATAATTTCCGCATTGGGAAGGGCAAGTCTTTTCCCTTTGGTTCCCCCTGAAAGCAAAAATGCACCCATACTAGCTGCCATGCCCATGCAATAAGTGGATACATCACATTTTACATACTGCATGGTATCATAAATTGCCATGCCTGCGGTTACACTGCCGCCAGGGCTGTTAATATAAAACTGAATATCCTTCTCCGGATCTTCCGCCTCCAAAAACAACATCTGTGCCACAATAAGACTGGATGTTACATCATTTACTTCTTCTCCCAAAAAAATAATTCTTTCCTTTAATAGTCTTGAATAAATATCGTAAGAACGCTCTCCCCTACTTGTCTGTTCAATGACATAAGGTACTAAACTCATTCGCCATATCCTCCTATCTTGTCGAACACTCTTTACAATTTCTTCACCTAAAATAGTTCCTGCGGTATAACCACAGGAAACTATTTTATCATTGCAAATCATCCGCCGCTTGTTACTGACATCATAATTCATGCATCATTCTTTTGCAATCTTTTTGCTTTGGAATTAATATATTTTTTATTATTTTTATTTTTCCTTTGCATTATTAACCACAAATTCTGCTGCTTTCTTAACTGCAATATCTTCCTTAATCTGTGCGATGCTCTTTTCTGGAAGCATTTCTTTTACTTTATCAATTTCCATCTGATAAACCTCTGCCATTGCTTTGAGCTCTTCCTCGTAGTCCTCCTCAGATGCTTCGATCTTTTCTTTTGCAACCACTGCTTCAAGCACCAGTCTGGATTTAATCCTCTTTTCAGCCTGAGGTCTCACCTGCTCAATCATCTTATCATAGGTTGCACCTGTAAACTGGAAATACTGTTCCATTGATAAGCCCTGCATTTGAAGTCTCTGGGCAAATTCATCCACCATCTGCTTCTGCTGTGTGGTCAGCATAGCTTCGGGAATTTCCATCTCCGAATCATTTACAATTGCCTCAATGACAGCTGCCTCTTTTGCATCCTTAGCATCTTTTTCCTTCTTTTCTGTAAGTTTAGCCTTAACATCTGCTTTGTATTCCGCAAGTGTTTCAAATTCTGAAACCTCACTTGCAAACTCATCATCTAATTCAGGAAGCTCTTTTTCCTTGATTTCATTCACGGTACATTTAAATAAAGCAGCTTTTCCCTTTAGTTCTTCAGCCTGGTAATCTTCAGGGAAAGTTACATTGACTTCCACTTCCTTTCCAATTTCCGCACCGATAAGCTGCTCTTCAAATCCGGGAATAAATGCGCCGGAACCAATGGTTAAAGGATAATTTTCACCCTTTCCGCCTTCAAAAGCCACACCATCTACAAAGCCTTCAAAATCAATGATAGTTGCATCTCCATCCTTCACCGGCCTGTCTGTTACTTCAATACTTCTCGCATTGTTTTCTCTTTCTCTATTAATTTCCGCATCCACTTCCTCATCTGTCACAGTCGTGTCTGCCTTTTCAACCTTAACACCCTTATATTTACCCAGCTTTACTTCCGGCTTAAGCGCAACCTCAGCTGTAAAAATAAAAGGCTTGCCTTTTTCAATCTGTGTTACATCAACTACAGGGGAAGATACAATATCCTCACCACACTCCTCCAC
>ERZ808044.901-NODE-901-length-22254-cov-13.403075_pt1 | contig 22254 bp, 10 predicted proteins | sample MGYA00380195_ERZ808044 | MGnify/ENA primary metagenome ERZ808044 (study PRJEB31490, sample SAMN06133423) | mouse gut metagenome | isolation source: Z7_2 | host: mice | place: China: Chengdu | collected 2015-05 ...
TGCGGATAACCGTCATTTATTCCCCCGCTTCTCATAATCGGGACAAACTCAAGACCTCTCTCCTGCAGATAATCCAGGACATTTCCATTCCACTCATTTTCTTGCAAAAATGGTATTGCATATAAAACATTTGCCACCTTCGACTGCATCTCTGCAATCTTAATGGTTTCATATTCCCCGCTGTCCGGCGTGGAGATTCTCACAATCACATCGCCATACTCTATCGGAATGTTTGCTTTTTCCCGTTCTTCTTGCAATGCCTTATAATCGGTTATCTCATGGGTATCCGTATCATAGGCATAGTCTAAATGGTATTCCTCTACTTCCTCACTCCGTTCATTGGCAAGCAGCGTTACCCATGCCCCGGCTCTTTCAAGGTAAGCTTCCACGCTCTGCCTGTCATCGTCATTCATGGCAGACAGCAGATTAAATATTTCTGTCCTTTCCATGCCCTTAACATTCAAAAGATCATATTCGGAACGGTCTGTATTCGACACCAGCAGAATAATATCCTCCTGTGACTGTTCTGCAGCACGTTCTTTCTCAATCTCCAGAAGTTGTGCTTCAATCCCCTTTATCAACTCCGAGGAAGTCCGGCGTATCGTGTCGAGGGAAGATTTCAGCTCCGGCATTTCTTTTCCGCTGCTCCACCCGGCGATATATCCGAAAGAATAATCAGACGTGTCAATCCCGAAATGCTGGCAGACAGTGTAGGCGATGCTTTCCGCTTCCACCTCTTTTGTTTCCCGGTCTTTGATAGTCCCTGTTTCCTGCTCTACCTCTTTTGCATGGAGTTTGGCGTGTGCCACTTCATGGACTCCGGTTTTTGCGGTCTGCGTTTCGCTCATGCCCTCCTTAATGGCGATAGGGCGGCTTAAATCAATAAAATAGCCCTTCCTGTCACCCTCCATTTCCTCATATCGGATTGGAACAGGGGAAACCCTGCTAAGCGCTTCCATAAAATCCTGATAACGCTCCACATTTCCATGCAGCTCATTCACGCCAAGTCCGGGAAGCTCTTTCCCGTCCGTCTGCGAATAATCAAACACTGTCACGACACGAAAGGCGGGTATCTTTATCTCCACTTCCTCCATGACGGGCATCCCGTCCCGGTCAAGCACAGGCTCATTCGTTACCGGATCAATCTTCTCCTGTTCCTCTTTGATTTTATAAGGCGCAGGCGCAAGGATACGGATACCCCTCTCGCCTTTGTTTACATGGCGTTCAAAATTCCTCTGCCATGCCTTGTACCCGGCAACGTATGTCGCATCCGGGCATTGCATCTCTATGAGCTGGATATTGTTTGCGCTGTAATTATGGAATTTTGACATGGTGTTCAGGTAGCTTTTATATTTCTCTCCTTCAAACAGCTCCTTCAAGCCTTCCTCCAGCCTGTCCGTTATCTCTTTTACTTTCTGTTTTTCAGTTCTTGCATCTGCCATATAGTTATCTCTCCTTTTCCTCCATAAAAACAGAGGGCAGATAAGTTTCCCTGTCTGCCCCCGCTTTGGATATTTTTATTTGCTGATAGTTTTATAAACATTCCTCTTTGTTTTTTGCCTTATCCGGCTCCGGCGCTTTTTTCTGCTGTCCCGCCTTTTCCTTCATCTGCGACAGCTTATCCTTTACGGACACCCGCCCTCCTTTCTCCGCTTCCTTCCCGTCATCCAGACGGGCAGAGAGCTGATCCAGCTTTTCAAACGCCTGATCCGCCCCGTCAATCTTCTTCCGCAGGTTTTCCACCGCCTTTTTTACAGGCATATTGACTGCCCTCGTCAGACCGACACCCGGCTTTTCGTCCGATACCTCTTTCGTGCCTTTCCCGGCTAACAGCCTGCCCACGTTGGAAACGCTGTTCCCGATCTGCTTTAACTCGTCCCCAATGCTGTCAATCTGGTTGGCTGTCTTTTCAAAATCCGTCATCACGTCAACCAGACGCTCCCGGTAGCCGGAAAGCATGGGCTTCACGCCGGAGATTCCTTTCTGGACAATCTTGCACATCTCCGCTTTTCCTTTTTCCTTAAAGGTGTTGACCGCCTGTGACGCTGTTTCCACCAGACGGTTTCTTACCGCTGTCAGGCGTTCCGACAGGCTCGTGATTTTCTCCTGAAGGTACGCCACTTTATCCATGAGATTCTCTTTCACTGATTTTGGCTGGTTCTCCTGCATCTGTGAAAGCTGTTCCCGGACAGCTTGTAATTCATCAACCATTGCGCTAAGCTGTACCTGCATACCCGCCACATACCAGAAAGCCCCCATAAAATCCTGTGACTGCTCTTTCATGTTCTGCTGGTTAAGCAGCTCCATGGAACTGCTTTAATGCGTCATTTTCCTCCATGACCTGTTTTGTGTTCTGTCCTGCTGTTTCCATTTTTGCCCTCCTTATAAACTTTCCTCTTTTCCTTTTCCCTTTGTAATATCCGGCTTTTCCGGCATTTTCTGCCCGTATGCCTTCTCCCGCATCTCGGCAAGTTTCTCTTTTACGGAAATGCGCCCTCTCGGACTGTCTGCCAGCATCCTCTCTTTCCCATGCTCCGCTATCTTTTCCGATACTGCCCGGTTCATCTGCGGTTTATAAGGCGCATCCGCCACCGCTTCCGTATCACGCCCCATTTCCTCTGTGTCCAGTTCCTCCTGTTCCCCGTCATTTTCCGGCTCATCGTCCATATCAATTCCATCGCCGCCCTTTTCGTCCATGTTTAACAGGGCATTTAGTTCTGTCAGGCGTTCCAGCTTCTCCGCAAGCTCCGCTTCCTGTGCGAATGGCTTTGTGACCTCCACCTTTGCGGTTTCAAGCTGATGCTCCACGTTCTCCAGCTTCTGCGCCACCGTTTCCATTTTCCCGGTCATGCCCTCTAAGGCGTTGCTCAACCTCTGCAAATTTCCCAGCGGATCAGTGCCGATTTCCACCTCATGGGTGATGCTGCCCTTTAAGTTCACCGTAAACTTGGAAAAGAACGAATCGAAGGAAACGCTCATTTTGAATCCCTGATACTCCCCGATTGTGACTGCCATATTCGGCTGTTTTGCGCTCCGGCACATATCAATCAGTGCTGCCCCGGCTTCCTTTTTATCCGTATATACCCGGTTTCCGATTTTTATGGAGAAAGTGTCCTTATCTGGGAATTTATTCTGTGCGTAGGTCTGAATGTCGGCACGATACCCCGCAAGGCGTTCCTTCATGGAAGCGATCTGCACCGGGTAATGCTTCACGATATTGTCCTCTAAGCGGTACTTCTGGCTGGTGTGGTTCGCCTTTAACAGCTTCAGCTTGGATACCTGAATATCTAAATCCATCTTTTCTTTTATGTAGGGATTGCCCGTTGCCAGAGCCTTCACTTCCGCATAGGTGAGAGCCGCTTCGTCTATGTCCTCACAGCTTCTGACCGGGGATTTGCTCGTCATAATCTGCCCGATGAATTTCTGCTTATTTTCGATGAGCTGGTCGAGTAGGTCAGCGGTATTACTACCGCCTTCCCCTCTAAGAACCGTGCATGAGAGTTTCCCCTCACACGGCTCAAGCACTTATAAGCCCTGTATCACCAGAGCCGGTTCACCAACTTCTTTTGAGTAATGCAGTTTTCTGTGACAGCCTGCGTCTACTAAAATTCTTGTTATCTTATAATCGTTCCCCGTGGCTTCATGGATTCTGTACCCTTCCTCTACTGTGATAGCACCGCCGCATATAGGGCAGATTCCTTTTTGTGCTTTGTAGAGGGCATTCAGCTTCTTTCTGCCCTTGATTTCACGAAACATTCTCTCTGTATCTCTTTCTTCAAAATATCCAGCAAACCTGCTGTCAAATGGCGTCGCTTCTGATTTTGTTTTCAGCCACCTTACGATATTGGTATCCGTGGCATATATCAGATTAAGTTCAAACGAATCAGACATTTTGACGCTGAATGTCCAGCTTCTTGTACCAACCCGCCTGAAATATTTCTTCGCTATCCATTTATGGCTCTTTTTAGGGTGTCTCCGTTTGCACCACTGCCACAGGCATCTCCACACATCAAAATCAAATCTTTCAAATGCCTGTGATGAGACATTGTATTTTTGGAAATTTACCCACCCACGGATGACCGGATTCAACTTCCGTATCAAGTCTTCCTGCTTCATGGACGGATTTTTCTTGATTATCTCCCTTATCTTGCTCACTATGGCTTTATAATTCTTTTTGGATGGTTTCGTCAGAAGTTTGTCTTTATACCACCTTATATTGCTTCCGAGAAAATCAAACCCGTCTTCGATATGGGTAATGACTGTCTTTTCTTCCGACAGTTCCAGCCCTCTCTCTGACAGGAATTCCCGGATAATGGGAAGCACGCCATTTTCCAAAAGTTCCCTGCTTTCGCCAGTGACAATAAAATCATCCGCGTAACGCACAAAATTCACTTTCGGAAAGTATGTTTTTCCTTTCACTTTTGTTTTGTGGTATTTCTTTTTAATCTGAATCTCCAAACCGTCTAACACCATGTTGCAGATAGTTGGTGAGATAGATGAACCCTGTGGGCTTCCCAAATCAGTCGGGAATAACTTCCCTGTTTCGATATACCCACTTTTTAACCATTTCCGCAGAATCTCCTTATCCATTGGGATGTGGCTCAAAATCCACTCATGGCTGATGTTGTCAAAACAGCCTTTAATGTCTCCTTCAAGCACCCATTTGGGTGATTTTCCTTTATTCAGGCAGGTAAAGCACTGCTCAATAGCATCCTGTACACACCTTTTTGCCCGGAATCCATAAGAATTCGGGTCTGCTGTGATTTCTGCTATCGGCTCCAACGCAAATTTATACAATGTCTGCATTGCCCTGTCCTTCATGCATGGAATGCTTAACGGGCGCATTTTTCCGTTTTTCTTCGGTATATACACCCTTTTTAGCGGTAGCGGCTTATAGCCCCTGCGTTTCAAGCTGAGAATTGCTTCGTATTTTAGTTTTGAGGTAGACCATAAAACTTTGTCTACGCCTGCTGTCTTTTTACCTTTATTACCCGTTACCCTTCTTACGGCTAAAGCACGTCCATAAAAAGAGTGTGTGAGCAGCCACTGCAGGGATTTCACCTTGCCTGTCCTGCCCTGTTGATGAGCCTTTACGATACGCATTTGCAGTTTTTTAACATATGCTTCGGCTTTATTCCAGTCAATGGAATCCCATGCCTTTGCAATGTCAGAAGTCGCACACGTTTTACCGTTCATTTGCTTTACTCCTTTCAAAAATTCTATAAACTCTCTCGTAATCAAGCACCCTGCGGAATTCTGCCCCCTTTCGGGTGAGGCAAATTTTGAACCTCTGTCCGTCCTCATTCCAAGGACGGCATTCGCTTCTTCCGCAATCCTATACCCGCATTCCCAACGGCTTCCCTTACGGTCGGCTTGCCCCTATGGGCAGGAATACGGGCTTGACACGTTCCACTTAACCAACAATTATTTGATAGTTTAGGTTCCGCCTCTACTCCGGCAGTCATAATGTCCGTGTACTCCCAAGCGTGGAGAGGAGTATCCGACTGCACACCTTTTGGTTCAAGCCTGTCAGCTGCTTTGGCTTGTTCAGCCTTAACGAAGCTTACGGCGGTTCAGTTAATTAACCATGCTATCAGAAAGCCTGCACCCTAACCGCATTGCAGCTCGCAGTTTCATCCTCCCCTCACGGTTTGGATTCCAAGTAGGGTTACGTTTATGTCCGCTTCCGAACAGTGCCATTACTGGCAGAGCCGGGGACAACGGCTTCATCCAACGGAATGGATGGTTTGGTCGGCATTGCCGCCAAACAGTTAAATTAAGCGACTTCGTGTCGCACCCATGAGTAACTGTCGAATGTCCCTTCTGTCACATACCGGAATATTTTCACCTTGTCATTCATGTTGCCCTGCCTTAAAATCCGCCCTTCCTGCTGTTCAATGTCGGACGGACGCCAGGGCACATCGAGGTGGTGTAAAGCAATCAGCCTGTCCTGTACGTTTGTCCCGGCTCCCATCTTTGCAGTTGAGCCTAACAAAAAACGAACCTGCCCGCTTCTTACTTTTGCGAACAGCTCCGCTTTCCTTGTTTCCGTATTGGCGTTATGGATAAAAGCTATCTCATTCTCCGGCACTCCTTTCGCCATGAGCTTATCCCTGATGTCCTCATATACGTTGAATGTCCCATCCCCCTTCGGTGTGGATAAATCGCAGAAGATTAGCTGCGCCGATTTCTGTTCTTTTGTCTGCTCCCAAATCTCAAACGCCTTCTCCACACAGGTTGTCGCTTTGGAATTTTCTTCATCCGGGAGCATATCATTGATAAGCCGCTGGTCTAACGCCAGCTTTCTTCCATCGTTGGTTATCTTTAGCATATTGTCGATGTTCGGCTGCACTTTCCTGTCCCTGACCGCTTCCGCCCTGTCCGCAAGTGACTGAACCATGTCCTGCTGGTACTCGCTCGGCTTTAACACGATATTTTCATAATCCGCTTCCGGCACAGGAAGTTTCAGCATATCCGGTGTCTGAATGTCGGCACTCTCCTTAAATAACGCAATCAGCTCCGGTAAATTGAAAAACTTTGCAAATCTCGTCTTTGCCCTGTATCCAGTACCCTCCGGCGCAAGCTCAATCGCTGTCTGAGTTTCCCCAAATGATGCCGCCCAACTGTCAAAATGCCCCAATCCCAAACGCTGTAAGGTATTGTACTGGAGATAGCGCATATTTGTATAAAGTTCCGTCATGCTATTTGAGATTGGCGTACCCGTTGCAAATGTGATACCCTTCCCTCCGGTCAGCTCGTCCATGTACTGGCACTTGGCAAACATATCTGAGGATTTCTGCGCTTCCGTCTGTGCGATACCCGCCACGTTCCGCATTTTTGTGTATAAAAAGAGGTTCTTATAATTATGGCTCTCGTCCACAAACAGCCGATCCACGCCCAACTGTTCAAAGGTCACAACATTGTCTTTCCGGCTGGAATCGTTTAAGCGGCTCAGCCTTGCAGACAGTGATTTTTTCGTCTTTTCCATCTGCTTAATGGAGTAACGCTCGCCGTTCTCTGCTTTGAGGGTTTCGATTGCCATTTCAATTTCTGTTATCTGCCTTTCAATCATCGCCATCTGCCTTTCGGTGGAAAGCGGGATTTTCTCGAATTGACTGTGACCGATAATCACAGCATCGTAGTCTCCCGTTGCGATTCTGGAGCAGAATTTCTTCCGGTTGGCGGGTTCAAAATCCTTCTTGGTTGCCGCTAAAATATTCGCCCCCGGATACAGGCGCAGAAAGTCACTCGCCCACTGCTCCGTCAGGTGGTTCGGCACAACAAATAAACTTTTTTGGCACAATCCTAATCTTTTATTTTCCATTGCCGCCGCAATCATTTCAAAGGTCTTTCCCGCACCCACGCAATGGGCAAGGAGCGTGTTGTCCCCGTATAACTGATGCGCCACAGCGTTAAGCTGGTGTGGTCTGAGTACAATGTCCGGCGTCATGCCGGGGAATTTTAAATGCGAACCGTCATATTCCCTCGGTCTGGTGGAATTGAAAAGCTCATTATATTTTGCGCATAAATCCTGCCTGCGCTCCGGATCACGAAACACCCAGTCCTTAAAGGCTTCCCGGATTGCTTCCTGTTTCTGGCTTGCCAGTGTGGTTTCTTTTTTGTTGAGGACTCTTTTTTCCTTCCCGTCCTCCGTCACAATGTCAAAAATACGGGTGTCACGCAGGTTTAAGGAATCCTCCAGAATCTTATAGGCGTTTGCCCGCCCTGTCCCGTAAGTCATGTTGACAAGGGCATTTCCCCGGTCTGCGTTTTTCCCCTTCACGTTCCACTGCCCGGTGACATTGGAATAGAGTACGCCCATTGTGTTCCGGTCAAAAAGGTATTCCGGCGTTTCAAAGGTTTCACGCATGAAGTCCTCGATATATTTAGGGGAAATCCATGTTGCGCCCACACGCACCTCAATCTCCGATGCGTCCAGTTCCTTCGGCTGTACGCTTTCCAGTGAGGACACGTTAATGGCGTATTCCGGGTGGTTTTCCGCAAAGGTTCTCGCCACTGACAGCTTCTCCCGCACGTTCCCGCTTAAATACTCATCTGCGGTTTCCCATTCCTCTGTGACCGGGTTCTGGAAGATTACCCCAGCAAGCTCCTTTGTGATTTCCTCCACGCTCTTATCCGCAAGCTCTGACATATAGGCTAAGTCCACGCCCGCCTTCTCGCTTAAAGATACCGCCAGTGCTTCGCTGGCTGTGTCCACGCTCGTCACAACCTCCTGCTTTTTAATGGTACGTTTGGAGAACATATCCGCCTTGCCGATAAAATTCCCCTCATCGTCCAGATTTTCAAGGGAACATAACAGGCAGTAGCTGGAATCCTGATTGAACGCCCTCCGGTTGGTCTGTGAGTTAATCAGACCGAATTTCTTGGAGAAATCATCGTATAGCTGGTTTAATTCCGCCTGCTTGTTTAAAATCATTTCCTCCGGGTACTCGTCCAACTGGAAGTTTATCAACTCCTGCGTACAGTCCCGGATTGCCACCATGCCCTTCATGCGCTGCTCCGCCTTCTCCGACACGTCCACAGGCTTCATAATGGAGTTTTCCCGGTAGTACACTTTATCGTCCACAACGGTGTAGCTGTAATTCTTCACCTCCGGATCGGCTGGTATGTTCTCCCTTGCCAGCTCATCATCAATCTCATTGAAATCCGCCTGCTCGATGCTGCCCTCCACATAAGAGAGCGCATGTTTAAGCTGTGCCGACAGGGGAAGGGAAGTGTCCGGCAGGCAGGCGCTTTCCATGCCATGCGCCCCGGAAACCATCTCCATTTTTCCGAGTACCATTTCCGGGTGGTCTGCGAAATACTGGTTCATCACGATACCGTCTTTTTCCGTCAGATGCACCCAGTCCGGTTCAATGTCTAACACCCGGTCACGCTTCTTTAAAAACAGAATGTCCGAAGTGACCTCCGTACCCGCATTTTCCTTAAACGCTGTGTTCGGGAGCCGGACTGCCCCCAACAGCTCCGCCCGCTGTGCAAGGTATTTCCGCACTTCCGGGTTTTTCTTATCCATCGTCCCCTTTGAAGTGACAAAGGCAACAATGCCGCCCGGACGTACTTTATCCAAAGTCTTTGCGAAAAAATAATCGTGTATCAGGAAATTATGCTTGTCATACTGCCTGTCAGACACTTTGTACTGTCCGAAAGGCACATTTCCCACCGCCACGTCAAAAAAGTCATTGGGATAACTGGTATTCTCAAATCCGGTGATTTTAATATCTGCATGAGGGTAAAGCTGTTTTGCGATACGCCCGGTAATCCCGTCAAGCTCCACCCCGTAGAGCCTGCTCCCCGCCATTTCCTCCGGCAGACAGCCATAGAAATTCCCAATGCCTGCGGCGGGATCTAACACATTCCCTCTGGTAAATCCCATTTTCCCCACAGCGTCATAGATTGCCTGAATAATGACCGGGCTTGTGTAGTGGGCATTTAATGTGCTTTCCCTTGCGGAAGCGTATTCTTCCGGGGATAACAGGCTCTTTAATTCCTGATATTCATTCGCCCAATTTGCTTTGGAAGAATCAAAGGCATCGGCAAGACCGCCCCAACCCACATATTTTGCTAAGACCTCCTGTTCCTCCGGTGTAGCAGTGCGGCGTTCCCCCTCAATCTTTTCAAGGGTTCGTATGGCTTCCACGTTCTGCCGGAATTTCTCTTTCGGCGCAAATCCTTTCCCGGTATTCTCCGCTTCATTAAAAGAGATGCGGTAATTGACTGCGCCTGTTTTATCAATCTCCGGCTCTTTTTGAGATGCTTTCCCCGGCTCTGGCGGACTGCCCCCGGTCAGCGTTTCCACATCGCCCATGACCTGCCTAATAAACGGATCGTTTTCTAAGGCAGTTTCATCTACTAACTGCCCGTCCACAATCCCGGCTTTTTCCAGACCTTCTCGGACAGCCTGTGTGTCAATGTCGGAGAAATCATCTATTTCAGCAGAATCTTTTGTAGCTGAAACATTTTCCGTTCCCGGCTCTGTAACAATATTTTCTGCTTCTTTCCCCTGTAAATCTCCGTTGAGATTTTGACAGAAAACATCCGCTTCCTCCGGTGTGTCAAATGTCGGCACTGTGCCATCGCCTGTTACATAATAATCCTGTGTTTCGCTGTCCCATACCGCATAAGGCTCTGTAAAGGCATCCGAAGTTTCCATAACCGTAAAGCGCACTGTTTCTTCCTGTTCCGGTTCTTCTGTCCGTTTTTCCAGCTCTGCATCCGGGTGATTTTCCTCCCGGCGTTCTCCTGCAGGCTCTGCTTCAGATATTTCCACAGCGTGTCCTTCCCTCTGCTGTCCCTGCTCGTTCTCATAACGTGCCGCATATTTCTGTGCCTCCTTCAGCAGGGCATCCATCTCCACCGCTTTTTCCGCATTGCCGCTTAATGACTGCATCAGTACATAATCGGCGGCTTCCAGAAACAGGGTGTCATAAACCGCCCTGCCCTCTAACCGCCTGTCAGCATCCTCAATGGCAACCGCCCCGGTATCCTCGTTCCAGCCGACAACATCTTTCATAGATAGCGCACCGCAGACTTTCACCACTACGGACATTTCCGCAAGCCTTTCAGCCAGTGCTTTCTCACTGTCACTGGATTTATTTTCCGGTTCGGGACTTTGAATATTTTCCCCGGAAATTTCCGCTTCCTGCCCCGGTACAGCCATTTTTTCCGGCTCTCTGTCACGCTCTATGTACCGCCTTGCCTGATTGGTAAAACCGTCCAAAACAGCCGGGTGGGAAGTGACGATATAATCCCTTGCCTGCCAGTCAGCGGAAGGCACAAGGCTTTCCGCCCATTCCTTATTGTTTGGGGAAAATCGCCCGTCATGGGATAAGTGCATGATTGTATTGGTAAGGACAATCTCTACACGTTCCTTCCCGTACTGCCGGATAACGCCCTCTGCGGTATCCCTCGGAAGTGTGTAACCGTCAAATTTCTCCGCAATCGCCTGTTCTATGGCATCTTTACACTCCACCCGGATACCATGCTCCAGCTTTTCCTGCTCCCGGCGCATGGCTTCCTCCGCCTGCTCTTTTTTGTACTGTGCAAAGGCTTCCTTCCCCTTCGGCGTAAGGTATTTATCCGCATTGACAAGCTCCCTGATACGCTTCTCCACCACGTTCCATTTTAAAAGCACTTTTGCGTATGGATCGCCTATCCTGCCTTTCCCCAATTTGATTCCTTTGGAATCGTGCCATTCATCGCTCCGGTCTGAACCGATTAGGGCGGGAGAGCCGCCGCCCGTCCCGTACTCATTTTTAAGGAAGGCAGTATTTTCTTTCTTGTCATGCCCTTCCATAAAATACTCATAGATACGGAACTGCCCATGATGATAATTGCTGCCGCCCGTCAGACGTTCATCTATCTCATCCTGTGTGATAAAATCCTCATGCAGCACCTCTACATTGTCCTGCACCGGATATTCTATTTTCTCTGTGCTTAAATCCGCAATTTCCGAAAGCAGACGTTTCGGATTTTTCACATACCGCCACCTGATCTGCTTTTCCCCGGCGTCAATCTGCTCTTTTGCGTGGGAAAGTTCCCCGGCGATGACATCACGCCCCTCCTGCGTGGACAAAAGCTCGCAGAGGTTTGTCATGCTCTCCGGGTGGTTGTAAGTCTTAATCGGTATGTTCTCCGGGATTTCCCCGATGCCGTCCCGGAAGAAATTAAAAAGGTCATTTGCTACCCTCTGGCGTTCCACAGCATCCACAAGGAACACTTCATTTGCGCCCATGTAAGAACCATTCTCCACCATAGAACGGACAACGCCCTCTATTTCCTGCCAGCCCATCACCGCAACCGGGTTTTCCCTTGCGGACATCCCATAGCCGATGCTCATGCCGGATTCATTGAACCAGACGGAAATGGGATTACTGCCGAAATCAAAGCCTTTCCCCGTAGTCCGGTACTCATTTTTCAGAAACTCCGCCATTTCCTCCGGCGTTTTGCCCTGCTGGTACTTGGCATAAATGCGGCTCCTGCTGTTATCCCGTCCGCCCCCTGTGCGTAAAATGGATTCAAGCTGCTCCTTTGGCAGAGAAAAAGCGGCGGGCATGATATATTTCTCTCCTGCCTGCGCCGCTTCTATCGTGCCGATCTGTTCCTCTATCGTGGGGAATAAACTAAGCTGCTGGTAAACTTCCGTTTCTTTCGGTTCTTCCCACTGCGGTATCTGCCCCTTTTTCAGATATTCGCCCTTTTCCATATAAAAGGCGATGCTGTCCCTCACAGCTTCCCATGATACAGTTGCTTCCGCTGTCCGGTTTAAATAGCTCCCCTTCCAGACCGTCAGACCGTTTTCGCCCGCCCTGTACCCGGCTCTTTCCTCCCCTACATAAAACTCGGTAAACTCCTTATGCCTATAACTGTTTTTAATATATTCTGTCTGTTTGCCCTTATCCGGCTCGAAAAGCATTACCCCGGCAATGTCCGGGCATTTATGCACCATAAATTCATCAAACTGCAAGATGCCCTTTTCTATCCCGGACAAAGAAAGACCGGACAATGGTTCTCCACTGCCCGGCTCTGCCAGTCCTTTATTTTCAATTGTTTCTCCCTCATTTACAGGCTGTATACCAGCTCTTTCAGTACGATTTCCTCCGCCGAGTGCCTGATGCTGTTCATCTTCTGAACCCAGAGCATCTGGTTCTCTGACTTGAGTTTTTCCGTCACTCCCTCCTGCTTCATCATCTGCCCGGTCAGCAGTTCCATCCTCTGTTCCGCCTGCTCCTGAATGGTCAGAAGATGCTCTTTCAGCTTCCCTTTCAGCAGAAGCCCGGTGTAAATCCCCTTCTTGTGTTCCTGTAAGTAATTCTTCCTCATCAGTCCGTATTTCGTGAGCATCCCCTCCGGCTGTTCGTCCACCTGTAACATCGGTATCATGTAATCCCCGTTCTTCTCGTAGGTCAGATTCATCATTATTTCCCCTTTCCCCGGCGTTCCCGGTCTGTGTGGTAGATAGTACGTCTTCTGTTTTGCTTTCACACTTTAAAGCATTATAGCGTGTGCCAGTGGTATTTGCAAGTCCTTTTTCGACAAAATTTCTTGATGCTTCCTTTCCGGCGATTTCCCTGTCATACGCCCCGATTGCTTTGCCAATCTCCATAAGCACAGGCTTGGATAAATCGGATATGCTGTCACCGATGTGCGACAGGGTTTCGATTGTATTAAACTCATGGATATAGGGGAACTGGATTTCCTCTGCCAGCTCCGCATCTTCCATGCCGCACCGTTTTAAGACGGTGTAGGCGATGCTGTCCGCCAGCGTTTCCCGGACACGAACAGCGATATTCAGTTCGTCCAGTTCCTCCAGAAAACTTCCCTCTTTCAGATATTCCATATCCGAAGCAAGCTCCCCATAACAGTCCTGCGCAATCCGGGAAGCAATCTCCCTGATCCTGTCCGTAAACCCGGCTTCCTTGTTGGTGTCCCCATAAATCCCTTCCAGACGGTCAAGCACCGCCTGCTGGTGTTCTTCCTTCATCTCCCAGAGCTGCGGAAAACGCCCGATGCGTCTTGCCTTATGCACATCCGATATATCAAAGACGTACCGCAAACCGCTGTGCGTGTTGCCCTCATCGTCAATGAGGGCAATTCCCTTTGCGCCCCGGTTTACCCAACAGTGCATTTTTTCATTCCATATCTCTATGGACGCACAGGCTGTGGCATCCGGTCTTTGGGCATAGATAAGGAGCTGGTCTTTGAACGGGTATTTATAAAGCCTCGAAGCTGTGTTCAGATATTTCTTCCAGCTTTCTTCATTCCTCGCCACTTCCTTTGATGTTTCTGCGGAAAGTGCGGAAATTAAGTCATATTTTCTCATGGTAAACCTCCATTTCCTGTTTATTGTTTTTTGGCAATAAAAAAGGTGGCTATGGTTCATTCATAAGCCATTGCCACCAGTGACGGTAAACTTTATTCAATTTTTGTCTGCTCCTTTCTTTTGAATTTTTTAATATAAGAAAAGCACCTAAAATTTCTCTTAAATGCTTTTCGATTATAGTATATCAACTATTTTATACTCTTCTTCTGCCTCGTGGAACACGAATCCTATTTTTTAACAATTCATATATTTTCACCGATTCATCCTCTAACTGATATGTAACTACTACTGCATAATCCTGCTTTTCTACAGACCAGTTCTTTTTACAATCAACAACAAGATAATAATTTTCTCCATATGAAGATCGTGAAAACTCAAATGTTCCTTTTTGCAAAGTTCCATACTCTCTCAAGGTTTTACCGCAATTTCCTATATCACAAATATATTTACTTTCAAATCTTTCCTTCTTTTCTTCAACATCAAGTCCAGCTTGAGATGCACATACTTGATAAACCTCTTCCAAACTTTTACCTCTGATTAAGTCAAATGACATACTTTTACCTAAATAATCCATTCTTGTTTTTTTTACATCCGGATTATACGCCAATGACACCGTAATCCTCTTTTTTCCTTTTGCTGCTTCAAATTCTTTTGGAATTGGAATTTCAAATATATGATTTTTATCAACTTGAATCGCATTTTCATCTTTCATATCAGCAAGCAACATAACTCTCTGTTCAAAAGAATCTGTTGCCATATCCTGAATTGGATACCCATACCCTACTAAATAATGCAGCATTTTCTTTTTGTTAGCCCTAATCTGTCCCTTCACATTTTGTTTAAAACTAGGTTGCAGATTACTAATAAAATCTTCTGTGTCATCCAATTTCTCTATCTGCAATTCTATTTCTTTTGGAACATTAGATGCACTCGCCAAAATTGCTCTTAATAAGTTATTAGAAATTTTAGGATAACGCTCTAATACTAAAGCAGCAATATGAGATACATATGGCGCAGCAAAACTCGTCCCAACATCTTGACAAAACAATCCGTCAGTCAACTTATTGGAGAATGAAATTATATAATTCCCTACATTTGGACTTATTTTTGATAAAGTTGTGTTAAACGCATCATCTCCCCCATATGCAATAAATTCTGGTTTTATAGCTTTCTGTATTCCAGGTCCAATACGTGTACTGGATGATATTTGATTTTTCTGTGATATTGGCAAAGCAGATATTCTTTCATCGCTTGCCACAAAAGGTATTGAAGATAATGCCATACCTCCTACTGTAAGCGAAATACTTGAAGCAGCAGGATCAATAACTCTTGTTTTTGCATCTGTGTAAAAATATTTTGGATAATCTACTAAAATGTTTTTTACGTCATGTTCATATGCATAATCATAGTTTCCAGAGGATACGATAAATAAAATATCATATTCCCTTTGCAATTCATCTAATACACAAGTCCATGCCCTTGGTTTTTTGTCATCATATGGATAATTTAAATCACCTTGCGACAAATTAAAAATCCGACATCCGTAATTATTGTAAAAATACTCAACAATTTCCCTCATCTGATTTACTACTAACTTTTCATGCATATGTGTGTATTTTTTTATTATACTTTTTGTTTCCTGAACTCTAGTTTTTAACCCTATATTATCAAATAAATATTTTTCTGTGACATTTCCTATATAAAAATTATAAAGCAAGTCCTCCTGCTCCATATTTAATTTTATTTTTTCATCATATAATTCCTGTCTACATAGTTCAAAATCTCCTAAATAATGCCCATCATGTATTTTAGCATTATAAAGAAAAATTCGGGGAACAAATTGGTCATCAGGGCGAATAATTCCATATTCACAAATTCCAGCAACCATTGTGCCATGACCATCTATATCATTCTCATTTGCAGTATATCCATCAGAAACATAGAAAGTCTTAGCATCCCCTATCGCATCTTTAAGCAAAGGATGCCCCGACAAAATTCCACTATCAATCACGCAAATGCTAGAAGCATTCTCAGATAATAAATCTCCGTTATATTTAATATCGTTTAAATTGATATTGCTAATAATAGTCCTTTCCGTCCTCTTTATCTGATAATTTGGTATCTTATCAATTCTATAAACCAATGGATGTTTAAGAAAATATAACAACTGTTTTCTCTGTATTTTTAAACGCACTATCGCAACAGTTTGCGAAATATATTTATCGCAATATTTAATACAATTTTGTTCTGCATTTTTTATAAATTCTTCAGCTTTATCCCTTGTTTCAATAATCGAATCAAAAATCCAAAGATAACAGTCAATGTAATCAACTTCTGATAGCTGTTCAATATCTTGTCCTTTTCTATCTTCTTGATTCCATCTCGAAACACTCTTTATTGAAGAAAAAATATCTTCGTTTTCTATTTTTGTTCGTGCAATTATCCCCTGCTTATAATCATCAATAGCTTTATTAAATTCTTTTAATTCATAGTCATCTGCAAAAAGAACCATAAGTTCCTTTTCTTCTGTATCTATCACCTTTAGCCCCATTGACTCTAGTTTGCTTATATTAGCTTCACTAAGAATTGCATCCTTTTCAAGCTCTACTTTCATTACCAAATGAGGTTCAAATCTAAATCTTTGACTATCATCTATATTTTCTGCTACATGATTTCTAACTTGTGACAGAAGTTTTTCACCATGCTGTGTATTATTTTTTTTGCCGCCACTAGGTGGAAATCCGCCTCTCTTTCTTCTATCTTGCGAAGGTTTTTCCACTTTTGTAAAAAATAAATGCTCCATAATTATTCCCCTATTGTCTTAATTATATTAGCACGTTCCAATTCCATCCGAACATTTTCTGAAAACACTTCATTTGTTATTGGCTTATTGCCATTTATAACGCAACTTTTAATAGATGATAAGCATACCCTTTCTATGTCAGCATACGAACATCCTTCTAATTCTTTGGCAAACCTATTTATGTCTAAACATTCCACCGAAAACGCCCTTAATTTCTTCTGAATCAGTATTGTAATCTGTTCATAGTCCGGTTTATTAAACATTACTATTTCATCAAAACGCCTCCACAATGCTTTATCAATTGCTTTTTCATGATTTGTAGCTGCTATTACTAATGAATCACAAATAAAACCGTCCAGAATTTGTAAAAATGAATTTACTACCCTCTTTAACTCACTATGTTCTTCTACCGTATCTCTGCTCTTACCAATTGCATCAAATTCATCAAAAAAAAGAACCCAATTATTTTTACTAGCAAAGTCAAAAACCTTCCGAATATTCGATGAAGTTTCTCCTAAATAAGATGAAATAAGACCATCAAAACAAGTATAAAGTATAGGTAAATCCAGTGCATTCGCAACAGCTTCAGCACATATCGTTTTTCCGCAGCCTGGTGCTCCGCAAAATAAAAGTTTCTTTTTCGGAGTTAAACCATATGCTTTTAAAATCTCTTTTTTCTCATATTCAACAATAACATTATCTAACTGCTTCTTAACCTCATCCGATAAAACAATGTCATTAAAGTTTTTATGTGGATATATAACTTTCACTAGCTCTGTACCATTATCTTTGTCTTTTGGCAACTCAATCACTTTGTTCAATTTATTTGTAAAAGGTCTATTACCATTGATTTCAGGGGGAGACGATAATATTTTTTTCAGCTTATTAGCTAAAACATAATGATTCTTTGCCTTTTCTTCTTCAATTAAAGTCATCCCAACTCTTAAAAAGGCACTATTATCATTATCTCTATATGCCTCAAACAAAGCTACTAACAATTCTCCTGTTGTCATCTCAAACTACTTCCTTTCAATAAATATTCATCTTTAACAAATAGCTTTGCGAAAACATTATATATCAAATCCTCTGATATTTTTGTTGTCCCGATGATGTCTTATTTATTGGTTTTGCAATATTCGAATTCTGTTGTATCCAATTTAAAAATAATGTTCCCAATAAGAGCCTATCTTTTCTTGGAATTCTATTCCATAAATATCCTTTAAATAACTCTCTAACTAAAAAATGCTCACCACTATTAAGTTCCAATACTTCTTGCGTAGCATATTCCAATAATTGATTTGCATTCATACATCTTTTCTCCTAACAACATTGTTAATAATCATTATACATAACGTATATTAAATGGTCAAGATTTCTTATGTTATTTTGCAAACTGTAGGGGGAAGTCCCCTACAGCAATTGTCAATCACTTTATATTACTCATAGAAACCATGTTCCTCAACGCCTTTTTCTAAAATGGTATGTATCAGTTCCTCCAGCTCCACACCGTTCATCTCGCTGACTACGATCAGTTTTGCAAGGGTATCTTTCTTTACGGATATGGCGTACTGTTCCTCATCGGCACGAAGCTCATGGACGCAGATGCCAAGTCCGTCCGCAATCCTGCATACCACACCAAGCTCCGGCTCCCTGATACCCGCCAGAATATCCATAATCGTCCTTTCTGGCACTCTTGACATTCTGGAAAGCTCCATAATGCTGATTTCTTCCTCTTTCATCACATTTAATAACTTATCTCCGGTTGTAAACATACTTTTTCCTCCCTTATTTCTTCTTCCCTCTTGAACCTTTCTTTTGTGGAAACTCCATGACAAACTTAAACTGTACCCCGCTTTTTTCTTCCCCGTCTTTGGTATAGTGGTATTCTTCTGTCCCACTCGGAATGATGTAAGCGTCATAAGGCTTGCCCGCCTTGCTCTTTAACCCTTTTAACAGGATTTTCTTTCCGGCAAGCATATCTTTTACCTGTGCATCGGTAAGGGCAGCTCCCATTACCCGGCTCACGTTCATACCGCATTTCTTCACGCAGTACGCACCGAATTTTCCCTTTACCACCTGACCGCCGCAGTTCGGGCATACCCCAAGAGCCTCCTGCTCCTGTGCGAACATCTTTTTCTGCTCGTCACTGACCTCATGGTAGGTATTTATCAGTTCCGACACCATCTTTTCAATATCCGCCATGAAGTCCTCCATTGGAAGCTCCCCTTTCGCTACCAGCGTCAGGGCATTTTCCCAATCGGCGGTAAGTTTCGGGGATTTTACTACGTCCGGCAACACCGTTATCAGCTTCATTCCGTCCTCAGTGGGTATGATCTGCTTTTTCTCACGCTTCACAAATCCGTCCTTGACTAACTTCTCGATTATATCCGCCCTTGTCGCTGGCGTGCCCAAGCCTTTCCTCTCCACGTCATCGCCCATATCTTCCGCCCCGGCACGTTCCATTGATGATAACAAAGAATCTTCCGTAAAGTGCTTCGGCGGGGAAGTAAAGTGTTCGCTGATTTTCGTCTGCACACTGTCAAACGCCTGTCCCTCCGAAAGTTCCGGCAGCTTTTTTTCCTCTTTTTCTTCTTCCTGATTTCCGGAGATTTTAAAGGAACGCTTAAAGGCATCTTCAAAGGACTTCCACCCGTTATGCGTGACAGACTTCCCGGAAACCGAAAACGTGTGTCCGTTACAGGAAAACTCCGCCCTGACCGTTTCATACAGATGCTTCTCCCCGGTAGCGCATACAAGGCGGTTCGCTATCAGAGATAAGATTTTACGCTCCGTTTCCGGCAGTGCCGCAAGGTCAGCCTTCGCTATCTCCATTGTGGGGATAATGGCGTGGTGGTCTGTCACTTTTTTGCTGTTCAGAATCCTTTTTATATCCGGTCTGGACGTTTTGTTTTCCTCAAACATAAGGGAGCCAAACACCGCTTCAATCACGCCCTCTGCGGTCTGCCCCATATCATCGGATAAGAACTGGCTGTCCGTCCTCGGATATGTGGCTAACTTTTTCTCATAAAGGCTCTGTGTGTACTCTAAGGTCTGCTTTGCGGTAAAGCCGAATAAACGGTTCGCATCCCTCTGGAGCGTGGTAAGGTCATAGAGTTTCGGCGGCATGACTGCCTTTTCCTCTTTCACAACAGACGTGGCAAGAGCCTGCCCGTCCCGGCAAGCCCCCGCAATCTCATCTGCTTTTGTTTTATCATCAATGCGCCCGGTGGCGGCATCTATCCCATCCATCAGGATATGCGCCATGTAATATTTTTCCTTCCGGAAGTTCATAATCTTTGCTTCCCGGTCTACCAGCATCGCAAGGGTGGGTGTCTGCACCCTTCCCACTTTCAGGACTTTTCCGCCATACAGGACGGTGAACAGCCTTGTACCGTTGATGCCCACAAGCCAGTCCGCCTCCTGCCTGCACAGTGCGGAATAGTACAGATTGTCATAATCACTCCCCGGCTGTAAATTCTCAAACCCTTCACGAATGGCGCTTTCCTCCATTGAGGAAATCCACAGGCGTTTGATCGGCTTGTCACAGCCTGCCATTTCATACACCAGACGGAAGATAAGCTCGCCTTCCCGTCCGGCGTCAGTGGCGCAGATCGTAGCCGACACATCTTCCCTATGCATCAACTGATAAAGCACGTCATACTGCGCTTTCGTGTCCGGCTTGACCTCATACTTCCATTTCTCCGGCTTTACGGGAAGGCTCTCATACGTCCATTTCTTCCACTGTTCCCCATAGCTTTCCGGCTGTGCCAGCTCCACCAGATGCCCCACGCACCAGCTCACAGCATAACCGTTCCCTTCCATATATCCGTCACTGACCTTTGCTGCGCCGATGACCTCTGCGATGCTCCTTGCAACACTCGGTTTTTCCGCTATCACTAACTGCATTTATTCGTCCTCCCCTTCTTTATCCTCAAAAAAATCATCCCCGCTGTCCTCATTTTCCTCATCATCTTCGTATTCTTCTTCCTCGTCCTCCTCCTCATCGTCCTCGTCAAGAAATTCCTCTTTCTTTTTCCGGACTACCTTGAAATAGTAACCGCCGCCAATGGCTGCAACTGCCACAATCCCAAGAATGATATAGGTTGCCATCGGGTTTTCCCCTGTTTTCTCCGGCTCCGGTTCGGGTTCTTCGGTAGTTTCTTCCTCCCCGTCCTCTGTAAGTTCTTCCGCAGTTTCTTCTTCCTTCTCCTGTCCCCCGTTATTATTGGGAAGTGCGCCCTCCGTCACAGGGATTGCGGATTCCAGCGCAGCGGAATTTTTCGGTAAGGTTTCGCTGTTGTCCGCTGTCACGTTAAGCAGGTCATTTTCCGTAACTTCCGTCAGGAAATACACCATTTCTTCCTCCCCGTCCCGGTCAATGATAAGATAGAACACTTTTTCCGATGCGGTCTGGATTGTATAAAATTCCTTCCCCGTTTCGCTTTTTTCCTTCTCCCCGGATTCTTCCTTTCCCTCCGATACCGCCGCTTCTGCCATCGCCTGTTTTTTCTGCTCCGCAAGGCTGTTCTCCGATACGGTGTTCCCGTCACTGTCCGTCTTGGTATGCTCCGTCACCTGTGCGGTGGCAGAAGAAGGCTTGGTTGCCTGTGCGTTTACCGGGAGCTGCTCTGCCGGGTTCTTTTCGTTTCCGTCCTCTTTTTCCGGATCGGTGTAATAAGGGTTGGCGGTTTTGTAAATCTCTGACATATTCCCGGCGTTATCCATAGCGGAAATGGTAAAATACTGGTAGCCTGCGTCAAACTGTTGCAGACGGATATTTAAGACGCCGTTTGTCAGCTCCGTAAATTCATACCCGTTCACATACACTGCTTTAATGCCGGAATCCGTATCATGCGCCTGTATGGAGAGCAGACCGTCACTGACCGCAGCATTTAAGGTAGGCTTCGTAAAATCAAAACACTTGATATAGCGGTTTTTCTCATAGGTCTTGCCCTTTTGGTCTGTCACAAGCACATATACGGTGGCATTCTCCGAAATCTCCACATACATATCCTCTGTGATGTCCGTCCAGCTCCCGTTTTGTGCGACTTTCGCCTGCACCGTCTTTATGGTAAAATTGCCGGAATGTGCCACATCTTCTATGGAGATATGTACCTTCGTGGTGTCATTGTGCCACCCGGACGGAGTGGAGATTGTGATTTTTACATTCGGGTTCACATACTCGCACAAGCTGTAATCCCCCTTGCAGACTTCGCAGTTTTTATCAGCGGAATACTGTGTGCATTTTTCTTCACAGGTACACTCCGGCTCAGGTACTTCATTCCCGGATACCGTCCCGCTTTCCGTTTCTTCCTCATTACTGCCGGACTCTGTTTCTCCTGTTTCATCTTCCCCGGTTTCAGCGCTTCCCTCTGTTTCCGCTTCGGTACTGCCTTCCGCTGATGCTCCGCCGCTTTCCTCCGTAAGCGCACCTTCCGCATAGGCATCTACCGTATTCCCGCTGTTCGCCATAAACGCCCCTATGGGCATACAGAACAGCAATGCCGATAACAGCAGCGACACCGCCGCCCTAACTGATAACTTTTTCTTCATTTCCTGCCATCTCCTTTGCGTTTTCTTTTTCTTCCAATAACTTCAAAATCTCGTCCTC
>ERZ808044.903-NODE-903-length-22210-cov-3.858898_pt1 | contig 22210 bp, 21 predicted proteins | sample MGYA00380195_ERZ808044 | MGnify/ENA primary metagenome ERZ808044 (study PRJEB31490, sample SAMN06133423) | mouse gut metagenome | isolation source: Z7_2 | host: mice | place: China: Chengdu | collected 2015-05 ...
TAGCAGCACTAAGTTCGTAAGGAACCTCACTAAGTGCTGACGTTTTTATAAGGTCTCCTTTTGTAACTATTTACCTGTCTTGTGCTGCGTTACTGGCTATCCTGTGAAAAGTAACAGGGGATCATCTGCATTTTGGGGTTTAGGAAAATAAAGGTATCTAAAATCAGCCTAGAGTGTTATAATATTTAAAAAAGAAAAGGGTGGTGTTTACTTATGTTATTAGAAGGAAAAGTTGCAATTGTTACAGGTGGAACAAGAGGAATAGGATTTGAAATTGTCCGAAAATATCTTGCAAATGGTGCTAAAGTTGTTTTGTTTGGTTCCAGGCAGGAGACAGTAGATAAAGCATTGGCAAAGCTAAAAGAAGAAAATGATCAGTGGGAAGTTGATGGAATGTTCCCGAAGCTGACAGATGCCGCAGATGTTGAGAAGGCAATCTTTGCGGTAAAGGAGAAGTTTGGAAGGGTTGATATTCTGGTTAACAATGCAGGGATTTCCCAAAATACGCCACTTTATAACTATACACCAGAAGAATTTGACAAGGCGATTGCTTTAAATGTTAATGCATTGTTTTATGCAATTCTTCCTGCTGCTAAGATTATGAAAGAGCAGGGGGGAGGATGCATTATTAATACCAGCTCTATGGTGAGTATTTCAGGACAGCCAGCAGGCGTGGGATATCCTACCAGTAAATGGGCTGTAAACGGAATGACGATTTCACTGGCAAGAGAACTTGGGAAAGATCACATTAGAGTAAATGCGGTTGCACCGGGCGTAACAAAGACGGACATGGTAGCAGCGCTTCCCCAGCAGACAGTGGATGCAATTTCTGCTAAGATTCCATTTGGAAGGCCGGGAGAACCGGAAGAGGTTGCAAATGCATTCCTTTATCTGGCAAGTGATCTTGCAGGGTATGTAACAGGAGAGATTTTATCTGTAGATGGTGCATGCAGAGCGTGATATTTTATTATGTCGTTTACTATAGCCTTGCAATTTATGGAAACTTCATTTATTATATAAGCAGATACACGACTGACGGAAATGGGTGAGAGCCTATGTAGGAGAACCTACAGGAAGTGTATTGGAAATGATAAGCCGACCGTCTGGGCAGCATGGTAACAGTGTGCCCAGACGGTTTTTATATGCAAAATTATAAATGGAGGAATGAGAAATGAAGATGTTGTCGCTTGCACAGGAACTAAAAGAAAACACATATCCGGGAAGAGGCATCGTGATTGGAAAATCGCCGGATGGAAAAAAAGCAGTAACAGCCTATTTTATTATGGGAAGAAGCGGAAACAGCCGTAACCGTATTTTTGCGGTGGAAGGAGAAGGGATCAGGACAGAAGCATTTGATCCTTCTAAGCTTGAGGATCCCAGCCTGATTATTTATGCGCCGGTGAGAGTACTAGGGAATAAAACAATTGTGACGAACGGGGATCAGACCGACACGGTTTATGATGGAATGAAAGAGGGATTAACCTTTGAGCAGTCTTTAAGAAGCAGGGAATTTGAGCCTGACGGTCCAAACTATACGCCCCGCATATCTGGTATGATGGAGGTGGAAGATGGAAATTATGAATATGCCATGTCTATTTTAAAAAGCAATAATGGCAGCCCTGATGCATGTAATAGATTTACTTATGCTTATGAAAATCCTGTGGCAGGAGAAGGGCACTTTATTCATACCTATATGCATGATGGAAATCCCCTACCCAGCTTTGAAGGGGAGCCGAAGCTGGTAGGTATTTCAGATGATATTGATGAATTTACTGATATGATTTGGAACAGCTTGAATGATGAAAACAAAGTATCCTTGTTTGTGAGGTACATTGATATTGCCGCAGGGCAGTATGAAACCCGAATCATGAACAAGAATCAATAATTGGAAGCTGGTAAGTAAACAGAGAATCTGTCATTGGAGACAGGCTGATAGTGTAGATTAATTAGAAATGGAGAAGAATATGAATGAGATTCAATTAAAATACGGATGCAACCCGAATCAGAAGCCTTCCAGAATTTTCATGGAGGATGGAAGTGATCTTCCTGTTACGGTTTTAAATGGTAAGCCCGGATATATCAATTTTTTAGATGCATTTAATGGATGGCAGTTGGTGAAGGAATTAAAGGAAGCAACAGGACTGCCGGCTGCAGCTTCTTTTAAACATGTTTCGCCGGCAGGTGCGGCAGTTGGCCTCCCACTTACAGACACACTGGCAAAGATTTACTGGGTGGATGATCTGGGAGAATTGTCTCCCCTTGCATGTGCGTATGCAAGGGCAAGAGGTGCAGACAGAATGTCTTCTTTTGGAGACTTTATTGCTTTATCAGATGTATGTGACGCAGATACGGCAAGACTGATCAAAAGAGAGGTTTCCGACGGCGTGATTGCACCGGGTTATACGGATGAAGCTATGGAGCTTTTAATGGCCAAGAAAAAAGGCGGCTATAATATTATTCAGATGGAGCCTTCTTATGTGCCTGCACAAATTGAAAGAAAGCAGGTATATGGCATCACTTTTGAGCAGGGAAGAAATGAACTGGATATTAATGGCGGTCTGCTTTCTAATATTGTGACAAAAAACAAAGAACTGCCGGAAGAAGCGGTGATTGACATGAAGATTTCACTGATTACGCTAAAATATACCCAGTCAAATTCTGTTTGTTATGTTAAGGGTGGACAGGCAATTGGTATTGGAGCAGGGCAGCAGTCAAGAGTCCATTGTACGAGGCTTGCGGGCCAGAAGGCAGATAACTGGTACTTACGTCAGGCCCCTCAGGTATTAGAGCTTAAGTTTGTAGATTCTTTAGGGCGTGCAGACAGAGATAATACTATTGATGTATATATCGGGGATGAGTATGAGGATGTGCTTCGGGAAGGGGAATGGCAGAAACGTTTTAAAGTAAAACCTCCTGTATTCACCAGAGAAGAAAAGAGAGCATGGCTTGACAAAAATACGGATGTGACATTAGGTTCTGATGCATTTTTCCCGTTTTCCGATAATATTGAAAGAGCATATAAGAGTGGTGTGAAATATATAGCGCAGCCTGGCGGCTCCGTCAGGGATGATCTGGTAATTGAATGCTGCGATAAGTATGATATGGTGATGGCATTTACCGGTATCAGGCTGTTCCATCACTGATTCCTGTGGCTTAAGATGTAGATGTTAAGTTTTATGATAAGGGGGATTTTGATGGACCATGTAGATGAAGTTATTAGAATGCTTGATTCCATGACAGATGCAGGAATCAGCAGGATTAAGGTGGAAACATCAGAAACTGTTTCGGAAGGGGCGGCAGAGAAAACTTATCATCATGGGAGATGTGATGTGGGAAGCCCCTTTGCAACAGGACGTCTTTATGATTTGGAAGATACAGATACTGAGAAATGAATTGGATAATAAAATACAGGAAGGCCCTGATCAATAGTGATTTGGGCCTTTCTATATTTTTTAACATAAGGATGCTTTGCATCCGTTGTTTAACATAAGAATGGCTCGCGAAGCGTGTCATTCGTTGTTTTATAAGGTACGCCTTATTTCACCGCACCCGATCATTGGCCCCGGATCACCAGAAGGCTGAGAGGTAAAGTCATCGCGGTTTTCGTGTATAATAACAGATTTTCCTATAATTTCATTGATTGTAAAACGTTTGTCATAAAAAGAAGTCCAGGCATAACCCTGATTGCCAAGAAGGGGAGGCATGTCACCGGCATGGTTAGGATGAGTTGTATCCTTTGGATTATAATGGCCGCCGGCTTTTTGAAAATTATCAGAGCAGTTTCCAAATTCATGAATATGAAAAGCATAGAAGTCGCTGGAGCCTTCAGTGGCAATATTGGGCAGCCCGAAAATTTCTGCTTCTATCAGCACACCGCCATAGGTGGTTTGATAAAATTTTACCAGACCGCTGAGGTTTGGGTTAGCGGTGTTTCCGGTGATCCAGGCCGCCGCTTTTGGACGCTCATAAAGTAAAAGCTGTGTAAAATTAATTCTGGGGGTAATTTGGTCTGTATACATAGTAAAGTCCTGTGGTTTTTCATTATATTATGCTTAGAAATTTTTAAGATGCATAAATTTTATAAATGTAGTATAGTTATATTGAAAAATTGATATAGCTACAGCTTAAGGAGAGATGACAATGGCTTTTTGTATTATTACGGATTCAGCATCCGATGTACCTGAAAGTGTAATTAAAGAGTATAATCTTCATGTAATTCCAACCCCTGTCACCATAGAAGGGACGGATTATTTTGATGGAGATACGATTTTTCCAGATCAGTTTTATGAAATTCAGGCATCTGGAAAGGAGATAAAGACTTATCATGTAAATCAGTTTATGTTTGAGGAACATTTTCGTCCTTTTGCGGAAAAAGGAGACGAGGTTCTGTATATGTGCTTTTCTACAGGAATTGCAGGAACTTTTAATGCAGCAACTTTGGCGTATGAAGAGATTCTTGAACAATATCCTGAATTTAAACTCACTATTATTGATACAAAGTGTGCATCTGTGGGCTATGGACTGGTGGTGGAGAGACTCCTTTGTATGCAGAAAAACGAAGCACCCAAAGAGCTTATTATTGAAGCAGCCCATTTCTTCTGTGAGCATATGGAACATGCAGTCACCGTTATGGAACTAGATTATTTGTTTAAAGGTGGACGTCTTAGCAGGACTTCTTTCTTAGCTGGTACTGTTTTGGACATTAAGCCTATTATTATCGTGGACGAAAATGGTTCTCTGAAGGCAGTAGAGAAGGTTCGTGGATGGAAAAAGGCACAAAAAAGAATTCTTGACATGGTAGGTGAAAAGGGAGCTAATTTGGAAAATCAGGTGGTAGGCATCTGCTATGGAATGGATAAAGAGGCTTATGACTATATCAAGCAGCAGTTGGTAGAGAGATATCATGTAAAGGGGCTTTTGGAAGGAAGAGTGGGATGTGCCATTGGTGCTCATACAGGCCCTGGAATTCTTGGGATTGTTTTCCTGAATGAGACAAATGAAAAATATGATGAGTATTTGAAATAGAGGAATTAGTTATGCTTGAAGTTAAAAATTTGATATTTCATCCGCTTGAAAATGGAATAGAAAAAAGTATCATAGAAGATGTAAGCTTTACGGTGGAAGATGGGGAAATGCTGGTGATTACAGGCCCTAACGGAGGAGGAAAGTCCACTCTTGCTAAGCTGATGATGGGAATTGAAATTCCTGACAGCGGCAGTATTATTATGGATGGTGTGGACATTAGTAATTACAGTATTGATGAGAGGGCTAATGTGGGAATTGGTTTCGCTTTTCAGCAGCCCCCCAGATTTAAGGGAATGACTGTGAAAAGGCTGCTTTCTCTGGCAGCAGGATGTGAATTGCCGGAGAGCAAATGTTGTGACTATTTAAGCGGTGTTGGCCTATGTGCCAGAGAATATTTGGAGCGTGAGGTGGATAACACATTATCAGGCGGTGAAATGAAGCGGCTGGAAATTGCAACAGTACTTGCGAAACCACATAAAATATGTATTTTTGATGAGCCGGAAGCAGGGATTGATCTTTGGAGCTTTTCCATGCTGGTAAAGCAGTTTGAACAGCTCCATGCAGATAAGAAAGAGAGTCTGATCCTGATTTCACATCAGGAGAGGATTATACAAATGGCAGATCGGATTATGGTAGTTAAGGATGGAAAAATAGAAGCGCTGGATACCAAAGAAAAGGTATTGCCAGGACTTATGAATGAAGATATTGGCTGTATCTGTATGAATTCATCACATAAAGCATAGGAAAAACTGGCAAAAGAAAGGAAGAGAAAAGTGGCAGATATTGATGAGATAACAAAATCTGTTTTAGAAAAGATAGATAGTGAAGGGTTTAAGCAGGAAGGGGCATATAATTTAAGATATAACGGATATTCTCTGTGTCATGGAAATACGGAACACATTACGATTAAGCGCAAAGAGGACAGGCAGGGAATTGACGTTTATATCAGTGGTGAGACTAAGGGAGAGCAGGTTCATATTCCAGTGGTGGTGGCTGTGTCAGGAATGACAGATGAAGTTTATAATGATTTTTATATAGAAGAGGGGGCACAAGTAACCATTATAGCCGGATGCGGTATTCATAACAGTGGATGCAATGACAGCAGACATGATGGAATCCACACTTTTCATGTCGGCCGGGGTGCGAATGTCCGGTATGAAGAAAAGCATTATGGTGAAGGAGAAGGAACCGGGGCAAGAATATTAAATCCAGTGACAAAGATCATCATGGAAGCTCACTCTACTTTTACATTGGATACAGCACAGATCAAAGGAGTAGACTCTACGAAGAGAGAAACTGAGGTTGTGATGGGAGAAGATACCAAATTGTTTGTGGTGGAAAAACTGATGACTCATGATAAGCAAAGTGCGGTATCTAATATGGATGTTTATTTGAATGGTTCAGGCAGTTCTGCCCAGATTACTTCAAGGTCTGTTGCCAGAGGAGAATCTACGCAGATTTTTCATCCCAAGGCAATTGGAAATGCACTTTGTCATGCGCATATTCAATGTGATTCTATTATCATGGACCATGCACAGGTGTGTTCGATTCCTGAAATTGATGCAAAGCATGTAGATGCTGCTATTATACATGAGGCGGCAATTGGCAGGATCAACAATGAACAATTGATCAAGCTGAATACATTCGGACTGAATGGAGAAGAAGCGGAAGCTGTGATCATTGAGAACTTTTTGAACTGATATCTTTTAAAATAAACGATGGGCGGATAAGATTGTGAAAAGTTTGTTGGTATATCTAAAAGATTATAAAAAAGAAACGGTACTGGGGCCTCTGTTTAAATTGCTGGAGGCCTCTTTTGAACTAATTGTGCCATTGGTAGTGGCAAGCATGATCGATGTGGGAATTGCAAATAATGATAGGAGTTACGTGGTTAAAATGTGTCTGGTCATGGCGGCGCTTGGAGTTACCGGACTTGTCAGTTCTGTTACAGCTCAATTTTTTGCCGCAAAAGCAGCAGTAGGGTTTGCCACAAAGCTTCGTCATGCATTGTTTGAGCATATCCAGAGTCTTTCTTTTTCTAATATGGATCAACAGGGTACTTCTTCTTTAATCACCAGAATGACCAGTGACATTAATCAACTTCAATCCGGCGTTAACATGGTGCTGCGCCTTTTTCTGCGGTCGCCCTTTATTGTATTTGGTGCAATGATCATGGCTTTTACAGTAGATGTAAAGGCAGCGCTTATTTTTGTGGTGGTGATTCCACTTTTAGCTATTGTTGTGTTTGGCATTCTTCTGATTAGCATTCCACTGTTTGGAAAAGTGCAGGGACATTTAGATCAGGTGCTTGGCACTACCAGAGAAAATCTAACAGGTATCAGGGTAATCCGGGCATTTGGTAAGGAGAAAGATGAAATAGAAAAATTTGACGGGCAGACGGACGTACTTAAGCGGATGCAGGTAATGTCAGCGAAAATATCTGCGCTTATGAATCCGGTTACTTACATTATTATTAATGGCGGCTTGATTTGGCTGATCTATACTGGAGCTGTAAGGGTAGAAAGTGGAATTCTTACTCAGGGACAGGTAGTGGCACTGGTAAATTATATGTCTCAGATACTGGTTGAACTGGTGAAGCTGGCAAACCTGATTATAACAGTGACAAAGGCGGCAGCTTGTGGAAGCAGAGTAGCTGACGTATTTCAGATACCAGCAGGCATGAGCAGGCAGGCGGATGGTGATACAGGCAGAGAAAAGGGAGTGAATCAGGATATTATTAGGGAAGGAGCAGAAACTTCCGGCCAGATAGGTGAGGTTTGTTTTGATCATGTTTCCATGCGCTATCATGAAGGTGGAGAGGAAGCTTTAACGGACATCAACTTTCACGCAAGGAAAGGGGAGACAATTGGTATTATAGGAGGAACAGGCTCAGGGAAAACTTCTCTGGTACATTTGATTCCACGTTTCTATGATGTGGAACAGGGAACGGTAAAAGTAGATGGCAGGGATGTGAGGGATTATGCACTGCCAGAACTTCGTGATAAGATTGGTATTGTTATGCAGAAGGCGGTTTTATTTAAAGGAACTATTCGTGATAACCTATGCTGGGGCAATGACAAAGCAAGTGATGAAGAATTGTGGCAGGCACTGGAACTTGCCCAGGCAAAGGAGTTTGTAATACAAAAGAGTGGAAAGCTGGATGCACCGATAGAACAGGAAGGAAGAAATCTTTCTGGAGGGCAGAAGCAGAGACTGGCTATTGCCAGGGCACTGGTGAAAAAGCCGGAAATTCTGATTTTAGATGACAGCGCATCGGCATTGGATTATGCTACGGACGCAAAACTTAGGAAAGCATTGAAAGAAATGGAAGGAGATACGACGGTATTTATTGTATCTCAAAGAGCATCTTCTTTGATGCATGCGGACAAAATTATTGTATTGGATGATGGACTTGTTGTAGGAATAGGAACCCATGAGCAGCTTCTCGAGCGCTGTGAGATTTATCAGGAAATTTATTATTCACAATATGAAAAGAAAGCATGTAATGTGTGAGGAATAGGGCATGAACAAAAAAATGGACAGCAGGCAGAAAGAAACTTTGATCAAAGTACTTAAATATATTAAGCCTTATAGCGGCCTTATGGCTGTAACGATTGTAATGGCAATAGTCAGTGTTGCTTTTACCTTATACCTTCCTGTGCTTACAGGCAAGGCGGTGGATTTGTTAAAGCAGGCAGGGAAAGGCGGATTTTGGGAGGCTTTGTATCAGTTATTTGGTAAAATGGCAGTCATCATTTTATTAACGTCCCTGGCCCAGTGGATCATGAGTATTTGCAATAATAAGATTGTGTATAATATTATACAGGATATCCGGAAAAAGGCGTTCAGAAGACTGGAAATTCTACCTTTAAAGTACGTGGATGCTCATTCTCATGGTGATATTGTCAGCCGGGTGGTTGCAGATGTGGATCAGTTTGCAGATGGACTTTTGATTGGTTTCACCCAGTTGTTTACAGGCATCATTACAATTCTTGGAACCTTGGGATTTATGTTGTCTGTTAATGTAGGAATCACCATCGTAGTTGTGGTAATCACGCCGGTGTCTTTGCTGGTAGCCAGTTTTATTGCAAAAAAGACGTTCAATATGTTCAGACTTCAGGCCCAGACCAGAGGGGAGCAGACGGATCTTGTTAATGAGATGGTGGGAAATCAGAAAGTAGTGCAGGCATTTGGCAGGGAGGAGAAGACCTTAAAGCGATTTGATGAGATTAACAAAAGACTGGAAAAATGTTCTCTTCGTGCAATCTTTTTTTCATCTCTTACGAATCCGTGTACCAGATTTGTAAACAGCCTTGTATATACAGGTGTCGGCCTTACCGGTGCGTTTGCTGTAATAAGAGGCGGCCTTACCGTAGGGCAGCTTACCTGTTTTCTTTCCTATGCCAATCAGTATACCAAGCCATTTAATGAGATTTCAGGTGTAATAACAGAGCTTCAAAATGCCTTGGCCTGTGCGGCCAGAATTTTTGAACTAATTGAGGAAAAGCCTCAGATACCGGATAAGGACGATGCAGTAGTACTTGAAAATGTGCAGGGAAAGGTAGACCTTAAGCATGTAGCTTTTTCCTATACTTCTGATAGAAAGCTGATAGAAAATTTAAATTTGCACGTAAATCCAGGGCAGAGGATAGCGATTGTGGGGCCAACTGGATGCGGAAAGACGACGATCATCAATTTGTTAATGCGGTTTTATGATGTAGATGAAGGAAGCATTCAAGTTGAAGGCGAGGATATTCGTAATATTACCAGAAAATCTCTGCGGGCTTCTTATGGGATGGTTCTTCAGGATACATGGCTGAAAAAGGGAACTATACGGGAAAATATTACCTTTGGAAAGCCGGAGGCTGCGGAAGAAGAAATTGTTGCAGCGGCTAAGAAATCTCATGCCCACAGCTTTATCAGACGTCTGCCTGATGGATATGATACGGTAATTGGTGAGGATGGAGGAAGCCTTTCACAAGGGCAAAAGCAGCTTCTTTGTATTACAAGGGTAATGCTTTCACTGCCATCTATGCTGATACTGGATGAGGCAACCTCATCCATTGATACAAGAACCGAGATCAGAATTCAAAAAGCATTTGCGGCAATAATGGAGGGAAGAACCAGTTTTATCGTAGCCCACCGCTTGTCTACTATACAGAATGCAGACGTAATTCTGGTGATGAAAGATGGACATATTATAGAACAGGGAAATCATGATGAGCTTCTTGCGAGGCAGGGATTTTATGCAGAGTTGTATAACAGCCAGTTTGCGTTGGCGTAAAGTGAGTCTGGCAACCGAACTGCCTAATTCAATTGGATTGTTAATTTTTATTGAATTAATATTATTGGGGGCCAGATGAAGAAGAGCACTGATGAGTCCTTTTGGAACATAATTATTATTTTGTGCAATTTTCCTTTTCTTTTGTAAATATTGCCTATGATGTCAAATATAATTGACAAAAAGCAATGTATAATATATATTATAGATGGGCAGTGGGTGACAAAATATAAAAGTATTAAATAATAAACCTAAATTAGAGAAAGGAGAATTGTTTGAAAAATAAGAAAATGAAAATAGCCAGAATTGAAAAGGATTTGTCTCAAGAACAACTGGCAGAACTGGTAGGGGCTACCAGGCAGACAATTGGCATGATAGAGTCAGGAAAATTTAATCCTTCCTTACAGCTTTGTCTTTCTATATGCAGAGCATTAGGGAAAACGTTGGATGAATTATTTTGGGAAGAAGGTGAGGCTTAAAATGAGCAAATTTAAAAGATTGTTTGAAGAAAAGGTAGATGAAAGACAGAAAATGGATCTGCTTAGTATAGAACATTATGGCTTCTGGCTGATGTTCTGGCTGCTTACAGCAGAAATGGTCATTCAGGGAATTATTTTAGATGGAGGAGATAAGATTCTAGGTGAAGGAATTGTCTTTATGATCGTAGCAGTATTTGTATCAATTGGATGGGCATGGAAAGGTGTTTGGAACTATCAGTCAAGGAAAGTGCCGGGGGTGAAATCTTATTTGGCATATAGCTTTTTGGCAGCAATCATAGTTGTTATTTTAAGAATATTAGGTGATGTAAGGGATAGTTCGGAAAATATAGAGATGATTTTGAATAATGCAGTTATAACAGCAATCTACACTTTTAGTATAACATTTATTTTCTTTTTAATTGGAGGGGGAATTGCTAAAATGAGAGAAAAGAAGTTAGCCTTAAAAGAGACAGAGGATGTAGAAAATGATGAGGATGAAGAAGATGAAACAATGGACAGATGATGAAAAAAAGCAGTTAAAAATTTTTTTAGTTGTGAATTTTGGCATGACGATTATTATGGGATTTTTGATGGGGTTCAGCAGCCGGAAAGGAAATGATGTTACTATATTTGCATCAGCACAAATGATGTATCCTGCCGCAGCAGTTATACTTGCACGGATGCTGACAGCCGGAAAAGACAAAAAGATGCCTAAAAAATTTTTTGTAACTTATTTGATAACAGCAGGGCTTGCTTTGCTGCTTACGATAGGCAGTGTATTTTTCTCTTCGGAGATGTGCTTTTGGGCTGAAAACTATGTGCTTATGTTAGGAAGTATTTTAGCCTGGATTATGCTGCTTTGGGAAAAGAAGGAAGTAAGAGATGACTTTGGTCTTCGATTTGGGGGACATAATGTGAAGCAGTCTTTTCTGATGATGCTTTTGTTTTTAGTATTATATATACTACGTTTAGTTTTAGCAAGCATTCCGGATGGACTTGGCGAGTTAAAGGCAGTGTTTATTGCACCTGAGACATGGATTACAGTGGTGGTTTTAGTTATTAATTTTTATTTATCATTTATTGCATTTTTTGGAGAAGAGTATGGATGGAGGTTTTTCCTGCAGCCTATGCTCCAAAGTCGTTTTGGTTTAAAGGGCGGCGTAATTTTACTTGGTGTAATCTGGGGGCTGTGGCATCTGCCGCTTAATGTATTTTTCTATAGCCCAGATACATGGATTTACAGTATTTTACTGCATCAGATTACCTGTATTAGTTTTTCTGTCTTCTTTGGTTATGCTTATGGTAAAACCGGTAATCTATGGGTTCCTATTGTGATTCATTACATAAACAATAATATGGCAGTAGTGTTGACTCAGAGTGCAGATTTAGGAAATCAGGTGTATAGATGGCAGGATATTTTGATGGCGTTGGTCATCAATGGTATTGTGTTTATGCCATTTTTGTTTACGAAGGTATATAAAGGAGATAAAGCGTAATCAAGTGTAATCATTAAAAAATCAGGTAATAAAATGGGGAAGCCTGAAAAATCAAGGCTTCCCTTTAAAAATATAAAGCGGGTGATGGGAATCGAACCCACGTATCCAGCTTGGAAGGCTGGTGTTCTACCATTGAACTACACCCGCATGATAAGTAATGTATTTGTCTATCAATGCCTAACGCACAAGAAGTATTATAAAATAAGGAGGAAGCTTTGTCAAGCTTGCTTTTTTCTTTCTATTTTTTTATACTGAATAACAGGGACTGTACATAGAAAGAATGAAATAGAGGTTTATTATGTTAAAAAAAATCACTTCTTTACTAATAATATGCAGCTTGTGCGTTTTAGTTACAGCATGCGGGCCTTCTGAGGAAAAGGTAGCGCAGGCCCAGCAAAAATATGCACAGTTAGCTGAAATACATAATCAGGTAGTAGAAGCGCATAAAAATGTCGATAATAATTCGCTGGACGAAGCTTTAACAGAGCTTAGGGAAAAGATAACTGAGGTGGAAGGCTACAATCTGGCGGAAATGAATGATGAGGAAATTGATATTTTGATTCAGATCATGGATGCTTTAATTTCTTCTTATGAAAGTCACTTGAATACGCTTGCCGATATAAAAGGAGAGGAGGAAGCAGCTGTTCTTGTTCCGATTCCCGTTACGCTTGTTAATCAGACAGAACTTTCTTTTGAAGAAATTAAATTATATGAGAGTGGAGATGTGGGAATTCATGAGAACCTTCTTTCCGGAATCGGTGAATTTGCCCAAGGGGAAACCCTTACCGGTTTGACTTTGCAAAGAGACGTTGAAAATACGCCCTGGGTGCTAGAGCTTAAGGATGTGAATGGAACTATTTATCAGTTAGAGCTTTTGACAGAGGAATATAATGAGGAAGGAATAAAGCTGAATCTTGTTTATGATGCAGAGCAGGAAACAATAAGTCTGGCAGTTTAGGAGGTTTTTGTGGAAAAAGCGTATGAGTTAGAGTTTTCCGGTGAGAAAAAGGGAAATTTGTTTGTGAATTGCTGCGGTATATCCAGAACAGAACCCTTTCATAGTTTTGGGCCGGCAATTAAGCCTCATTTTGTGATTCATTTTGTATTAAGCGGTAAGGGGAAGTTTTCTATTGGGAATAAGGATTACTTTTTAGAGGCTGGGTATGGATTTGTAATTCCTCCAGAGGAACTTACCTTTTATCAGGCGGATGAGAGAGATCCCTGGACTTATGTGTGGGTGGGATTTAATGGAAACATGGCTGAAGAATTAATGCGGGATATGGGTTTTTCAGCGGCAACGCCGATATTTAAATCTGATAAAGATCAGGAGTTCACCAAGGCGGTTATGGATATGATGGAACATAATACCTTTGGCGCGGCAAACGATTTAAGAAGAAGTGGACAGCTTTATTTGTTTCTGTCTTTGATTGCGGAAAGCACGCATGTTGAGGAAAAGGGAGAAATGGATAAGGCTGATTATTATGTGAGAAGAGCTGTAGATTTTATTGTAAGTAATTACTGCAATTCCATCAGGGTTACTGAGGTGGCGGACTATGTGTGTATTAACAGAAGCTATTTGTACACATTGTTTAAGAATGCTATGGGGATGTCGCCCCAGCAGTTTCTTACAACCTTTCGTATTACAAAAGCGGCAGAGCTTTTGCAGACAACGGATCTACCGGTAGAAAGTATAGCTCTTTCCTGCGGTTATTCAGATCCTCTTGTGTTTACTAAATCATTTAAGCAGATGAAAAAGATGTCTCCATCTTCTTACCGCAAAGAAATGCAAAAAGGAGAAACACGAAAAAATAAGGAATATTTAAAGCAGATAGAAGATTTTATCAATCAGGTCAACAGACTTAACAGTTAACATTTTGACAGATTTTCTAAACATAGAAATCTGGTTTTTTCATGCCCCACTACCTTATAATGTGGACAGATGAAGGAAGGAACGGATTTGCTGCTTTAGCAGCAGAATTGGAGGTAAGAGATGAAGGATACGATATTAAAAAAGTTTGGAGAGATGTTTGGAGACGCGGAGGGAGCGAAAGCATTTTTTGCACCAGGGCGAGTAAACTTAATTGGTGAGCATACGGATTATAATGGTGGTCATGTATTTCCCTGTGCACTTACCATTGGAACTTATGGAGCAGCAAGAGTGAGAAAAGACCGAAAGCTTCGCTTTTTTTCCATGAATTTTGATCATTTAGGAGTGATTGAATCTTCCCTTGATGATCTGAAGGCAGAAAAGGAAGCAGGCTGGACCAATTATCCCAAGGGGGTTATGTGGGCTTTTGAGAAAAAAGGTTTTTCGATTCCCTCTGGCATGGACATTCTATTAAACGGAAATATTCCCAATGGATCAGGATTGTCATCTTCTGCATCAGTGGAAGTACTTATCGGATATATTTTAAAAGAATTCTTTGGATTTGAAGTGTCCAATCAGGATATTGCCCTCATTGGCCAGTATGCTGAAAATAATTTTAACGGCGTAAACTGTGGCATAATGGATCAGTTTGCAATTGCTATGGGAAAGAAAGATCATGCCATTTTTTTGGATACGGCAGATTTGTCATATACTTATGCGCCTATAAAGCTGGAAGGTGCAAAGCTGGTAATTGCATGCAGCAATAAAAAGCGTGGACTTGGGGACTCCAAGTATAATGAGAGAAGAAGCGAGTGTGAGACTGCGCTGGCCGAACTGCAAAAAGAAATAGACATTAAGGGTTTGGGCGATTTGACAGAAGATAAATTTGAACAGTATAAAGGTGCCATTAAAGATCCAGTCAGAGTAAAAAGGGCAAGGCATGCGGTTTATGAAAACCAACGTACCATAAAGGCAGTGAATGCTTTAAAGGCTGATGATATTGCGCTGTTTGGCCGCCTTATGAATGAATCTCATGTATCCTTAAGGGATGATTATGAAGTGACAGGCATTGAGCTTGATACGCTGGTAGAAGAGGCATGGAAGGTAGAAGGCGTGATTGGTTCACGTATGACAGGAGCAGGTTTTGGAGGCTGTACAGTGAGCTTGGTAAAGGACGAGGCAATTGATGCCTTCACGGAGCAGGTAGGGAAGGCATACCTTGCAAAGATCGGTTATAAAGCAGATTTTTATGTAGTTGAAATTGGGGATGGACCTTGCACATTATAAGGGGGATTTAAAATGATGATACAGGAAGCAATCAGAAAGTTAATTGTATATGGATTAAAAACCGGACTGGTTTCGGAAGAGGATAAGATTTATACCACAAATAGACTGCTTGAGCTGTTTGAACTGGATGAACTTGAAGACGTGGATGAGCAAAAGGAGCAGGAGATTGAAGAAACAGATGTAGAGGAGTTGGAGGACATTTTATCCTGCATGTTGGATTATGCTTATGAGAAAGGAATCTTGAAGGAAAACGGAATAGTTTACAGAGACTTGTTTGACACAAAGATCATGAGCACTTTGATGCCTCGTCCCAGCGAGGTGATAAGAACTTTTCAGGAGTATTATGGGCAGGATGCACAGAAAGCAACAGATTACTATTATAAGCTTTCCTGCGACTCTGATTATATCAGGCGGTATCGGATTAAAAAAGATATGAAATGGGTAACTTCCACAGAATATGGCGATTTGGATATTACTATCAATCTTTCCAAGCCAGAAAAAGATCCCAAGGCGATTGCAGCAGCCAGAAACGCAAAGCAGGCAGGGTATCCTAAGTGCTTGCTGTGTCGTGAAAATGAAGGTTATGCAGGGAGAATTAATCATCCTGCAAGGCAAAATCATAGAATCATTCCAGTAACGATCCAAAATGATGCATGGGGATTCCAATATTCTCCTTATGTATATTATAATGAGCATTGCATCGTGTTTAATGGACAACACATTCCCATGAAGATTGACAGAGGGACCTTCTGTAAGCTGTTTGATTTTGTAAAGCTGTTTCCCCACTATTTTGTAGGTTCCAATGCGGATTTGCCCATTGTTGGCGGCTCCATTTTAAGTCATGACCATTTCCAGGGCGGTCATTATGAATTTGCAATGGCAAAAGCACCTGTAGAGAGAACTTTCAAGGTGTCAGGATTTGAGGATGTGGAAGCTGGAATTGTAAAATGGCCTATGTCAGTGATTCGCTTAAAAGCGGCAGATTCAGACAGAATTATTGAGCTGGCAGATAAGATTCTTAATAAATGGAGAGGCTATACAGACGAAGATGCATTTATTTATGCCCAGACAGAAGGAGAGCCGCATAATACTATAACTCCTATTGCGCGTAAGAGAGGGGAATGTTTTGAGCTTGATCTGGTGCTTCGAAATAATATAACCACCAAGGAGCATCCTTTAGGTGTTTATCATCCACATGCAGGACTTCATCATATTAAAAAGGAAAATATTGGTTTGATTGAGGTTATGGGATTGGCAGTACTTCCCGCCCGGCTAAAGGAAGAGATGGAGCTATTAAAAAAGGCTATTTTAGAGGGCAGGGATCTGCATAAGGATGAAGTTCTTGAAAAACATGCTGACTGGGTTGATGGGTTTAAGCCAGGATATGATAAAATAGATGCGTCGAATATTGACGATATTATACAAAAAGAAATTGGGATTGTATTTATGCAGGTGCTTTCAGACGCAGGCGTTTATAAGCGTGATGAGGAAGGAAGAAAGGCATTTGACCGTTTCATTGAAAGCTTAAATGCATAAAGCAGTAAAGAACAGGAGATGCGGAAGGAAAAGTAATGCAATTTTTACTAACTGCGGTAAATGCAAAATATATTCATTCAAATCCTGCCATTTATAGTTTAAAGGCATTTGCCGGTAGTCATTTGCAGTCTTTTATTGCGCTGGCTGAATATACAATTAATCAAAAGGCAGAAGAAATTTTGGGAAATCTTTATAAAAGGCATCCTGATGTGATTGGCTTTTCCTGTTATATCTGGAATATTGATAGAATACAGGAGCTGCTATGGGAGATTCCAAAGGTACTTCCAAATACAGATATCTGGCTGGGCGGGCCAGAGGTTTCTTTTGATGCGGAGATTCTAATAAGAAAATTTCCCATGATCAAAGGGATTATGGTGGGAGAAGGGGAAGAAACCTTTAAAGAGCTGCTTACTTATTATGTTGAGCAAAAGGATGAAAAGGTTGAAAGCGGTGGGCAAAGGGACGATGATCTTTCTAAACTGAAGAAAATACCGGGACTTGTTTTAAGACAGGGAAGTACTGGAGAAAGACCGCTTACAGATATCAATAAACTTCCTTTTTTGTACGGGAGCCTACAGGATTTTTCACATAAGATTATTTATTATGAGACCAGCAGAGGATGTCCCTTTCGATGTAGTTATTGTCTTTCTTCCATAGATAAAAAAGTGCGTTTGAGGGATCTTGATACAGTAAAAAGGGAGCTTGCTTTTTTCCTGGAGCAAAAGGTTCCGCAGGTAAAGTTGATTGACAGAACCTTTAATTGTAATCATAACCATGCAGTAGAAATATGGAGGTATATCCAAAAACATGACAATGGCGTCACAAACTTTCATTTTGAAATTGCTGCAGATTTGATGAAAGAAGAGGAACTTTTGCTGCTTGAGAAAATGCGGCCGGGGCTGATACAGATGGAGATTGGTGTACAGACTACCAACCAGAAAACGCTTAAAGAAATTAACCGCAGTACAGATTTATGTCGTGTGGCGGAGGTAGTAAAGCGTATTCGGGAGCATAGAAACATACATCTTCATTTGGATCTAATTGCAGGGCTTCCCCTTGAAGGCTATGAAAGCTTTCAGAATTCTTTTAATGATGTATATGGTATGAAACCGGAGCAGCTACAGCTTGGATTTTTAAAGGTGCTTAAGGGAACACAGATATGGGAAAAGGCTCAGGAGTACGGGATTGTTTATCAGAAAAGACCACCCTATGAGGTGCTTTATACCAGATGGATTTCCTATGAGGAAATACTTAGGCTGAAGCAGATCGAAGAAATGGTGGAGTTGTATTATAACTCCAATCAGTTTACCCATACACTTCCGGTTTTAGAAAAAATGTTTGAAAGCCCTTTTATATTGTTTGAAAGTTTGGCGGCCTTTTATGAGGAAAAGGGATATTTTCTGAATTCTCCGGCGAGAAACTACAGGTATCAGGTGCTTCTTGCATTTGCAATAAGCATAGCGCCGGAAAAGGAGGAGCTATATAGGGAGCTGCTTACCTTTGACTATTATCTAAGGGAAAACGCAAAAACCCGTCCTGATTTTTGCAGGGATTTAATTCCATATAGGGATAGTATATGGGCTTTTTACCAGAAGGAAGAAGAAAAACCGGAAATTTTGGCGGAGTATAAAGCATATCACGCCAGACAGACAATGAAAATGACGCACATGGAAGTTTTCTTTTATCCTGTATGGGAAAAGGAATTAGAAAAAATGACAGTGCGTAAAAAAGAACCGGCATTGGTGATTTTTGATTATAAAAAAAAGGATGCTCTTACAAAGGAGGCAAGGGTAAGAAGCGTTACAGAATAAAATTTGCCGGGAAGCCATATATTGTAACAAATGTAACTGTACAGGAAGACAATATATGGCTTCTGTTTTATCCAATATTTCTAATATTATTATCCCGGCTTTGATTTTTTATATTGTTGCCTATGGTGTTGCAAGTAAAACAAATGTTTATGAGGATTTTGTAAAAGGGGCAAAGGACGGGCTTAAAACGGTGGTGGGGATTATGCCTACACTGGTTGCACTGATGACAGCAGTGGGGGTGCTCAGAGCATCTGGCTTTTTGGATTTTCTGGAAAGGCTGGTAAGACCTGTCAGTGAAAGCGCAGGATTTCCTGCGGAAATTGTTCCACTTATATTTATTAAAATGTTTTCCTCATCAGCGGCTACAGGATTGGTATTGGATATCTTTAAAAATTATGGCACGGATTCTTTGGTGGGGCTGATCACTTCTATTATGATGAGCTGCACGGAAACGATTTTTTATACAATGAGTGTGTATTTTTTGGCGGCAAAAGTTACGAAAACAAGGTATACCCTTACAGGGGCACTTCTGTCTACATTGGCAGGAGTGATTGCAAGTATTGTGATTGCGGGTTTTATGCTGTAAGGTATGCAGATAGGAGCAAATATGCAGGCAGATATTAAATGGCTGGATGATCCCGAAGTTTTTCGGGTTGGTGTGCTTGCGGCACACAGTGATCATCCATTTTATAAAAATGAGCAGGAGTTGGAGAAGAAAGAAAATTCTCTAGTCAAATCCTTAAATGGAATCTGGAAATTTCATTACAGTAAGTGTCCGTCAGAAAGACCGGCAGATTTTTATAAGTCCGATTTTGACAGCAGCGGTTTTGATGAAATTAAGGTGCCCTGCCATATTGAAATGGCAGGCTATGATCAGATTCACTATGTAAATAATTTATATCCCTGGGAAGGAAAAATGTACCGGCGTCCGGCTTACACCCTTTCAGGGAGCCATAAGTGGGAAGGAATGTTCAGTGAAGCCGCCTACAATCCGGTGGGATCTTATATAAAAGAATTTGATCTGGAAAAGGAAATGTCAGGAAAAAGAGTTGTGATTTGTTTTGAGGGTGTGGAACAGGCAATGTATGTTTGGCTGAACGGAGCCTTTGTAGGCTATGGGGAGGACAGCTTTACGCCTTCAGAATTTGATTTAACGCCTTATATAAAGGAAAAGGGAAATATCCTGGCAGTAGAGGTGTATAAGCATAGTACAGCAGCATTTTTGGAAGATCAGGACTTTTTTCGCTTTTTTGGAATCTTTCGTAATGTTACCCTTTATGCAAAACCACAGATTCATGTGGAGGACCTTTGGGCAAAGCCTGTACTTTTGGAAAATGGAAGCGGAAAGCTGTCTCTGGATCTAAGGCTGTCAATGCAAAAAGGATGCCAGGCCAAAGTGGAAGTTCTGCTTCAGGATGAGGAAGAAAAAGTCTGCCTGAACAGAGAATTGGTGTTGGAAAAAAGAAAACAGGAGCTCTGCCTTACGATGGAGGAGGCAGAAATTGGTCCTGTGAAAATCTGGGACAACCATTCTCCACATTTATACCACCTGCTGATCAAATTGTATGACGAAAAAGGAGAAATCATAGAAACTGTGCCCTATCCAATTGGGTTCAGAAGGCTGGAGATAAAAAATAAAGTAATTTATCTGAATGGGAAGCGCCTTATCATTAATGGGGTAAACCGCCATGAATGGAGCGCTGAGTCAGGCAGATGCATCGGCATGAATGAAATGAAGCAGGATATGGAACATATTCTTGCAAACCATATAAATGCAGTACGGACATGCCATTATCCAGATCAAATTCCCTGGTATTACTTGTGCGATGAAAAGGGGATCTATTTAATGGCGGAAACCAATTTGGAATCACATGGTTCCTGGCAGAACCCTGGTGGACAGAATTCTTCCTGGAATGTACCGGGAGATTTGCCAGAGTGGAAAGAAGTAGTTCTGGACCGGGCAAGGAATAATTTTGAAACCTTTAAGAATCATGTCTCCATTTTATTTTGGTCTTTAGGAAACGAGTCCTACGCAGGAGAAAATATTGCGGCAATGAACACTTTCTTTAAGGAAAAGGATAAAGAAAGGCTGGTTCATTATGAAGGTGTGTTTCATAACCGGATATATGAGGATAGAATTTCAGATGTGGAAAGCCGCATGTATGCTACCCCGGAACAAGTAAAAGAATATTTGATGCATAACCCTAAGAAGCCATTTATCTTATGTGAGTATATGCATGATATGGGAAATTCTTTAGGGGGAATGGCTTCTTATATAGCCCTGCTGGATCAATATGAAATGTATCAGGGTGGATTTATCTGGGATTTTATAGATCAGGCTTTGTTCGTGCAGGATGAAGTGACGGGGAAAAAGGTACTCCGTTATGGAGGGGATTTTGATGACCGGCCTTCTGAGCGATCTTTTTCGGGAAACGGCATTTTATTTGCAGACAGGACGGAAAAGCCGGCAATGCAGGAAGTGAGGTATTATTATGGACTGTACAAATAATGAAATGCTGAAAATAATCTATGGAGATGCCACCTTAGGAATTGGAGGAAGGAAAGAAGGAAAAGAATTTCATTATATTTTTTCTTATGCTGCCGGTGGAATGGAATCTTTATATGCAGAGGGGAAAGAATGGCTTTATTCAGTTCCTAAGCCTACCTTCTGGCGGGCGGCTACAGATAATGACAGGGGAAATCAATTCTGCCAGAAAAGCGGCGTATGGATTGCTGCAGATTTGTTTATAAAATGTATAGATATTTTGGTAAAAGTAGATGGAAAAGAAATTCCGCTGCCTGTTATGGGAGAAAATAACCAATACAGTGAGGAAGAAAGAGCGGAGGAAGTAGAATTAGTGTATACCTATGAAACGGTGACCAATCCTCCTGCCAGGGTGCAGGTTTCTTATCAGGTAAAAACAGGGGGAAGGATTTTCGTAAGCGTTCACTATAAGGGCAGGGAAGGACTTCCCCAGCTCCCTGTATTTGGTATGCGGTTTATTATGCCCACCTGTGCAGACAAATTTATTTATGAAGGATTGTCAGGGGAGACTTATCCGGACAGAAAAGCCGGAGGGGTAGAAGGCATATATGAGGTGGAAGGACTTCCGGTAACGCCTTATCTGCGCCCTCAGGACTGCGGCATGCATATGGATACAAAGTGGGTGGAGATCTACCGCAGCCGCCAGATTAGTAACTGTCAAAAAGAAGAAAAACAGACCTGTGTCAGGTTCGAAATGGAGAAATTAGGATTTTCCTGTCTGCCTCATACTGCCTGTGAGCTGGAAAATGCTGATCATCAGGAAGAACTACCGCCAAAGCGTAGAACGGTCGTGTGTATTTATGGAGCGATAAGAGGTGTTGGAGGGATCGATAGCTGGGGGGCGGATGTGGAGCCGGCTTACCATGTGGATGCAGAAAAGGAT